>Ga0075434_100001960_pt1 | contig 17843 bp, 15 predicted proteins | sample RhiMethybrSRZTD3_FD_75298 | JGI IMG/M metagenome (GOLD analysis project Ga0075434, IMG submission 75298) | Populus rhizosphere microbial communities from Tennessee, USA - Rhizosphere MetaG P. TD hybrid SRZTD3 | ecosystem: Host-associated > Plants > Roots > Rhizosphere > Soil | place: USA... | reverse complement strand
CGCCGAGGGGGCACGACCCCCAAGCCGCATCCCAAGCCGCATCTCAAGCCGAGCATCGGGCACCCCACAAAACGCCCACACACGCCGGCCGCGGTCCCTCCGGGACGATCGGCGCCGGACCGGAGCGCGGGCCGCAAGCCCGCCCAGGTGCCCGCGCTGGATCCTGGCGCCGGCAGCCCCGGTCCGTAAACCGCAAAGCCTGTACAGTCGTCCCCTCGTGCAGGGACGACACGAGATGAGCCTGAAGCGGATCGCCTCGCTCTTGATCGTGCTGGCCGTCGGCGCGGCCGGCGCCGCATCGTCGGTGGACGCCGCGGGTTCGCGCGCGGCACCCGCACGCGCGACGGCGCACGTGGGACACGGCTGCAAGAAGAAGGCCCGCCACCACTCCAAACGCGCGCGTCACGGCCGCTGCAAGAAGCCCGTTCAGCCGGTTCAGCCACCACCACAACCGCAGCCACCGCCGCCGCCGCCCTGCCGCCCTTGCCTCGAGGGCCCGTGTCCCGTTCAGGACGCCGCAATCGTGTGTCCGCCACCCTGCGGCCCACCCTGCCCACCGGGCGTGATGTGTCCCCTCGCGGTCACTTATCCCTGCATCGAGCCGTATTGAGAAGCAAGACGCATTTGACTTACATATTCGGCTCCTTTCCAGGTACTTTGTGGCCTACGGACTCGACAAGGACGCGTCCCTCGCCTCTGGGTTGACAAGGAATTTTCCGGATCCGCGGGTTACCAACGCGTCCTGGTCTTGAAGCAAGCGCCCGGGGTCGACCGACCCGGGCGCTTGTGTTTTCAGCGGACCGTGACCGGCACGCGCTGGACCACGTTGTTCGCGTAGCCCTTCAGATTCCACCGGACCTCGGTGGGCTGCTCGTTTCCGGCATCGTCGGCGGCGCGCGAGCACAGCGCGTGCCTGCCGGGTGAGGGCACTTCCCATTCCCAGCTCCACGAGCGCCACGCCCACGGACCCATCGGCGGGCCGAGCGCGGCCGGGTCCCACGTCTCGCCGCCGTCCGTGCTCACGTCGACCGACGTGATCGACCCGTATCCCGACCACGCGCGCCCTTCGATAACGCAGGGCTGCCGGTCCAGAAAACGCTCGCGCGACATGAAGTCCGGCATCCCCGGGGGCACCATCAGCGAACGCGGCAACATGCGCGTGACGGGCACGCCGGGATCGTTCTCGGACTCGAGGAGCATGTATGCGGTGGACTGTTGGTATCCGCGGAACGGCTCGCGCAGCGCCGTGACCCGCGCGAGCCATTTGACGTGCGCCATGCCGTACCAGCCGGGGACGATCAGGCGCGCCGGGTATCCGTGCTGGGGAAGAAGCGGCTGCCCGTTCATCTCGTACGCCAGCAGCACGTCGTCCCGCATCGCGTCCGCGACCTCGAGACTTCGCTCGTAGTCCTGCTCGACGCCGTTCTCGATGCCATGGTCGAGACCGCTGAACAGGATCTCGACGGCATCGTCCCTTACGCCGGCCTCCTCGAGCACGCCTCGGAGCGGCGTGCCGGTCCACTCCGCTGACCCCACCGCCTCGACCAGCCACGGCTGGCTGATCGGCCGCGGCGAGAGCTGCGCGCGTCCGTTGCCGGCGCACTCGAACGTGACCTGGGACGTGACCGCGGGCCGCGCACGGATGTCCGCAAGCGACAGGGACCGCGGGCGCTCCACCTCTCCCCCGACCTCGAGCGTCCAGCTACCCGGATCGACCGCCGGGATGTCCCAGTGGATCAGGAGGTAATGGAGCCCGGGCGGCGTCACGTCGTACCGCAGCGCTTCGAGCGGAAGGCCGTGGTTACGGGTGGCGAGCTGCAGCTCGTCGTGCGAGAACTCGGCCCGCGGATCGAGCGGTGACACGACTCAGGCGGGCGCGGCTGCAGGCTCGGGGAGCAGGCGGTCGACCAGCGCGACCAGCGGCCGCCGCTCGATCTCCGGGCGAAGGTCGGGCCGGTAACAGAGGAGCGCCAGGCTGGGCGCGATCATGAAGTCGGCGGCGTACAGCTGCTCGCCGTTGAGCACCCCGCTCTCGACCCAGCCGTCGATGCGGTCGAGCATCCCGGGGAGCTCGGAGAGCAGCTCCGACTCGGCGTCCTTGCCGGCGGCGAAGACCGTAACCGCGAGCATTCGCATGCCCATCCGCCTCACCATGCGGTTGCGCCAGAGGAGCGGCCCAAGTCGCCCGTCGTCGGCGCCGCGCGCCCCATCCGGGTGGTGTCGCGCACCCGCCAGGCCGGTTCGGCGCGCCGCCATCTGGAACACCTCGTCGCCCCAGCGCTCGGCCTCCTCGACCGCGCTCCGGCGTTCAGGGTCGGCCGGAAACAGCGGCGGGTCCGGCCGAAGCCGGTCGAGGAACCGCGCGATCTCGCGGTTGGTCTTGACGCGTGCGCCATCCGCAAGCAGCGCCGGCACCGTGCCGAAGCGGTCCGCGACCGCGAGCATGAGGCGGGCCGAACGAGGTTGGCGGCCAAGGCTTCGAAACGGCGCCGGGTTCCCTTGGAAGCCATGCAGCCGCAAAAGGAACGGGTGCAAATTCACGGGCAACTCGATCCGCTTGTACTCGATGCCCTTGTGCTCCAGCATCAGCATCGCCGTCCGGCACGCGTGCGAGCCGAGGATCACATAGAGCTTCGTCTCGTGCTCGGCCACGCTCAGTACAGAACCGAGGGAAACCATGCGCCGCGCGGTTCCTGGTATTCGCCACGCGCCATCACGTTCATCGGCTTGATCGCTCGCATGCCATTTTCGAGACACCACCGGAAGAGCCCCGACTGCATCGGCACGAGCAGCGCGATGGGCCCGCCCACGTCCGCGGCCGCTCCGGCCAGCAGTCCCATCATGTCGTTCTCCGTCTCGGCCACGCCGTAGCCGACCTGCCAGAAGGTGACGGTCGAGGCATAGCCCACGAGGCGATCCTCGCGAAACGCGCCGTAGGGGGTGAAGGCGTGCATCGCGTCCCGCAGGCCGCCCGTTCGATCGAATCCGTGCACGCGCTTGCAGAGCTGCTCGCAGGCCTCCATGTCATCTCCGGTGAGCGGCCGCACGTCGACGCCGTTGGGCCGCCCGGCTCTCGGGCTGCCGGTCATCACCACGCAGCTTGCCGTGACGTCGAAGCCGAGTGACGTGTAAAGAGTGAGCGAGCGCATGTGGAAGCCGTCCTGCACAAGCCTGATACCGGGCGCGTCGCGACCGCGTTCGAGCACTGCCTCCATCAGCTTGCGGCCGACGCCCTGATTCTGTGAGTCGGGATCGATCGTGATCGGCCCCACGCCAGCGATCGGATCGGCCTCGAAGAGAAAGTTCGAGCCGATGATGTGGCCGTCGCTCTCGGCCACCACTCCCCACACCGACGGATTCGCGACCCATCCCGTCATGAAGCCCGCGGCCATCTCCGCCGACGGAAAGTCTCGCGGGAACCGATGGTGGTCGTGGATGCTTGCGAACCCGTCGAAGACGATCCGCCCACAGGCCTCGGCATCACCGGGCTCGGCCTCGCGGAGAACCACCGTGGATTGCACGACGCCGAGTCTATTAACCAACGTCCTACGATAAGCCCGTGACCGCGGACCGCCCGAGTGCGATGAAGCGCTTCGCGGCGTCGATGGCGCCCCTCGAGCCGCTCGTCGATCCGCGGGTCGGCGTCGGGCACGAGCTCGCGAGCCCGTCGCGGACGATGCTGATCGCGTTCGCGGCCATGTCGCCCCTGAAACCGCCTCCGTTTCACCTGTTCGAGGCGACCACCGGACTGCCGGTCAAGCGCCTGTTCGTCCGGGATCCAGCGCGCGTCTGGTACCAGCACGGTGTGCCCGGCTTCGGAGACTCGATCGACGAGGTGGCCGCATCGCTGCGAGCGATCATCGACGAGCATGAGGTCGACCGGCTGGTGACGATCGGCAGCTCTGCCGGCGGCTACGCGGCACTCGCGTTCGGTTCGCTGCTCGAGGCGGACCTGGTGCTCTCGTTCTCCCCGCAGACGATCCTCGATCGGACGTGGCTCGCCGAGGTCGGAGACGAGCGGTGGCCGGGACACTTCAAGAACCTCGCAGCGCTCGGCGGTCCGGATGCCAGATGGATCGACCTCCGCGACGCTCTGCCACGCGAGCGACGGGATCGAACGGTGTACGAAGTGCGCTATCCAACTCCGCACGAGGAGGACGCGCGGCATGCGGAGCGGCTCGACGGCGTGCCCGGCCTCGAGCTGATCGGGTACGAACGCGGACACCACAACTTCATCCGCGGACTGCGCGACCGCGGCGAGCTGAGCGACATCTTCAGCGCCGCCGGACTGACCGCGTGACGCCACCCCGCGGAGAAGCCGAACCGCATATGCTCAGCGCCTGATGGGGAACGGTTCGGGCAACACGTCCAAGGCGGTGCTGGTCACCGGGTGCTCGACCGGTATCGGGCGCGCGACGGCCGAGCGGCTGGCCGACCAGGGCTGGACGGTCTACGCAACCGCCAGGCGGCTCGAGTCGATCGATGATCTGCAGGGCAAGGGCTGCAAAACGCTCGCGCTCGACGTCACCGACGAGCAGTCGATGCAAACCGCGGTGAGCGCGGTCGAGGCGGCCGAGGGCGCGGTCGGAGTGCTCGTCAACAACGCCGGCTACAGCCAGAGCGGAGCGGTCGAGAGCGTGAAGCTCGACGACGTCCGCGCGCAATTCGAGACGAACGTGTTCGGGCTCGTCCGCATGTGCCAGCTGGTCCTGCCCGCAATGCGCCGGCAGGGCTGGGGCAAGATCGTGAACGTCAGCTCGATGGGCGGCAAGCTCACCTTCCCGGGCGGAGGGATCTACCACGGCACCAAGCACGCCGTGGAGGCGATCAGCGACGCGCTGCGCTTCGAGGTACGGGGGTTCGGAGTCGACGTGATCGTGATCGAGCCGGGGCTCATTAAGACGCAGTTCGCCGACGCCGCGGTGAGCAAGATCGAGAGCGGCACGATCGGGAACGGCCCGTACGCGGAGTTCAATGCGGCTGTCGCGGAGGCAACCGCGGGTGCCTACGAGGGACCGCTCGCGAAGCTCGGAGGCGGCCCTGAGGACGTTGCGCGGAAGATCGCGAAGGCCATCTCCCGGCGGCGGCCGAAGACGCGCTATCCGGTTACCCCGTCCGCGCGCATGATCCTCGGCCTGCACACGGTCCTGCCGGACCGCGGCTGGGACGCGTTCACGGCGACGAGCTTCCCGCGGCCGAAGCCCTGAGGCCTCGCCCTCGCGCCGGATCGGCGCTAGGCTTGTGCCGTCCACGGGGCCGCGAGTCCCCGTTCAAAGGGAGAGCGGAGGTTGTTGTGAGTCGTGCTGCAGGCAGGTTCCTGGGTTCGAGCCGGCTGCTCATCGGCGTGCTCGCCGCGTGTGCAGTGATCGCTGTCTTTTCCGCGAGCTCGGCGTTCGCGGGCGTTGTGCCCACCGACAGAGGTCCGGTGCGGGGCGTCGAGACGCCCACGCTCACGAAGTACCTGGGAATCCCGTACGCGGCGCCGCCGGTCGGCGATCTTCGCTGGCGCCCGCCCGAGCCCCACGCGCGGTGGCATGCACCGCTCGACGCGACGCAGTTCGGCAATCACTGCCCCCAGCCCGCTTCGCCGTTCGGGCGCGCCTCGACCACCGAGGACTGCCTCTATCTCAACGTCTTCACGCCCAACGCCAAGACCGCCCGGGGCGTCGGGAGCGGCAACGGGCTCGCGCGCAAGCGGCTCCCCGTGATGGTGTGGATCCACGGCGGCGCCCTCGCCGTCGGCGAGAGCGATGACTACGACCCGACCAAGCTGGTCGAGAAGGGCACGGTCGTCGTCTCACTCAACTACCGCCTCGGCTGGCTCGGCTTCCTGGCTCATCCCGCGCTCAGCGCGGAGTCCGGCTACAACGGCTCGGGCGACTACGGTCTGATGGACCAGCAGGCGGCGCTGCGCTGGGTGAAGCGCAACATCGCCCGGTTCGGCGGCAATCCGAATGACGTCACGATCTTCGGACAGTCGGCCGGAGGTCTGAGCGTCCACTCGCAGCTCGCCTCGCCGCTCGCGGCCGGACTGTTCCAGCGCGGCATCGCCCAGAGCGGTGCATACGCGCTCGACCTCCCGTCGCTCGCGTCGGCTGAGGGAACCGGCTCGACGTTCGCCCAGAACGAGGGCTGCAGCGACCCGACCACCGTTCCCGCGTGTCTGCGGGAGATCTCGGTCGGCAACATCCTCGCGATCCAGCCGACCACCACCGGATCGGTGCTGCCGAACATCGACGGGCACGTGCTGCCGCAGTCGATCAAGTCGGCCTTCGACAGCGGGTCGTTCAACCGCGTGCCGATGGTGGAAGGGAACACGCACGACGAGTTCAGCCTGTTCGCCGCGCTGAACGTCGAGTTCGTGTTCGGGCAGCTGCCGCCGTCGCTCTACCCGCTCGTGATCAACACGTTCGTCAGCACGGTCGGCCTGAACGTTAGCCCCGCCGCCCTGATCGCCGAGTACCCGGTCAGCACATACGGCAACAGCGTCGGCCGCGCGCTCACCGCGATCGGCACCGACGCCCTGTTCGCGTGCCCTGGCCGCCGCGCGTCCCAGGCCTTGTCCAGGTACGTGCCGACGTACTCCTACGAGTTCAACGATCCGAACGCGCCGCAGCTGTTCATCGGGCCGGCGAGCTTCCCGTACCACGCGTACCACGGCTCGGAAGTTCAGTACCTTTTCGACATCCCGAATCAGACCGGCGCGCCGGGGCTGAACACGGACCAGCAGGCGCTGGCCGACACCATGCAGACGTACTGGACGAAGTTCGCGGCAGCCGGTGACCCGAATACCGCCGGCGAGCCGAGCTGGCCGCAGTTCACCGTGGCGGGCGACGCCTACCAGTCGCTGCAGCCGCCGTCTCCTGTAACGATCACCGGGTTCGCGGCCGACCACAAGTGCGCGTTCTGGGACGCGCACCAATAGCTCGCAGGCGTAGCTCGCCGTGATTCAGGCCGGGCTGTCGCCGCGCTGAAACTCGTCGAGCCCGGCGCGCGCCCGTCGCCGCACCGCGTTGCGGAGCAGCGGAGTCCAGCCGAGCAGCAGCCCGCTCGTGCCAAGTGCCTGTCGCGACCATTTGTGGAAGTCGAAGCGGTCCTCGTGCTCGGCGATCAACCCGTCGCGGAACCGGAAGGACGCGGTAACATCGTTCACGACTGGGCGCCCGGTCTGCGTGAAGGTGTAGTGCGCGATCCACCGCGCTGACCCGCGCTCGTCGCCGGCCTCGTGGCTCCGCAGCTCGACCCGCAGATCGTTCGCGCGTGACGTGAGCATGCGCCACATATCTCCGGGCTCGGACCCGCGCAAGTCCGGGAACACGGGGTCGGAGAACGTCGCATCGGGCGCGTAGCAGGCGGCCATCGCCTCCCCGTCACGCCGGTCGAACGCCGCGTAGAAGCGCTCGATCAGGAGTTCGTTCTCGCTCGGCACGCCGACGACCCTACCCGGTGACGACTCGACGGGCGTTCGAGCCCGGCCGTTTGCTCTTTCAACGATCGTGTTGACCGACGCCGCCGGCAACGCGACGACGCTCAAGTCCTCCGTCTCACTGCGCCGCTAGGAACTTCGCGATCGCCGCGTGCGTCTCGCGCGGGCGCTCGAACTGCGGCAGATGTCCGCAGTCCAGCTCGACATGGCGGGCGGCCGGCAGGGCGCGCTCCACGTGCGTCATGAATCCGAGCGGGACGAGCCGGTCGTTCCTGCCCCAGATGAAGAGCGACTCGGGCGCGAGGCTCTGCAACCGCGTCCAGAAGCCGTTGTCGCCATGCGGCTCGTCCAGGTACACGGACCGAGCGGCCGCGTACAGCGCGGCCCGGCCGCGCGCCGTGGTGTAGACGCGCACGAACTCGTCGATCGCCGAGTCTCCGAGCGACGTGCCGGCACCGGGCAGCGCCCATTTCATGAACGGCTCCACGACCCGCCGGGGCGCGAGCTGGAGAAGGCCGAGCTCGGGCCTCACGAGTCGAAGGAGCGGCGCCCACGGGCGGTCGCTCAGCCACGCCATCGCGGGCGTCATGAGCACGAGCCCTCTCGTGCGGGTGGGCTCGCGGAACCCCAGCTCGAGCGCGACCCGGCCGCCCATGCTGTGCCCCAGCACGTGCGCCCGCTCGAGCCCGAGCGCGTCGAGCAGCTTGGCGACGCCGCGCGCCTGGTACTCGGGCCCGTAAGAGGCGCCCAGCGGCTTGTCGGAGTCGCCGAACCCGAGCATGTCGACCGCGATCGCCCGGAAGGAGGGGGCCAGCGCGGCCACCGTCGGCAGGAACGAGGCCTTGTTGCCGCCGAGCCCGTGAAGCATCAGGATCGGCGGCCCGGTGCCGGCTTCCAGCGCGGAATAGGAACCCGCGTCCGTCGCCACGCGCGTGAACCGTAGGCGCCCGGGGCCACGGGCCGCCGCGGTGGCCGCGAGAAAGCCGACGCCGAGATGGAGGTTCCTGCGGACGCGCAGGCGGCCGCGGCGGAACGCCTCCATGCCGCTTGCGACATCGGTCGCGATCGAGTCCCATGTCGCGGCGTCGGCTTCGATCAGCGCGTCGGCGTCGGCGCCCTCTGCGCGGCGCAGGCGAATGTCTCCGTTCGTGATCGTCGCGTCCCAGGCACGATCGCCGACGACCGCGAGCCGGATCACCGCGCGCGATCCAGGCAGGTCGAAGGCCTCGTGATCGAACCGCTCGACCAGCGTGTGCAGGCTCTCGGGAGCCACAGTCACGCGCCGAAGGGTAGAAGGACCGGGTCGCTGAGAGACTCTTAGCCGTCGGCGGCGGCGAGCGCGGCCGTCAGCTCGGGTTGCGATTCGAGCGTCCTGATCGTGAATGTGACCGACCAGGCGAGCAGCGCGAGCAGGAACGGCGCGCCGGTGAGCGCGTCCACGAGCAGGTATCCGTCGACGCTCAGCGTGAGCACGGCGGTGAGGCGGACTGCGGCCCGCACGAGAAAGTAAGCGCCCCACACGAATGAGATGATGCGGAACACCCGCACGAACTCGGGCGAGTGCCGCACCTCGTCCGGAAAGGGGTAGATCTCACGCGCGAAGAACGATGCGAGCGGGCGGCCGGCGACGAGGAACGCAAGCACGGTGATGCCGAGCATGGCGTCGATGGCGGCCTCCTGTCCCAGGTACACCCGCGCGCTACCCGAGGTGAGACCGACCACGGCCCTGATCAGCACCAACGCGAATGCGACCCGCACCACCATCGCCGGCCGGCCGGCGCGCCGCTCATGCCGGTAGATCACCGCGGCCAGCAGCGTGGCGGCGGCGATGCCGGCCACCAGGCCGACGAGCTTCCATGCCACGAAGAACGACGCGATCGGGCCGAGCGCGTCGCGCAGCACGCGCGGAGCACTGTGGCGGAGGATCTCCCTCGCCGATGGAGTCTCAGTGGGATCGGGCGGCTGCCCGCCGGGGTCGTCCAACGCCCCGATTATCCCCTCCAGAGAGCGTTGTGCGAGTCCTCACGCTTCACGTTCAGGAGCGGTTCATGGGCAGCTTGCCACCGTACCCGCCGGTGAGCCTCGCCCGAACCGCAGCGGCGCTGCTGCTTTCCACCCTCACTTGCTCTTGCGGAGGCAGCTCCTCGGGAAACTCGGCGGCGTCCAAGTCGAAGTCGACCCCGACCGCGCACCCCACCGCGGCCACGCTTCACTTCAAGCAGGCCGGGCGCCTGCCCGCGCCCCTTCAGCTCCCCGCCGCCGTCGCCATGCCGAACCAAAACACGCTCGTGCTGGGTGGGCTCAGCAAAGTGGACACCTCCACGGATGGAATCTTCAGCGTCGCGCCGTCGGGGCGCGCCCGGCTCGTTGGCCGCCTGCCCGCGCCGGTGCACGACTCCGCGGCCGCCGTGCTCGGCGATCACGCATACCTGTTCGGCGGCGGGGGCACGACCGAGACCGCGTCGATCCTCCGCATCGCCGAGTCGGGTAGCACTTCGAGCACGGGCCGCCTGCCCGCGCCCGCGTCCGACGTGGCCGCCGCAACGATCGGATCCCGTGCTTACGTGGTCGGCGGCTTCACAGGCGTTTCCCCGCTGAATTCGATCGTCGCGTTCGCTCCGGGTCGCGGCGCGCGCACGGTAGCGCGGCTGCCGAAGCCGCTTCGCTACGCCGCGGTGGCGGCGACCGGCGGCGAAGTGGTCATCGCGGGAGGCACTTCCGGCACCAGCGCCCAGCGTTCCATCTACAGCTTCCGGCCCGCGACCGGGCAGGTGCGCCGGATCGGGCGTCTGCCGCAACCCGTGACGCATGCCGCCGCCGCCGCGCTCGGAGGGAACGTATTCGTACTGGGTGGCCGCGGCAGCGCACTCGGCTCCGCAAGCTCCGCGGTGTGGGCGGTCGACCCGTCCACCGGGTCCGTCAGGCGCGCGGGCCGGCTTCCCACGGCCACGTCCGACCTCGCGGCGGTCGCGCTCGGGAACCACGTCCTGGTGATCGGCGGTCGCACCTCCGCAGGTCAGGTGCGGGACGCGATCCTCTACGGGGTGCCGCGATGACGCGTGCCCGGCTGGCCGCGATGCTGCTGGCGGTGAGCTTCGCGCTGGGCGCCTGTGGCGGCGGTGGCGGAGGCGACCCGACACAACCAGCCACCCAGGGCGGTCAGACCAAAGCGGATCCGCCCCAGCGCGCGCACCACCCGCCCCCGCCGCTTTCACGCGCGGACGTGTACGCGGCCGACCGCGCCGGGCGCCTCAGCGCTGTGATGAGGAAGTTCCCGGCACGCGTCTATGTGCCGAACAGCAAGAGCGACACGGTCGACGTGATCGACCAGCGGACGTTCAGGGTCATCCGGCACTTCCCGGTGGGCGCGTTGCCGCAGCACGTCACGCCCTCCTACGACATGCGCACGCTGTGGGTCGACAACGACGCAGGGAACAGCCTCACGCCCGTCGACCCCGTGACCGGAAAGCCGGGCAAGAGCGTCCCCGTCGACGACCCGTACAACCTCTACTTCACGCCCGATGGCACGTACGCGATCGTGGTCGCGGAGCGCCTGCGGCGGCTCGACTTCCGCTTCGCGCACTCGATGAAGCTGCATCACTCCCTGCCGGTGCCGACCTGTGCGGGCGTCGACCACATGGACTTCACCGCGAACGGCCGCTATCTGCTCGCGAGCTGCGAGTTCAGCGGGAGGATGATCGAGGTCGATGTCGCGCGGCAACGCGTGCTCAAGACCATTCCCTTGCCCGGCGGCGGGATGCCGCAGGACGTAAAGCTGTCGCCCGACGGCCGCGTCTTCTATGTCGCCGACATGATGTCGAACGGCGTCTGGGAAATCGACGCGCACCGGTTCCGCAGGATCGGCTTCATCCCCACCGGCAACGGCGCGCACGGCCTCTACGCGAGCCGCGACTCGAAGGTGCTGTACGTCAGCAACCGCGGCGAGGGCTCGATCTCGCTGATCTCCTTCAAGACCAGGCACGTGGTGCGGAAGTGGCAGCTGCCGGGCTCCGCCAGTCCCGATATGGGGGGCGTGTCGGCGGACGGCGGCGTCCTCTGGCTGTCGGGCCGATACAACTCGGAGGTGTACGCGATCAGCACGTTGTCCGGGAAGCTGATCAAACGGATCCCGGTCGGCTCGGGCCCCCACGGCCTCTGCGTGTACCCCCAGCCGGGCCGCTATTCGCTGGGGCACACCGGCGTGTTCCGCTGAGGCGCCGCGGCACTTCGTGATCGATTAAGGCCTCTTGGGCTCTAATGCGTATTCGCCCTATCTGGATTGAGCCCGTATATCGGGCTCAATCCGTAATGCCTGCCTTCGGGCTCTCCCGGAGCGATCGAGCATGCACGGAAGCGCGACGTATCGCTCCGGCGCCGCACGAGAGCCGCACCCGACCCATACCCCTCCCCTTTACTGCCTGGTTTTTGGTTTTCGAAACGGGCCGCCGCCGCGCCTCACACCGTCGGCAGGACGATCGTGAAGTTGCCGCCGTCGCCGTCCGCGTGCGCCTCCACGTCGCCCCGGGCCGCCCGCGCGAGCCGACGCGCGAGTGGCAGGCCGAGGCCGGCGCCCTGGAACCCGCTGCCTCCGTTCTCGCCGGCCGAGCCACGCACGCCGGGCTCGAATATACGCTCGGCCTCCATCGGTGTGACGCCGGGGCCGTCGTCGCTGACCGTGTAGGTGACCGTTCCGTCCTGGCTGGCGGTGGTGATCATCACCCTGCTACGACCGTAGTGGCAGGCGTTCTCGATCACCGGCACGAGGATCCGTTCCACCAGGTCGGGGTCGCTCGCCACCCGCCGCAGCGGCCCGCCGGTGGCGACGTCGATCTCGACTCCCCGGGCGGCGGCCATGTCGGCACAGCTTTCGACCGCCCGTATCGCCGCCTCCCCCGCGTCCGCGGTCCCGTGCCGCGTGGCCGCCTCCTCGCGCGCGACCACCAGCATCGTCTCGATGATGCGATCCATCTGGTCCGCGCCTGCGATCACGCGGCGCAGCGCCTCCCGGTAGGTCTCGTCGCTGCGCTCGTGCCGCAGCGCAAGCTCCGCCTCCGCGTGAATCCGAGCCAGCGGCGTGCGTAGCTCGTGAGACAGCTCGGACGAGAAGCGCTGTTCTCGCCGAATGCTGGCCGCCACCCGGCTCAGCAGGTTGTCGAGCGTCGCTGCGAGGCGGGTCAGCTCGTCGTGCGGCTTTCCGAGTCCGAAGCGGCGGTCGAGATCGTGTTCGCTCCATTCGTCGGCCTGCGCCGTCATCCGCGTGACCGGCTGAAGAGCGAGCGAAACGATCCATCGCGCTAGCAGCGAGGCCACGATCAACAGCACGCCGACCATGATCAGCGACGCGACGAGCGCGACATGTTGTGTGTGCTCATACGGGATCAGCGACAGCGCGGCGACCACCGTCCCATAGCGCTTTCCGTCCTCTTCGACGATCGGGACGGCGAAGAGCCGCACATCGGCGTCGGCCAGCTCCAAGTGGCGGCGCGGGCCGCCGGCGAGCGAAGCCGCGGCGCTCCTGATCGCCTGCCGCGACCGCCGGGGGCCTTCGAGCAGCCGGCCGCGACCGTCGAACACCCAGACCTCGCCTTCGGCGGCTCCCTGGTCGGGCGTATCGTGCATCACGAGTTTTCCGTGGTCGGCCGAAAGGCCTGCGAGCGCGCCCGCCGCGCGTGCGCTCAGGACCTCGTTCGCGTCCCGCGACAGGCGGTTCGACAGCACGAGGTTGAAGCCGCCGATGAGGGCGAGTAGAGCGACGAAGACGACCGCCAGCACGGCCATCACGAGCCTTGTCCTGAGTCCGCGCACGAGGGTTCTCAGCCGAGTGTGTAGCCGACGCCGTGGACGGTCGAGATCTCGGGCGATCCGTCCAGTTCGCGCAGCTTGCGCCGCAGCCGCGCCAGGTATGCGTCAAGTGTGTTGTCGTGCACGATCGCGCCGTACGGCCACGCCGCCTGGATCAGCTCACGGCGCCGGACGACCTCGCCGGGCCGCGCCACGAGCGCGGCCAGGATTCGGAACTCGGTGGGCGTCACGCGCGTCGACTTGCCGCCGCACGAGACCGCGTGAGCGGTCGGGTCGAGCCGCATGCCTCCCACCTCCGGCACCTCCGGCGCGGCCCGCCGCAGCAGGGCGTGCAGGCGCGCGATCAGCTCGTCGAGCGCGAACGGCTTCGTCATGTAGTCGTCACCGCCGGAGCTGAATCCGGACAGGCGGTCCGGGAGCGCGTCGCGCGCGGTCAGGAACAGGATCGGCGCCTGCATGCCGCGGGCGCGCAGCGCCTGCACGACGTCGCGTCCGTCGGCATCCGGAAGCCCGATGTCGACCACGAGCGCGTCGGGCGCCTCCTGCTCGACTCCGGCGAGCAGCTCCGCTCCCGTTCCGAACGCCTCCACCTCGAACTCCTCTTCGCGCAGGCTCTCGAGCAGCACACGGCGGAGATCGGCGTCATCCTCGACGATCGCGATCTTGGCGGAGATCACTGTGTCTTCAGTATGGCGTCCCGCGTCACTGTTCTCGTAACAGCGCACCGAGCGGGAGCCGTCTCAGCTCACGAGCGACCAGCGCGGTGGCGACCACGGCCGCCGCGATAGCCGCGCCCCCGAGGCCCGCGAGGAAGCCCCACGGGATCGCGAGGTGGTCGGGCGGCGGGTCGAACACGTGTTGAAGCATCGCGACGAGCATCTTCGACAGCAGCCATCCGAGACCGGCAGCCAGCACGATCGCCGCGCCGAGCACGAGCGCGGCCTCGCTCCACACGAAGGTCGCGACCTCACGGAGGGGAGCGCCGAGCGAAGCCATGATTGCGAGCTCCCGGCGGCGCTCCGAGATCGCGAGGGCAACGAACAGCGCCATTGCCCCGGCCGCCAGCCCGATCACGAACGCCTCCTCGATGTGACTGATGCCCGTCAGGTCCACCGTCGTGATCGAGCTCACGGTTTGTGCCGTCTGGTGCTCGATGTCGTCGACCTTGACGCCGTCGGCCGCCGTCGCGGCCGCCACCCGGCGGGCGACGCCGGCGGCGTCCCTGTCGACCTTCGCGAACACCACGTTCGCTCCCACGCCGTGCGTCGCCGCCTTCAGGTAGGACAGGTTCGTGACCATGAAGGAGTCCTTCGGCGCGGAGGGGAACTCCTGCACGACCCCGACGACGTGGAACCGCACCACCCGGAAGCTGCCGTGGCGCTGGTCGAGCACCCGCAACTTGAGCAGGTCGCCGCGCCGCAGGGAGAAGTCCGTGATCGTTTCCTTCGAGACCAGGATGCCGTCGCGCGTGCCGGCCAGCCGGGACATCGTGGTGCGAGCGCTCCCGCCCAGGAAATAAGAGTCACGAAGCGACGTCGCCTTCGTGAACGAGTGCGGGTCGATCCCGTATGTGTCCTGCAGATCCGGGCCCACGTACGCGTAAGAGTGATCGACCGCCGTGGTGGCCTTGACGCCGGACACAGATGCGACCTTGCCGGCGAGGTCCCGCCCGGCCGTCACGCTCGGCGAGGCGGTCGCGACCACGTCCGCCCCCAGCGTCAGCCGGGCATCCACTTTCGCCTGCTGGTCGTAGGTGGCGGAGAAGATTCCGAGGTTCACACCGAATGCGAGCAGCAGTCCAACCACGACGAGGCCGCGGTTGATCGCCCCGCCGCGGCGACCTGCGCTGACCGCGAGGAAGCCGGGCAGACTCGTGGCGCGCCCGCCGGCGACCCGGAGCGCGGCCCACGCGACCAGGCGGCCGCGCAAACGGACCAGCAGCAGGGTCGCGCCCAGCCACAGCAACGCGGGCGCGAAGAACATGTATACCGAGAGCGAAAGGGTCGGGTTGGAGTCGGGGTTCACGACTGCCGAGAACCCGGTCCGCGCGGTCAGCCAGTAGATCAGCCCGCTCACGGCGAGCGCCGCCAGGTCGAGGTACAGGCGCTGCCACAGGGGCGTGCGAGTGCGGCCCGCGAACGACGAACGGCTTGCCCCGAGGCGCGCGGCCGCGGCGCCGCCGCCGGCAACCAGCACGCACACCACGACCGTGACCACCGCCCGCACAAGATTGAGGTGCGCGCCCCCGCTGACCAGCAGCTGGACGGCGGCGAACGAGACCGCTGCTCCCAGCAGGCCGGCCACGAGCCCGATCGCGACGCTCTCCGCGGCGGCAAGCTTGACGAGGTCGCGGCGGCTTGCACCCCGCGCGCGCAGCAATGCGAGGTCGCGCCGCTCGCGCTCGACTGTCCCGAGCGCGGCGAGGTAGGCGAGCCCGAGCGCGATCAGCGCGCCCGGAACCGCCAGCATGATGTACAGCGTCTCGGCGTACAGCGCGTCGCCCGCGGCGGTGTTCAGCGAGTCCGAGAGGTTGTCCACGAACTGCACCTGGCCCGGCAGCGCGCGCTCCACGCGGTTCCGGGTCCGGTCGGCCCGCGTCAGGGCCGCATTCGGGCTGCCGGTCGTCAAGGGCGCCGGGTCGAGCTGGGCCTGTACCTGCCACTGGACGCCGTTCTGCGCGCCCGGCTGGATGCTCGAGCCGACGTTGGCCGGTGTGATCGTGCGGAGGGCGGGCGCGTACCGGCTCGCAAAGGTGTCGAACGGCAGGATCGCGATGTTCGCGGGCGGCTGGGCCGGCGCCGGCCCGAGCTGCGGGTTCAGCGGCTGGAAGAGCACGTCGGGAGAGGTCACGATCGCGACGCCGGAGACGCGGAACCGCCTGGGAGCCGCGCCACTTCGCGGCGCGAATGCGACCGCATCGCCGATCCGCGCCTTCAGGGTGGCGGCCATCTGCTGGTCGAGCACGACCTGCCCAGGGCGAAGCGAGCCCTGCAGCAACCGGAAGGTCTTGATGTGGTCGAGGTATCCCGGCGGAACGGCCAGTATGGACCCGTTGCCGGCGCTCGTGAGGCCTCCGCCGCCGCGGGTCGAGGCTCCGGCGAACGGGGCGGTGGCGGTTGCCGACGCCTGCTGCACGCCGGCCTGGCGACCGACGGCGGCCGCCACCTGCCGGTCCTTGTTCACCGAGGTCACCGGTCCCTGCCAGTCGAGTGGCACGCCGCGCACCGCGGCGGCGCTCATCGTGCGCAGCGAGTTCCCGACGAACAGGAGCATTCCCCCGATCAGCGCCACCGAGGCGGCCAGCACGACGACTCTGATCACCGCCTTGCCGGGAGCGCGCAAGAGGCCGGCCGAGGCGAGGCGGACCGCGGTCACCGGTAGTTCTCCTCGCCTACGACGCGGCCGTCGCTGAGCGCGATCGTGCGGTCGTATCTGGCTGCCACATCGGGGTCGTGCGTCGCGACCACGAGCGCGAACCCGACCTCGGCGTGCAGTGCGTCGATCAGGTTCAGCACGCGCTCACCTGTGTCCGAGTCGAGGTGGCCGGTGGGCTCGTCGCAGAGCAGCAGCGACGGCCGCTGACCGAGCGCGCGCGCGAGCGCGACCCGCTGAGCCTCTCCGCCCGAGAGCTCGTCCGGCAGGGCGTCGAGCTTGCCGCGCAGGCCGACCAATGTGAGGAGCCGCTCGGGATCCGTCTCTTCGATGCCGGCTCCCGACGCGTGTATGGCGAAGGCCACGTTCTCGAAGGCGGTGAACGTAGGCAGAAGGCTCGGGCTCTGGAAGACGTACGCGATGCCACGCGCGCGCTCCCGCGCGCGGGCAGCCGCGTCGAGTGACGACACCGGAACCCCGCGAATGCTCACGGTTCCCGCCGAGGGCGTGACGAGACCGCCGAGCGCGTGCAGCAGCGTGGTCTTGCCGGACCCCGACGGGCCCCAGAGGGCAAGTGTCTCGGCCGGGCGGACCGTGAGGTCCACGTCGGCCACCGCGAGCACTCGCGCCGCCCCCGAGCCGTAGGAGACGGTCAGACCGCGGCAGGCGACCAGTTCCTTGCGGATTGTCGCGAGCGAGCTCATACCACGCGGCCGTCGCGTAGCTCGACGACCCGATCCGCGGCGGCGGCCACGTTGCCGGAGTGCGTCACCACCACGACCGTCGATCCGTGGTCGCGGCGGACGGCGGCGAGGGCGTCGAGCACGATCCCCTCGTTCTCCCGGTCCAGCTCGCCGGTCGGCTCGTCTGCCAGCACGAGCGTCGCGCGCCGCGCCGCGGCAGCCGCGATCCCGACCCGTTGCTGCTCTCCACCCGACAGCGCGGCGGCACGGTGGGTACGACGCCCGGCAAGGCCGAACGCCTCGAGCGCCGCCACCGCCGCGCTCTCGGGTGCCTCGTGACCGGCGAGCCTGAGCGAGATCGCCACGTTCTCCTCCGCCGTGAGCGTCGGCCACAGGTTGTCGCTCTGGAACACGATCGCGAGCTCGCGCGCCCGATACGACGCCAGCTCGGGCTCGGTCGCGCGTGTTAGCGAGCGGCCGCCGACTCTCACCTCGCCGGCCGAGGGGGTGTCGAGACCCGCCGCCAGCGCGAGCATCGTGCTCTTGCCGCAGCCCGACGG
>Ga0075434_100001955_pt1 | contig 17864 bp, 16 predicted proteins | sample RhiMethybrSRZTD3_FD_75298 | JGI IMG/M metagenome (GOLD analysis project Ga0075434, IMG submission 75298) | Populus rhizosphere microbial communities from Tennessee, USA - Rhizosphere MetaG P. TD hybrid SRZTD3 | ecosystem: Host-associated > Plants > Roots > Rhizosphere > Soil | place: USA... | reverse complement strand
GGGTCTCGACGAGGGTACGGTCGACGCCAGCGGGTCGTCGAGGAAGAAGAACAACCGCCGCCGTACTAGACGCCGTCGAGCCGCTCGAGCGCCTCGTCGATCTCGGCGGCAGCGATGGTCAGAGGCGGCGTCGCCGAGATCAAGGATCCGTCGAGCCCGGCGGGGATGACGATCACGCCGCGCCGCAGGGCTTCCGCTGCATCGCCCAGGCGGGCGCGGAGCAATCCGGCGCCGTGCCATCCCGCGGCCCCGAACCGTTCGCCTGCCCGGTGGACGTCTGACAAGAGCCCTGGCACCTGCTCGAGGACGACGAGCGCCGCCGCAGCCGCCAGGGGGTTGCCGGTGTGCGTATGTGTGTAGACGTCTTCGGGGCCGAGGTTCCAGACGCTCTCGAGGCCGGGGCGGAAGAGCGCGGCCGAGATCGGGAGACCGTGGCCGAGGGCCTTGCCGGTGCAGATGACGTCCGCAAGCTCGCCCGAGGCCCACATCTCGCCGGTGCGCCCGAGCCCGCAATAGACCTCGTCGGCAATCAGGAGGGCTCCCGCTTCGTCGCAGCGGCTGCGCAGCAGCTCAAGGAATCCGGACGGCGGCACGCGGGCGCCCGCGCGGCCCTGGACGGGCTCGACGATCACCGAGCCGGCATCGGCGGGGAGCTCGCCAGGGTCCTCCCCGTACGGGCGCCGGTAGACCGGCCCCGGAAGCCAGCGCGCGAACGGCGTGCGGAAGCGCTCGAATCCAGTTGCCGCGAGCGCGAGCAGGCCGGTTCCGTGGTATGCGCCGTCGAACGCGACGATGCCCGGCTTTCCCGTCTGCAAGAGCGCCGTCCTCAAGCCGATCTCGACGGCATCCTCGCCGGTGACGCCGAAGCGCGCCGGCCGTGGAAGCCGGGCGCGAAGCTCCTGCGTGACAGCCGCCTCGGCAAGGTCGCCGAGGGCGTGGGCGACCTGCTGTGACGCGATGGCCTCCTGGATCTGCGGCGCACGGTGGCCGAGCGCGGCGACGCCGAAGCCGCCCGAAAGGTCGAGGTACTCCCGGCCGCTGGTGTCCCAGACGCGGCACCCTTCGGCCCGCGTCCAGGCGTTCATGAACACGGCGGAGGGCTGACTCGGCGCGCCGCGATCATCGGCGGCCGTTGTGGCCGGGAACGAGCCGGCCGATCGTGTCGGAGGCGATATAGCCGGCGATCTTCGGGTTCTCCTGCAGGCGGCGCAACGAATAGGCGTACCAGCGCTCGCCGAACGGGACGTAGACCCGCAGCCGATGTCCCGCCGCGACGAGCTCGGTCGCTCGAGCCGTCCGGACGCCGAGCAGCATCTGGAACTCGTACTCTCGGGACGAGCGGCCGTGGCGCTCGAGCAGCCGCAGCGACTCCTCGATCAGCCACTCGTCGTGGGTGGCGATCCCGACGTAAGAGCCGTGCTCCAGCAGGAGGTCGAGCGCGGCCACAAAGTTCTCGCGCACCTCGTCCGGGCCCTGGAAAGCGATCTCGCGCGGCTCGACGTAAATGCCCTTGCAGAGCCGAACGTTCGGCGTGAGGTCTCGAAGCGCCTCGATGTCCTCCAGCGTGCGCCGTAGGCAGGCCTGGAGGACGATGCCGACCCGGTCCTGCCCACGTAGGCGCAGTTCGCGGTACAGGCTCAGCGTGTCGTCGGTGCAGGTTGAGTCCTCCATGTCGATGCGGACGAACTCGTCGGCGTGCTCGAGGACGGACTCCATGTTCTCGACGCAGAACTGGTAATCGAGCTTGAGTCCGAGCGCCGTCAGCTTGACGCTGAGGTTGGAGTCGAGCCGCTCTCGCCGGATCGCCTCGGAAACATCGGCGTAGGCCTCGACGATGGCGAGCGAGTCTTCCCGACGCGTGATTTCCTCGCCGAGCACGTCGATGGTCGTGAGCTTTCCGGCGGTGTTCAGCTGGCGGACGACGCGGCAGGCATCCGGGAGCCGTGGCCCGGCGACGTAGCGGTTCGCGATCCGCCTGACCACCGGTCTCGGTACGGCCGGCAGCAGGCGGACGATCGCGCGATCGAGCAGATTCGTCACCGGCGGCGGGATTCTAGGCAACCAGGCGCCGCGAACCCGCCCGCCCGATCAGTTCGGCGAAAGCCGGCAGCGGCACGTCTGCGGCAGAGACACCGCCGCCATCCGCACGCAGCTCACCGACCCAAAGCACTTTCCCCTCCCATCGGGGTGGGGATTGTGGGTTCCACCCGCCTCCCGGCTCCGATGCTACCGCCGATCTTCGTACGTCTCTGTGCCGAAATCGTGCCGATTGCTCGGCGGTCAGCCTTGCTCACGCATGAAGCCTTGACGCGCGGCGCTGACAAGTGCGACGGCCTCCGGGAAGAGGACGCGCATCGCGTCTCGCAAGGCGATCGCCTGCTCGTCGGGCCCACCCGGCACCGTCATCCGGCGCAGCGCCGCGGCCGTGAGGTCGACGGCGGTGTTGAGGGTCAACGTCGCGAACTGCTCGCGCTGCTGCTCCTGAACGGATTCCGCCTGCTGCGCCGCGAATTCACGCAGGCCGCGCATCAGTTCCTCGGGGTCACCGCCGAACGGAAACCCGAAGCCACCTCCACCTTCCATGCCGCTAGTGTGCCAGCTCCGGCCCGAGCACCCGATCGAGGAAGCCGAGCGCGTGGCGATTGAACTCCTCGGGCCGCTCGAGATTCGGGACGTGCGCGGTTGCGTGCAGCTGCACCACCTCCGATCCGACCACCTCGGCGGCGATTCGGTCAGCGGTCTCCCTGATCACCGAGGCATCCTCGTCGCCGACAATGACCAGCGTGGGTGATCGCACCTCGGCAAGGCGATCGCCCAGGGGCTCGGGAAACGGTCGCTCCGCTTGCGGGGCGTCCTCCGCCGCATCGGCCGGCAGCTGGATCTCGAACGCCTGCCGCTGCATTTCGGCCACCCGGCGGGCGACGTCTGGCTCCACATCGGCGAGCGTGCGTTTCGGCCCGGCCGCCCAGAAGTCGACGTTCAGCTCGACGGCGGCGTCGACGTCTCCGCGTTCGAGCACTTCCTCCTCGGCCTCGGCATAGCGGCGGATCTCCTCGGACACGCCTGCGCCGTACCCACCGGGCGGGGCGATCACCAGCGCGGCGACGCGGTCGGAATCTGTCAGCGCGAGCTCGAACGCCACCCGGGATCCCATCGAGGCCCCGACGACCACCGTCCGCTCCATGCCGACTGTGCGCAACAGCGCCCGGAGGTCGTCGACGTCGGCGTACGCACCACCCGGCAGCGACGACCGGCCGTAGCCGCGGAGGTCGTAGCGAAGAACGCGATACCGCTCCGCGAAGACCTTCCACTGCGGATCCCAGACACGCGAGTCGACGATCCCGTGGTGGACGAACGCGACGGACGGCCCCTCGCCGGCCAGCTCGTAGTACAGGCGGGCGCCGTTGACGTCGGCGAGCGGCACCGGCCTAGTGGCGCCGGACCTTGATCTCCGTGCCGCCGATCAGCGAGAAGTGCCGGACACGGAGCCGCGGACCGGCGGTCACGTGCCTGCCCGGCGACTCGTTCTCGGTTCCACCGACGACGGTGACGCCCTCCACCTCGACCTCGATCCCCTCGGGAACGTCGATCTCCAGTCCACCGATGACGAGCCATGCCTCGATGACCGGCTCGTCGTTCTCGATCACGGCCTCGGTCAGGTCGAGCTCGAGCCCCCCGATCAGGCCGAACAGGCGCAGCCGCTCGGGAACGCGCCACCGACCCCGCCGCTCGATCCCGCCGATCAGCATCATTCGCGTCTGCGAGCCGAGCTTGGGCTCGGCTGGCGCTCGGTCGGACGGGAGGTCGCGTGTGATCGCCTCGAGGTCGTCCGCTGTCCGCGCAGCGATCACTTCCTCGGTTCGCTCCGCAAACTCCTCGAGCGTCAGACGCCCGGCCACACAGTGTTCTCTGAGGTCGAGAAGGACGCGATCGCGATCCGCGTCGGCGATCCGCTGGGCGGGCAAGTCCTCGGCCACGCGGAAACCCTACGTGCCGAGCTCTCGTTGTTGACGCTTGACGCCCTTGATCAGCTCGCGGTAGTCGCCGCTCATTCCCGGCGGGACGCGCCAGACGTCGGCGGTGCCGAAGAACGAGATCACGCTGACGCGCAGCAGCGGTGCGCCGGGTCGCGGCACGTCGCGGCCCCACTCTCGCCGGTGGCCGAAGATGACAACGCCGCCCACGTCCACCTCCGTGCCCTCGGGCACGTAGATGTCGACGTTGCCGAAGAGAGCCAGCGCGTTGACGCTCACGACCGGGTCCTCCACCTCCGCGTGACGGAGGTCGAGATCGACGTCGCCGAAAAGGCTCACGATGAGCATCCCCCTTGCGATTCGCCAGCGTCCTCTCCGAATGACCCTGCCAAAGGCTGCGAACGTCAACCGCCTCCGCCGCCGCCGAGCCGCCGGCATTGGCGCCTCGCGCGGCAGCTCGCGGAAAACGCTCTCGAGCTCGTCGAGCGTTCGGGCCGCATAGGCCTCGTCGACGCGCGCCATGAACTCCTCGAGCGTTAGTCGGCCGGCCGCCCGGCTCTCGCGCAAGGAGACGACTGCCTGCTCGCGCTCCGCATCGGACGCGCGAACGACCGGCTGGTCCGTCACTGGTCGAGCGGCCGCTTGTAGTGCCGTTCCACGTCGTCCGTCAACGCGTCGACCGACGACATCCCGGCGCGCATCGCTTCCGCGAACGGTGAGCCACCCTCTCCCAGGGCGAGCTCGAGGCGGCGGGTTGCCGCGCCGAGCTCGTCGAGACGGGCGCGCGATGCGATCAGCGGCTCGGATCCCAGCGTGCGCCTCAGCTCCTCGAGCGCCTGCTCTGCCTCCACGACGCCCTCCGGCACCTCGTTTTGTCGTATCGCCGTGAGCTGCGCCGCAAGCTCGTCGAGGCCCTCGCCGCCCGCCGCCTCTTCTGCGATCTCGCACAGCGCCGCAATCGACGCGGCATCGCGAACGACCGAGCGGCGCTCGACCGGTCGTCGCTCGTCGTCGAGCGCCAGCCAGCTCCGATGACCGTCCAGCGTGTACGAGCACAGGAAGACGCGCCGTCCGACGTCGGGCTCGGCGGCGACGATGCCGGTGAGGTCCTCGCCGGCGTCTGCGTACCTGATCGCCGCGTCAGCCACGCGACGAAGGTCGTCCGTGAGCGCCACGCGGCAAGCATAGACTCGGCCTGTGCCCGCGGCTGAAACGGCCCAGAACCGGCTCGCGCGCGGCCTGTTCGCCCCGCTCGGGCCGCACTACGACCGCGCCGCCGCCGTCCTGTCTCTAGGCCAGGACCCGCGCTGGCGCCGCTTCCTTGTCTCCCGCGTTGCCGCCGGGCCTCGTGAGACGGTCCTCGACGTCGCCACCGGGACCGCGGCGGTCGCCATTGAGCTCGTGCGCACGTGCGGCTGCGCGGTCGTCGGCGTCGATCAGAGCGCCGAGATGCTGGCGACCGCCCGGGAACGGCTCGGGCTCGCGGCGCTCGCGGACCGCATACAGCTCGTCGAGGCGCGCGCGGAAGCGCTCCCGTTCGACGACGCCGCCTTCGACCACGTCACCTTCACCTACCTGCTCCGCTACGTCGAGGACGTCCCGGCGACGATGCGCGAGCTCGCCCGCGTCGTGCGCCGGGGAGGAACGGTTGCGATGCTCGAGTTCGGGGTGCCTCCGAGGGTGGTGCCGCGAGCGGCATGGGAGCTGTACGTCCGCGGCGGCTTGCCCGTCGCGGGGGTCGCGTTCGGGGGCGAATGGTGGCGCGTCGGGCGCTTTCTGCGCGGCAGCATCATCGACCTGTACCGGCGCTATCCGCTTCCTGCGCTCCTCCGGGTCTGGGACGAGTCCGGAATCCAAGACGCCCAGGCGACACGCATGAGCCTCGGCGGTGGCGTCGTGGTCTCGGGAACGCGCCGGTGACCCGCACGCTGGCGGGACGTCCGCCGGAGCGGCCCGCCTTCTACGCGCTCCCCGCCGGAGGCTGGCGCGACTACGTGACGCTCCTCCACGTCCCGTACACGCTCTGGCATCTCAGCTACGTCGCCATCGGCGCTGCGTTGGCGTCCGCGATCGACTTCGGCCGGCTCGGCGCCACGCTGGCTGCCTTTTTTCTGGCGATGGGCGTCGCGGCGCACGCACTCGATGAGCTCCACGGTCGGCCGCTCGGGACGCGGATCGGCTCGGCGGTGCTCACCGCCGTGGCGGCGGTCTCGCTGGCCGCGGCCGTCGCCATCGGCATCGTCTCGTGCTTCTGGATCAGCGGCTGGCTCGCGCTCTTCATCGCCTTCGGTGCATTCGCCGTCATCGCGTACAACCTCGAGCTCTTCGGCGGGCGCGTCCACGACGCGTTCTGGTTCTCGCTCGCGTGGGGGGCGTTTCCGGTGCTGACCGGCTACTTCGCGCAGACGGAGCAGATCCGCGCTACCGCGCTGGTCGCAGCAGGCTTCGCGATGTTGCTGAGTCTCGTGCAGCGACGCTTGTCGACCCCCGTCCGGCAGATGCGGCGTCGAGTCCGGTCCGTGGCCGGGACGGTCGAGCTGGAGGACGGCTCGCACGAGCCGCTCACACGTGACAGTCTGCTGGAGGCGCCCGAGACGGCTCTTCGCATCCTCAGTGTCGCAACGCCGCTCCTCGCCACGGCGCTCGTGCTCTCGCGCGTCTGAGAGGACTACGATGGCGCGCGTGACGAGCGAGACCGCCTTCGCGATCGCGTTTGCTGCCGGTGCGGTCGCGACGATCGCGTCCTTTGCCGGGGCGGCCACCGCCCGGATGCCGCGGGCGGCGTACCCGGTGCTCGCGGGTCTCCTCGCTCTCGGGGCCGCCGGCGCCTGGGTCGCGTTTGCGTTCGACATCGATCCCAGCCTCGCGGTCGCAGCCGGCGGTCTGGCGATTTGCGCCATCCTGCAGTTGCCGGCGATCCTGCTCCGGGACGCGGTGACGCGGCAGCAGCGCCTCGACGATCAGCTCGCGCGAGCAGAAGCGCACCTCGAAGCGGTTGTGTCGCGGGAGACGAGCGAGCGGGCAGCCGAGCTCGAGCGCACGCTGGCGCGAGCCCGGGCCGAGTCGATCTCCATGCTCGCCGACGAGGAGCGGCGGCTCGGCGAGGAGCGGCGCCGCGCGCTTACCGCATCGGAGCAGAGCACGAGTGAGGAGTTTGCCCGATCGCTCGCCGGGATCCGGCAGCGCGTGGAGCAGCGGCTGGCGTCGTGGACCGAGGATCTCGACCGTGCGCAGCAGTCGCTGGGCACGCGCATCGCCGACCTCGAGCGGCGGCAGGGAGACCTTCTGCGCGCAGCAGAAGGGCGCCTCGCCGAAGACACCAAAGCGATCGAGCAGACGGCCGAGGAGCAGCGGGGGTCGATCCTGCGGCTACGGGAGGATCTCGAGCGGACGGCGCAGGAGGCGATCGCGTCCGCATCGACCGATCTCGAAGGTCACGCCGCCGAGCGCCGGCGGGCGCTACACGAGGTGGCGGACCGCCTGCGGCGACGCGAGCGGGAGCTTCGCGATCAGATCGACCGCGAGGAGGCGGAGGCGATCCAGCGGATCCAGACGCGGTTCGCCGACGTCGAGCGCCGGCAGGTCGAGCAGCTCCAGCGGTTGGTCGACCGCGCCGCGGCGCGGTACGCGGAGGCGGCCGAGCGGCGTTTCGATGATGCGATCAAGCATGCCCGCGAGGAAGCGGCGAGGCGGCTCGCACGCGAGCTCGACCGCGGCGTGGCCTCGTTCGCTCAGCAGGCGGAGAGCGTCCTGGGCGAGAAGCTCTCGCAGGTCGCCGACGCGGGAGCGCAACGCGTCGAGCAACGAATATCGCAACGGGTTTCCGACCTGGAGCACCAGAGCGACGAGTTCGTCACGGACCTCGAGCGGCGCGTCTCCGAGGTCGAGATCGAGCTGCGTCGCCGCCTCGACTCGATCGTCACCGACCTCGAGGCCGAGCGCGCGGTCCTGGAGACGAGGCTGCAGGAGCTCGCGCACCGCCTCGACCTGTTCGGGCAGACCGTGCGACCGACGGCTGGAACCTGACCGTCAGCCCGGCAGGGTTCGTCTCCGAAAGCACGAAACTTGGTCCGGACGATGAGCGAGATGACGCAGGAGGTGCAGCTCGAGAGCGAACGCGCGAAGGTCGAGAGCTGGCGCCTGCATGTGCTGATCGAAGCCGGGTATCCGCTGCCGCTGGCCGAACGCCTCGCCGGCTCGAGCGTCGACCTCCACACTGCGGTGGAACTGCTCGAGCGCGGCTGCCGCGCCGAGACCGCCGCCGAAATCCTCCTCTAACGCTCCACTTTCGTCACACATTTGTGACGGGTCCGCGCGACTTTCCGTGTAACGCTCAAGGGTCGGCGAAAAACCGGGGTCAGACCCGACCGCGAAGCGGTCTGTCCGCGAAGCGGACCAGGGGAAGGGGTCTCGGGGGAACCGGGAGGTTCCCCCGGCGCCCACCGACCCGCTACGCCACAGCAGTCTGCGGCTCGCCGGCCTCGGACCGCCGCAGGCGTTCGAGCCACGGCGCGGCCCCGAGGCGTTCGAAGATCTCGCGCGCCTCGGCGAGGAGCGGCTCGGCTTCAGCGCGCCGCGCCTGCTCGACGAGCCATTCGCCGTGCTCGAGCCGCGTTACGCCGACGGAGAAGGGCATCGTGAGCTCGTCAAACGACGCCGCGGCCGCGGCGAAGCCCGGCTCGACGCGCTCGGTGTGTCCTTGAAGACTCGCAACGCGAGCGCTGAAGCGAGCGCCATTGGCTCGAAGGAACGGCAAGAGCTCTCCAGGCGGGAGAGCCTCGACGACGCCGAGGAGCTTCTCCGCCTCGCCGATGTCGCGAAGGTAGAGCGCGGCCTCGAGCGCCTCGACCAACGCCTCCTTGACGCGTGGTAGCCCCATCTCCGGCCGTAGCGCGACCGCCTGCTGCGCAGCGTCAAGTGCCTCTTCGAGACGGCCCTCCGCCCGCCTGAGCCGCGCCAGCGCGATCAGGTAGACGACGCGGCTCTGGATATCGCCGCTCTCGGCGCCCGGCGCGCCGAGGTCGACAAGCTGTCGTGCCCGCTCCATGTCACCGCGCTCGACGAAGAACGGGGCCGCTGCGACGAGCTCGAGCAGCGGGCCGACCACCGACGACGCGTCTTCGGCGTCGAGCAGCGCGTCGAATTCGTCGACGGCTTCGTCCCAGCGGCCTAGCCAGAAGAGACACGTGGCTCGGCCTGCCTGAAAGGCGAGCTCTTGCCAGTGATGGCCCGTCCTCCGTGCCAGCTCCAGACCGGCATCGGCGAACTCGAGCTCCTCGGCGTGACGGTCCTGCTCGTACATGAACGCGGCGAGGTTGATGTATGCGCGCAGTGCGACCCTCGGAAGATCATTGTCGAGCGCGACCATCAACGCGTGACGAATGAGCGCGAGCGCCTCCTCGACCCGGCCGACGGTGCTGAGCAGAATGCCCTTCGTAATCAGCGCGCTCGCAAAGACCTCCGCGAGGCGGAGTGACTCCGCAATTCCGAGCGCCAGCTCGATCGGCTCTGCGGCCTCCCCATGCCGGCCGGCGAAGTTGCGAAGGCGCCCGAGCTCGGCCGCCACGGTCGCGAAGTCGGCATCGTGCTCCTCGTCCGAAAGGACGACGTAGGCCCGCTCCATGGCCTCGAGTGCCTCCTCGATCCGGCCCTCCTGCCACGTGATCTCGGCAAGCCTCGTTGTGACTCGAGCGGCCGGATGCGTCAGGCCCGCCGAGTCGAAAAGCTCGACCGCGCGCTCGAAATGGATCCGGGCCGAGGCCGCGTTCCCCGCCTTCCACGCCGTTCGTCCCGCCCGCTCATGCAGCTCGGCCTGGTCGAGCGGCCCGTCCGCAAGCTCGGCCGCCCGCTCGAAGTAGCGCTGCGCCTCCTCCATCGCCGCGAGCGATTCCGCCCGCTCGCCCGCGCGCGTGAGGGTGGCCCGCGCCTTCCCCCTGATCTCGGGGGCCTCGTCGGCATCGGGCGCGGCTAAGTAGGCCTCGACATAGTGGGACGAGACGACCTCCGCGATCTCCTGCTCCGCCGGTCCCCAGCGCTCCTCCAGGTACGCAGCCGCTGCCAGGTGCCGGGACTTTCGTTCCGCCTTGGCAAGGGTCTCGTACGCAACCCGCCGGAGCAGGTCCTGGACGAAGGCGTACTGCCCGCGCTCCGGGGAGCGCGGATCGGCCTGGAGGGAGAAGACTTCCTTGCGGACGAGCGCGGCGAGGGCGGGCTCGAGCTCCTCGTCGGACGTCCGGCTCAGATCCGCCAGCGCCTGTCTCGTGAACGACTTCCCGAGCACCGACGCGTCCTGCAGCAGACGGCGCTCCTCGGCCGTCAGACCGTCGATCCGCGCCGCTACGAGGGCGTGCAGCGTCTCCGGGACAGCGAGCGCCTCGATCGGCCCGGTGGGGCGATATTCGCCGCCGGCCTGCTCCAGAAGGCCACGGTCGAGCAACATCCGGACGGTCTCGACGGCGTAGAGCGGCACGCCCTCCGCACGCGCGAGGATCTCGGTTCGCAGCTCCCCCGGAAGCCCCGGTACGAAGCCGTCGAGCAGCTCCTCCATCGCCGCCTCCGACAGCGACTCCAGCGAGAGCGCGGTGAAGTTGCGCTTTCCCGCCCCCCAGCTCGGGTGGCGCTCCATCAGCTCGGGGCGGGCGAGAGTGATCACGTAGAGCGGGTGGCTCCTCGACCACTCCAGCAGATGCTCCACAAACTCCAGCAGCGACGTGTCCGCCCACTGCATGTCCTCGAAGACGAGCACGGTCGGCTCGCGCTCGGCCATGCGCTCGAAGAACAGCCTCCACGCGGCGAACAGGTCCTCTCGATCTCCCACCGCCTGCTCGTCGAGGCCGACGAGGTTTGCCAGCCGCGGCTCGATCCACGAGCGCTCATCGGGGTCGCTGACATGCTCCTCGACCGCTGCCCGCAGCTTCTCCTTCGCCATGTCGTGCTCGCCCTCCACTATCCCGGCGCGCATACGCACCATCTCGGCGAGCGCCCAGTAGGTGACGCCCTCGCCGTAGGAGAGGCAGCGGCCACGGTGCCAGTAGACGAGGTCGACGAGCCCATCGATGTACTTCTCGAACTCCCAGGAGAGCCGCGACTTGCCGATGCCGGCAATGCCGACGAGCGAGACGAGCCGTGCCTTGCCTTCCTCCGCCGTCGCGTGGAAGAGATCCTTGACGAGACGGAGTTCCCGCTCCCGCCCGACGAACGGCGGCTCGAGCCGAGTCGAGCGGAGCGCCCCGCCGCGCGCCGCGACCACTCTCCGCGCGCGCCAGAGGCGAAGCGCCTCGGACTTGCCCTTCAGCTCGTGCTCGCCGGCGTCCTCGTAAATGATCGCCGCCTCCGTCGCGCGCTTCGTCGCCTCGCCGACGAGGACTGCGCCCGGTGCCGCAAAGGACTGGACTCGCGACGCGGTGTTGACGAGGTCGCCCGCGACCATCCCCTGCCCCTCGGCACCGACCGTGACCGCCGCCTCGCCGGTCAGCACACCTGCGCGAGCCCGCAGGCGCTCGTCGAGCTCTGGCACGCCGTCGACGAGATCGAGTGCCGCCCGCACCGCCCGCTCCGCATCGTCCTCCTGCGCGGTCGGCGTCCCCCAGACCGCCATCACGGCGTCACCGATGAACTTCTCGACCGTGCCGCCGTAGCGGTCGATCAGCGTGCGGGCCTCGTCGAAGTAGCGCGAGAGCAGCTCGCGCACCTCCTCTGGATCGCGTGCCTCCGAGAGCGTCGTGAACCCGGCCAGGTCGAGGAAGAGCACGGAGACGAGCCGGCGCTCGGCGACCGGCTCGACACGCACTGACGGTGCCGCCACCGCAGGCGCAGGAACGTCGCCGCTGAGCGCGGTCCCGCACTGCGTGCAGAACCGCATCGACGGGTCGTTCGCCGCCCCGCACGCGGGACAGGTCTGGCTGAGTGCCGAGCCGCAGCTCCCGCAAAAGCGGGAGCCGGGCGGATTCTCGACGCCGCAGTTCGGACACACCATCGGCACACGAACCCTACTCCTGGCAGGTCCCGCGCCAAAACCGCCGCAACGTCCGGCGCTAGCCTGCTCGTATGGCGAAAATCGACGCGATCGAGTACGGCGACCGCAAGGTCTACACCGTCGCCGCGTTCAACCGCGGCGTTGCCGACTGGCTCGGCCGCCTCCCGACCGTCTGGGTCGAGGGTGAGGTGACGGAGCTCCGTCGCCAGCAGCGGTGGCAGAGCGTCTTCTTCACGCTCAAGGATCCCTCCGCCGGCGCGTGCCTCGCCGTCTCGATGCCGCGCGGCCAGTTCGACGGGCTGCGGCTCGAGCTCGCCGACGGTGACCGCGTCCACGTGTACGGCCGGCCGGAGCTCTTCGAGGCCCGCGGCGACTTCCGGCTGCGCGCGCTCACGATCGAGCGGTTCGGCCTCGGCGACCACCTGGCGGCAATCGAGCGCCTGGGGAAACGGCTCGCGGCGGAGGGCCTTTTCGCCGCCGAGCGTAAGCGCCCCCTCCCACGCTTTCCGCGCCGCGTGGGGCTCGTGACCGGCAACGACGCAGCCGCCAAGCGTGACCTTTTGGCCGCTATCGCCACGCGCTTCCCGCCTGCCCGCATCGTCGTGGCGGAGACGTACGTCCAGGGGCAGCGGGCGGCCCCGGCCCTCGTCACGGCCATGAAGGACATCTGCGCGGAGCCCGACGTCGACGTCGTCATCCTCGCCCGGGGCGGCGGCAGCTTCGAGGACCTGCTGCCGTTCAGCGACGAGCGCGTCGTCCGTGCAGTCGCCGCCTGCGGCGTGCCGATCGTCTCCGCCGTGGGTCACGAGCAGGACACGCCGCTCTGCGACCTCGCCGCCGACGTGCGCGCCTCGACGCCGACCGCCGCCGCGCGGCTCGTCGTCCCCGACGCTGCGGCGCTTCGGGCCGAGCTCGGCCGCGCGCGCGCCGCGGTTGCCAGGGGCGCGCATCGTGCATTGGAGCGCCGCCGCGAACGGCTCGCGCTCCTCCACGCCCGTCTGCGCGCCGGCCCACAGCTGCTCGTCGAGCGCCGCCGCGGTCGGTTGGAGGCGGCCGCGGGCCGCCTGCGGGCGCTGTCGCCACAGGCAACGCTCGACCGCGGCTACGCGATCGTCCGATCCGAGGGCGCCGTACTTCGCTCGGCAGCAACGGTGTCGCCCGGCAGCGCGATCGACGTCCGGCTCGCCGAGGGAGGCTTCGCCGCACGGGTGGAGGAGCTGCGGGAGTGACCGAGACGCCCGCCGACACCGCGCCGTCGTTCGAGGAGGCACAACGCGAGCTCGAGTTGATCGTCGACCGGCTGGAGCGCGGTGACGTCGCCCTCGACGAGGCGATTTCCTTGTGGCAACGCGGCGAGGAGCTCTACCGCTACTGCGCCGCAAAGCTCGACGGCGCACAGGGCGAGATCGAGGAACTCGCGCGCCGAACCGCACCCGAGGGCGCGCCGGAGCCACGCGACACATAGAATCGCAGCGTGCCGCTGACCGCAGAGCAGCTGAAAGAGATCGACCTCTTCTCCGGCCTCGACCGGAGGGACCTGCAGTCTCTCGCCAACTCCTTCAAGGAAGTGAAGTTCTCCGCGGGCGAGGAAATCGTCGGCGAGGACAAGGGCGGCGTCGGCTTCTTCATCATCGAGGACGGCGTGGCGTCCGTGAGCGTCCGGGGCGACGAGAGGGCGCAGCTGAAGGCAGGCGACCACTTCGGCGAGATCGCGCTCATCGACGAGGGGGCGCGCACGGCGACGGTCACCGCGGCGACCGACGTGCATTGCTACGGCCTCACCAGCTGGGCCTTCCGGCCGCTCGTCGAGCACAACCCGACGATCGCCTGGAAGCTCCTGCGCATCATGGCCAGGCGCCTCCGCGAAGCGCAGAGCTAGGGCCGATCGCGCGGCCTACACTCGGGGCCGTGGCATCGGAGGCGCGGAAGACCGTCACCGTTGTCTTCTGTGACGTAGCCGGCTCGACCGGACTTGGCGAGCAGCTCGACGCGGAAGCGCTCCGGCGCGTGCTCGCTTCCTGGTTCGGCGAGGCAAGCACGGCCCTCGAGAGCCACGGCGGCGTTGTCGAGAAGTTCATCGGCGACGCGGTCATGGCGGTCTTCGGCATCCCCCAGGCGCACGAGGACGACGCGCTGCGGGCACTGCGCGCGGCCTTCGATCTCCAGGCGCGGATCGAGCGACTGAACGCAACGCTGCAGCACGACCTCGGAGTCGCCCTGGAGACGCGGATCGGCATCAACACGGGGGAAGTGGTCACCGGTACGGACGAGCGGCTCGTGACCGGTGACGCGGTCACCGTCGCCGCCCGGCTCGAGCAGGAGGCCCAGCCGGGCGAGATCCTCATCGGCGACGCGACGTACGAACTGGCCCGCGAGGCAGTCGAGGTCGAGACCCGCCTCGTCTCGCTGCGCGGGAAGGCCGAGCCGGCGGCCGCCCATCGGCTCCTCCGCGTGAACGAGGACGCCGTCGCGATCGCGAGACGCCTGGATACGCCGCTTGTCGGGCGGGCGGACGAGCTCGAGGAGCTGTGCGACGCGTATCGCGGCATCGTCGCCGAGCGCGCGTGCCAGCTCGTCACGGTGCTCGGACCGCCGGGGATCGGCAAGTCGCGCCTCGCCACCGAGCTCGCAGCGCGCGTGGCGCCGGAGGCGACGGCGCTCTTCGGCCGCTGCCTCGCGTACGGCGAGTCCGCGACGTACTGGCCGCTCGTCGAGATTCTGCGCTCGGCAGCCGACCGCGAGTCGAAGACGCAGATCGTCGAGCTGCTCCGCGGCGCGCAGGATGCCGAGCTGGTCGCCGACCGCCTTGGAGCAGCGGTGGGCTCGGGGGAGGCCGGCGCCGCCGCGAGCGAGGAGATCTTCTGGGCCGTCCGCCGTCTGTTGGAGCACCTCGCCCGCGACCGACCGCTCGTCCTCAGCGTCGAGGACATCCACTGGGCTGCTCCCACGTTCCTCGACCTGCTGGAGTACCTGGCCGGCTGGACGACGGACGCCCCGGTGCTGCTCGTCTGCCTCGCCCGTCCAGAGTTGCTCGACGCCCGCCCGTCGTGGCCCGCAGTCGGCCGGACGCTCCAGCTCGAACCGCTCACCAACGAAGACTCGCTCGCGATTCTCGAGCAGCTCGGCAACGGCCGCCTCCAGGGCGAGACGCGCGATCGGATTGTCGAGCGCGCCGGGGGAAACCCGTTGTTCGTCGAGCAGCTGCTCGCAATTGCCGCCGAGGGCGAGGAGCGCGTCCCGGCGACGATCCAGGCCGTGCTCGCTGAGCGGCTCGACCGGCTCCCGCTCGACGAGCGGGCGGTCCTTGAGCGAGCCTCGGTCGTGGGTCGGGACTTCTGGCGCGGCGCGGTCGCCGAGCTCTTGCCACCCGACGAGCTACCGGCGCTCGGCTCGTCGCTCCTCGCCCTCGCCCGCAAGGGTTTCGTGCAGCCGGAGCGCTCCGCGTTCCCGGGCGAGGACGCGCTCCGCTTCCACCATGCGCTGATTCGCGAGGCGGCTTACAGCGGGATCGCGAAGTCGCTACGAAGCGAGCTGCACGAGCGGGCAGGCCGTTGGCTCGCCGCCAAGGATCGGGAACTCGAGCAGGAGCACGACGAGATCATCGGCTACCACCTCGAGCAGGCCTATCGATACCGCGCCGCGGTTGGACCCGAGGATGCGACGGCGCGCCGGCTCGCCACCGAGGCGGCCGAGCTCCTCGCTGGGGCAGGCAGGGCCGCGGAGAGGCGCGCCGACGTGCAGGCAGCCGTCGATCTCTTCGCGCGGGCTCGTGCTCTACTCCCGGCCGATGATCCATTGTGGCTCGAGCTGGCGCCGGAGCTCGCGGTTGCGTTCCGTGCGGCGGGCGATCTGGATCGCGCGGGCGTGGTTCTTGGCGAGGCGCTAGCTGCGGCGGAGCGCGCCGGCGAAAGACGCCTCCATGCTCGGGCGCGCCTGGCGCATCTCGAACTGGTCACAGCGCGGCCGGAGGCGGACACCGAGGCCATGAGACGAGAGGCGAACGACCTGAAGGCGGTTTTCGCGGCAGCGAGCGACGACGAAGGGCTGGCGCTGACGTGGAACGTGCTCGCGCAGATCGCGTGGCTGGAGGCGCAGGCGCAGGAGACAACCGCGGCGCTCGAGCGCGCGATCTCGCATAGCCGGCGCGTCGGTGCGCGCACCCAGGAGCTCCACGCCCTGGAGATGATGATCATGACGCTTTCGCACGGGCCCACGCCGGTCCGGGAAGGAATGCTCCGCCTCGAGGCGTTCCGTCGGGAGGCACGCGGCGCACCGCTGGTCGAGGCGGGCGCCGAGCGCACCCTCGGGCGCTTACTCGCGATGGACCGACGCTTCGACGAGGCCCGGGAACACATGAACCGGGGCATCGAAGTCTTGCGAGAGCTTGGTCTCGATGCCTTCGCCGCCGCAACGGTGCAGGGAGAGGCCTACGTCGAGGCGCTGGCGGGGAACGCCGCGGCAGCGGAGGGCGCGCTCAGATCGTCGTACCAGCGTCTCGAGGAGCTCGGCGAGCACAGCTTCGGGTCGACGACTGCGGCAGTCCTCGCCCAGGTGCTCTTCGAACGAGACGAGCTCGACGAGGCGGAGCGATTCACGCGCCTCGCCGAGGATGCCGCGGCGCCTCGCGACATCAGTTCGCAAGGGCACCTGCGTGCCGTGCGCGCCCGGATCCTCGCTCGCCGAGGAGCACTCGAACGGGCCGAGCGACTGGCACGGGAGGCGGTCGACATCGTCCGGGAGTCCGACTTCGTCGACGTCAAGACCTCGGCCCTGCTTGCCCTGGCGGAGGTGCTATGGCAGCAAGGGCGCGACGAGGAGGCGGCTGCCGCAGCAGACAACGCGCTCGCGCTTCTGGACGCCAAGGGGAATCGGGCGCTAGCCGGTCGCGTGCGCGACGTCATCGCCGAGCTGGCGGCCGAGCGCGACTAGCGCCTCCGGCGCGCGATTCGGCCCGCCGACCAGCTCGTGAAGCTCGCCGCCGGGTAGCTCGCGAAGCAGCACTCGGCCGCCGAAGACCGCACAGCGGATGCGCTCCTCGCGGCACATCCGGAGCGCCTCTGCCGGCGCCTTTCCCTCCAGCGTGGTCGCGTCGACCGTCCCCTCCCCGGTGACCACGAGGTCAGATCGGCGGGCCCGCTCGCGGAAGCCGATCCGCTGGAGCACGAACGGCCCGCCCGGCACGAGCTCGGCGCCGAGGGCGGCGAGCGCCGCTCCGAGGCCGCCGGCGGCGCCCGCTCCCGGCAGGGATGCGAACGGCTTCAGTGCGGCCATGACGTCGAGCCTGCGGGCGAGCTCCCCGACCTGATCGGGTGTCGCGCCCTTCTGCGGACCGTAGAGTCGCGCCGCGTCCGGGAGTGTCGTCCGGACGTCGTGCAACACTGTTGCCTGTGTTGACAACGAGTCGATTACTTCGCGAACTCCTGCTCCTCCATCGACGGTCGCGCTACCGCCCAGGCAGACGATCAACGCTCGCGGGCGCGTGGCTTCGGCTGCGCGAATCAGCTCGCCGAGCCCGCGGCTCGTTGCGCGAATGGGGTCACGCTCGCTCGGTCGGAGGCGGCGCAAACCGATCGCCTCTGCCGACTCGACGACGGCCGTCCCGTCCGGAAGGCAAAGCCACCGCGCGTCGATCGGCCGCCCGAGCGCATCGGAGACCCGCGCCGTCCGCCAGTGACCCCCCAGCGCGGCCGCGAGCACCTCCGCGGTGCCGTCGCCGCCGTCCGCAATCGGCAGCTCGTCGGCCTCGATGTTCGCCTCGCCGAGCCCGGCCGCCAGCGCGGCCGCCGCCTCCGGGGCCCCGAGCACGCCCTTGAGCGCGGCCGGCGCCGCCAACACCCGTCGCAGCGATCGATGCGACCGCACGCCGCCCGACCGCAAATCGGCTACCGCCGGGAGAGCAGGCGTATGGGCGATGC
>Ga0075434_100001953_pt1 | contig 17878 bp, 15 predicted proteins | sample RhiMethybrSRZTD3_FD_75298 | JGI IMG/M metagenome (GOLD analysis project Ga0075434, IMG submission 75298) | Populus rhizosphere microbial communities from Tennessee, USA - Rhizosphere MetaG P. TD hybrid SRZTD3 | ecosystem: Host-associated > Plants > Roots > Rhizosphere > Soil | place: USA... | reverse complement strand
CCTGGCAGCTGCCGTCCCCTGGGGCGCTGTCTCCTGTACGGCGGAGAAGAAGGGGCCATTGCAGGTGGGCGGCTTGCCGGTCACCTGTAACCTCACGCTCCCGGTCGCCTGCGTGGCGAAAGCGGCGAGCAACCGGACGGCTCCAGCCGGCGCCGCGAAATTCGAGTACGAGTTCAACAAATACAGCGGCTGGCCCGAGATCAAGGAATCACTGATGGCCGGCAGAATCCGGGCCGCCTACATGCTGGCGCCGCTCGTGATGGATCTGGCCGACAGGAAGATTCCGGTCAAGATCGTCTCGCTCGGCCATCGATCCGGTGCCGTGATCATGGTGCGAACGGATTCTCCGTACCAGCATTTCAGGGAGCTGGCAGGCAAGCGAATCGCTATTCCCAGCCGTTTTGCGGTCGATTTCCTGTTCCTGAGGAAGATGCTCGCGCGCGAAGCGATGACGCCCGCCGACATCGAGGTCGTGGAAATGCCGCCGCCCGACATGCCCGCCGCGCTCTATGCGAACGCGGTAGACGCCTACTGCACCGGGGAACCTTTCGGCGCGGCGGCGCAGCGCGCGGGCTACGCGAGGCCGCTGCGCATGACCCGCGACGAATGGCGCAATTACATCTGCTGCGTGCTGACCGTGCGCGAGGAGCTCATCCGGGAGAATCGCGAGCTGGTGCAGGACCTCGTCAACGAGGTGCTGGGCGCGGGCGTATGGCTGGATGCGCAACAGGCGAACCGCGACAAGGCGGTCGACATCGCCGCCGGACGCAGCTTCTTCAACCAGGACCCGAACATCCTGCGGTTCGTCATGGAGAATCCGACGGACCGCGTGACCTACGGCGATCTGCGCATGATCCGGTCGGAGTTCGAGGAACTGATGGAGCTGTCGCTCGCGGCCGGCACCATCGGGCACCGCATCCCGTATGAAACCTACGTGGACGATAGCTTTGCGCGCGCCGCCAAGCCGACTGACATTGCGCTTTGAGAAGAGGCGGACCTCGATGCATCCGGCACTGGGGCTCTTGCTTCCGCTCCTGCTGACGGCCACGGCGGGCGCGAGCGACAGCGCGCCGCTCGTGGCGGGCGTTTTCAGCCCGCCCCGGCTGGCGCCCGATTTCGCGCTCGCCGGATCGAACGGCTCGGAGTTGAAGCTGAAGAGCTATCACGGAAAAGTGGTGGTGCTGGCATTCGGCTTCACGTCCTGCCCCGATGTTTGTCCGATCACGCTCGCGACCCTGGCGCAAGCGCGGAAGAAGCTGGGCGCCGAAGGCGATGCGGTGCAGGTCGTCTACGTCACCGTCGATCCCGAGCGCGACGACGCCGGGCGCATGCGGGCCTATCTCGCCGCCTTCGACCCGACCTTCATCGGCGGCACGGGCACGGCCGCGCAGCTCGAAGCCGTGCGCAGCGAATACGGGATCATCGCCACGCGGCACGCTTCGGGCGGCAGCTACGTCTATGCGCATTCGTCGTTCACCTACTTGATCGACCGGGAGGGCAAGCTGCGCGCGCTGATGCCGTACGGGCACACCGCCGACGACTACGTGCACGACCTCAGGATCCTGATGGCGAAGTAGCCGTGAATGCGCTGCGCCGGCATGGGCTTCTCTTCGTGATGGCCGCCATGGTCCTTGGCGCGGCGGCATGGGCCGGGTTCGCCCCCATCGAGACGGCCACGAGAGAGGCGCTGTTCGAGATTCCGCGGGGCACCTGGGCCCGGCGGATGTCGGGGAGCAGGATCGAGATCCTGCCCGCCGAGATTCGCCTGACGCTCGGTCTCAGGGATATTCTCGTCCTGCGGAATCTGGACGACGTGCCGCAGATATTCGGGCCGACCCTCATGATGCCCGGACAAAGCCTCCGGCTGCCGTTCGCGGTCGCCTCGAGCTACACATTTGCATGCACGGCGCACCTGAGCGGACAGATGACGATCGTCGTGGACCCCCGGCCCGCGTCGCCGTGGGCGCGTATTCGATGGCGGGTGCGTGAACTGACGGCTGCGAAGGCCTAGCCGGAAAGCAAGGAATCGACATGGAAAGGCTCAAGAGGCTGTTGCCGTCCGTGACGGTGATGGCGCTGCTGGTCGGCGCGTGGTGGCTGATCGTCGCGGCGACCCGAAGCGTCATTTTCCCGACGCCGTGGCAGGTCTTGGCCGGCACCCTCGAGCTCGCACGGAGCGGCGTGCTGTGGGAACACATCGGCGCATCCCTGTTCCGCGTGGGCAGCGGCTTCCTGCTCGCGGTCGCGTTCGCCGTTCCGCTGGGGCTGTGGATGGGGTGGGTCCGCGGCGCATTCGCGACGTTGAACCCGATCTTCCAGATGCTGCGCCCCATTTCCCCCATCGCCTGGATCCCGATCGCGATCCTCTGGTTCGGCGTCGGCAATGCCTCGCCGATCTTCCTGATCTTCATCTCGTCGGTTTTCCCGATGGTCGTGCAGACCACGTCCGGCGTGCACACGATCGAGCGGCGATACCTGCGCGCTGCCGGGAATTTCGGCGTTTCGCGTGCGACGCTGTTTCGCAAGGTCGTGATCCCCGCTGCGCTGCCCCAAGTCATCGTCGGTATGCGGATCGGTCTCGGCGTCGCCTGGCTCGTCGTCGTGGCGGCCGAGATGATCGCGCTCAGGTCCGGGCTGGGTTACCTCATCATCGACTCGCGCAATGCCGGAAACCGATATGACCTCGTGATCGCCGCCATGATCATCATCGGGCTGATCGGGCTGCTCCTCGATGGCCTGATGCGCTTGCTGGAGGGGCTGAAGGCCGTTGAGTGGCGCTATGCCCGCTAAGATCGTCGTCCAGGACATTAATAAGGCGTTCGCCTCGGACCAGGGCCCGCTTCCGGTCCTGGAGCGGCTCAGCTTCAGCGTCGACGACGGGGAGCTGGTCGCGGTCGTCGGTCCTTCTGGCTGCGGAAAATCGACGTTGCTCAATGTCATCGCGGGATTCGAGCGCCCGGACCAGGGGCTCGTCACGATCGATGGCGCGGAGAGCGTCAGGCCCAGCGCCCAGGGCATCCTGATCTCGCAGCATGGCTCGGTGTTTCCCTGGCTCACGGTCCAGCAGAACCTGATGTTCGGGCTCAACGGCCGCGTGTACGGCGAGCGCGAGACGCTCGCCGACCACTATGCGGCCATGGTCGGGTTGAAAGGATTCGAGGCGAGCTATCCGCACGAGCTGTCGGGCGGCATGCTGAAACGGGCGGAGCTCGCGCGCGCGCTCGTGGTGAAGCCCGAGATCCTGTACATGGACGAGCCGTTTTCCGCCCTCGACGCGCTCCTGAACCTGCGCATGCGCAACGAGCTGCTCAGGATCCTGTCGGAAGAGCGCCATACCGTCGTGCTCGTGACCCATGACGTCGAAGAGGCCATTCATCTCGCGGACCGGATCCTGGTGCTGTCGTCCCGTCCGGCAACCCTGCAGGCCGTCTTCGACGTGCCCTTCCCTCACCCGCGCAAGCTGTCGAGCCCGGCGGTGCAGGAGCTCAAGGTGGCGATTCTTCGCGAGCTCGGGGTCGACGGCGACTCGGCGTAGGCGGCAAACCCTTCCGTCCGGTTAATGGACGAGTGCCGGGCCGGCGAGCGGTTGCAGCTCGTCGTTACCGGCGGCCCAGCCGACGCTGAACACCTGCCCGCCCGCCGCCTGGAAGAATCGCAGGCTGAACTTGTGGAATCCGCGGCGCAGCGGCACGTGTCCGATGACCAGCCGGGGCCCGTGGTCGCCGTCGTTGTCGACCACCACTTCATCGTCGATCGTCAGCAGGGAACCGTCGTCCGACTCCACGGCGAAGCGATAGAAGCCGTCCGCCTCGACGTTCACGTAGCCATCGAACCGGACGCCGTAGTTTGTTTTCCGGCCGAATTGCGCGAAGTCGAGCGTGTCTGTATTGCCGGCGGACACGGGCTTGCCGGTCCCGATGTCCCGCACCGACGCGAACTTTCCCTCGAACAGCTCGAACGACAATCCCGGTTGCGGACTGACGCCCGATATGGCATCCCGATACGGGCGGCGCAGGAAATTCGCGCGATAGACGACGCTCTGCCGGCGGACCGGCGCGGTGATCAGGACGCTCAGCGTCGTCTTCAGACCCGGCGGCAGCGAAATCTGCAATGGCGCCTCGAAGCGCGGCGAGTCGGCGGTCGGATCGCTGCCATCGAGCGTGTAATGGACCGTGCTTTCCGTGACCAGCGAATGCAGGTCGACGACCGTGTGATCCTCCGTCGTCGTATAAAAATCCCCGAAGCCCACGGGCTCGGGAATCCGGTAGTTCACGGCCTGCTTCTCGAGCCGCCCGAGCTGATAGGGCAGCCGGCGCAGGAAATCGCCGTAGTCCTTGCCGGATGCCGGCGACCAGACTGATTCCGAGAATGCCAGCAGGCGCGGAAAGACCATGTACTCGGCGTGGTCGGGCGTTGCGACGTACTCGGTCCAGAGATTGGCCTGTGCGCCGAGTATGTACGCCGCGTCGTCCGCACCCAATTCCTTCGGAACCGGTTCATAGCGGTACGCCTTGGCCAGCGGGATGAAGCCGCCGATGCTGACGGGCTCGCGCTCGCGATCGCCCTGGTAGTAGTCGAAGTACGTGTAGTCCGTCGGCGACATGATCGCGGAATGCTTCATGCGCACGGCTTCGATGCCGCCCGCTTCGCCGCGCCACGACATGACGATCGCGTCCGGCGCGAGGCCGCCTTGGAGAATCTCGTCCCAGCCGATCATGCGGCGATGCTTCGCCGCCAGGAAGCGCCCGATTCGCCGGATGAAGAAGCTCTGCAGCTCGTCCTCGTCTTTCAGTCCCTCGCGCGCCAGGATCGCCTGCGCCTCGGGGCTTTGCCGCCAGCCTTCCTTCTCGACCTCGTCACCGCCGATGTGGATGTACGGTCCCGGGAACAATTCGACGACTTCGCTCAGTACGTTCTCGAGGAACTCGAACGTCTCCGCCTTGGGGCAGAAGGCGACGGCGGTCTCCACCGGCGCGCAACCGAGCTCCGGGTACGCCGCGAGCGCCGCGCCCGAGTGCCCCGGCATTTCGATCTCGGGAACGATCGTGATGTAACGCTCCTCGGCGTAGGCGACGATGTCCCTGATCTGATCCTGCGTGTAGTAGGCCGCATACGCCGGATCGTCCGGGTTCAACGACTTTCCCTGGGTCAGCTTCGGATAGCGCTTGATCTCGATGCGCCAGCCCTGGTCGTCGGTGAGGTGCCAGTGGAACCGGTTGATCTTGTATTGCGCCGCGAGGTCGAGCAGCTTCTTGACGTACTCGACCGTAAAGAAATGCCGGCCGACGTCGAGCAGCAGGCCGCGATAGCCGAAACGCGGATGGTCGGCGATCTCGAGGGCCGGCAGCTCGATCGTCGGCTCGAGCTGCAGCGGCAAGAGCTGGGCCAGCGTCTGCATGCCGTAAAACAGCCCCGCGTGCCGGCCCGCAACCTGAATGCCTTCGGGCCCGACTTTCAGCAGGTAGCCTTCCTCCGGCAATTCGCCGCTTCCGTTCTGGCTGAATGAAATGGTGTTTCGCCGGTCGCCGCGCGTTGCACTCATCTTGAGATGAAGGCCATGCTGATCGAGCAAGTAGTCGCTGAACAGGCGCGCAACTCGGCGCGACTCGTCGTCGCCCGCCACGATTCGGGTTTCAGGATTGATCACGAAGCTGCCGGTTCGCATTTCGAGCGACTCTGTCCGCGGCACGACGGCGATCTCCGGCCTCGATTGCGCAACTGCCGCGGCCACGGCTCCGAACAGGCCGAGCAGCGCGAGGATCAATCGGGCCCTGCTCATGGACCGCGCTCGCTCGCGAGCGTCTCGAAAGCGATGCGCTGCAGTGTCTGCGCTGCGGCGGGTGAAATCCCGAGCTGAGCCGCGGCCTGCTCTTTGCTTCCCAGGCTCCGCGGATCGCGGCCGGTGACGCTGCCGAAGATCACGAGCGCCTCGAGATAGTAGCCGTCCACGCTTGCGTGATAAGCGTCGGCGCCCCAGAGATTGATCTGGCCGGGACCGACACCCTGGTAAGGATTGCGCGCCGCGATTCCTTCGGCGATGGCCCGGTTCCAGGCCTGGCCAACGGGTATCACCGCCCGAATGAATGGGGAACCCTTGGCTGCCCGGTCGTACGCCGCGCGAACGTCGATCGCCATGGTTTCGATCGGTTTTCCGAACCAGTGGCCGGATGCCAGATAGGTCTCGTCCGCCCGTGACCAGGTGGCGACCAGGCGCACGTCGACTTCTGGATTCTCGGCGTGGAACAGCTTCGCGAGTCGGTCCGAGAATTCGATGATCTTCGTCGCATCGCCGGGCGAGTCCGCGTCGAGCGTGCTGTAGCCCTGGAGGACGACGTGATCCCAGGCGCGCGCGATGAGCGCCGCCTTCTGCTCGAAGTGAAAGTCCAGGCTCATGCCGCCGGCCACCTCGAGGTGGACGTCATACGGGAGTCCCGACTGGCGGGCGAAAGCCTCGAACAAGGCCGGTACGCCGCCGACGCCTTCGCGGTTGAGATCCACCACCGTTTCCGGTTGAAAGCGCTCGACCTCGGAACCCGAGCCGGCCGTGAAGCTGTTGCCGACGAAGAGGATCGTCTCGGCGCATGCGGCGGCCTGCAGCCCCGCAATTCCGAGCAGGAACCCTGCGATCCGCAGTCGCATCATTGCCGCTTACGGCTCAATCTGGACGGTAACGGGCACGCCATGCCCCGAGTCAGGGCTGATCCACACGGCCACTTTCGCCGGCTCGACAACCCACTCGTTGCGCTCGTTCCACAGCGCGAAAGCTTCAGGCACGAGTTCAAATGCCACTTTCTTCGTTTCGCCCGGTGCCAGCGCCACCCGCTGAAAGCCCCTCAGGGCGCGCACCGGCTGGGCGACGCTGGTCCCCATGAGCCGGACATACATCTGAACGATCTCTTCGCCGGCTTGCGAGCCGGTATTCGTGACGTCGGCGCTCGCGGTCAGCACGCCCTTGTATCGCGCCGCGCTGTCCCGCAGGGCAGCGGTCAGCTCGGCGGACTTGAGCGTGCCAGTACCGAGCTCGATCGGCCCGTAGCGGTAAGTCGTGTACGAAAGTCCGTGCCCGAACGGAAACTGCGGATCGTTCCGCTCGTCGATATAGCGCGAGACGTAGGTATCGGTGCTGTCGCCGGGCGGGTTCGTCAGGTCGCTCTTGTCGGCCGGACGCCCCGTATTGAGCGCGTTGTAGTAGAGCGGCAGCTGGCCGACGCTGCGGGGCCAGCTCACGACCAGTTTCCCGGACGGATTGGACTCGCCGAAAAGCGTGCGCACGAGGGCGGGTCCCGCCTGGATGCCGGGGAGCCATGCGGCCAGCACGGCCGGTACGTGCTCGAACGCCCAGGGCAGCGTCAGGGGACGTCCACTGAAAAGGACCAGCACTACCGGCTTTCCAGTGGCGACGACTTTTTCGAGCAATTCCTGCTGACGCCCGGGCAACCCGAGATGAGCACGCGACGTGGCCTCGCCGGTCATCTCACCGCCGCTCTCGCCGAGCGTCAGGATGACGAGATCCGCCTGGCCCGCGGCAGCGACTGCGGCCGCCAACTCGTCATCGGATCCGCCCGTGACGCCAACGCCCTTGACGTGGAGCAGGTACTTCTCGCCCACGCGCTTCGCGAGCGCGGCGCGGAAGGAGACCACATCCTCGCCCTTGCCGAGTCCTGCCCAGGATCCCAGGGCGCTCGGAAGGTCGTCGGCGAGCGGACCGATCAGAGCGATGCGTCCGGCGCCATTCGAGAGCGGAAGGAGCGGCGCCTTGCCGGGTCCCGGGGAATTCTTCAGCAACACGAAGGAGCGCTCGGCCGCCGTGCGCGCGAGCGCGACGCCGTCCGGCCGCAGCATCGCATCGGCCTCACGCTCCTCGTCGGCGTAGGGATGCTCGAACAGGCCCAGCGCGTACTTCACGCGCAGGACGTTCCGCACCGCTTCGTCGATGCGCTCCACGGGAATCGCGCCGGAAATCACCCATTGCGCCAGGTGGTCGTGATAGACGCTGCTCGCCATGTCCATGTCGACGCCGCCCAGGAATCCCTTGAGGGCCGCGGTGGCGCGGTCGTTCGCGATTCCGTGCTGGATCAGCTCGCGCACCGATTCCCAGTCGCTGTCGACGATGCCGCGGAATCCCCATTCCTTGCGCAGGATCTGCCGTAGCGTGAACGCATTGGCGGACGCGGGCACGCCGTTGATCGCGTTGAAGGCGGACATGATCGTCGCGGCTCCGGAATCGACCGCGGCGCGAAACGGCGGCAGGTATACCTGGCGCAGCGTGTGCTCGGAAATCTCGGTGGTGTTGTAGTCGCGACCCGCCTCCGCGGCGCCGTACCCGACGTAGTGCTTGGCGCAAGCGGCAATGCTGTCCGGCGCGTCCAGGCGCGTGCCCTGGTAGCCGCGCACGTAGGCCGCCGCCATCTGCGAGCCGAGAAACGGGTCTTCACCCGCGCCTTCCGTCATGCGCCCCCAGCGCGCATCGCGGGCGATGTCGACCATGGGCGAGAACGTCCAGCGGATGCCGGTGGCCGAGGCTTCGCGCGCCGCGACGCGGGCGGTCTGTTCCACCAGCGCCGGATCCCAGGCCGATGCCAGCGCCAGCGGCACCGGAAACACCGTCCGGAACCCGTGAATGACATCGAGCCCGAAGACGATTGGAATGCGCAAGCGCGATCTCTCCATCGCGATGCGCTGGTAGGCGTTGGTTTCCTTCGCCGTTGCGATGTTGAACAGCGCGCCGATCTGCCCCTTGGCGATCATGTCCTCGTAGTCCGTGCGCCCGGTTCCGGGGCCCGTCGGCTGGCCCGCCGAGTACTGGACCAACTGGCCAACTTTCTCCTCGAGCGTCATCTTGCCCAGCAGCGTTTCCACCCGGGCGTCGAGCCCGGGGTCATAAATGCCGGTGCGGGCATCGATCACCGAGGTCGGCGCATCGGACCGTGAGTCCGCGCCGTGGCACACCAGCAGGACCGAAACAGCAGCCGAGGTGCACAGCTTTCGCATCATTGAAGTCATGATTCCGGCCCCATGGCGTGTCCCGTGAGTGCCTAGCGTCTGCCCAACGCCTCGAGAAGTGACGGCGCGGCGGCGGGGTTGAAGGAGCGATAGTCCTCGCCGACCAGTTCCGCCACGGTCGCGGCGATCTGCGACTGGGTGACCGCGGGCACTGCCCCCCGCTCGCCGAGCGGCGGCGTGTCCGGCCCGATCACGGCGATCCAGATGCTGTCCGAGCCCTTCTGACCGGTTCCGTGATCCCGCCATTCGATGGGCCCGCTGCCCCGCCCGTGATCCGTCGAAATGATCAGCGTGGTCCGGTCCTTGTAATCCGGGCTCGACTGGATCTGCCGCCACAGGTCGGCCACGAATCCGTCGAAGGAGTGCGCGGTCTCGAGAAGGTTGTCGTAGCGCCCCATGTGCTGCCAGTTGTCCGTGTCGCCGTAGCCGATGAACATGACGCGCGGCTTGTGGGTGCCCAGATGCTCCCGTACCACGACGTGCAGGAATGAGTCGAAGGGATCCGGTCCCTCGAGCCTCGTGGTCGTGCGGTAGAGCTCGTTCAACAGCTCACCCTGTGGGCTCCTGTCGTTCGCATCGACGAGGCTCTCGCCTGCGCGGATCGGAAGGCCACTGCGCTTGCCGTTGAAAATGTCGGCGAATGCCGACCAGGTGGCGAAAATCCCGACCTTGCCGGCGAATGCCGGCTTGGCGTTGAGCCACTCGAACACCGTGGTGTTGGGATTCGGGCCGTATTCATTGGAATCGATGCGCTTGTCGGCCACCCCGGTCGACATCTCGTTGTAGCCGGGGTAGGAGAACCAGAACGGATTCGTGACGCGCGCGACGCTCCCGGACTGCTGGTTGCCGAACAGCTGCCCTTGCGTTGCCACGGTGTCCCACAGGAAGGGAAACAGCAGCCGGCGTCGCACGCGAGGGTCTTCGTTCCAGTACTTGCTCTTGAGTTCATCTTCCGCCGTCCAGTTGCCGCCGGCGTCCGTGAGGAGCAACGGATCGGCGCCCGTGAACACCTCCTGCCAGCGCACGCCGTCCGCGATCACCAGGAAGACGTTCTGCGTCTTCGCCGCCCACGCGGTCGATGCGCCGGAAACGCCGGCGAAAAAGATGAATAGCAGCTTTGCGAATCGGGACATCGATTTGCTCCAAATGACCATTCAGCCCTCGGGAACCACGGCATTGCCGCTGTGCGGATCGAAGAAATGCAGGTGCTCCGGGTCGACGCCGAGGCGCAGCCGCTCGCCGACCGCGACGACATCGCGCCCGCCGAGGAGCGCGCTGACCTCGGCGTCATGGTGCGTGGCGGACGGTGCGTCGCAGCGAAAGCGCACGATCCGCTCGTGACCGTATTCCTCGATGGCGTGCGGCACCACCTCGATTCGCGGCCAATGGCCGGGCGCGCTGCGATCGAGCGCCAGGTCACCGGGCCGCAGGCCCATGAGGAATGTGGAAGGTGCGGCGTCCGGGATCCTGATGCCGGATTCGAGCGGCAGCTCGTACCTCCCGAAGCGGACTCCTCCGGGGGTCACGTTCGCCTTCAGCAGGTTCATCGGCGGCGACCCCATGAACGTCGCCACGAACACGTTGCGGGGCCGGTCGAAGAGCCTGCGCGGCGTGTCGCATTGCTGGATCGTGCCCTCCCGCATCACGGCCACCCGCTCGCCCAGCGTCATCGCCTCGACCTGGTCGTGCGTGACGTAGATCGTCGTGACCTTGAGCCGCTCGCGCATGCGCACCAGCTCGGCGCGCATGGACGAGCGCAGCTGCGCGTCCAGGTTGGAAAGCGGCTCGTCCATCAGGAACGCCTGCGGCCTGCGCGCGATCGCGCGGCCCATCGCGACGCGCTGCAGCTGTCCGCCCGACAGCTCGGCCGGCCGGCGCGACAGCAACGATCCGAGCCCGAGCAGCGCGGCCACGTCGGCGACGCGCTCCTGCCGCTCGGATGCGCGCATTCGGCGCGACTTGAGGCCGAACTCGATGTTGTCGCGAACCGTCATCTGCGGGTACAGGGCGTAGCTCTGGAACACCATCGCGATGTCGCGTTCGCCGGCAGGCCTCGACGTGACGTCGGCATCGCCGATGAGGACCCGTCCGCTGTCGAGGGTTTCGAGACCCGCCACCGCCCGCAGCAACGTCGACTTGCCGCAGCCGGACGGGCCGACGAGCACCAGGAACTCGCCGTCCGCGACGCCGAGGCTCACGCTATCCAGGGCACGTGTCCCGTCCGCGAATCTGCGGCTGGCGCTCTCGACCGATATGGATGCCATCGCCGCCCGCGGTCCCTAGGTGGATCTCGGGTCGTGACGGCGCCGTTGGCTGTCCGCGGCGCTCTCCGGCATGTGGCTGAGGTCGAGCGCCGGAAAGCCGGACTCGATCTGCACGTAACGGCCTTCCCGCGCCGAGGTTTGGGCTGCCAGCATGACTTCCAGGCAGTGCAGCGCGTGCTCGGGCCGGTTGAGGGGCCGCGTGCCGGCGGCAACGCAATCGACGAGGTGACGGAGGCCCGCGGTCCACGGCCATTGGGGCTCGCTTTCCTCGAGGATTTCCCAGGTCCCGCGCTCCCGCGTCCAGCGCTCGAATCCCTGTGGCGCCCAATCGTCGCCCTGCATCTGCAGGACCCCCTCACTCCCGTAGAGCTCGATGGCCGGGCTGCGGTATTTCTGCATCGTGAATCCGGTCGTGATGCAGGCGAACCGGCTCTCGCCGAAATCGAGCAGCACCTGCGCGTTGTCGTCCGCCTGAACTTCGATTTCGGCGCCTTCGGACAGGCGCTTCGGGATCGCGGTGCCGACCATCGCACACACCCGCCGCACGGGACCCATGAATCCGCAGAGGCTCGTCAGGTTGTAGACGCCGAGGTCGAACAGGGCGCCGCCGCCCGGACGATAGAACCATTGGCCCCACCATGGACCGGACCACCCGTAGCGGGCGCGGGCCAGCAGCACGCGGCCGATCCTGCCGGCCAGCACGTCGGCATGCATCGCCCGGTAGGTCGGCGAAAGCACGATGTGCGGCGCGCAGACGAGCAGTCCCTTCGCGGACTTGCTGAGCTCGAGCAGCGCCTGTGCCGCATCGAGACGGGTCGCCATCGGCTTTTCCACCAGTACGTGCTTGCCCGCGCGGAGCGCGGCCGCCGCGAGTTCGGCGTGCTCATTCATGCTGGTCAGCACGAGCACCACGTCGACGTCGTCGCGCCCGATGAGCGCCCCCGCGGTGGCGGCCGTCGCGACGGACGGGTGCATGGCGGCGACGGCCTTCGTCTTCTCGTGGTCGATGTCGAATGCGGCGACGAGCCGCGCCTTGTCCGCCTGCTCGAGCTGGCTGATGGCGCGGCGGTAGGGGCCGAGGAAGACGCTGCCGAGGCCGAGCACTCCAATTCCGAGCATGCGTTTCACCTTCCTGGGTCGCCCGGCTTCAGCCATTCCGGCCGCTGCCAGGGATAGTGACGGGGCGTTTCGAGGAGCAAGGGCGCGAGGCCGAACCCGAACACAAGCGCGCGGCGCGGCTCCCCGGTCGAATTGGCGCCGGCGCCGTGCACGGTCCGGCCGTCGTGCACCGACGCTCCCGCCGCGGGTAGCTCGCAAACGGCCTGCGGACCGGATGGTGCCGCCCCGACCAAGCGCAGTCCATGCGCTTCGGGGGACACCAGCTCATGCGGCAGCACGGCGCATCGATGGCTGCCGCGCACGAACCGCATGCAGCCATTCTCGAGCGTCGCCGGCTGCAGCGCGATCCAGATGCTCACGGCACGGTGCGAGTATCGCGGATCCCAATACGCCTCGTCCTGGTGCCAGGGCGTGCTGCCGCCGATGCCGGCCGGCTTCAGGATCGCGTGGTTGCCGGTGGACTCGCACCCGCGCCCCAGCAGTTGCCGCGCAACCTCCCGCGCATTCCGGTATGCCATGCCCTCTACGAGCCGTGGCGCATAGCGCTCGGGATTGACGACCTGCGTGAGCGGCTCGCGGACGGCGTCGGCGCTCAACTCGAGGCGATCGCCGACGGCGAAACCGCTGTTTCGGCGGAACAGCCCGTCGACAAGCTCGCGAAGGATCTGGATCTCCGCGCCGTCGGTGATGGCCTCGACGCGCAGGAACCCGTCGCGGCGGAAGGATTCGACCTCCGCGTCCGTCAGCCGAATCGGTTCGGCCTCGTTGCCGGCGCTCATTGCTTCAGGGCTCCTGCCCACATGCCGTGCACAAAGCGCCGGTGCGTGGCGACGAACAGCGCGACGACCGGCAACGCCACCATCACCGCCGCAGCGGCCATGCCGACGCGGTCGGTCGTGTAGCGGCTGGCGAAGAACGCGAGGCCGAGGGGAGCCGTCCGGAGGTCCTCGCGCGACAGCATGACGAGCGGCAGCAGGAACTCGTTCCATGACCACATGAATGCGAGAACCACGAGCGTCAGCAGCGCCGGTCGCGCCCCCGGCAGCAGCACCTTCCAGAGGATGCGCAGCGAGCCCGCGCCGTCGAGGCTCGCCGCCTCGATCAGCTCGCGCGGCGCTGCGCGGAAATATGCGCGCATCCAGAACGTGCCGAACGCCGCGTTCACGCCGATGAGCGGCAGGATCACCGAAGCGTAGGAGTTGGTGAGCCGGGCGGCCTGGAGCTCGACGTAGAGCGGCACGATCACGGCCTCGAACGGGATGACGAGGCCGGTCAGCAGGACATAGAACAGCGCATTGTCCCCGGCAAAACGCATGGTGCCGAAGGCGTAGCCGGCAAGCGTCGACACGACGACGGTGCCGGCGGCCACCGCGATGCTCACGACCAGGCTTGACTTCAGGTAGCTCCCGAAGTGCGCCACCTCGAACGCGCGCGCGTAGTTGCCGAAGTCCAGCCGGTCGGGCCACGCGAATCCCGACAGCTGCGCCTGCTCGGGCTGCAGGCTGAGCAGCACGATGCCGAGGATCGGCAGCACCGTCGCCGCCGCGAACACGAGCAGGATCGCGGTGCTCCAGGCTTTCTCCGACCTTTTCGCCGCGATCACGACGGCTTCCGGTCCGCGATCCGGTTGATGATCCAGGTCGCGGCAAAGACGACGACGGCAAGGATCACGGCGAGCGCCGCCGCGGACCCCAGACGCGAGTCCTCGAAGGCGCGCCGATAGATCAGGATGCCCGGCACAATGGTTTCCGTGCCCGGGCCGCCGCGCGTCGTCACGAACACGAGGTCGAAGGCCCGCAGCGCCGAGACGACGGTGACGGTCAGCGCGACGGCGACAGGCCCCTTGAGTCCCGGCAAGGTGACGGCCCGGAATGTCCGCCAACGCCCGGCGCCGTCGACGGCCGCCGCGTCGTAGAGCGACTCCGGAATCTGCTGCAGACCCGCGAAGAACAGGGCGACGCACAAGCCGAGCAGCGTCCACGCGCCGACCATGCCGAGGCTCGGCAGCGCCCAGGTGAAGCTGCCGAGCCAGTCGAGCGCGGCCCAGTCGAGGCCCAGCGCGTGAAGCCCGGCGTTGAGCGGCCCGTCGAGCGCGAGGATCCAGCCCCAGCTGACGCCGACCACGACCGTCGAGATGGCCTGAGGCAGGAAGATCAGCGTCCGCAGCGCGTTTCCTCCGGGTGCGTTCGCCCGCGCGCTCATCGCCGCGAGCGGCAACGCCATCAGGACGGGCACCAGGCCAAAGAAAAAGATGAGGACGAGGGCGTGCGTGAATGCCGACCGTACCAGCGGGCTGCCGAGGGCCTCGCGATAGTTGTCGATCCCGGCGAACGCCGCCTGCGTCAGCCCGTCCCAGTCGTAGAAGGACAGGCCCACCGTGTGCGCGAACGGCACGAGGACGAAAGGCACGAAGAAGAGGAACGCCGGAAGCAGGTACAGGTAAGGCAATGCCCGGCCGCCGCCCCGCCTCATTGGAGCGAGTCCAGGAACTCTTCGCGCGACTCTTCGATGCGGGCGAGCCCCTGCTCGGGCGTTTCCCGCCCCGCGATCATCGTCTGCATCGTCGGGTAGAGCACCTCCGCGCCATTCGGCGCGGCAAACTCGAGATACGGCAGCAGGGTGCCGTTCGAGACGACGCTTTGCCAGGCCGCATACGCGTCGCCCGCCAGGCGGGAAGGCAACTCCGGCGCGCGCTCGCCGAGGTCGAGTGGCGAGATGTCGCCGCCGGCGACGAGTTCGAACGCAAACTCGTCCCGGGTCATGTAGTCGATGAATTCCGCGGCGAGGTCCGGCTGCCGGCTCGCGGCCGTGATGTGCCAACCGTAGCCGACGCTGCCCGTCGCGCGCCGCGGGTCTCCCGCGCGCATGGGGGGCGTGAGGAAGAACGCGACGTTGTCGCCCATGGCGGCCGAGAGCTCCGCGACATTCCACGAGCCCGCCGGCAGGAATACGCCCGAGCCTTGCGCAAATTTTGCGAGGGCATCCGCCGGCGACAGGCCGTTGGCCCCGGCGCCGATGTATCCCCTGGCGTTCCAGTTCGCCAGCTTGCGAATGCTCTGCACGAAGCCCGGGGCGGTCCACTGGATCGCCCGGTCGCCAAACACGATGCCGTTGACCTCCCGGTCGGAAGCCAGGTCGGCGCTGACGAGATAGAAGAGGTGCAGGCCGGGCCATTGAGCCTTGTTGCCGAGCATGATCGGGACTTCGCCGGCGAGTTTCGCGGTCTCGAGGCTCGACTCCAGGTCGGCCAGAGTCGCGGGCACGGAAACGCCGAGGGCGGCGAGCTTGCGCACGTTGTAGAACCAGCCGATGACGTCAGCGGCATAGGGGATGCCGAAGATGGCGCCGCGGCCGAACTGCCTGCCGTCGATCGTGAAACGCATCTGCGCCCGCGCCGCATCGGGGAAGCGCTTGTCCCAGCCGTAGCGCGCCGCCCACGCGTCGAGGGGACGCAAGAGGCCTGCCTTGATCAGCGGCCCATCGAGAGACCAACCGAGATTGCCGATCACGACGTCCGGAGGACTGTCCGATGCGAGCGCCAGCTTCAGCTGCGCGGGGTAGGAGCCGAAATCCCGGACCGTGAGACTGACCGAGATGCCCGGATGCGCGGCGGAAAACGCATCGGCGCGTCGCTGAACCAGCTGAAGGCGGGAACCGCTTTCCGGCGTCCACACCTCGAGCGTGCGGCGGCCGCCCTCGGCCGCGCCGTCGCGGTGCGCCTCCCGCCTGGAGCCGCATCCCGTCGTGAGGCCCGCGATGATCAGCGCCGCAATCAGGCATCGCGGCTGGAAGCGCGATCGCCTTCTCGCGGCCCAGCTCATCGCCGCGCGCGCTTGTGCAGGACCGCCCGGAATCGATAGCGATCGGGATGGTACATGGACGTCTCGAGGCTGATGACGACGCCGTCGGCACCCGTCGTCACGCAGTTCAGGCGCAGCAGGCCACGACCCGGCGCAACGCCGAGCAGGCCCGCTTCCGACTCACTCGCGTCGATCACGTCGACGAAAGCATCGGCGACGGTGGGGACGATGCCCTGCGATTCCATGGCGGCGTAGATCGAGCCTGTAAAGTCGAAACCCTCCGGCCATCGAACCCGGCTGGTCGGCATGCGCAGCCGCTCGATCGCCGTGGGCTGGCCGTCCAGCAGGCGCAAGCGCGCGAGGTCCAGAAGCGGCGCGCCCGGGGCGACGCGCAAAGCCTCGGATTCGTCGAACGTCCCGTCCCGATACTCGAGCGACAGGATGCGCGAGCTCGCGACGAGGCCGCGCATCTGCGCCATCTGCGTAAACCCGACGAGCGTCGACAGGCTGTCGCTGACGCGATCATTGCGCACTTGCCAGCCGCGGTGCTCGTCCGGTTCGAGGAGCCCGCGCCGCGCGAGCACCTGCAGTGCCCGCCGCACGGTGAGGCGGGTGAATCCAAGCGCATCGCCCAGCGATCGCTCCGACGGCAGCCGCTGGCCGGGCCGCAGGACTCCGGACTCGATCTCGCGATTCAGTGCCATCGCGCAGGATTCGTAGAGGGGCGTGGTATTTAGCCTTGCGAGCGGTGTACGCGTACGACGGCGATGTCGGATTCGGGTCATGGACGCTCGATGAGGCGCTGGTTGTCTTTGGTCGCATTGCGGCGAGACGCTCCCGCCCGTCGCCGCTGCCGGGCCAGATTACCGAGCGCTCCACAGCGAGGCAATGCCGCACTGCACCAATTGGTTTGATTGGTTCGTAGTGGTTGTTGATGGTTGCAAGCGTCATGGGGCGCGCCTATATTCCGGGACAGCCGCGGTCGTCGAACGGCGGCAAAAAACAACGCGGAGGGGAATTGGCCGACCGTGCCGCATCGGGATACGTGCCTTCGCCGCGTCCGACGTTCGACGCGCCGACCCTGGTTCGCCGCAGCGAAATCAAGCATCACATCTGGGGCGACCGCCAGTCGGGCCTCGTCGGCGACTGGCTCTACGCCTCGACGGACAAGATTCACGTGCTCGAGTTTGGCCTGGCGCCCGGGCACTGGTTCAAGCATTCGCCTTCGTTCCGCACCGTCTTCGCCGCCGACGAGGTCCTCTTCGTCCTGCAGGGCGCCATGCTCGCCTGCAACCCGGAGACGGGCGAGATCGTCGAGTGCCTGACCGGCGAATCCGTCTTTTTCCGCAGGGACACCTGGCACCACGTCCGCGCCCAGGGCGTCGAGCCGTTGCGCGTCCTCGAGTTCTTCTCGCCGCCGCCGTCGCAGGGGGCGAGCGGCACCTATGCCATGAACCAGAAGTACCTCGAAGCGCCGCTCTACCAGCGCAACGACCTCCTGGGCAATTTCGCCGGCGCGGACAAGCTGTCGACCCTGCGCCGCATCGGTGCGCGCGACCGGTCGCTACGGCTGGAGGGTGAGATAGCCGTCGGCCTGATCGTCAGCACCGAGCATCTGACGGTCGCCGAGCTTCAGGTACCGGCGGGCGCCGTCGGGGAGAAGACCGCGCATGGTGGCGACGCGATGGTGGT
>Ga0075434_100001952_pt1 | contig 17878 bp, 20 predicted proteins | sample RhiMethybrSRZTD3_FD_75298 | JGI IMG/M metagenome (GOLD analysis project Ga0075434, IMG submission 75298) | Populus rhizosphere microbial communities from Tennessee, USA - Rhizosphere MetaG P. TD hybrid SRZTD3 | ecosystem: Host-associated > Plants > Roots > Rhizosphere > Soil | place: USA... | reverse complement strand
TGCTCCGTTCCCGCGCGTCACTAGAACCTCGATCACCCTCATCCGCAAGGCAATTACTCCGATCCAGCAACGCTCTAGCTGGCCGACGAGGATGTCCCCACCTGGGGATCTGCCGCGTTCTAGACCTTGGCTACTACCCCCGATGCGCCTCCATTGGCGTCCCAGGACGTGGTGTAGGAGCCGAGGTCTGCGGCGGCGGAGCCCCTTCGCGACGCCGAGGGGGAATTGCGGACCATGTGAGGGGTTGGACACCCTAACGCCGAGGCAGCGGACCCTCCGTGTGATCTTCGGCGCCCTTTAATGCCTCACGTCGGTGCCCCAAGCTCAATCGGTACGAAAACCCCACCGAATAGCGATGGCGTGCCGCCACGACGGAACCTTCATCAACCCCAGCCAGTTCTATGCTGGGGGAGGAGTTCATGCCACCGCCTGCGCTCGACGGCCTTCGCATCCTCGTTGTTGAGGATGAGCCCATCATCGCACTGCACATAGCGCATACCCTCGCCGAGGCGGGCGCCGAAGTCATTGGTCCCGCGGCCACCGTCGCAAGGGCTCTGCGTCTGATGGATTGCTCACAGGTCGACGCTGCTGTGGTTGACTACCGTTTGGAAGGAGAGACAGCGTCGCTTCTGGCACACCGACTTGCGGCCATGAGGGTTCCCTTCTTCTTTCATACGAGTTCTGGCAACAATCCTGGTCTGATGCATCCAGGTGTTCCGATCCTTAACAAGCCGAGCCGCCCCGAGCAGCTCGTGGCAGCGGTCTGCGACTTGACACGGCAGACTGAACGGAGTGGGTAGTGGCGTGACCACACCGCAAGTGCCTGAGGGCGACGGGCAGGCATCTTGCAGCAGATACAGCCACGATGGCCCCCGAACCACCAAAGCCTGATCCGGAGCATCCGGTCGTCGAGCCGTCGCCTGAAGGTGGCCGGCAGCTTGTCGACCCGGCGCCCGCTAACCTTCGTATTCGGCAACAAGAACTTCTGGCCGAGCTGGGCGTGACAGCCCTGCAGCGCACCAGCTTGGATGAGTTGTTGAACCGCACTGTCCACATCGCTGCCGATGGCCTCAAAGCCGAGCTATGCAAGGTCCTGGAGTACATTCCCGAGGAGAACCGTCTGTTGTTGCGAGCCGGTGTGGGGTGGGACCCTGGCCTGATCGGGACGGCGAGCGTTGGAGCCGACTTAGCCTCGCCCTCCGGCTTTGCCCTCCGTACAGGCAAGCCCGTCATCTCCAACCACCTGGAGCATGAGGAACGGTTCAGGACACCTGATCTTCTCAAGGCCCACGGAGTTCGCAGAGCGATCAACGTCATCTTGCAAGGTGACGGTGCGCCGTTCGGCGTCCTCGAAGTTGACAGCCGGTCGGAAGGCGAGTTCAGCGAGCACGATATCGCCTTCCTACAAGGCGCCGCCAACATTCTTGGGATGGCGATTGAGCGTCAGCGTTACGAGCGCTCACTCCGTCAGGCGGTGGAGCATCAGAAGGCGCTCCTTCATGAGATCAGTCATCGAGTGAAAAACAGCCTCCAGTTGGTCGCGAGCATGTTCGGCCTGCAAGCGGCCGCCACGCAGAACGTTGAGCTTGCACAGAGCCTACAGGATGCGATGGGCCGAGTGACCGCCATCGCCCGCATCCACGAGCGGCTCTATCGAACGACCGACATCAGGAACGTGGACCTAGTACCGTACCTCGCGGACGTGTGCCTCGACCTTGCGGAACTCGCTCCGCGTTGCGAGATCAAGTACGAGCCGGGCGGACCTATACCCATCGCGACGGATCGTGCTGTCCGGGTCGCTCTGCTGATGACCGAGTTGGTTACAAACGCTGTGAAACATGCCTACCCCGCAGGTCAGCAAGGTCGTGTATTGGTTCGCTTGACCCATGCTGATCAGAACACCGTTCGGCTCTCAGTCGGTGATGAAGGTCCCGGTCTGCCAACGGGCTTCGATAGTGAACGCGACGGCAGCATCGGGATCAAAATCATTCGTGCACTCATCACTCAGACGGGTGCGAGCCTCAGCATCCATCAACATCAGCCTGGGACAGAGTTCGTCATCGACTTCCCGTTGCGACCCGATGAGGAGTGAGAACCGCCGGTTCGTCGACCCACGCCGTCACCCCTGAAGCACCCTGTAGACTGACGCCCGTCCTATGCCGAGCTTCCTTAGCGCCGTGGTGAGGCGTGTGGTGGGGATGCTGGTGAAATTGGCGATGCCACGGAGTGTTGGTCGTCAAAGTGGATGTCGGATCATGACGGAGTGTCCGGTCTGCGAGGGCCGAGGCGACGTGCCGAGCCGTCCCATTCCAGCGCAGGACCTCTCCCGAGTGCGGCGGCACTGGCCACGTGACGGCCCACGCGGCGCGAGCGGCTCCTTCAAAACCGATGGCAAAGCCTAGGGGGTCAACCGGTAGTTCGATGGGGTAGGCGTCATTGACGACAGGAAGGAACCCGCCCAAGCCTTGAACGTTGCTTGTCGGTGCGCCTACCATAGTTCGCATGGAGCCAGCGAGCGTGAGACGTGACCGTCAAGGAAGATTTCCTGGAGAGCGAAAACGCTCGGCTGCGTGCTTTGTTGAGGCAGGCTGGCCTCGATGCTGCCGAAAGTGACGTAGCGCACAAGCTACAGCGACTTCTTTTGTCCGAGATGCATCATCGCATCAAGAACGTGCTGGCGATGGTGCAGTCCGTCGTTGTCCAAAGCCTGCGCTCGGCCCAGACATCGGCGGAAGCGTCGGAGGCAATCACCTGTCGCATAACAGCGCTCGCCCGCACCCATGACATCATCCTGAGCACGGCAGGGGAAGGCTCTCCGCTTGAACCTTTGCTGGAAGACATAACTGCTCCATTCGGTAGCAACCGCTTCCGCATTAACGTCCCCTCAGTGGTAATCCCCCCACAGGCCGCCGTGGCGCTCGCCCTCACGGTCAATGAGTTGGCCACAAACGCCGTCAAGTATGGGGCATTGTCCGTCCCCGATGGTGGTGTTGTTGTAGCGGGGCGAAGGGACGATGGCGCAAGCGAGCTTGTTATCACATGGTCCGAACACGGCGGACCCGCTGTCCAGGAGCCGACCCGCCGCAACTTCGGAACACAACTGATCCTGACTGCGCTACCCAACGAGCCAAGCCTTGAGTTCTGGCCCGTTGGCGTCCGTTGCGAGATGAAAGTTCCAGTGTTCCCGGAGGACGGAAAACTGAAGCAGGAACCCGGTCAATGCAATGCCCGGAGCTAGGTTGTCATGCTGCTTCGGTTGTGAATGACGGACGGAGAACGAGCACCTGGTCGGCCGCCGCGCATCCCCTGGGCGTATTGGAAGGGCTGGCTCAGCTATTCCATCCCGCACCACGCCGCCCCATCACATGTCGCCCCGCGACATCGTGGCTTTCAACGGCGATGCCGGTAGTCCAGCGCCATCCTCTGAAGAGCGCCTCGCTTCAGAGCGTCAACGTCACGGCTTTCCTCGTTGGCGACGGACAGCATAGCTTTGGCGAGCCGTAGGCGGGCCTTCTCGATGTCTGCTGCGTCATGGCCGAAGTTGCCAGAGATCTCGGCCCACGCAGCGTCGAAAGCTGCCCCGATGGCCTTCAATGCCTCAGGTCCGAACGAGGCCCCATCGATGAGCTGCCGCGCTTTCAAGGCAGTGCTTTTGGACGTATTGCTGGACACAGCTACCACCTGTCATTCCGGCAAGAACACAGTCGCATCAGGTTTAAACATCATGTCTTGACGACGCGGTACACGCTCGCCCGACCCACGCCGAGCTTCTTGGCGATAGCGGTAGCGCCGAGGCCCTTTCTGCGGAGGCGCCGGATGTCGTCAGACTTGATGCTGGGCTTGCGGCCTTTGTACACGCCTCGGGCCTTGGCGGCGTTAATGCCCTCCATCTGCCGCTCCCGCCGCAAGTTGTTCTCGAACTCGGCGAAGACGCCCAGCATCGACAAGAACGCCTTGCCCGCGGCGGTGCTGGTGTCGATGGGCTGCTCCGTGGCCTTCAGGTGGACGCCCTTCTCCCGCAGCCCGTGTACGATGTTCTTTAGGTCGCGTAGGCTTCGCGCCAGCCGGTCGATGCGGGTGACGATCAGAGTGTCGCCGGGCCCCAGGAACTCCAACAGGGTCTCAAGCTCGCTGCGGCCCCTGCGGCTCGCGCCGGAGGCTTTCTCTGCCCGAATGATGGTGGCGCCGGCGGCCTTCAGCGCAGCCCGCTGGAGCGACAGGTCCTGGTCGATGGAGCTGACCCGCGCGTAGCCGTAGATCGGTGACACTGGCACCCCCCGTCTCGGTAGGGTTTAGACGTTACTCCGCCAGCGTCTCGGAAATCAAGAAAGTACCCTAACGAGACGCGGAAAATGTCTCCTGCGCATATCTCGCCCGGGTACACCCAAGAGAGACTGTGCCGATTGAGGACGGTCCGGAGGCGCCAGAACCTCACTCGGTCGGCGGCGTTGCTGCGAGCGCGACGGCCAGATCCCGGCTCCCAATACGGGCTCGATGAGAACCGACTTGTTGCAGGATTGCATCGGCTGGAATCTCCGGCGCTTCGGACGACGCGGCGCAAGAAAATCCCGCCGTTTATGCCCCAACTCGTGGACGGACCAGCCAATGGCAGATGATCATGGCTGCCATTGCGCCCACTAGCTGGGCAACAATGAACGGCACCACATCGACCGGCCGGATGCCCGCGAATGTATCCGACAGTGCCCTCGCAAGGGTGACCGCAGGATTGGCGAACGACGTTGAGGCCGTGAACCAGTAGGCCGCCGTGATGTAAAGGCCTACTGAGGCTGCGACAGCCGCGGGCTTGGTGCGCAGCGTCAGCACGATGGTGAGCACCAGGCCGAACGCCGCCACCGCTTCCGACAACCATTGTGCAGGACCGGACCGCGCCTTGGTCGAGAGCTGGAGGAGGGGCTCGTCGAACATGCCGTGCGCGATGAGCACCCCGGCAATGCCGCCAGCAATCTGTGCGAGCACATAGCTAACCAGTTCGCCCGGCGACAGCTCCCTTCTCAGCGCGAACACGGTGCTTACCGCGGGATTGAAGTGCGCCCCGGAAATCGGGCCCAGTGATGTGATCAGCACGACTAGGATGGCGCCGGTGGCGAGCGTGTTGCCAAGGAGCGCCAGGGCAACGTTGCCGCCCGCCAGGCGCTCGCCCATGATGCCAGACCCGATGACGGTCGCCAGCAGTAGGCCGGTGCCCAGCGCCTCTGCGGTGATGCGCTGCGCTCTCATGCGACCTTCGGGTTCGGCGAGGTGCTGCCGATGCGGCCAATGTCCTGCATATGGCGCGTGAGTGCGGCCCGGCTCTGCGACTGGACTGGCAAGTTGACCAGGAGCGAGATGCGGCTTCGAAGGCGCTGGAACGCGGTTACGAAGGCCCGCTCTTTGTCGATGTCAGTGCCCTCGACGGCGGCCGGGTCCTCGATGCGCCAGCGCGCCGTGATCGGCTGACCTGGCCACAACGGGCAGACTTCAGCGGCGGCGTTATCGCACACGGTCAGCACGAAATCCATCTTGGGGGCGTCGGGCCTCGCAAATACAGTCCAGCTCTTGGACGACATTTCATCTGTGGGATAGCCGAAGCTCGCCAACACCTTGATCGCAAGCGGAAGGACTGCGCCCTTCGGAATACTGCCGGCGGAGAAGGCGCAAAAGCGTGTGGTCCCGTCCTTGCGCAGGATGGACTCGGCCATGATGGAGCGGGCGGAGTTTCCCGTGCAGAAAACGGGACGCTGAACGTGGTCACGGGCAAGCACCCTCGCAGCACGGCACGACGGCGACCCGCACCTCCTGCGGCCGGGAGTTGCCATAGTCGGTGGCCTCGCCGGTGGTTAAAAACGTTTCCCACGCGATGCCGGCGGGATCGTCGATCCAGGATTTCTCCGACTTGGCGTAACAGCACGTGGTCTTGCCTTCCTCCAGCACGGGCGCGCCGGCCCGGTTCAGTCGCCCGTAGACCTCGGCCAGCTCACTTTCGCTCTCCACCTGTATGCCAAGATGGTTCAATCCTGCCCTGGCGCCGCGCATCGAGATGGCGAAGTTGACCCGCGGATCATCGAGCATCCACTTGGCGTAATCTGGCTTGATCACGGTCGGTGCCGCTGCGAACAACGTCGAGTAGAAGCCAACTGCCGTGTCGAGATTTTCGACAGCAACGTGAACGTGCATCCGCTTCATCGCGCGGTCTCCTTCCGCTTCCGTGGCCCTCTGGCTGATTTCCCGGCGCCGGCGGCGCAAAGTTCCGGACGCCCACCGCAACAATTCTCCGTGAGGTAACCGAGCAGGTTGTTCATGGTCTCGTAGCGTGCCGCGTAGATCAGGGAGCGGCCTTGACGGGCGACGCTGACGAGCCCGGCGTGGCGAAGACGGTCGAGATGAAACGACAAGGTGTTCGGGGCAATCCCGATGGCACTTGCCACTTCTCCGGCTGCCATGCCCGCAGGTCCCGCCTGGACCAGCAGCCGGTAGACCTCGAGCCTATGCTCTTGCGCAAGCGCGGCGAGAGCTGCTACAGCATCTAGCTTGTCCATATTTCAACGATTATCGATATAATGTGCTCTCGTCAAGACAGAGAAGCGCTGCCCGGTCATGGCCATCAGCTCTGACACGTTTGCACGATCTGCGGGCCGATTGGTTGCGGTCGTCTGCGCCGCGCAGGTGCTCGTGCAGATTGGGGCCTTCTTCTGGCCCGCGCTCATGCCCGGCATCATGCCGTTCTGGAAACTGACCAACAGTGAGGCCGGCTGGATCACGGCAAGCTTCTATGGCGCCTACATGCTTTCGGCCCCACTGCTGGTCACGTTGACAGACCGCATCGATCCCAAACGCGTCTATCTCTTTGGGGTCGCGGCCACTGTCTTGGGACATCTGACGTTTTCACTTTTCGCGGATGGCTTCTGGTCCGCCCTGGTCCTGCGGGCGCTCACTGGGATGGGCTGGGCGGGCACCTACATGACGGGTCTGAAGCTTCTCGCCGACCGAGTAGACGCCAAGCTGATGTCCCGGGCGACGGCCGGTCACGCCGCCAGCATCGGCATCTCGGGGGCTCTGTCATTCGCCACCGGCGATCTCCTCGCAGCCGCTGGCGGCTGGCGCGCCGCTTTCCTCGCCGCGGCCGGGAGCGCCGCAGTCGCGTGGGTCTTGGTCGCCTTGATTGTGCCCGCGCAAGAAAGACCAGCCATTTCTGGAAAGGATGGACAAGGTCTCTACGATTTCCGGCCGGTGTTCCGCAACAGCTCGGCCATGGCCTATGCCATCGCCTACAGCGTCCACACTCTGGAAATGAGTGCCCTGCGCGGGTGGGGAGTGGCATTCCTTGGCTACGTCGCGGCAACCACCGGGGCGGCGACAGCATCTTTTCTGTCTCCGGCCATTGTCGCGACGGGACTTGGCCTCATTGGCACCTTTGCGAGCGTTGCCGGTAACGAAGCCGCCATTCGCTTCGGCCGGAAGCGGTTGATTGTGAGCGCCATGATGGCTTCCATCCTCATCGGCGCGACCATCGGCTTCCTCGGGAGCATGTCATATGCCGTGGCGGCCGTGCTCCTGACTTTCTATGGCATCGTTATTTGGCTCGACTCCTCATCGCTTACGGCCGGAACGGCGGGCACGGCCGAGCCATCACGGCGGGGTGCCACGCTCGCGGTGCATTCCATGCTCGGCTACGCCGGTGGGTTTGTGGGCCCCTTGCTGGTCGGCTGGATCCTCGACCTGTCCGGCGGAATGTCACAATTAGGTTGGGGCTTGTCGTTCTTGTCGGTTGCGATATTGATGGCCGTTGCCCTGCTCACTTTCTGCATGATCTGGCCGCGCGAGCTTGCTGGTGACAAGTCTGGGACTACGTGAGAAATGGCGGGCGTGCAGAAGGATCCAGAATACCGCAGGCGCGTGGACCCCTTGGTCGTTGCCGTCAACGCGCTCGGCATTACACAGATCACGGCATGGGGTACGAGCTTTTACTGTCTCGGCGTTCTGGCGAAACCGATCGTCGTCGATACCGGGTGGCCATTGACGACTGTCTTCCTCGGCTTCACCGTGGCACTCCTCGTCATGGGATTTATCTCCACCTGGGTTGGCCGCCTCATTGATCGCGCCGGCGCGCGTGTTGTGATGTGTGTCGGGACCATCATCGTGTCCGCAGGGCTCGTTGCCTTGTCGCAGGTGAGGGATCCGGCAAGCTATCTTGTCGCCTGGGTGATTGTTGGCATCGGCATGCGTTGCTGCCTCTATGATGCGGCTTTCGCGGCGCTGGTGCAGGTAACGCCGACACGTGGCCGGAAGGCGATCTCTTATCTCACCCTCTATGGCGCGTACGCGTCGACCGTGTTCTGGGTCCTCGGCCACTACCTGAACGAAGCCTATGGCTGGCGCGGTACCCTCATAGCCTTTGCCGCGATCAATTTGGGCGTCTGCCTGCCGCTCAACTGGCTCGGCCTCGCGTACCGGGATCCGCCGCAAGACACGGCGGCTGCGGCGGCAACTCCAATAAAATCGCCGGATGGTCCCGTTCTGGAAGGGCGGATGCGTGTTGTTGGTATGGTTCTCTTTGCTCTTATTATGTCACTCAACGGCTTCGTCTTCGGCATCATCTCCATCCAGCTGGTGCCGCTGCTGGAGGCGGCAGGACTGGCCGGAGCAACGGCGGTATGGGTCGCGTCCCTCAAAGGCCATGGGCAGTTCGCGGGGCGGCTGGTGGAGATCTTCTTCGGCCGCAACCTCAAAGCCATGACCATCGCCCGCATCGCCATCGGTGTGGTTCCGGTATCTCTCGTGTTGCTATTTCTAGCCAGCGGCGAACTCTCCCAGCTTGTGGCCTTTACCTTGCTGCTCGGTGCCGCCCAAGGGGTGATCACGATTGTCAGGGGTGCCGTCCCGCTCGCACTATTCGGGGCCGAGGGGTATGGCGCCGTGCTCGGCGTGATCGCGACGCCAATTTTGCTGGTTAATGCGTTCTCGCCAGCAATTTTCGCACTGCTCGTGGACCAGTTCGGGTGGCAAACCTCCCTTTCCGTCCTATTCGGTTGCTCAATGGCCACGTGGATCGCCATGGAAGTCATGTCGCGCTGGTACGCGGGCGCGCAGGCCCGGGCCGCGGACAGCAGGTTAGCAACCGGGGCATGAGCGCGCACAACCGCCTCGCGGTTATCCTCCTGCTTGGCACCACGCAAACTTTGGGTTGGGCATCGAGCTTCTACCTCCCGGCAATCCTTGGTCACCGCATCGCAAATGATCTTGAGATGTCGAATACGTGGTTTTTCGCCGCGTTTTCTGGCGCTTTGGTCGTCTCGGCGGTGGTGGGACCACGTGCCGGTCGCACGGTGGACGCAGTCGGCGGTCGCGAAGTGCTCGCAGCGTCGAACCTCATCCTGGCGGCCGGACTCGGGCTCCTGGCCTTTGCTCATTCACAGCTCATGTTGTGGTTGGCCTGGCTGATCCTCGGCCTCGGGATGGGTATTGGCCTATACGATACGGCATTTGCAGCGCTCGGCCGCATTTATGGGTTGGAAGCCCGTTCCGCCATCACGGGGATCACCTTGCTGGCCGGATTTGCGAGCACGGTCGGTTGGCCGCTCACGGCGTGGGGTGCCGCTGAGCTGGGTTGGCGCGAAACCTGCCTGGCATGGGCGGCCGCACACATCGTGGTGGGCCTGCCACTGAACCTTCTACTTCCCACTGCATCGAGTGCGGTTGCGCCTACAGAGGACGGTAGCAAGCCTCACATTGCCATCGATCGAGCGATGCTCGTCCTTGGGTTTGCCTTCGCGGCCTCCTGGACGGTAGTGACCGCTATGGCCGTGCATTTGCCGCGCCTTCTCGAAGCGGCCGGCGCCAGCACGGTGCAGGCAGTCGCGGCCGGGGCGCTGATCGGTCCCTCGCAGGTTGGGGCCCGCCTATTTGAAGCGGGCTTGATGAAGCGCTTTCATCCGATGGTGTCCGCCCGGCTGTCGGTCGCCCTGCACCCGCTCGGGGCGGTGGTACTCGGCGCATTCGGTGCGGCTGCAGCCTCCGGCGTCTTCACGGTGCTGCATGGTGCGGGCAGCGGCATTCTCACCATTGCGCGCGGGACGGTGCCGCTCGCCATGTTCGGCCCCGAGAACTACGGGTATCGGTTAGGCCTGCTCGGCGCGCCGTCCCGTATCATGATGGCTGCCGCACCGCTGCTATTCGGTCTCCTCATTGACCGTTATGGCGCCGGCGCGCTGTTCTTCTCATCAGGTCTTAGTATCGCGGCGTTCTTGGGTCTTTGCTGTTTACGCATCCGCAACACCGTAGCCTCCCCACAATAATAGTCGATGGAGCACGACGTATTTTACTCGATGGCGAGCCCCTTGAGGATGAGCTGCTTGCTGTCCGACGCGGGTTAAAGGCGGCGCCCACCTCGTGTGCTGAGCCAGCGGGAAGGCTGCACAAATCGCCCGCTTGCCGTAGTCGCGCGCCAGTCGTTGCGGTGCGGGGACTTTCTGCGCTTGCACGTCACAACTATCTTCTGAGGCAACTCCCCACCCACAAAGGCAGACGTGGAAAACATGCAATGGAGCGCGCCGAGTCGGCGCGGATCGTGTACCTCGGCAATTCCTTAGGCACTTGCCTTCGAGTGCTATTCGGCTGAGGGCTTACCGATGCGACACAAATGTCAGGCCTGCAAAAAGAAATTCCGCACCGAAGGTGCGCTTGCGATGCATGCTCGGGACAAGCACCCGGAACGTGACGCGCCCACCATCAGGCAGCCCAAGTCGGGCAAGGTCGGACTCATTGGAGCGTTCGTTGCCGGCATCTGCGTCGGCGCGCTTGCGATGTCAAGCAATGAGCTGCTCGCCGGGATCAGTCAAGCGAACTACATCGTCAAGGCAGCCTGGTCTCGATAAGCAGGCAGGGGCCCCTGACGACCCACAATGTTGCTGCAATGACGATTTCGCGATGAGTGAAAGCTGGGGCCTGCGACCTCGGCCCTTTGGTAGCTCGTGATGCAAATACACCCGGAGGCACGACAAGGCCCTTACCCGCCGCCGGAGCTGTCGACCTACCTCGACCTGGCCGCTGAGACCAGGCCTGCTGGTGGACCAGGAGCCTCCTACAAGACCGCCTCTGAAATCGCCGTCAGGCTTAGGAGCAAGACGTAGAACGATCGTACCCGGCGGCGCCGCGGCGCCGCGTTCGCTGACGAGACGAACCGGCCGCCGTCCTTGCCTCCTTCTCGGCCGAAAGTTATCGCGCGCGTTCCCGGGGAAGCTGTTGCACTCGATGCCTGCCCTGTGATCCTTTACTTTGCAGGTCTCGCATTAGCCGCGCAGGAGATAGTGTGCGGATGGTTCCCTTGATGAGGGGCGGACCTGATGGCAGCTTTCAAGGTTAAAGCCCGGGAGAACGCATGGTCGATCGGCCTGAGGGCGAGAAAGGCCCCAAGCTTGGGGACGGATCCGCGCTGGAGCGCCCGGTCGCCCCGCTTGCTCGCGAGAGCCGGTTCGGCAGCGACGCTGTCGCCGACACCCTGCGTGCGCTCAAGATCGCCTATATCGCGCTCAATCCTGGCGCCAGCTTGCGCGGGTTGCACGACAGCCTGGTCAATCGGCTTGGCAACGAGCACCCGACGATCCTCCTCTGCTTGCACGAAGAGCATGCCGTGGCGATCGCGCATGGCTGGGCCAAGGTCACAGGCCGCGCTATGGCGGCGGCGGTCCACTCCAACGTCGGCTTGATGCACGCAACCATGGCCGTCTTTAACGCCTGGTGCGACCGCATGCCGGTGCTCCTGATCGGCGCGACCGGACCCGTCGACGCCGAGAAACGCCGACCGTGGATCGATTGGATTCACACGGCACGTGACCAGGGCGCTCTGGTGCGCGGTTATGTGAAGTGGGACGACCAGCCAGCCTCGCCGGCGGCGGCGCGCGAGGCCCTGGTGCGCGCCAAGTGGATTTCGGAGACACCGCCACAAGGGCCGGTTTACATCAACCTGGACGCCGGCATGCAGGAAGCGGAGCTCGACGCGCCGCTGGCGCCCCTCGACCTCCAACGGCTGACGCCGCCTGTCGCCTCAGCCGCCGATCCTGACCTGATCGATCGCCTCTGTAGCGCACTGACGACCGCACAGCAGCCCGTAGTGCTCGCCGGCCGCGGTTCGCGCACGCTCGAAGCCTGGCAGCGGCGCTTGGCGCTGATCGAGCGCCTCGGTGCGCGCGTCATCACGGATCTGAAACTCGGTGCCGTTTTCCCGACCGATCATCCCCTGCACGCAGGTGCTCCGGGAATCTGGCTCGATGCCGACGCCAGTGCGGCACTGCGGGCGGCAGACGTCATCCTCAGCCTCGACTGGGTCGATTTGGGCGGTACCCTCAAGGCGGCGTTCGGCACGCTACAGCCGTCCGCCAAGATCATCCATGCGTCCCTCGATCATCAGCTGCATGGGGGCTGGAGTATGGACTACCAGGCCCTGCCGCCCGTCGACCTGTTGCTGGCGGCAGAGCCCGATCAAGTGGTGGCTCAGCTCGCCAATGTGTTGCAGGCACGGCCGGCCAAAGGTGCGCCCGCTTGCCGCCCGTTCCCGATCGAGGCCGTACCGTCGGGCGCGATGGCCACGGTTAGCATCGCTCACGGCCTGCGCGGCGCTCTCGAGGGGCGCGACACCTCTTTGCTGCATCTGCCGCTGTCATGGGACGGCAAGTTGTGGCCCTTCCGGCATCCGCTCGATTTCCTCGGCCAGGATGGCGGCGCCGGCATCGGTGCCGGACCCGGCATTTCGGTCGGCGCCGCCCTCGCCTTGCGCCACAGCGGGCGCCTACCCGTTGCGATTTGTGGCGATGGTGACTTCCTGATGGGCGCCACGGCGATTTGGACCGCCGTGCACTATCGCATTCCGCTCTTGCTCGTGGTGGCTAACAACCGCTCCTTCTACAACGATGAAGTGCACCAGGAGCGCGTGGCACGCCTGCGTGGACGGCCGGTTGAGAACAAATGGATTGGTCAGCGCATCACTGATCCGCCGATCGATCTCGCCGCACTGGGGCGCGCGCAGGGAGCCCAAGGCTTCGGGCCTGTTACGCGCGGGGAGGATCTGATTGGCGTGCTTAAGACGGCCATTTCCGTGGTCGATGCCGGCGGCGTAGCGGTAGTCGACGTTCTGATCGAGCCCGGCTACACGCCGGCAATTTCGGCAGCTGTGCTACGATCTGCCGACTGATCTGACCCTTTGCGATCACTGGGAATGGCAGGCACCAGCGCGATCCGGGGCAAGTCAATCTTGAGAGCTGGTGGGTGGGCTGGCTAGTCTAAACTAAAGTTTCGAAAGTCGCATCGCCCGCTTGCCGGCTGCGGCGGAGCACGGCGCTCGGCGCGCCGCGCGGGATCCCTCCTTGGATTTTCAAATGGTGACGCTCTCGTGCGTGGAGGGATGAAACAGCTCTGCCGGCACCAGCAGTCGCCGCGACAACCCCTGCTCGTGATGATGGCGAAGAAAATAGTGCAAAGCGCTGAGGTTGCTTGCGAGCCCATAGGACCAGTAGTCCTCGCCCAGCAGCGTGCGGGCAGCGAGCAACCGCTCCTCGACGAACGGCAGCATCACCTTGCTCGCCGCCGTGTCGGCAAGACGCGCGAAAGCCAGGGTTTTGGCTTGGCTGAACGCCTTCAAGATGGCTCCCGGTAGCCAGGGGTGACGGTCCGCAAGGCTGCGGCGCACGCCGACGAGGTGCATGATGGGAAAGACGCGCCAGCGCCGGTAATAGTCCGAGGCAGCCGCAACCGGATCATCGAATAGCCAGCCGATATGGGGGTCGCCCCTGACGTGGCATGATGGCGCCCGCGGCGAGACGATGGCATCGATCTCGCCGGCGGCCAGCGCCTCGCTCAACGGGCCGCCTGCTGGCGCAGCCTCCAGGCGGATGGAGGCCGGTAGCGTCAGGGCGATTTTTTCCGGGCGACCCGGCTCCTCCAAGCCACCGTGCACCCAAATCGGGTCGGACGCTGCGACGCCATGGTCGTCGGCCAGCAGCGCTCGCGCCCAGACGTTGGCGGTGAGCTGATATTCGGCCACGCCAATTCTACGGGCCTTCAGGTCTGCCGGCGTCTTGATCCGATCTTTGCGCACATAGATCGAGGTATGGCGGAAGGCGCGTGAGACGAACGCCGGCACGCCGACGTAAGGACAGTCGCCGGCCGCGACCTTCAGGGCGAAACTCGACAGCGAGAGCTCGCAGACGTCGAAGTCTTCATGCCGAAAGGCCCGAAAGAAAATCTCCTCCGGGCTCAGCGTCATGGTGAGGGGGCTTACCCCGTCGATTTGGACGCTGCCGTCAAGCAGCGGGCGGGTGCGGTCATAGTCCCCGATTGCAACCGACAGCTGGAGTTTGGCCATGGGCAATGCTCGTGGCGAAAGCGCATGCAGACGAGATCCTTAGACCGCTGGCGCGGGAATGGGCAAGGCAACAGCGGCTGCCCGAAGCGAAAAGACACATTTTGTTGGCGAAGCCGGAGATGGTTCTTTTTTCATAATCAGCGCCGTTGGGCACCGGCTGCCCAGATGCCGATTGTTCGGCTCAGCCGGTCTCGAGTACGTCTGTAAGCCGACAGGGGTTTTAGCGTCGCTGCACAAGTTCTGGTCACTTGTTTCAGAGTGCCGAAAGCAGGCTTCCGATTGGATGGGTACGAACAACGGCTAAAGGACATGAGTGCTGCCGGTTCGGCAGGCACAATTGGGTAGTTAACCCTCGCGAGTTGACACAGCCCGTTTGGCGCCCCCCTGTAACTCAGGGGATCAACGCGTCCAGGCTCAATGTTCGCGCTGACGCACACCCTGCGGTTCCGCAAAGTTCTGACACTCCCAACTCCGATGATGGCTTCCGCGTGCGCGCGGCTGGTCGCGACGGAAAAAATTCTGCTAACGGAACGTGTGACAGGTAGCACGTTTGGCTTCGCCCACAGAAAACGAACGGTGTGGTGTTAACCACCAACTCGATCATTCTCACGGGTACCGCAGGAACCATCGCAAGCACAGACTTCCTATTCGCGTAGCCGAAGCCATCAATACGACGACCTTAACAGCCCCCGCTAAAGCCTGCAGGGGTTCATGGAGGGTAAGCATACGCCGAGCCTCGCGGCGTGATAGGTATGAGAATCGGCGAGCGCTCGCTCCGCTGAATAGCGGGGTTCGCACGCCGCCTCACGCGAGGGCGTGCGATTTCAACGAGCCGGCCAACCGCGCGTCAAGTCGCAAGTGTCCATTGGGGCAAACTTTTTTGTGCTTTCCGCTAGGTGCGAAAGCACGCAAATCAGAATAGGGCCCGAAGCTGTAGTGCGTTCCCTAGCACTCCCGATATACCTGGGCCCCGACTCCCCGCGTCGGGGCCGCCTTGTTCCACGCATCACCGTCCCGGGTGAAGACTTTAATCATCGCGGCCGCGATCCACGGTCGCATCGTCGCGAGTCAGCCAGAGCAACAGGCCAAGGAGGGTGGCGATCCCAAGATATAAATCTGCTCTGCCCAGTTCGAGGGGCACGAATTGCACCATCAGGGCGATGCAGGCAAAGCACGCGAGACAAAACACCGACAACACGCGCAGCAGCGACGACATGTGGTGACCTTGAATTTCGTTTGGAGTTAGGGCGTCGCTACACACCAGATAGTGTTTTGTGGCGGCATCCCCCGCCCGGGGGAGACTTGGCTCGGCACCAAAGCAGAGGGACGCTCGTGCCCCGAGCGTCCCCTGCCGTCCCAGCCCCTATGGCCTGAGCATCGGTCGCAAATCTCCGCAGGTATGCGCTCCAGCGGGTGATCTTCGGCGCGCTCCGACGTGGAGAAGCTAACGGGTTCGCCCACGAAGCCATCGGACCTTTGGGCCATAGTCTGTTGCTGCCGCGGCAAATCAGCCTTTCCTATTCCACTGCGGCCGCTTCCCCTTTGCCTCGACCACACGCCGGGGCGCGCTCTGGCGAGCATCTCGTACCGATCACCGTGCGTTTTGAGCTTCGCGGCCGTTTCCAGGTCTGGTTCGGTTTCGCTCATTCCCGGCAGTCGCTGGCAATCAAGATGAGCTCGCGCCAGGTGAGGCCGGACTATAGCCGGGCGAGCATCTTGATGCTCAGCACCGCGCGGCGCGGGCGGCCGCATCGTGGCGGCCTCGGTCATCCGATCAAGCGACCCGTCGTCAACCTCGCAGTCGAAGTGGCAGCGCCGAAACTGATCGATGCCCCATCGCCGGCGCCAGGACCGTTTACCTAGGTCCGGGGCCTCCTGGGGGCGGGGCAATGTCAGGGGATGTACCAGAATAGAACTTTCGTCATCCCGGGCCTGCCCGCGAGTTGGACGGGAAGCAAAGTGGTCCCGCCTCATCAAGACACTCAAACGACATGTGGAAAATAGAAGTTTTCCGCCAAGGTGTTTCCGGAGAATCCAGCCATGACCTCTGGGGCGCATACTCTGAAATCAGGCGACAGCGTGTTTTGAGGGCAACACAGCGACCATCCTAGTCCCGCTATACTGCTCGGGCCTTAGGTGCTCGTGGGGAGCATCGCTTGAAATGGCGGGGCGTGGCGCCGTTGCACTGTTCTATTGCTTTTTCTGGGACATGCCTTTGCACGGACAGAAGGGGAAGCAAACCATGGAAATGAAGCATTGGCTCAGCGCAACCGTATGTTGCCTCGCGTCGGCCCTGTGGGCATTGCCCGCGGCAGCTGCGCCAATCTCAATCGCGGGGACCAGCCCTAAGGTTGCGGCAGACGGAAGCTCAATTGTCGAACCGGCGCACTGGCGCAGGCGCTACACCTACTACTACAGCGAAAACTCGCCCGATGATTTCGACAGATACTATCCTTATGACGAACCTAGCTACGATTGTTTCTGTAGCTACCCAAGCTATCGAGAGCCTTACGTCTATCCGCGCTACCGCTACTACCGCCACTATCACCGTCATCATCACCATCATCACCGCCACTATCGGGACTATCGCCGTTGGTAGTCGGTACCAGCCGGCGGCGAACATCGGACACGGTGTGTGAGCGCAATCGTTCAAACAAACGGCAGTGCGGGGGTGTGAACTTGGGCCGCAGCGCGCCCGCCACAAACAGAGTGAAAAGGCAATGGGCATGTGGCGGACGCCCGCTGCGCTAGGATTGCGTCTAGCCGGTCCGGTCGGTGTGCGGAGATCAAGCAATCTCCGCGCGCACCGCCGCACAATCTCGACGGCGGGTGATTGCGCTGCGCGATTTTCCCTTCGGATCTAATGGTTGCGCCGGTTCAGTGCCCGATAGATTTCGAGCGACAAGCGTCCAACCTGCTCAGACGCGCGCATTTCAATCGTTCGAGGCCGAGCCAGTTCGATGTCTCGCACCGCGTCGATATGGCCAGGTCGCTGGGACATCACCACTACACGATCCGATAGGATCACCGCCTCCTGGATGGAGTGTGTAACAAATACGATGGTCTTGCGCTGACTACCGACGCCAAGTCCCTCGCCCCAGATCCGCAAGAGTTCGAAATTCATGTCGTCGCGTGTCATGGCGTCCAGAGCGCCGAATGGCTCGTCCATCAGCAATAAAGGTGGGTCGAGCAGAAGCGCTCGGCAGATGCTTACCCGTTGCTGCATGCCACCGGACAGCTCACCCGGCAGCTTGTTGGCAAAGCCATCCAGCCCGACCAAGCGCAGAAGCTCGAAGGCCCGCCGCTGATACGTCGCGCGCAAGCGACCGGTCAGCTCCACAGGCAACAGCACATTGTCGAGGATGCTTCGCCATTTTAGGAGCACAGGAGACTGGAACACCATGCCAATGTTGCTGATCGGTCTTGCTACCGCCACGCCATTGAAGGTGACCGCCCCTGAGGTAGCCGGGCGCAAGCCGGCAATTATGCGCAGCAGCGTTGACTTGCCGCAGCCGCTCGGGCCGA
>Ga0075434_100001949_pt1 | contig 17907 bp, 12 predicted proteins | sample RhiMethybrSRZTD3_FD_75298 | JGI IMG/M metagenome (GOLD analysis project Ga0075434, IMG submission 75298) | Populus rhizosphere microbial communities from Tennessee, USA - Rhizosphere MetaG P. TD hybrid SRZTD3 | ecosystem: Host-associated > Plants > Roots > Rhizosphere > Soil | place: USA... | reverse complement strand
GAGCCGCTCCTTGATCCGGGGGAAGGTCTCGAACACGAGCTCCCGGTCCTCATCGACCGCCTGCTTGTCGCTCCGCAGGTAGGCCCCCAGCGTGAGGTTCTCGTCGACCGTCATGTCGCCGAACAGCCGCCGGTTCTCCGGGACCATCGACACCCCTCGCCGCACGAGCTCCTTCGTCGGCACGCCGTTCACGACGGAGCCCTCGAAGCGGACCTCCCCCTCGGTCGGCGTGACGTAGCCGAGGATCGTCTTCAGCGTCGTGCTCTTCCCCGACGCGTTGCCGCCCAGGAGGCACACCATCTCGCCCTCGAAGATCTCCATGTTCACATGACGTAGCACGGCCACGAGGCCGTAATGCGTGCTCACGTCGCGGAGCTCGAGGATCGGCTCCCGACCGGCTGCCGGATCCGTCACCCGATCTCCTCGTGCCGGCGGCCGAGGTAGGCCTCGATCACCCGCTCGTCGCTCGCGACCTCGTCGTAGGTGCCTTCGGAGATCTTGCGCCCGTAGTCGCACGCGATCACGCGGTCCGAGACGCCCTTCACGACGCGCATGTCGTGCTCGATCACGAGGACCGTCACGCCGAGCTGGTCGCGGATCCGCTTGATGTGGTCACGCAGCTCGAGCGTCTCGGTCGGGTTCATCCCCGCCGTGGGTTCGTCGAGGAGGAGGAGCTGCGGCTGCGTCGCGAGGGCCCGGGCGATCTCCAGCCGGCGCCGGTTCGCGTACGACAGGACGAACGCGGGCTGGTCCTGACGGTATCCGGAGAGACGGGCGCCGAAGAAGTCCAGCGCCTCGGTGGCCCGTTGGCGGATCACCCGCTCCTCCTCCCGGACGCCCGGGGTGCGGACGATCGTCGCGAGCACGCGTCCCTTCGTGCGGGAGTGCTGGCCCACCATCGCGTTCTCGAGGACCGTCATGTTCGGGAACAGGTGGACCGTCTGGAACGTGCGGGCGATGCCGAGCTTCACGATCTGGTTCGGCGGGCGCCCGACGAGCGACAGCCCCCGGAAGACCACGTTCCCCCCGTCGGGCGCGTAGAGGCCCGTGATCACGTTGAACATCGTCGATTTGCCGGCGCCGTTCGGGCCGATCACGCTCACGATCTCGCCGTCGTCGACCTGGAGATCCAGCCCACCGAGGGCCGCGAGTCCCCCGAAACGTTTCGTGACCCCCTGCAGCTCCAGGAGGGCGGGACTCATGCCTCGATCCCGCGCGCGACGGGGACCTCACCCTCCTCGACCGGGCGCATCCACGCGTCCTGCTGGACCTCTTCCTCGTGGAGCTCGCGGCTGCGGCGGACGTTCGGGACCAGCCCCTGCGGCCGAAGGATCATGATCACGATGAGCACGGCCCCGTAGATCAGCAGCTGGTAGTCCTGCAGCGGCGTCAGCACCCCGGGGAGTCCGATGAGGATCAGCGCGCCGACGACCACCCCGGGGATGCTCCCCATCCCGCCGAGGATGATGATCGCGAGCGCCGTGATCGAGACGAAGATCGTGAAGCTCGCGATCGTGAGCGACCCGATGCTGACCGCGAACAGCGCCCCGCCCAGCGAGCCCACAGCCCCGCCCATCGCGAAGGCCAGCAGCTTGTACCGGATCGTGCTGATCCCCATCGCCTCCGCGACCTGCTCGTCCTCCCGCATCGCGTTCCAGGCGCGACCGATCCGCGAGCCCTGCAACCGCCACGAGACGAACGCCGCGAGCGCGCAGAACCCCAGGGCCAGGTAGTAGAAGTGCAGCTCGGTGCGGAACGAGTAGCCGCCGATCGCGGCGTCCGTGATATGGGTCATCCCCGCCGAGCCACCGAAGAGGTTCTTCGCCCACGTGGACCCGAAGATCACCCGGGCGATCTCGCCGAAGCCGAGGGTGACGATCGCGAGGTAGTCGCCTCGCAGGCGGAGCACGGGCGCGCCGATCGCCACCCCGATCAGCGCCGCGACGAGGACCACGATCGGGATCGCGAGGAAGAAGTTCAGGTGCGCGCCGAGGATCGGAGCGGCCAAGCCCTTGTACGTGTTGAGCTGTCCTCCCGTGAGGACGGCGGTCGTGTAGGCCCCGACCGAGAAGAACGCGACGTATCCCAGGTCGAGGAGCCCCGCGTAGCCCACGACGATGTTCAGCCCGAGGCCGAGGAGCAGATAGATCCCGACGAAGCCGAGGTCGCGCGCCACGACCGGGCCGACGAGGTACGGCATCGCGAGCAGCACGGCGCCGAGCGCGAGCCACCCGACGAGGAGCACGGTCCTCACGCGAGCTTCCGCTCCGGGCCGGTCTCGCGCGCCGGGCCCGCCGGCGACGAGGTCACGCAACGACCGATCCTGCAGGAACCACGTGATCGCGAACGTCACCGCGAAGGCCACGATCGCGCCGATCCACGAGAGCCCCAGGGTGACGTTCGAATACAACCAGTTCCGCTGGATGTGCAGCTGGTCGAGCGCGGGGGGGACCAGCTGCTGGAGCAACCCGAGGAGCAGCACGACCCCGCTCGCGGTGATGATGGGCCTCCGCACGCGCCGCGGGAGCAGCGGGAGGGCCCCGCCCGCGAGCGCGCCGAGGACCACGATCGGGGCGAGGTAGAGGATCCCGGGCCAGACGGGATGGTGCAACGTGAGGATCTGGATCAGCGTCGGGGACACCGACCGGAAGACCGAGCGCACGGTGTCGATGCCGATCCACTGGACGAGACCGACGCCGATCGCGACGAGGCCCCACGAGACGAGCCCGACGATCCCCCCCGACCAGAGCGCGCGAGACGCGCTGGCCGATCGCATCTCGCCGGCCTCCACGCGCGGCCGCGCCAGGACGTACGCCGCGATGAAAGGGGGGCCGAGGATCAACAGCCACGAGAGCTCGACCGAGCCGACGATCGAAAGGGTATCGAGCCGCTCGATCATGCCGACGAGGGCGAAATAGATCACGCCGACGCCGCCGAGGAGCCCGCCTTTCACGGCGCGGACGAACGCGGCCCGGTTCACACCTTCTCCGCTTCGCCGGTGCCGAGGATGCCGCCCGGCCGGAAGATCAGCACGAGGACCAGGATCGAGAACGTGATCACCGCTCGGAGCTCGAACGGTGACGGCACGTGGACGCCCGACAGCAAGAGGTACGGCCCGACGGACTCCGAGACGCCGAGCACGAGCCCGCCGAGCGCCGCCCCCGGGATGCTCCCGATCCCGCCGAGCACCGCGGCGGTGAAGGCCGCGATCCCCGGGAGGAAGCCCATGGTCGCGCTCACCTGTCCGAACGTCATCGCGTACAGCACGGCGGCGATCCCGGCGAGGAGCCCGCCGAGGACGAACGTCACGACGACCGTGCGGTCGACGTCGATCCCCATCAGGCTCGCGATCTCTCGGTCCTCGGACACCGCACGCATCGCGCGCCCGGTCTTCGTGCGCTGCACGAAGCGGTTCAGGACGAACATCCCGATCAGCGCGGTCGCGAAGACGACCGGGTCCATCTTGTCGAAGCTCACCGGCCCGATCGAGATCGTGCCGGAGAGGACGTCGGGCCTCGGGTACCCGCGCGGCTCCGCGCCGAAGAACCCCTGGAACGTGTTCTGGAGGAACAGCGACGCGCCGATCGCGGTGATGAGCGGGACGAGGCGCGGTGCGTTCCTGAGCGGCCGGTAGCAGATCCGTTCCAACAGCAACGCCACGCCGGTCGACACGGCCATCGACACGACGAGGAGGATCGCGATCGACAGCCAGGGCGAACGGTTCAGGAAGCCGCTCGCGGCGTACGCCTGCGCGAAGAAGAACGACACGAAGGCTCCGGTCATGAAGACCTCGCCGTGGGCGAAGTTGATCATCCGGAGGATCCCGTACACGAGGGTGTAGCCGAGCGCGATCAGGGCGTAGACCGCGCCGAGCGCGAGCCCGATCACCACGAGGTTCGCCCAGAACGCCCATCCGAGATGCTCGGCTCCGGAGAGCGTCAGCGTCTTGAGGATCCCGCCGCCGACGATGACGACGAGCCCGATCGTGAGGATCGTCAGGACGATCCGGCGGATCGGGAGCTGCTCGAGCCGGCCGAGCTCTCGAGACGGTACGACGCCGGTGCCGTCGGCGGTCTCGCTCGTGGTCACCGTGCCCCCCTCGACGCTCGGGCGGTCCCGCTCCGGGTGGTGGGGGGCCGCGGGCGGATCGTTCCGATCCGCCCGCGGCCCCCCGCGCCGGGGACTACTGGACGTCCGCCAGCGTCTTCGTCTCCGTGAAGACCGGCTTCGCGTTCGGGTCCTTGAACCCGACGTTCGGCACCTCGTACACGCCGATCGTGACCGACGTGGCGCAGTCACCGAGCGGGGTGCACGTGAGCGTGCCGATCACGCCCTGATACCCGTTCGTGTTCTGCACCGCGTCGCGCAGCGCGGACCGTTGGATCGTGAGCGAGCCGTCCGAGTTCACGACGGCCACCTGCTTGATCGCGTTCATCATGATGTTCATCGCGTCGAACGCGTGCGCGTGGAACACCGAGATCGGGTTCGACCCGGCCAACTGCTTGTACGCCGGGAGGAAGTCGTTCTTGTAGAAGTCCCCACCGGTGAACGAGGTCAGGTCCGGGCCCGACAGGAACGAGCCGTTGGCCGCCGGCCCACCGATGCTGAGGAACGTCGGGTCCGAGCAGCCGTCGGCGCCCATGTACGTGGTGTTCTCGAGGCCGCTCGTGTCCGCCATCTGCTTGACGAGCAGGGCGCAGACCGGGTTGAAGTCCGGCGCGTAGATCACGTCGGGCGGGTTCTGCGCGATCTTCGTGAGCAGCGCCTTGAAGTCGGTGTCGCCGCTGTTCACGGCCTCTTCGGAGAGGACCTGACCACCTTGCGCCTCGAAGTTCGCCTTGAAGCCGTCCGTGAGGCCCTGGGTGTAGGGGCTCTCGTCGTGGATCGTGACGGCCGTCTTCCATCCTTGCTTCTGGTACGCGAAGTCCGACGCGACCGCGGCCTGGATCCGGTCGTTGTGCGCGGTCCGGAACCAGTACGGCTGGTGCGTCCCTTCCGAGGTCAGGGCGGGGTTCGTCGCCGACGGCGAGATGATCGTGATGCCCTTGTCCGAGAAGAACTTGTCCGCCACGCCGAGCGACGCGCTCGAGCAGCTCGTCCCGATCACACCGACCATCTGCGGGTCGGAGCCGAGGGGCTGCTCACCCTTCTGTCCACCGTCCGCGGAGCAGCCGTCGGTCTCGTTCACGAGCTTGATCGGGTGCCCGTCGAGCTGGCCGTCCGTGCCGTCGAAGGTCCCGTCGAGGTAGTCGACCGCGAGCTCGACCCCGTACAGGCTGTCCAACCCGAGGTTCTTCGTCGCCCCGGTGGTCGCCAGCAGGGTGCCGATCTCGATCGGCGCGCCGGCGTCGACGGTGACGCACCCCGGAGGGGTGTTGCAGTCGGCGGCTCCGCCGCCGCCCGGTGCCGATGAGGATCCGCTCGAACACGCGACGCCGACCATCGCCGTGACGACCAGGCCGATCATCGCGGCCAACGTGCGTTGCTGCATCCGCCACCACCTTCCTCTCGGGTTCGGGACAAGGCGGTTGGTACCACATCCTCGTGCCCGAGGCCAATCATCACGGAGGACCCTTTCCTCCACGATGCGCATACGCGGATGAGGGCCCCCGGGGATGTCACGCGATCGCCTCGCGGAACTCCCTCGCGAGCGCCAGAGCCCCTTCGCGATCGCCGCCGACGAGGGGAGCCATGAGCGCCGACCCGACGATCGCGCCGTCGGCGAACCCACACGCGGCCCGGGCCTGGTCAGGCGTCCCGATCCCGACCCCGACGAGGAGCGGCAGGTCGGTGTCGGGGCGGAGCGCGTCCACGACCTGCCGCGCCGTCGCGGCGAGCTGGTCGCGCGCCCCCGTGACGCCGTAGGTCGCCACGCAGTAGACGAACCCGTGCGACGCCGAGGCGATCTCCGCGTAGCGGTCCGCGGTCGTCCCCGGTGCGGCCAGCAGGACGAGATCGATCCCCCGTGCGGCGGCCGGTCCCTCGAGCGTCTCGGCCTCGTCGACGGGAAGGTCCGGGACGATCATGCCCACGACGCCGGCTCCCGCGAGGACGTCGCAGAACGCCTCGGGACCTCGTCGCTGTACGGGGTTCGCGTACGTCATGATCGCGACGGGGACGTCGAGCGCGGCATCGGCCACGACCCGGAGGACGTCGTCGACCCGCGTTCCTCGCTCGAGCGCGACCCGGGAGGCCTCCTGGATCACCCCGCCGTCCATCACCGGGTCCGAATGCGGGATCCCGACCTCGATCGCGTCGGCGCCGAGCTGCTGCAGTCGCTGCAGCAGCTCGGCGTCGACGCCGGGGAAGCCACCGGTCACGTACGGGACGAACGCCTTGCGGCCGCCGGACACGACGCCCCGGAGCGCCAACTCGAGACGACCCATCAGGTGTCGCGGTCGTCCGCGAGGGCAGACCGCACCGTGTCGAGGTCCTTGTCACCGCGGCCCGACAGGTTGACCAGGACGCGGGCGCCCGCGGGCAGCGGACGATGCCGGAGCCAACCGATCACGTGCGACGGCTCGAGGGCGGGCAGGATCCCTTCGGTTCGCGCGAGCAACCGGAACCCGTCGAGCGCGTCGCGATCCGTGGCGCTCTCGTACCTCGCGAAGCCCGCGTCCTTCAGGAAGGCGTGCTCCGGGCCGACGCCCGGATAATCCAGGCCGGCGGAGATCGAGTGCGTCTCGACGACCTGGCCCTCCGCGTCCTGCAGCAGATAGCTCAGGGCGCCGTGGAGGATGCCGGGCGATCCCTGCGTCAGCGACGAGCAGTGCCGTCCCAGCTCGGTCCCGAGGCCGCCCGCTTCGATGCCGATCAGTTCGATCGCCGGCGCGCCGACGAAGGCCGTGAACATCCCGATCGCGTTCGACCCGCCACCGACGCACGCGAGCACGTACTCCGGGTCGGAGCCCGTCCGTTCGCGGTACTGCCCGCGCGCCTCGTCGCCGATCACGCGCTGCAGGTCGCGCACGAGCATCGGGAACGGGTGGGGCCCGACGACGGATCCGATCACGTAATGCGTCGTCGCGACGGTCGCCGCCCAGTCGCGGAGCGCTTCGTTCACCGCTTCCTTCAGGGTCCGCATCCCGGCGGTGACGGGCACCACCTCGGCGCCGAGCAGCTGCATCCGCGCGACGTTCGGAGCCTGACGATGCGTGTCCTCCTCGCCCATGTAGACGACGCAGGGCAGGCCGAGCAACGCGCACGCGGTGGCCGTCGCGACGCCGTGCTGTCCCGCGCCCGTCTCGGCGATGATCCGCTCCTTGCCGAGCCGCTTGGCGAGGAGCACCTGCCCGAGCGCGTTGTTGATCTTGTGAGCGCCCGTGTGAGCGAGATCCTCACGCTTCAGCCAGACGTCCACGCCGAGCTCGTCGGACAGGCGCACGGCGTGCGTGATCGGCGTCGGCCGTCCGACGAAATCGCGGAGGAGGTCGCCGAGCTCGCGACGGAAGGCGGCATCCTCCCGCAGCTCGAGCCACGCAGCGCTCAGCTCGTCGAGCGCGGGGATGAGGATCTCGGGCGCGTACCGGCCGCCGTAGGCGCCGAACCGTCCGCGAGCGTCCGGGCGCGTCGCGACGCTCATGCTCGCGCCCTCCGCTCGAGCTCGGCGCTCGCCCTCCCGCCGAGCAGCTCCCCGACGGCCGCCGCGGGGTCGTTCGCTCGCATCAGGGTCTCGCCGACGAGGACCGCCGTCGCCCCCGAGGCGACGGCCGCCGGAACGTCATCGGGCGAGCGGATCCCGCTCTCGAGGACGGCCACGCGGTCTCGGGGGATCCGTCGCAAGCGCCCGAGCGCCGACGGGACGTCCACCTCGAGCGACTCGAGGTCGCGCGCGTTCACCCCGATCACGATGGCGTCGGTCGAGAGCGCCCGCTCGAGGTCCTCGTCCGAGTGCGTCTCGACGAGCGGCTCCATCCCGAGCGAGCTGGAGACGCCGAGCAGTTGGTCGAGCTCCTCCGGGCCGAGGCACGAAACGATCAGGAGGATCGAGTCGGCGCCGGCGGACCGGGCCTCGAGGATCTGATCGGGGTGGACCACGAAGTCCTTGCGGAGCAACGGGAGGTCGACGACGGCCCGGACGCGGGCGAGGTCGTCGAGCGAGCCCCGGAAGTAGCGCGGTTCCGTCAGCACGGAGATCGCCGCCGCTCCGCCGGCCGCGTACGCGGCGGCCGTCGCGGCGGGGTCGGCGTCGGCCCGGATCGATCCGGCGCTCGGGGATGCTCGCTTCACCTCGGCGATCACCGCCGGGCCGTCCGCCTCCCGGAGGGCCTGCCCGAGCGGTCGCGAGGGCGGGCGGGCGTCGGCCTCGTCCCGGAGCCGCGCGACGTCGAGAGGACGATCGCGGAGGTCTCGGCGGATCGTCGCGACGAGGTCGGTGAGGAAGCCCATCGAGCGCGGAAGTCTACCGACGCCCGCTCAGGCCACGGCCCACGCGAGCGTCTCGGCGAGGTCGAGGCGGCCCTCCAGCGCGGCGCGACCGACGACCGCTCCCGCGGCGCCGGCGTCCCGAAGCGCGCGCAGGTCCTCCAGGGAACGGATGCCGCCCGCGGCGAGCGTGGGTCGCCCGGCGCGCGCGACCCGGCGGACGAGCCGCAGGTCGGGACCATCGAGCCCTCCGACGCGCCCGGTCGCCGTCACGAGGAACGCGGGCACGCCGGCGGCGGCCAACCAGCCGACCGTGGTCATCAGGTCGAGGCCGGTCGCTTCGGCGGGCGCTCCGCGCCGGCGGATCCGTCCGTCGTCGACCTCCAGCCCGACGACGACCGCCGCGGCGCCACCCCTGATCGTGTCGATCGTCCGGTCCTCGTCACCGAGCGCCGCCGAGGCCAGCACGAACCGATCGGCGCCCGCCGCGAGGTACGGCGCCGCCGCCGAGAGGTCCACGATCCCGCCGCTGACCTGGAGCGTCACGCCGGGTGCGACGTCGCGGATCGCCGCGACGTCGAGTCCGGCCACCCCGTCGAACGCGAGGTCCACGTCCACGAGGTGGAGCGCCGTGGCGCCGCCGTCGGCCATCGCGCGGGCGGCCGCGACCGGATCGCCGCCGAAGGCGTCGACCGGTCGCGGCCCTCCCGCCCCGACGACCACGAGACGTCCGTGCGCGACGTCGAGCGCGGGCAGGATCGAGAACGGCATCCGCGCACGATACGCGGGGGTCAGCCGGAGGCGTCGAGGCGCGAGGCGCCGACGCCCAGGAGCTCGTGGAGCTCGCCCAGCAGCGACCCGTCGGCGTTCACGTTGAACGAGCCGAGCGCGAGCGGCGTCACGCCGGCCGAGGAGAGGAACCGCAGGCGGACGGGAGCGCCACCCGGATGCGCCTCGAAGAGCTCCTTGAGCTTCGCGAGCACGGCCGGCGTGCACGCGGTTGCCTCTAGGTCCACGATCAGGGACTCGGATCGGACCCGAGGAGCGTCGGGGCCCAGCGTGGGCTCCTTCACCTCGTTCGCCCGGATCTGCAGCTCCCGGCCGCGCAGGTCGATCCGCCCGGTCACGAGGACGATCTCGTCCTGCCGGATCAGGTGCGGCACGGCCTCGTACACGCCCGGGAAGGCGATCACCTCGACCCCTCCGGCGAGGCCCTCGAGGCGGAACTGCGCGTAAGGCTCCCCGCGCTTCGTGTACTTCCGGCTGAGCGAACCGATGATCCCGCCGACGGTGACGAGGTCGCCGTCCCCGAGCGCCGGCATCTCGTCGATCGGGTGCGTCGTCTGGGCGCGCAGCGAGTCCTCGACGCCGAGCAGCGGGTGATCCGTGACGAACTGGCCGAGCATCTCCTTCTCCTTCGAGAGGAGGAGACGCTTCTCCAACTCGTCACCGGCCAGCACCGATTCGTCGACCTCGTCGAGGGCACCGTCGTCGCCGCCGAACAGCGAGAACTGTCCCGCCGCCTCCGCCTTGCGCTCGGCGAGGATCGGCGCGGACACCTTCTCCCACGCGGCGGTCTCCCCGACCTGCTGGACCATGCCCCCCCGCGTGTACCCGAGCGAGTCGAACGCGCCGGCGAAGATCAACGACTCGAGCACGCGCTTCGTCAGCGCGCCCGGATCGACGCGCCGGCAGAGGTCGGCGAACGATGCGAACGGCCCGCCCGAGGCGCGGGCGTCGAGGATCGCCTGCACGACACCCTCGCCGACGTTGCGAACAGCGGACAGGCCATAGCGGATCGCGCGACGATCACCGGGCGCAGGGGCGAAGTCCATGTCGGACTCGTTCACGTCCGGCGGCAGGACCTCGATCTTCATGCTCCGGCACGCGTACAGGTAGTACGGCTTGCGGTCTTTGTCGTCCTTCACGGAGGTCAGGATGGCCGCCATGTACTCGACCGGGTGATGCGCGATCAGGTAGGCGGTCTGGTACGCGATGAAGCCGTACGCGCACGCGTGCGCGGCCGGGAAGCCGTAGTCGGCGAACGGCTCGATCAGGTCGAAGAGGTCGGCGGCGAGCCGGTCGGAGACGCCGTGCTCGACGCACCCGGCGACGAACGTCTCGCGCTCGCGCCCGATCAGCTCGCGCTTCTTCTTCGCCATCACCTTGCGGAGCGTGTCGGCCTGGCCCATCGAGTAGCCGGCCATCCGCACGGCGATCTGCATGATCTGCTCCTGGTAGACCATGACGCCGTACGTATTGCCCAGCACGGGTTCCAGCGAGGCGTGGGGGTAGACGACCTTCCGGCGGCCGTGCTTGCGTTCCGCGTATTCCGTGTGCATCCCGGTGTTGAGGGGCCCCGGCCGGTACAGGGCGACGAGCGCCATCAGGTCCTCGAAGCGGTCGGGCTCGAGCAGCTTGATCAGGTTGCGCATGCCCGGCGACTCCATCTGGAACACGCCGGTCGTGTCGCCGCGGCGCAGCATCGCGTACGTCTCGTCGTCGTCGAGCGGGACGTGGTCGATGTCGAGCTCGATGCCGCGCGTGCGCAGGTGCCGGAGCGTCTCCTCGATCACCGAGAGCGTTCGCAGACCGAGGAAGTCCATCTTCAGCAAGCCCAGCTGCGCGACGCCGTTCATGTCGAACTGCGTGACCATCTTCTTCGAGTCGTCCCGCGAGTCCTTCGTGAGCTTCAGCGGCAGGTACGAGACGAGGGGCGCATCACCGATCACCACCCCGGCGGCGTGGACCGAGTCCTCGCGTCGGAGTCCCTCGAGCGCGCGGGCCGTGTCGACGATCTCCTTGGCCTCCGGCTCCCGCTCGTAGGCATCGCGCAGGTCCGGGCTGATCTCGAGCGCGCGGTCGATGGGCTCGTCGCGGCCCATCACGGCGGGCGGATACATCTTGCAGAGCCGGTCGCCGACGACGGGCGGGAACCCGAGCACGCGCGCGGCGTCGCGGATCCCCTGCTTCCCCTTGATCGTCTGGAACGTCACGATCTGCGCGACGCGGTCGGAGCCGTACTTCTCCGTGGCATACCGGATCACCTCGTCGCGCCGGCGCTCGTCGAAGTCCATGTCGATGTCGGGCATCTCGACGCGGTCAGGGTTGAGGAAGCGCTCGAAGAGCAAGCCGTACCGGAGCGGGTCGAGGTCCGTGATCCGGAGCGCGTACGACGCGACGGACCCGGCCGCGGAGCCCCGCCCCGGTCCCACACGGATCCCGCGCTCGCGCGCGAACCGGATCAGGTCCCACACGATGAGGAAATACCCCGCGAACCCCATCTTCGTGATCACCGCGAGCTCGGTGTCGACCCGCTCCAGCACCTCCGTGGGGGGTGTCACCCCGTACCGCTCCTCGATCCCGCGATCGACCAGTTCGCGCAGGTAGACCTCGAACGGCTCGCCGTTCGGCGTGTCGAACCGCGGCAGCCGGTACTCCGTCTGATGCTCGACGAGGATCCGCTCGAGCTCCGGGAGCAGCTGGACGCGCTCCGCGATCGCGAGCGTCTGGTCGCACGCGTCCGGTCGTTCGCGGAACAACGACCGCATCTCCTCGGGCGACTTGACGTAGAACTCCTCGGCGTCGAAGCGCAGCCGCTTCGGGTCGGATTGCAGTTTCTGCTGCTGGATGCAGAGCAAGACGTCGTGCGGCTTCGCGTCCTCACGCCGCGTGTAATGCAGGTCGTTCGTGGCGACGACCGGAACCCCGAGCTCGGCCGCGATCCCTATCTGGTCGGCGAGGATCCGCCGCTGGTCGGCGAGGCCGTGGTCCTGGAGCTCCACGAAGTAGTTGCTCGAACCGAAGATGTCGCGCATCTCGCCCGCGGCGGTCCGGGCGTGAGCGCGCTGACCGTTCTGGAGGAGGACGCCGAGCTCCGACGACAGGCAGCCCGACAGGCAGATCACGCCCTCCGCGTGCTCCGCGAGGAGCTGCTTGTCCATCCGCGGACGGTGGTAGAAGCCTTCGAGGTGCGCCTGCGAGACGAGCCGAAGGAGGTTCCGGTACCCCGTCTCGTTCTCGGCGAGCAGCGTCAGGTGGTAGTACTTCTCCTCGCTCTCGCCCGGGGTCCGGTCGAACCTCGACCCCGGCGCCACATACGCCTCGACGCCGAGGATCGGCTTGAGGCCGTGCTGGCGGGCCGCCTCGTAGAAGCGGAGCGCCCCGAACATCACCCCGTGGTCGGTGACGGCGACGGCCGGCATCCCGTGCCGCACCGCCTCGCTGAAGATCGTGGGCGCGTGTGGGTTGGAGCGAGGCGCCTCGATCCGGGCCGCCCCATCCAGCAGCGAGTACTCCGAGTGCGTGTGCAGGTGGACGAAGCTCGGACTGCCCTGGGTCTTCGTTTCGGCCCCTTCCGCGGGTTTTCCCGGGTTTTCCACAGATGTGGAAAGAGTTACACAAGTGTGATTTCGACGCGGGCCGACGCTAGCGCGTCCTCGCCGGGCGAGTCAACCGTCCTGACGCGCAAGCTCGAGCGCCGTGGCGAGTTCTTCCGGCAAGGGTTCCTCTACGTCGATCGTCGCCCCCGTCGACGGATGCGGGAAGGACAGCCGGGCCGCGTGGAGGAACGGGCGGGTCAGCCCCAAGCGTGAGGCCTCGTCGCCTCCTCCACCGTACGCTCGGTCCCCCACGATCGGGTGGCGGATGCCGCGCAGATGCACCCGGATCTGGTGGGTCCGTCCCGTCCTCGGGACCGCCTCGAGCAGGCTCGTCCGTGGCAGGCGCTCGCGCATCTCGAACGACGTCGATGCCGGCCGCCCCTCGGAGCGGTCGATCACGATCCTCGCCGCGCGGCGCCCAAGTGGGGCCTCGACGACGAAACGCTCGTTCTCGAGGTGGCCGCGAACGAGCGCGACGTACCGTCGCTCGGCCAGGTGGCGACGGAAGACGTCCCGGAGCGATGCGTAGGCATCGTCCGTCTTCGCGACGACGAGGAGGCCGCTCGTCCCGGCATCGAGCCGGTGCACGATGCCGGGACGGAGCGCACCGCCGGCGGGTGCGAGCGGGACGCCCATGCCCAGGAGCCGGTTCACGAGCGTGCCCGTCCGCCGGCGGTCGGTCGGGTGCGTGATCACGCCCGCCGGCTTCGCGACGACCAGCACGTCGTCGTCCTCGAACCGGACCGGGACCGGGGGTCCTTCGGGGCCCGGGAGCGCATCGTCGCGGAGATCCGCGACGATGCGCTCCCCGCCCTCGAGCCGGTGGGACTTCGGCCGGATCCGGCCGTCGACCGTCACGGCACCCTCGGCGATCGCCCGTTGGACATCGGCACGCGAGCGCCCCACCTCGCTCGCGACGACGGCGTCGAGCCTCCCAGGCGCGGCGACGAACCGCTCAGGAGCCATCGTGCTCCGCCGGGTCCTCGGCGTCCTCGCGTCCGTCGAAGAAGGTCGACGCCGCGAGCAGGATCGCGCCGATCACGACCGCGCTGTCGGCCGCGTTGAACACCGGCCACACGTGGAAGTCGATGAAGTCCACGACGTGGCCGCGGAGCCCCGGCCCGCGGAGCACGCGATCTGCCAGGTTCCCGAGCGCCCCGCCCAGGATCAGGCCGAGCGCGACCGAGGACAGGACGCTCCGCCGGTGGAACGCGGTGAGGACGATCAGCGCCGACACCACCAGGGTCGCGGCCGCGAAGAACCACGGCGCGCTCTGGCCAAGGCTGAAGGCCCCGCCCGAGTTCGTGGTGAGCCGGAGCGTGAGGACGCCCCGGATCACGTCGATCGGGCGGTCGGCGAGCGCGTGCTCGGCCCAGAGCTTCGTGAGGCGATCCACCGCGAACACGCAGGCGGCGGTCGCGAACAGGATCGTCGCCCCGCGGCGCCGGGGGTCCACGGCTAGCGGTGAACTTGCGCCTGGGCGTCCTTGATGCAGAGACTGACGTACGGCAGGGCCTTGATCCTCGCCTTCTCGATCGGCTTGCCGCATCGTTCGCAGACGCCGTACGTGCCGGCGTCGATGCGCTCGAGCGCACGGTCGATCTTCTGCAGCAGGTCGCGCACGTTCTGCTCGATCGACAGGTCCTTCTCGCGCTCGAACGTGGCCGTCCCGGCGTCCGCGGACTCGTCGTCCAGACCGACGTCCCCGGACAGGTCCGACTGGGTCACGGAGAACGAGGTGTCCTCGATCGTCGTGAGCTGCTCGTCGAGCTCGGCCCGCTCGCGCAGGAGCCGCTCCTTGAGATCGGCGATCTCGGCGGCCGAGAGCTTGCCGTTCGCCATGGCGGCGAAGGGTAACAGACGGGTCTCCGAACGATGGATCGCCGCTGGTCAGGGGGCGTATCCGCCGAGATCGGCGGGCTCGAGCCGTACCCACGATCCGCCCCGGGAACGAACGCCCGTTCGAGACGTGGACCGGCCATTGCGTCTGCCGAACGACCCGCTCCGTGACCGCGCAGGACGGCGCGTGTAGCATCCGAGCACCGGCATCGACGGGAACGCGTCGCCGGGGAACGGTGCGGTCGGAGCGAGCCGGGACGGTGGGAGCCGGCACCGCGCCCCCGAGCGAACATCCTCCCCGAGCCCCTGCCCGAACCGGGTGCGGAGGGTCCGCACCTGCAGTAGACGCAGGCGGGCCCCGCCCGTGATCGCGGGAGGCCGTGTCAGCGGCCGCGGAGCGGCCGCCGCCGAGAGGCCGGCGGCAAGCGGGGTGGTACCGCGGGGCATCCGCCTCGTCCCTGCGAACGGGGACGAGGCGTTCTTCGTTCCTGAGGCGGGACGAGGAGGATGGAGATGCCGTTCGAGCCGGTCGATCCGAAGGCGAACTTCCCGGAGCTCGAGCGACGCATCCTCGGGTTCTGGCGCGACGCCGACGTGTTCGCCCGCTCGGTGGCGCTCCGCGAGGGCGGGCCCCGGTGGGTCTTCTACGAGGGTCCGCCGACGGCGAACGCGAAGCCGGGGCTCCATCACGTCGAGCCGCGCACCTTCAAGGACGTCTTCCCCCGGTTCAAGACGATGACCGGGCATTTCGTCGAACGGAAGGGCGGCTGGGATTGCCACGGCCTCCCGGTCGAGATCGAGGTCGAGAAGGAGATCGGCACCACCGGCAAACGGGATATCGAGGCCTTCGGCGTCGCCGAGTTCAACGAGCTCTGCCGAGCGTCCGTGCAGCGCTACGTCGGCGAGTTCGAGCGCCTGACCGAGCGGATCGGCTTCTGGATCGACACGGAGCAGGCGTACTGGACGATGCACACGCCGTACATCGAGTCGGTGTGGTGGTCGCTCGCGCAACTGCACGGACGCGGGCTCCTCCAGCAGGACCACAAGGTCACGGCCTACTGCCCCCGGTGCGGAACCGCCCTGTCCGACGCCGAGGTCGCGCAGGGATACGAGACGGTCGCCGACCCGAGCGTCTTCGTGCGGCTCCCGATCGTGGACGCGACGGACCCTTCGCTCCGCGACGCATCCCTCCTCGTGTGGACGACGACACCGTGGACGTTGCCGGCGAACGAAGGGGTCGCGGTCGACCCCTCCGCCGAGTACGTCGTCGTCGAGCGCGACGGAGAGCATCTCGTCGTCGGCTCGGCGCTCCGCGTCGCGGCGCTCGGGGACGAGGGCACGGTGACGCGGACGCTGCGCGGCGACGAGCTCGTCGGCCTCCGCTACCGGCCGCCGTATCCGAACGTGGAGGGCGCGCACACCGTCGTCGGTGGCGACTTCGTGTCGATGGACGACGGCACGGGCCTCGTCCACATCGCGCCGGCGTTCGGCGCGCCGGACCTCGACGCCGGCCGGGCCCAGGGATGGCCGGTCTTCAAGCCGGTCGGCGACGACGGGCGGTTCACGGAGCTCGCACCGGAGTTCGTCCGGGGCGACTTCGTGAAGGATGCCGACCCGAAGATCATCGACGACCTCCGGGAGCGCCGGCTGTTGCTCTCGTCCGGCACGACGGAGCACGCGTACCCGTTCTGCTGGCGCTGCCACACGCCGCTCCTCTATTACGCCCGCACGTCCTGGTACGTCCGGACCACCGCCGTGAAGGATCGGATGCTCGAGGTGAACGCGGCCGTCCACTGGTACCCACCGCACATCCGCGACGGCAGGTACGGGAACTGGCTCGAGAACAACATCGACTGGGCGCTCTCTCGCGAGCGGTACTGGGGGACCCCGCTCCCGATCTGGCGCTGCGGCAACGGTCACGACACGGCCGTGGATTCGCTGGAGCAGCTCGCCGGGTACGCGGGGGATCCCGACGTCGTGAAGATCGATCCGCATCGCCCGTACATCGACGAGGTCGTGATCACGTGCCCCGTGTGCCGCGACGAGGCTCGGCGCGTTCCGGAGGTGATCGACACCTGGTACGACTCCGGCGCGATGCCGTTCGCGCAGTGGGGATACCATCCGCGTCTCGGCCGGGGCATCGAGCCGTTCGAGCGGAACTTCCCCGCCGACTTCATCTCCGAAGCGATCGATCAGACGCGAGGCTGGTTCTACACGCTCATGGCGGAAGGGGTCCTGCACTTCGACTCGACCGCGTATCGCACGGTCGTGTGCCTCGGGCTGATCCTGGACGCCGAAGGACGGAAGATGTCCAAGTCCCTCGGCAACACGATCGATCCGTTCGACGTGTTGGATCGCCACGGCGCCGACACGCTGCGCTGGTTCCTCCTGACGAACGGGTCGCCCTGGGCGGACCGCAGGGTCTCGATGGAGGCGTTCGACGAGATCGTCCGGCAGTTCATGCTGACGCTCTGGAACGTGTACGCCTTCTTCGTCACGTACGCGAACGCGAACGGGGTCGATCCGTCGTCGGCGGCGTCGAGCGCACCGCGCTCGATCATGGACCGGTGGATCCTGTCCCGGCTCGCGGCGACCGTCGGCGAGGCGCGGGAGCGGTTGGAGGCCTACGACGCCACCGGCGCCGGACGCCGGATCCACGCCTTCGTCGACGACCTGTCGAACTGGTACGTCCGGCGGAGCCGGCGCCGGTTCTGGAACCCCGGTGGTGCCGACGACGTCGACGCCGGAGAGGCGACCGCCACGCTGCACCGCTGCCTCGTCACCGTCGCGACGCTGCTCGCGCCGTTCACGCCGTTCCTCGCCGAGGAGCTCTGGCGGAACATCGCGGCCGACCGCGGCGGCCGCCCCGACTCCGTGCACCTGGCGGACTACCCGATGCCCGACGAGGCCGCGAGGGACCCGGCGCTCGACGATGCGATGCGCCTCGCGCGGGAGATCGTCGAGCTCGGGAGACGGATCCGCACAGGGACGAAGACCCGGACCCGTCAGCCGCTGCGCGAGGCGGTCCTCCACGTCCCCGGTCGCCATGACGAGCTCGAAGCCGTGCTCGACGTGATCGCGGACGAGCTCAACGTGCGGGCGGTTCGGTTCGCGGAGGCGGAGGCGTTCGGCGCCTGGCGGGCGAAGCCGAACTTCAAGATCCTCGGCCCGCGTCTGGGGGCGGGGGTCCAGGAGGTGGCGACGGCGCTGGCGCGCGACGACGGGACCGTCGCCGCGCGCCTGGCCGCGGGCGAGACCGTGGAGATCGCGATCGGCGACGGGTCGCCGATCGCGATCTCCCCCGACGACGTCGATCTCACGC
>Ga0075434_100001948_pt1 | contig 17909 bp, 16 predicted proteins | sample RhiMethybrSRZTD3_FD_75298 | JGI IMG/M metagenome (GOLD analysis project Ga0075434, IMG submission 75298) | Populus rhizosphere microbial communities from Tennessee, USA - Rhizosphere MetaG P. TD hybrid SRZTD3 | ecosystem: Host-associated > Plants > Roots > Rhizosphere > Soil | place: USA... | reverse complement strand
GCCTGGCCCCTGCCGGATGCCACCCGCGCACGGGAAAACCTTCGTTTTCCTCGCTGGATCAGCAACCTCTCGCGAAGGCTTGAGACGGTGCCGGTACTCGAGCGCACGGCCGTCGCGACCTTCACCGCTGCCGCGGGTTCCCCCTCGCCTGGCGCCGCCTTTAGCGCCGGGCAGCCAAGCCTGTTGCGCTGGACCCATGCCGGCGCCACGGACCGGCCGTGGCCTCGAGGCGTCCATGGCCGCGATCAATATCGCGTGCGGTCCAATTTATTGAACAGCTCGCCGGGGTGGTCGAGATGTCCGGTCTGGCAGGCGTTGTAAAGGCGCAAAGCCGTGCGCTCTAACGCCACCTGCGCCTCCGACGACAGCCTCGGCTTTTTGCGCTCGATCACGCTCAGCATGCTTTTGTAGGCCTGACCACAATCGCCACCCTCCTGGGCAACGGCGCCGGCGCCGAGGCCCGAGACGATGAGGAGGATTGCCGACAAAAGGCGCATGGCTCTCAAAGAAAACCTGTCAGGGCACGCACTGATGGAAAAACGCCAAGTCGCCGCGCCCGGTTCCGCGGTGATGCCCGGCGCCGCACCGTCGCCGCTGCGTAAATCCGCGCGGGCCTTGCCGGCACGGCTCAGTTGCGGCAGCCGAGCCAACAGGCATGGGGCAGCATTTGGGACTAAAGGCAGCTTTTGGCGCTCGGGCTCGATCTCGTGCGCGCCGAGGCAACGGGCGTTGCGCTGGGTAGGCGGTGCGCCAGCCAGGCGGCAAGCTGCTGGCGCCCGCTGGCGCCGATGTGCAAGCCGAGTTTCGTGCGCCGCCACAACATATCATCCGGGGTCATGGCCCACTCCTGCGTGAGGAGGTGGACGGCCTCGCACTCGTAGAAGCCGGCGCCGAAATGCACGCCCAGCCCGGCCGCATCCCGGCCGCCGGCAAAAATCCGACGCGCGATCGTGCCGTAGGTGCGCACCAGACGCGCAGAGGTTGCCATGCCGAGTGCCGGGACCGCGGCGGCGAGCTCGGCCGCCAGGCGCGCGAGCCCGTCAGGAGCGAAATCGCCGCCTGGCAGCGCAACGTTGCGCGTCCAGGCCGGGCCGGCCGCAGGGAAGATCGCCGCCAGTTTGGCGAGAACCTCCTCGGCCAAATGCCGGTAGGTCGTGATTTTGCCGCCAATGATGGTCAAAAGCGGCGCCGCGCCGTCGCCAGCCTGGAGATCGAGCACGAAGTCACGCGTTGCATCCTGCGCCGAACGTTTGCCGTCGTCATAGAGGGAGCGAACGCCGGCGTAGCTCCACACGACGTCGGCCGGGCAGACGGGAGCGGCAAAATATTCGCTGACGGCTCGGCACAAATATTCCACCTCTTCCTTGGAGATGCTGACGGCCGTCAGGTTGCCCGTAAAATCGACGTCGGTCGTGCCGATCAGCGTGTAGTCCTGTTCGTAAGGGATCGCGAAAATGACGCGCCGGTCCGCGTTTTGAAAAATGTACGCAGACTCGTGCGCAAATAGCCGTTTCACTACGATATGGCTGCCCTTGACGAGCCGGATCGCCGCCTGTCGGCTCGGGACGATGCCCGCGGCCGGACCGCGTGCCGCCCAGGCCCCCGCGGCGTTGACAAGCACGCGCGCGCTCACCGTTTCTTCCTGCCCCGAAAGGGTGTTGCGGAGCGTAATCTGCCAATGCGTGGGCGTGCGCTGGGCCAAGACGACTTGCGTGCGCACACGAATATCGGCGCCGCGGGCGGCGGCATCCATGGCGTTGAGCACCACCAAACGCGCATCATCGACCCAGCAATCCGAGTACTCGAACGCGCGCGTGAACGTCTTCTTCAGTGGCCGGCCGGCCGCATCGCGCGACAGCGCGAGGCCGCGGGACGGCGCAAGGATGCGCCGCCCGCCGCCCAGATGATCGTAAAGGAGGAGGCCGAGGCGGATCAGAAAGGCCGGGCGTAGGCCGCGATGGTGCGGCAGCACGAAGCGCATGGGACGCACGATGTGCGGGGCCAGGCCGAGCAGGACCTCGCGCTCCTTGAGCGAGCTGCGCACCAGGCCGAACTCGTACTGCTCGAGATAGCGCAGACCGCCGTGGATGAGCTTGGTGGAGGCGGACGAGGTCCCGCTCGCCAGGTCACCCTGTTCGGCGAGCACGACCGACAGTCCCCGGCCCACAGCATCGCGCGCGACACCACATCCATTGATACCGCCGCCGATGATTGCGATGTCCCGCATGCCGCCCGCGTTCCCATGCCTTTTGCTTGTGCCAGGCCGCCCCGGGGGCGCGGCCCGTGTCTTCACACGATGTTCGTTTGAAACGAAAAACGAAGATTATCGCACTTTTGTGAAAGATCAAGCTGGGTCGGCGACCTCGACGCTGACCTCGTGCTCCCGGCACAGTTCGCGCACGCGGCTGGGCGGCGGCCTATCGGTCACGAAATAGTCGAGCTGGGAGATGTGGCCGATGCGGACCGGCGCGGTGCGCTCGAACTTCATGCTGTCGGCCACCAGGATCGACTTGCGCGCGCAGTTCATGATGGCCTGCGCCACCTTGACTTCGCGATAGTCGAAGTCGAGCAGCGTTCCGTCCTCGTCGATGGCAGAGGTGCCGATGACCGCATAATCGACTTTGAACTGGCGGATGAAGTCGACCGCCGCCTCGCCGACCACGCCGCCGTCGAGGTGCCGCACGACGCCGCCGGCAACGATAATCTCGATCTGTTCATATCCCTGCAAGATATTGGCAACGTTCATGTTATTCGTAATGACCAGCAGTCCGTGCTTGCCGCGCAAGGCCGCCGCGACCTGCTCCGTGGTGGTGCCGATATTGATTAGCAGGGAGGAGCTGTCGGGGATCAAAGATGCAGCCTTGAGGCCGATCCGACGCTTCTCGTCGGTGGCGAGCTTGCGCCGCGCTTCATAGCCGAGATTGGCCGTGCCCGAGGCAAGGATGGCGCCGCCGTGATAGCGCTGCAGCACGCCGCGCTCGCACAGATCGTTGAGATCCTTGCGAATGGTCTGCGGGGTGACGTTGAAGCGGTCGGCCAACCCTTCAACGCTGACCCTGCCTTCCGCCTTGGCGAGCGCGACGATGTCGCTCTGGCGCGGGCTCAGCAGGTACATGCGTTGCCTCCTGTTCGCAGCCTCGGCCTTAGTTCGTTTGCGGCTGGCGTGCAACCCGTCGCGCTCGATCCGGCCCTCCGAGCGGCGCGGCGCGGCCACCGCTTTCGTATTTCCACGTCACTCTGTCGAAACCCGACAGAGAAGTGCGAAGATATTTTCGATTGACATTCGTTTTAGTTCGATCATAGCGTTAACCGACGTCTCATACAACTTTGGGAGGAGGTCAGCGATGAAGCGACGAGGAACCATCACGGCCGCGCTGGCGGTGATGTTGGCAAGCAGTAGCGCCTGGGCCGGCATGGATGAGGCGAGGCGGTGGATCGACAGGGAATTTCAGCCCTCGACGCTCAACAAAGACCAGCAGCTCAAGGAAATGGAATGGTTCGTTAACGCCGCCACTCCCTTTAAGGGGATGGAGATCAACGTGCTGTCGGAAACGATCCCGACGCACGAATACGAATCGAAGACGCTGACCAAGGCGTTCGAGGAAATCACCGGCATCAAGGTCAACCACCAAGTTCTGGGCGAAGGCGAGGTCGTGCAGGCCGTCCAGACGCAAATGCAGACCAACCGCAATCTCTACGACGGCTATATCAACGATTCGGACCTGATCGGCACGCACTCACGACTGCAGCTCGCCGTCAATCTCACCGACTGGATGGCGGGAGAAGGCAAGGACGTCACGCTGCCGACCCTCGACGTCGAGGACTTCATCGGCAAGTCCTTCACGACCGGCCCGGACGGTAAGCTCTGGCAGATCCCCGACCAGCAGTTCGCCAACCTCTACTGGTTCCGGTACGACTGGTTCAAGCGCCCCGAGCTCAGGAAGCAATTCAAGGACCGCTACGGCTATGAACTCGGTGTGCCCGTCAATTGGTCGGCCTATGAGGATATCGCCGAATTCTTTAGCGTCCATGTGAAGGAAATCGACGGCGTACGCATTTACGGCCACATGGATTACGGCAAGCGCGCACCGGATCTTGGCTGGCGCATGACGGACGCCTGGCTCTCGATGGCGGGTGCGAGCTCGAAGGGGCTGCCCAACGGACGTCCGATCGACGAGTGGGGCATCCGCATGGAGGAAGGTTCCTGCAATCCGTCGGGCGCCTCGATCACGCGCGGCGGCGAGACCAACGGACCAGCCTCCGTCTACGCCATCCGCAAATGGGACGAATGGCTGCGCAAGTATGCCCCGCCGGGTGCCGCCGACTACGACTTTTATCAATCGTTGCCGGCCCTGTCGCAGGGCAACGTCGCCCAGCAGATCTTCTGGTACACCGCTTTTACCGCCGAGATGGTCAAGCCCAAGGCCGAAGGCAACAATACGGTGAACGACAAGGGGGAGGTGCTGTGGCGCATGGCTCCCTCGCCGCACGGTCCCTACTGGGAGGAGGGCATGAAGCTCGGCTATCAGGATGCCGGCTCCTGGACGATCTTCAAATCAACGCCGCTCGAGCGCCGCAAGGCTGCCTGGCTCTACGCGCAGTTCACCATCTCCAAGACCGTGTCGCTCAAGAAGAGTCACGTGGGACTGACCATCATTCGCGACAGCGACATCAAGCATCAGTCCTTCACGGAACGGGCACCCAAGCTCGGTGGCCTGGTCGAGTTCTACCGCTCGCCCGATCGCGTGCGCTGGACTCCCACCGGCATCAATGTGCCCGATTACCCCAAACTGGCTCAGCTCTGGTGGCAGAACATTGGGGACGTGAACTCCGGCGCCTTCACGCCACAACAGGCCATGGATCGGCTCGCCAAGGAGATGGATGAGGTGATGGCGCGCATGGAAGACGTGGACAAGAAGGCCAAGGTCTACGGCGGCTGCGGCCCCCGACTCAACGCCGTCAAAGATCCCAAAGAGTGGCTCGGCAAACCCAATGGCCCCAAGGCGAAGCTCGCCGACGAGAAGCCGAAGGGCGAAACCATCGACTATGACGAGTTGGTAAAGCGCTGGAAGAGCTGACCCGCCGTTCTAGGCGCTCTTCCGCCGGCACTAACCTGGGAAGCGAGCAAGCGCGAAGCCTGCCGCTTCCCTCGGCGCTGTTCTCGATCGATATTTGCTCAAGACTTGGGCCCGTGCGCTGCCTGGGCGCTTACGCCGGGATGCTATCGAGCCATTGGACGCTGACGTGACGCTCGAACTGAGAAACGTGGTCAAGAGCGTCGGTGCCGAGACCCATATTCATGAGACCAGCCTGCGCCTCGCGCGTCAGGGCTTCAACATCCTGCTTGGCACCACGCTCGCCGGCAAAACCACGCTGATGCAGCTGATGGCCGGCCTCGAGCAGCCGACCCGTGGCGAGGTGTGGTTCGACGGCAAGAACGTGACCGGCGTTCCCGTGCAGAAGCGCAATGTCTCCATGGTCTACCAGCAGTTCATCAATTATCCCAACCTCAGCGTATTTGAGAACATCGCCTCTCCCCTCAGGGTCGCCCGCATGAGCCAGGCGCAGATCAAGGCGCGCGTGCAGCGCATCGCCGAGCTCGTGCGCATCACCCCCATGCTGGCGCGCCGCCCCAGCGAGCTATCCGGCGGCCAGCAGCAACGCACCGCGCTGGCGCGTGCCCTCGTCAAGGATGCCGACTTGGTCCTGCTCGATGAACCGCTCGCCAACCTCGACTTCAAGCTCAGGGAGGAGATGCGCGACGAACTGCCCAAGCTCTTCGCCGATCGCAACAGCGTCGTGGTGTTTGCCACCACGGACCCGATGGACGCGCTCCTGCTGGGCGGGCATACCGCAACCCTCAGACAAGGGCGCCTCACCCAATTCGGGCCGACGGCGGAGGTCTATCACCGCCCCGCCGACCTCGTATCGGCGCAAGTGTTCTCAAATCCGCCCATCAATACCGCGAGCGCGAGCAAGCGCGGCGACCACATCATCCTGAGCGACACGGTGAAATGGCTGGCCCAGGGCGCCGTGCGCGAGCTGCCGGATAGAACCTACGTGGTCGGCATTCGCCCGCACCACATAACCCCGGTGGCAAGCGGCCCGGCGACAACGCGCATGGCCGGCAAGGTGCAGATCACCGAGCTCAGCGGCTCGGAGAGCACGATACATTTCGAGCACGGACCGTTGCACTGGGTGTCGCAGTCGCACGGCATCCACGCGGCCGAGGTTGGCACAACCATCGAACTGCATATGGACGTGGCGCGCTGCATGTATTTCGGTGACGGGGGCAAGCGGGTGGCATGAACGAGGCAATCCGATCCCGCTCGAGCGCACCGGCCTGGTCAGCACGGCCATCAATGGGCGTCTGCGGTCATGGCTAAGATCAACCTGGAGAACATCAGGCACAGCTATCTGAAGCGGCCGCAGGGTCCGCAGGACTGGGCTTTGCAGCAGCTCGATCTCGAGTGGACCGACGGGGGTGCCTACGCTCTGCTCGGTCCCTCCGGCTGCGGCAAAACCACGTTGCTCAACATCATCTCGGGGCTGGTGCGACCGAGCGAAGGACGGGTCTTGTTCGACGGCATCGATTTGACCGAGCGGCCAGCCGACCGCCGGCACATCGCCCAGGTGTTTCAGTTTCCGGTCGTGTACGACACCATGACGGTATGGGAAAACCTCGCCTTTCCCCTGCGCAATAGGGGCCTCGCGGCCGCGGAGATCGAACAGAGGGTGCAGGCGATCGCCCAAATGCTCGATCTGACGGAGATGCTGCAAAAGCGCGCCGCCGGCCTGACCGCCGACGGCAAGCAGAAGATTTCGCTGGGTCGGGGGCTCGTCCGCGCCGACGTCAACGTCATCATGTTCGATGAGCCGCTCACCGTGATCGATCCGCACCTTAAATGGCAGCTGCGCTCGAAGTTGAAGGAGCTGCATCAACGGACGCGGCGGACCATGATCTATGTCACTCATGACCAGACCGAGGCGCTGACCTTCGCGGAACAGGTCGTGGTGATGCACGAGGGCAGCGTCGTCCAGGTCGGTTCGCCGATCGACCTGTTCGAACGCCCACGTCACACCTTCGTCGGCCATTTCATTGGTTCGCCCGGGATGAACATTTTGCCATGCGAGGTCGGCGACGGGGGTGTCCTGTTCGCCGGCCAGCGCATCGACGTGGAAAATCGCCCGACCGTGCCCCTCAATGGCCGCAGAACCGAGATTGGCGTGCGGCCCGAGTTTGTCCTTCTCGACGAGCGGGGTATCCCAGTCCAGATCATCAAGGTCAGCGACGCCGGCCGCTATCGCATCGTCGAGGCCCGCTGCGGCGAGAACCCCATCAAGCTCCTGCTCGAGGAGGGCGTCGCTGTGCCCGCGGGCAACGCCGGCGTGCGTTTCGACCCCGCGCATACGCGGCTCTATGCCGATGGTCAGCTGTTGGAGTGAGCGCGGCCATGCATGGCAAGACACAGAACCAGATGGGTTGGCTGTTCGTGCTGCCCGTCGTCGCGCTCGTCGCCTTCAATGCCGTTATTCCCTTGATGGCCGTGGTCAACTACTCCGTGCAGGAGACCTTCGGCAACAACATGTTCTTCTTCGAGGGCGTGAAGTGGTTTGAACAGGTGCTGCACTCGGACCGCTTCCACGCCTCGCTCGGCCGGCAGCTCGTCTTCAGTGGCATCATTCTGGCAATCGAGGTGCCGCTGGGGGTCGCCATAGCGCTCGCCATGCCGCGCCGCGGCGTCTGGGTCTCCGTCTGCCTGGTGCTGATGGCCCTGCCGTTGCTGATCCCTTGGAACGTCGTCGGCGCGATGTGGAACATCTTCGCCCTGCCGGACATCGGCATGCTGGGAAGGTTCATCAACGATCTTGGCTTCAACTTTAACTATACGCAGCAGCCGATTTCGGCGTGGGCGACGCTCATCGCCATGGACGTCTGGCACTGGACCTCGCTGGTCGTTCTGCTTGCCTATGCGGGGCTCAGCGCAATCCCGGATGCCTACTACCAGGCCGCCAAGATCGATGGCGCCTCGGCCTGGGCGGTGTTCCGCTATATCCAGCTGCCGAAGATGCGGCGTGTCTTGACGATCGCGATTCTGTTGCGATTCATGGACAGCTTCAATATCCATACCGAGCCATTTGTGCTGACCGGCGGCGGTCCGGGCAACGCCACCACCTTGCTTTCCATCGACCTCGTCAAGATCGCGCTTGGTCAATTCGACCTTGGCCCAGCGGCGGCAATGTCAATCATCTATTTTTTGATCATATTGCTGTTGTCGTGGATCTTCTACGCGGTGATGACCCGAGACGAGGAACAGTAATGCGCAAGCTCAGCTGGCTCGTGCCCGCGCTCTACATTTTGTTTTTGCTGCTGCCGATCTATTGGCTGGTGAGCATGTCGTTCAAGACGACCAACGAGATTTTGGGCGCATTCACGCTTTGGCCAAAAAAGTTCACGTTGGAGAACTATCAGAAAATCTTCACGGATCCGACCTGGTACAACGGCTACATCAACTCGCTGATCTATGTCCTCATCAACACCGTCATCTCCGTGTTGGCGGCGCTGCCGGCGGCCTACGCCTTCTCGCGCTATCGCTTCCTGGGCGACAAGCACCTGTTCTTTTGGTTGCTGACAAACCGGATGGCGCCCGCCGCCGTGTTCGCCCTGCCGTTCTTCCAGCTCTATTCGGCGATTGGGCTGTTCGACACCCACATTGCCGTCGCGTTGGCGCACTGCCTCTTCAATATCCCGCTGGCCGTGTGGATTCTTGAAGGGTTCATGTCGAGCGTGCCGAGACAGCTCGACGAAACGGCTTACCTTGACGGTTATGGCTTCTGGCGCTTCTTTATCAAGATCTTCCTGCCAACCATCGCCGCCGGCATCGGCGTCGCCGCCTTTTTCTGCTTCATGTTCTCCTGGGTCGAGCTGTTGTTGGCGAAAACCTTGACCTCGGTCGCCGCCAAACCGATCGCAGCAACGATGACGCGCACGGCGAGCAGCTCGGGATACGAGCTAGGCTTGCTGGCCGCCGCCGGCACCCTCACCATTATTCCCGGGGCCTTCGTCATCTATTTCGTGCGCAACTATATCGCCAAGGGTTTTGCGCTCGGCCGGGTGTGAGCCGCCGCCATGTGTTGCATAAGGGAGGAGCCGTGCATCTGACCTGGATGGCCTGGACCTGGGAGACCGCCGCGTTTTTCCTGTGCATCGCCGGCATGCTGATCGCCATGACGGTCTGGGAGCTGCTCTCGCCGGGCGGGGCACCACGGCGCGGCATTCTTGCCCTGCGCACGACGCGCGGCGACCGCCTGTTCATCTCGCTCATGTGCGCGGCTTACCTCCACTTGGCCTGGCTCGCCGCCTTCGGTACGCCGCTCTGGGGAGCGACCGCCGTGGCCGTCCTCCTCGCGCTTGCCATCTTTCGCTGGGTCTAGCCAAGCGGAGCCGCCGGCCGCGGCTACCACGGCCCGCACATCATCGAGGTGAGCATAAGTCCGCCGTCAGAGCGCCGCTTTCCTATGCCAGAAATGGCGGCATGGTGCGGTGAAGCCGGCGTCGCAAGCCCGCTTGCGTTCGCAACCCGGTGCCTTCGTCGACTTCTGTGTTGGTAGTGAGCTTTGGTCGAAACTGGCGCCTATGTAACCTCTTCTCTTCGCCACGCAGTGCGGTCGCAACCTGGTGCGGAAACAACCAACGGAAGGGCTAATGATGACCCGCATCGAACTCAACGCCATCCGCCGTAAGCTGAGGGAATTGAACCTCGAATACAGCGCCTTGCTGCGCGATCGGTTTGGCGAGGGGCGCTTTGCGCGCATGGCCAAGCTGAGAGCCGAGCGCAACGCACTGGTGGCTCTGATCGCCGAGCACGACGGACGCGAGGCCAGCGCCGCGCGGCACAACGGCGCCTTCCATCCGGCCGCTGACGGCTTCGCGCTCGACGCGCAGGCTTGAGCGCTCTAGGAGGGCCCACGGCGCAGCTGCTCGATCGCCTCGCGCCGCATTTCAAGCTCTAGCCATTTCTCTTCCGCGGCCTTGAGCTCCGCTTGCTTGAGCGCGAGCGCTTGCGATGCCTTGCGAAAGCCTTCTGGATCCCGCTGATAAAGATCCGGATTGCCGAGCTTGGCGGACAAGGCGTCGATTTCGGCGCCGATAGCCTCCATGGTCTCCGGGAGCGTCGCCAGCGCACGAACCTCTTGGTAGCTGAGCCTGGCTCGCGCGACCGGGCTTTGCCCGACCGGGTTTTTTTTGGCAACGGCTGGCGGTCGCAGCGCCGGCTGTCTCGCCGCAGGCTGCTGTCCCCGTTGCGCCAGCATATCGCTGTAGCCACCGGCGTACTCCGACCAGCGCCCGTCCCCCTCCGGCACAATCACGGCATTGACCACGCGGTCGAGAAAATCCCGGTCGTGGCTGATCAGGATGACGGTGCCGGCATACTCGCCCAGCATTTCCTCGAGCACGTCGAGCGTTTCGACATCGAGGTCGTTGGTGGGCTCGTCGAGCAGCATCAGGTTCGATGGCTGCGACAGGGCCCGTGCCAGCATGAGCCGGCCGCGTTCACCGCCCGAAAGCGCGCGCAAGGGCGTACGTGCCTGCTCGGCCGTAAATAAGAAATCCTTCATATAGGCAATGACATGACGCGAGCGGCCATTGATCGTGACGCTATCGCCCCGACCGGCGGTTAGCGCCTCGCGCAGCGTCCAAGCGGGATTGAGGTGCTCGCGCTGCTGGTCGAGCCTTGCCATGGCGATGTTGCTGCCCAAGCGGACCGATCCGTTGTCGGGGGCAATGAGCCCGGTGAGCAGATTGGCCAAAGTGGTCTTGCCGCTGCCGTTGGCACCCACGATACCAATACGATCTCCACGTTGAATGCGCGTCGAATAGTCAACGACAATGCGCCGACCCGCATAAGTCTTGGCAATTCGATTGGCCTCGACGACGAGCGCACCGGAGCCAGGTGTCTCCGGAGCACCCATCACCGCCTTGCCCATGGCGCCGCGAAAGTCGCGACGTGCCTGGCGCAGGCTCTCCAGCCGCGCCATGCGGCGCACGTTGCGCTTGCGCCGGGCGGTGACGCCGTAGCGCACCCAATCCTCTTCGCGCGCAATTCGACGATCGAGCTTGTGCCGCTCGAGTTCCTCGAGTTGCAGTTGCTCGTCGCGCCAGGCCTCGAATTGTGCAAACCCGCCATCGAGGCGCCGCGTGCGGCCGCGGTCGAGCCATACCGTGAAGCGCGAAAGATTGGAGAGGAAGCGCCGGTCGTGGCTGACCAGCACGAGGGCACCACGCCGCTCCAGCAGTCGGGCTTCCAGCCACTCGATGGCCGGAAGATCGAGGTGATTGGTGGGCTCGTCGATGAGAAGAATGTCGGGCTGAGGAGCCAGCGCGCGCGCCAGCGCTGCCCGACGTAGTTCCCCTCCGGAGAGCTGGTCGAGGGCTTCCGAGCCGTCAAGACCGAGCTCGTGCAGGAGCGCGCGGGCTTGGTGCGGGTCCTCGCCTGGACCGAGACCCGCCGCGGCGTAGGCGAGCGTGGTCGCAAATCCCGCCCGGTCGGGCTCCTGCGGCAAGTAACGCGCCACTGCGCCAGGCTGCAGAAAGCGGGTGCCGGCGTCCGGCTCGACGAGACCCGTGGCAATGCGCAACAGCGTGGATTTGCCAGATCCGTTACGCCCCACCAGGCAAACGCGTTCCCCGGCGGCGACGCTGAGATCGGCACCGTCCAGTAACGGTGTACCGCCGAAGGTGAGCGAGATCGCGCTAAGTTGGAGCAAGGGCGGGGCTTGGGCCATTGGCGGCAGTCTAGCAGGGGTACGCACCACGCGCGATGTGAGCCTTAGCCACGATCCAGCGGCAATGCTGGCGCGGCTGCGCTCGGAGCGAGCACACACCTGCAATCAATTAAAGCGGCGGGCGCTGAAGGCAGCCACGTCGACCTGCGGCGTTTCGCCGGAAATCATTTGCGCGACGGTGGCGCCGGTTTTGGCCGCGCAGGCCATGCCGATATGGCCGTGCCCAAAGGCGTAGACAACGTCTCTGGTTTGGCGCGACACGCCGATGACGGGAAGCGAATCCGGCAGGCTCGGACGGTGGCCCATCCACATGCTGAGCCGGTCCTCGGCATAGGCGGGGCTCAGTGCCGGGTACATGCGGCGGGCGTGCGTGAGGAGCACACGCGCGCGTTGCCAATTGGGTGGTGCCTTGAGCCCGGCCAGCTCGACCGTGCCGGCAAGGCGCAGGCCGAGCTCCATAGGCGTTGCAACAAACTTGCCGTCGGCATCGGCGACGGGAATGCGCGGTGAGACCTCCGGATCGCGGATCATAAGGTGGTAGCCGCGTTCGGTCTCCAGCGGCACTCGATCGCCAAGTTCTGCCGCCAAGGGCCGCGACCAGATGCCGGCGGCGAGGACCGCCGCATCGGCGGCAAGCGGGCCGTCCGTGCAGCGAAGAGCCTTGAGGCGGTCGCCGGCAACCTCAAAGCCGACCACGTGCCGCCGAAGCAAGCTGCCGCCGGCGCGTTGGAACGCCGCCGCTAAACTGTTGACCAGACGATGCGGGTTGACGGTGTGACCGTTCTCGCGCACGAGCGCGCCTTTCACGTACTCGCGGGAGAGGTTGGGGTCGAGTTGCCGTAGTTCGGCGGCATCGCATTCATCCCAGTGGATGCCGTTGTCCGCACGCAGGCGCCACGCCGCCTGATCATTTTGCCAGCTGGCAAGCGTGCGGTAGACGAACAAGTGCCCGAGGCGTTGCACCAGGTCGGTTGCGCCTGCCTCGCGCAGCAGGGGCGCGAGCGTCTCAATCCCGTCCTGCAGGAGTGTTCTGAGGGCACGGGCCTGGGCGGCGACCTTCTTCGGCGTGCCGGCACGAATGAAGCGGATCAGCCAGGGCGCAGCGCTTGGGAGGTAGGTGAGGGGCAGCGAGAGCGGGCCCAGTGGATCGCGCAGCCACGTGAACACATGGCGGATGCTGCCCGGCATCGCCAGCGGCACCACCGACGAGCCATTGAAGCAACCCGCGTTGCCGAAGGATGTGCCCTCGCCGGGGGGGTTGGGATCGACGAGTTCGACCTCATGGCCCTTCCGCAGCAAAAAGCAGGCGGTGGTGACGCCGATCATGCCGGCGCCGATCACCGCAACTCTCATTTTGTCTCCGGCGCGCGCCATGTGCCCCTATCTCGACCGCGTCCCTCACAGTCTGGACCTAAGTTTAGGGATGACCGCCACACCGATAAAGTCGCGCAACGTCGCATTCCCCGCCTCCCCGCCTGGCCCCGGCAGCCCGGCGGCGGCGCTCAACCTCTGCCCCGACAGACGCGGCGCCGCTAACGCCGCGAGGGCATTGCGGCGGCCTTCGCCGACCTCTATTCGTGATCTAACCGGGTGATTAACCCAGAACCCGCTTGCGGGAGAGACCTGATGCGCAACGATCTCGCCGGCCAACGCATCGCCCACGGCGGCAAGGCCGTCTACGGCGCACGCCTTGGCATCTTGATGCTCGAAGCGCGCTTTCCCCGCATTCCCGGGGACATGGGCCACGCCGGCACCTGGCCGTTTCCGGTGCTTTATAAAGTGGTGCAAGGAGCGTCTCCGCAGCGCGTGGTGGCCGAGCAGGCGACCGGCCTGCTGCCGAGCTTCATCGCAGCCGCGCGTGAATTGCAGGCGCTCGGCGCCGACGGCATCACCACCAACTGTGGCTTCCTCTCGCTTTATCAGCGGCAGCTGGCGGCAGCCGTGGAGGTACCGGTGGCAACCTCGAGCCTGATGCAGGTGCCGATGATCGAGAGCACGTTGCCGGCCGGCAAGCGGGTTGGCGTCATTACCGTCAGCGCCGCCAATCTGACACGCGCGCATCTTGTTGCGATCGGCCTTGATCCGGACTTGCCCGTAATCGGCACGGAGGCAGGTCGGGAATTTACGCGCGTGCTCATCGGCAACGAGGAGACACTGGATGTCGCGGCGGCGGAGCAGGATATTCTCGACGCCGGTGACGCCCTGCTGCGCCAAGATCGCAACGTAGGCGCCGTGCTGCTCGAGTGTACCAACATGGTCCCCTACGCGCGTGCCCTGCGCGATCGCTTGGGACTACCCGTTTACGACATCTATAGTTTCATGCTGTGGTTTCATGCCGGACTGGCGCCCCGCGACTTCGGACATCCGGGCTCGGCGGCACGGCCGTGGCGCGAGCGTTAGGCAAACACTCCGCTGCCCTCAACCGCGCTGGGTGGCACCTTGCACCCTGCCGGCCAGGAGCCAGTCGACGAGGGTTGCGGCCGCGATTGTCAAGGCGCCGGCGTTCTCGATGACGAGGTCGGCATCCCCTGCGCTAAAGTCGCTGACGCGTGCCAGACGCAGCGCCAGATCCCGGTCACCTTCCCGCTGGCGCCCCGCCAATCGCGCGGCCCGCAGCTCCGCAGGGGCCTCGATCAGCACGACCGCCACGTTGCGGTAGCGTGCGCGTGCCTTCGGCACAATGGTTCTCGAGGCATTGCAAACGACGCAGCCGCCGCGGCGCACCGTGGCGTCGACCTCCACGGGAATCCCATAGTTGAGCCCATGCGCTTGCCAGGCCAGCGCAAACCGGCCCTGCTCGAGACGCGCCTTGAATTCGCTGACACCGATGCTGTCGTGGTCTTCGGCAGCACCGCCGCGCCGCGTCACGACGCGGCGCGGAAAGGTGAAGTCAGCCCGGCTCGCCAAGCGGCGGCGAGCTTGCAATAGAACGGCATCCTTGCCAGCGCCGCTGGCGCCCACAAGCAAGACGATGCGACCCGGCCCAAGCGCCGCGACGTTGCCCGCCTCAGATGACCCTTCGTCCCCCACAGTAAACCTCCCACACGACGGGAAGGTCGCGCACAATTTGCATACGCGCCAGATCCGCCCGCAGCCCCGCGGCGATCTGTCCCCGGTCGTTGAGCCCGGCCGCCCGCGCGGGATGTAGCGTGACGGTTGCGCAGCGCGGCCGGCAAGCCAAAGGCTCGATGGGAGGGCCAGCTCAAAGGCCCCGATCAGAAGGCTCGCCGGCGCGTAGGCGGATGACAGGACGTCGAGTACGCCTGCGCCCATGCCTCGGCCGCCATGGCGGGCAGCGCCCTAGCGCGTGGCAGAAGGATTTGCTGCGTTCGCAGCGGCGTCAGTTGCCGACGGCGTCGCTCACGCACTTCTTGACGTGGCTGGTTTTGGCCGCACCGGCGAGCTTCTTGTCGGCTGCCGACTTGCCGCACGCCGCGGATGCATCCTTCTCGCACTTGGTCATGTACGACTTCAGGGCGGCCCCGGCGAGCTTCTTCTGCTCCGCTTGGGCCTTGCAGGTGGCGCCGGGCGTCTGGGCGCCGGCGGCGGTCGCGGCCACGACCAGCATGGCGACAACTGCGAGATATCTCATGGCGAGCCTCGTTAAGAGCTGGAGTGAACAGCCTAGGCAGGCCAAGATGAACCACAGATGACTGAGCATTTGCGCCCTGCGGCCCAGCCCGGCAAAGCTTGGGCTGAGCCCCGGCGCAATTTGCCGTTGCGCGCGCGATTTTTCAAGCGTTGTAGAACTGCCGATACCAGGCAACGAACCGTTTCATTCCCTCCTCGAGAGGCGTGGCTGGAGCGAAATCGACGGCCGCGGCAAGCCTCGCCACGTCCGCATAGGTGATGGGCACGTCACCAGGTTGCATCGGTAGCATACGCCGTTGCGCCTTGCGCCCAAGCGCCGCCTCGATCACGCCGATGAAATCGCCAAGCGCCACCGGGGCATGGTTGCCGACGTTATAGATCCGGTGCGCTGCGGCGGCGCGTCCGGACGCGGCCGTGGCCTCCGGAGCCAGCGGCAGAAGCCGCGCGATCGCTTCGACGACGTCGTCGATGTAGGTGAAATCACGCTGCATCTGCCCGTGATTGAAGACGTCGATGGGTCGGCCGTCCAGAATGGCCTTGGTAAAGGAAAAATAGGCCATGTCCGGACGACCCCAGGGACCGTAGACCGTGAAGAAGCGCAGTCCGGACGCGGCAATGCCGAAGAGCTCAGCGTAGGTATGCGCCATCAACTCGTTGGTCCGCTTGGTCACGGCATAAAGCGAGCGGGGGTCGTCGACCCGATCGGCTTCGGAGAACGGCACCTTGGTGTTGGCGCCATAAACCGAGCTCGAGGAAGCATAGAGCAAGTGGCTGACCGGCCGTGCCCGACAGGCCTCCAACACCGCGAGGAAGCCGTCGACGTTGGCGCGCACGTACTGGGCGGGATCCTGCAGGGAAAAACGCACGCCAGCCTGTGCGGCCAAGTGCACCACATAGTGCGGCTGGAAGTCTGCGATCAGGCTTAGCATGCGCGCCTTGTCGGCAACGTCACAGCGCTCGAAGGCAAAACCCTCAAGGCCATCGAGCCGCGCCAGGCGGGCGTGCTTGAGGGCCACATCGTAGTAGGCATTGAGGTCGTCCAGTCCGAGCACGCGACAGCCGAGGGCAAGGAGCTTGTGACAGGTGTGAAAACCAATGAAACCCGCCGCCCCCGTGACCAGGACGCGCTTTGCCGTGATATCAACCGCCGCAGAGTTGCTCATGTCCTTCGATGCTCCGGCGCCACCTTACCACGTCACCCGCACGGGGGAGCCGCGCGAGGCCCTGCGCCCGGTGGCGTAGCGGCCCTGGCCTCAACCGGGGGCGCGGGCGATCACGACGCGAATGGCATTGAGGCCTGTTGGCGTCAAGGTCCAGCTGGCGTCGCCGCCGTGCTGGCGTGCAATCTGGCGCACCAAGGTCAGGCCAAGCCCGGTGCCGGCCGTGCCGCTGGCAGCGGCGGCACGATAGAAGGGGGAAAAAATGCGCTCGCGGTCCTCGGGCGCGATCCCCGGGCCGTGGTCGCAGACCAACAGCGTCGCGGCGCCATCGGCGGCGCTTACGTTGACCGCGATCGGGCCAACCCCGTGCTGCTGCGCATTGTCGAGGAGGTTGCGCACCATGCGCTGCAACAGGCCGCGGTCGCCACGCACCATGACCGGCTCGCCGGCCACGGAGCAATCGGCATAGCGCGTGGCTTCCTCGGCCGCGACCGCGAGCAGATCGACCGCCTCGCTCCTGTCCACGGCGGCTACGGCACCGAGGCGACTGGCGAGCAGAATTTGCTCGATGAGGGCGTCAAGCTCCGCGATATCCCTCTCGAGGTTTGCCTTGCGTTTGGCGTCCGGATCTGATTGCAGAAGCTCGATGCCGAGCCGGATGCGTGCTAGCGGTGTGCGCAATTCGTGCGAGGTATGCGCGAGCAGCATTTTGTGTGCTCCCACCAGCTCCTCGATGCGCTGAGCCGCGCGATTGAAGCTCGCCGCCAACCTTGCGACCTCATCCTTGCCTTCGACCTTGACGCGCGCAGCAAGGTCGCCGGCCCCCAGCGACTCGACGCCCTCCTGCAGCCGCTCCAGCCGGCGCGTCAGGCGCCGCACCAGCGGGTAAGCGCAGATCGCAACCAGAAGGGCAATTGCGGCAAGAAAGGCCACGATGCCCAACACCGGGCGGCGCTGGCGCGGGGGTGGACGGGCGACCACCCAGCGGCCGTCGGGCAGGCGAATTGCCCAGGCGGGCCCGTAGCGCCCATAGACCCAGCCGCCGCTCTGGCGGGCTCCCGGCGCGGGCACGGGGTCGCCTACGGCCGCCAACGGCCGGCGCTCCGCATCGAACAAGCCGATGTCCAGGCCGAGGCGGGCATACAATTGCTCGATAGCCTGCTGCTGTGCCGCGACCGGCGCGCCGGCGGGTGCCAATTGCGCCGCAACCAGGACGCCCGCCATTTCGAAGGCTTGGTCGCTCGGCGTTTCGGTCGGGGCGAAGCGCCACAGCGCGCCGGCCATGACGACGACGGCGAGCAGGCTGGCGAGTATGGTCAGGTAGAATTGATGATAGATGCGACGCATGCCGCCGTTCAATCCTGCTGCTTG
>Ga0075434_100001947_pt1 | contig 17909 bp, 17 predicted proteins | sample RhiMethybrSRZTD3_FD_75298 | JGI IMG/M metagenome (GOLD analysis project Ga0075434, IMG submission 75298) | Populus rhizosphere microbial communities from Tennessee, USA - Rhizosphere MetaG P. TD hybrid SRZTD3 | ecosystem: Host-associated > Plants > Roots > Rhizosphere > Soil | place: USA... | reverse complement strand
CTGCCGGACACGGTGGGGTACGCGCTGCCGGTCGAGTACGCCGCCATGTTTCGGGCGGTGCGGGAGCGTGTTCCGGGCGCCGACCGCGTGGTGTTCAGCGCGCACTGCCACGACGACCTCGGGCTCGCGGTGGCCAACTCGCTCGCGGCCATCGAGGCGGGGGCGGGACAGGTCGAATGCACCGTCAACGGCATCGGTGAGCGTGCCGGCAACGCGGCGCTGGAAGAGATTGTCGTGGCGGGGCGCGTGCGGCCGCACGCGGTCGCGTTCAATTGCGGCGTGAACCCCCAGGAGCTGTTCCGGACGAGTCAGCTCCTGTCCCACGTAATCGGCGTCTTTCCCCAGCCCAACAAGGCGGTGGTCGGCCGCAACGCCTTCGCCCACGAAGCGGGAATCCACCAGCACGGCGTGCTGCAGAACGGCCTGACCTACGAGATCATCCGCCCGGAAGAGGTGGGGGTCGCGCGCTCGAGCCTGGTGCTGGGCAAACATTCGGGCCGACACGCGCTGGAGCGGCGTTACCGCGAGCTCGGCTACGAGGTGGACGACGCCACGCTGCGGAAGCTGTACGACGAATTCACGGCGCTGGCGGACAAGAAGCGCGAGATCCTGGACGAGGACCTGCTCGCCCTGTTGCACGGCCGGTTCCACGACGCGCCGGAGGCCTACCGGCTGGCGCATCTGCAGGTGACGTGCGGGACCGTGTCCGCGACGGCGGACGTGCGACTGGCGGGTCCCTGGGCCGGAGGGGAGCAGAGCGCGACGGCGGCCGGCAACGGTCCGATCGCCGCGACGTTCGCCGCGATCGCGAAGGTCGTGGGGCGCCAGGTGGAGGTCCTGAACCTCACCGTCCAGTCGGTCACCCCGGGGCGCGACAGCCTGGGGCAGGTACTGGTGCAGGCGCGGATCGACGGCAAATCGCTGAGCGGGCACGGCGCCTCGACCGACATCGTGGAAGCGAGCGCTCGTGCCCTGGTGCACGCCCTGAACAAAGTGAGCCACGCGGACCAGCTGGAGGATCAGTCGCTCAACGCCAGCTACTTCTGGGGAGTGTGAGCCGATGAGCGAGATGCTGTCAGGTGCGGAGATTCTGTGCCGCGCGCTCGTCGACGCCGGGGTCGAGGTGGTGTTCGGCTACCCCGGCGGCGCCATCATGCCGTTCTATCATGCGTTGCCGGACCACCCGCAGCTGCGGCACATCCTGGTGCGGCACGAGCAGGCGGCGGCCCATGCGGCCGACGGCTACGCTCGGGCGAGCGGGCGCGCGGGCGTGTGCGTCGCGACATCCGGACCCGGGGCCACGAACCTCGTGACCGGGCTCGCCGCGGCGCATATGGACAACTCTCCGGTCGTAGCGATCACCGGCCAAGTGTCCCGCCCCATGATCGGGCGTGACGCGTTCCAGGAAACCGACATCATCGGCATCACCCTGCCGATCACGAAGCAGAACTATCAGGTCCGGGACGTGACCGAGCTGGCAGCGGTGGTCGCTGACGCGATGGCCGTGGCGCTGGACGGGCGGCCGGGGCCGGTGTTGATCGACGTCCCCAAGGACGTGCAGAACCAGAAGATCGAGTGGCACCCGTCCCAGAAGCCCCGGGATACCCGCGCTGGCCCGCGGGGTCAGTCACTGACCCCGGGCGCGAGCCCGGGGTCCCAGGAGGACGGCGTCCGCGCGGCGGCGCGGTTGATCAAGGGCGCGGAGCGACCGCTTATCATGGCAGGGCACGGCGTGATACTGGCCGATGCCTATGCCGAGGTGCGGGCGCTGGCGGAGAAGACCGGCATTCCCGTCATCACGACCTTGCTGGGCATCAGCGCCTTCCCGGACGGTCACCCGCTCCACCTCGGCATGCCCGGCATGCACGGGGAGGTGCACGTGAACCGCGCGATCCAGCACGCCGACGTCATCATCGGCATCGGGCTGCGGTTCGACGACCGCGTCACGGGCAACACGGCGAGCTTCGCGCCGCAGGCCCGGATCATCCACATCGACCTGGACCGCTCGGAGATCGGGAAGAACGTCCCGGTCGCCGTCGGCATCGTGGGCGACGCGCGCGACATCACGCGCCGTCTGGTGGCGGCGGTGGAGCCGCGCCGGTGCGAGCGCTGGCTCGAGCACATCCGCGGCTTCGTGCGCACGCGTACCGAGTCGTATCGCGGCGACCTGTCGCCCGAAGCGATCCTCGCGTCGATCTACGAGGCGAGTCACGGCGAATGCACCATCGTGACGGACGTCGGCCAGCACCAGATGTGGGTCGCGAAGCTCTATCCCTACCAGCGGCCCAACTCGCACATCACGTCGGGGGGCCTGGGCGCCATGGGGTTCGCGGTTCCGGCCGCGATGGGCGTGCACCTCGCCCGCCCGAACGGCACCGTGTGGGCGATCTCGGGCGACGGCGGCTTCCAGATGAACATGGCCGAGATGGCGACCATGGTACAGGAAGGACTCCCGGTGAAGATGGCCGTGTTCAACAATGGCTACCTCGGGATGGTGCGGCAGTGGCAGCAGTTCTTCCACGAGAAGCGCTACTCGTGCACACCGATCTGGAGCCCCGACTACCTGAAGCTGGCCGAGGCGTACGGCATTCCCGGCTATCGGGTGAAGCAGGCGGGCGAGCTCGCCGAAGCGGTGGGGCGGGCGAATGCCCAGCCCGGGCCGGCGCTGGTGGAGTTCATGATCGAGCAGGAAGCCAACGTGTTCCCGATGATCCCGCCTGGCGGCTCGCTGTCGGAGCCGATCGAAGCGGCGCCGGCAGGTGCGGCGGGCGATTGAGCGGCCACACGGTAGCGGTCCTGCTCGACGACGCGCTGGTGACGGTGAACCGCGCGTTCGGCGTGCTGCGCCGACGCAATGTCCCGATCGAGGGGCTGGCGCTGCACCCGAGCGGCACCGCCGGCGAGGCGCGGCTGACGTTCGTGCTGAAGGCCGACGCGGCGACCGCCGATCGGGTGGCGCAGCAATTTCACAAGATGATCGGCGTGCGCTCGGTGATGGTGCTCGCGAATGGGGATTCTCCTACGGAGGCGAAACGATGAGCTCGACGGAAACGCGCATTTTCTACGATAGCGACGCCGATCCCGCCCGGCTGCAGCAGCGCGTCATCGCGGTGATCGGATACGGCAGCCAGGGTCACGCGCACGCGCTCAATCTGAGGGACTCAGGGGTCGGGGCTCGGGTCGTGGTCGGTCTCCGGGAGGGCGGCACGTCGTGGGCTCGGGCGAAGGCCGAAGGCCTGGACGTGCGACCGGTGGCGGAAGCGGCGCGCGCGGCCGACGTCATCATGATGCTCGTCCCCGATCAGGAGGCGCGCGCGGTGTACGAGGCCGGCGTCGCTCCCGCCCTCGAGCGCGGCAAGACGCTGCTCTTCGCCCACGGGTTCAACGTGCACTTCCGGGAAATCGTGCCGCCGGCCGGCGTGGACGTCGCCATGATCGCGCCGAAGTCCCCCGGACACCTGGTGCGCAGCGAGTTTCAGGCGGGCCGGGGCGTGCCGGCATTGGTCGCGGTGCACCAGGACGCGAGCGGCAACGCGCTGGCCGATGCGCTGGCCTATGCCGCGGGGATCGGTTGCGCGCGCGCCGGCGTGTTCGAGACGACGTTCCGCGAGGAGACGGAGACCGATCTGTTCGGCGAGCAGTCGGTGCTGTGCGGCGGCGTCACGGCGCTGATCCAGGCCGGTTTCGAGACCCTCACGGCCGCGGGATACGCGCCCGAGATCGCCTACTTCGAGTGCATGCACGAGCTGAAGCTGATCGTGGATCTGATGTATCGCGGCGGGATGAAGTTCATGCGCTACTCGATCAGCGACACCGCCGAATACGGTGATTACACCCGGGGCCCGAAGATCGTGACTCCGGAGGTACGCGCCGCGATGGAGCGGATCCTGGCCGACATCCAGTCCGGCAGCTTTGCGCGCGAGTGGATCGCCGAGAGCCGGAGCGGGGGCCGGCGATTCGAGGCCCTGCGCAAGGCCGGTGCGGACCATCCCATCGAGCAGGTCGGCGCCAAGCTGCGCGCCATGATGCCGTGGACGGAAGAGGGGAAAGGGGCTAGGGGCTCGGGGCTAGGGGATCGGGGCTCGAGCGGCGTTTCCGAGCCCCGAGCCCCCAGGCCCGAACCCCTGAGAGCATGACGCCACGCACGCTCTTCGAAAAGGTTTGGGACGCGCACGTCGTCCATCAGTTCCCGGAGGGCCCCGCGCTCCTGTACGTGGATCTGCATCTGGTCCACGAGGTGACCTCGCCCCAGGCGTTCGAAGGCCTGCGGCAGGCGGGGCGGCGGGTGCGCCGGCCGGCGCTGACGGTGGCGACGGTGGACCACAACGTACCGACCGGGGACCGCGCGGCGCCGATCGCCGATCCGATTGCCGCGCGGCAGCTCGAGGCGCTCGCGGTGAACGCGCGGGAATTCGGGCTGGAATTGTTCGACCTGCGGTCGCCACAGCAGGGGATCGTACACGTGATCGGCCCCGAGCTGGGTCTCACCCAGCCGGGTATGGTGATCGTGTGCGGCGATTCCCACACCGCCACCCACGGTGCCTTCGGGGCGCTCGCCCTGGGGATCGGCACCAGCGAAGTCGAGCACGTGCTCGCGACGCAGTGCCTCGTGTGGTCGAAGCCCGGGACCATGGAGGCCCGCGTCACGGGCGCGCTCGCACCCGGCGTCACGGCCAAGGACCTGATCCTCGCGTTGATCGGCAGGATCGGGACGGCCGGCGCCACGGGTCACGTCATCGAGTACACGGGGGCGGTCATCCGCGCCCTCTCGATGGAAGAGCGGATGACGGTGTGCAACATGTCGATCGAGGCGGGGGCACGGGCCGGGATGATCGCCCCCGACGAGACGACTGTCGCGTACCTCGCTGGCCGGCCGCGGGCACCGAGCGGCGCGGCGTGGGACCGGGCCGTCGCCGTTTGGCGCGAGCTGCGCACCGATCCCGGCGCGAGGTACGACAAGCAGGTCGAGCTCGATGCCTCGGAGGTGGCGCCCCAGGTGACCTGGGGCACGAGCCCCGGTATGGTCACTGCCGTGACCGGTCGCGTCCCGAGCCCCGCCGACTTCACCACCGACGCCGAGCGGCGCGCCGTCACGCGAGCGCTCGAGTACATGGGCCTCGCGCCGGGCACGCCGCTCGAGGGGCTCCCGATCGACCGGGTGTTTCTGGGGTCGTGCACCAATGCGCGGATCGAGGACCTGCGCGCCGCGGCCCGCACCGTGCGGGGCCGGCATGTCGCGACGGGTGTACGTGCGATGGTGGTCCCGGGATCGCAGCAGGTGAAGGCGCAAGCCGAGCGGGAAGGGCTGGACCGCGTGTTCAGTGAGGCGGGGTTCGAGTGGCGCAATGCGGGGTGCTCGATGTGCCTCGGGATGAATCCCGACGTGCTGCAGAGCGGGGAGCGCTGCGCCTCGACGTCGAATCGCAACTTCGAGGGCCGCCAGGGACGCGGTGGGCGCACCCACCTCATGAGCCCGCCCATGGCCGCAGCCGCGGCGGTGGCGGGGCGGATCGTGGACGTCCGAAGGTGGGCGCGGGAGCCCGCGGGGCGATGATGGAGCCCTTCGTGCGTCACACCGGTCGGCTGGCGGCGCTGGCGCGAGCCAACGTCGACACCGACCAGATCGTGCCGAAGCAATTCCTGAAGCGGGTGGAGCGCACCGGGTTCGGGCCGGCGCTGTTCCACGACTGGCGCTTCCGGCCCGACGGCAGCCCGAATCCGGACTTCGAGCTCAACCACCCCGGCGCCCGGGGCGCGAGCATCCTCGTCGCCGGAGAGAACTTCGGCTGCGGCTCGTCGCGCGAGCACGCGGTGTGGGCGCTGCGCGAGTACGGCTTCCGCGCCATCCTCGCGCCGTCGTTCGCGGACATCTTTTTCGCGAACTGCTGTCAGAACGGGCTGGTTCCGGTGCGGCTCCTGCCCCAGGAGATCGCCGAGCTGTTTCGTCGCCATCAGGCGGCGGGCGGCGAGTATCACCTCACAGTCGACCTCGAGGAGCAACGCGTCGATGACGGCCTCGGGTTCCGCACCAGGTTCTCGATGGAGCCCTACCGGCGGGAGATGCTGCTCCACGGCCTCGACGAAATCGGGCGGACACTGGTCGTGGAGGATCGGATCAGAGCATACGAGAAAGGCCGGGAAACGGGAAAGGGGAAAGGGGAAACGTGGTGAAGCAGTACTCGATTGCCGTGCTCCCCGGCGACGGGATCGGGCCCGAGGTGATCGCGGAGGCCGAGCGGACGCTCCTGGCCGTCGGCGAGCGCTGCGGTATCGAGTTCACGCTGCGGCGCTTCCCTATTGGAGCGGCCGGTGTGGCCGCCGCAGGGGATCCGTTTCCCGCAGAGACGCGTGCCGCCGTGGGGCGGGCCGACGCGGTACTGCTCGGCGCGGTGGGGGACCCCTCGCTCGACCAGGCGCCGCGCCACTTGAAGCCCGAATCGGGCCTGCTGGCGCTGCGGGCGCAGCTCGGGGTGTATGCGAATCTGCGCCCCGTGACGGTGTTCCCCGCGCTGGTGGACCGGTCACCGCTCAAGGCCGACCGACTCGAGGGCGTGGACGTGCTCATCGTGCGGGAGCTCACCGGCGGGCTGTACTACGGGGAGCCCCGAGGACGCGAGGGAGCGGCCGCGGTCAACACCTTGCGATACACGGTGGCCGAGATCAAGCGCGTGGCGCGTGTGGCCTTCGAGTCGGCGCGGCAACGCCGCGGGCACGTCACCTCGGTCGACAAGGCGAACGTGCTGGAGGTGTCCCAGTTGTGGCGGGAAACGGTGACGCGCGTCGGCCAGGACTACCCCGATGTGCGGCTGGACCACCTGTACGTTGATACGGCCGCCATGCGTCTGGTGGCCGACCCTCGGGCGTTCGACGTGCTGCTGACCGAGAACATGTTCGGCGACATCCTGAGCGACGAGGCCGCGGTGCTGGTCGGCTCGCTCGGCTTGTTGCCATCGGCGTCACTGGGCGAGGGACCGGGCCTGTTCGAGCCGATCCACGGATCCGCCCCGGACATCGCGGGCCGCGATTTCGCCAACCCGATCGGCGCGATCGCCACCGTGGCCTTGTTGCTGCGCCACGGGCTCGGCCTGCCAGAGCCCGCCGCCGCCGTGGAGCGTGCCATCGAGTCGGCGTTGGAGCAGGGCGCGCGCACGCGGGACATCGCCGCGCCGGAGGCAACCGCGCTCGGCACCCGGGAAATGGGAGCACGGATCGCCGGCTTAATCGCCCAGGAGCAGCGGTCGCGAGCGTCCGTGGCGGGCTAGACCCAGCCTACGCGTCCGTCACCGCTCCCACACTGGCGCTCGACACCAGTTTCGCGTACTTCGCGAGCACGCCGGAGGTGTAGCGCGGCGCAGGTGGCTTCCATTGCGCTCGCCGCTTGGCCAGCTCGCCGTCGCCGACGTCGACCTGGAGCAAGCGCCGTTCGGCGTCGATCGTGATCGGGTCCCCGTCTTCGACGAGCGCGATGGTGCCGCCCACCGCCGCCTCGGGAGCGACGTGGCCCACCACGTGACCGTAGGTCCCGCCCGAGAACCGCCCGTCCGTGATCAGGCCGACCGCATCACCGAGCCCGGCGCCGATGAGGGCCGAGGTGGGTGAGAGCATCTCCCGCATGCCCGGGCCGCCCTTCGGTCCCTCATAGCGAATCACGAGGACGTCGCCGGGCTTGACCCGACCGGCGAGGATGGCCTCGAGGCAATCTTCCTCGCAGTCGAACACACGAGCCGGGCCGGTCATCCGCGTTGTCTTCACACCGGTGATCTTGGCCACGCCCCCTTCGCTCGCGAGGTTGCCTCGCAGGATGGCGAGATGCCCGTGAGGATAGAGCGGCCGGTCCCAGGGGCGGATGACCTCCTGATCCTTGCGTGGTGTCTCCGGGACGTCCCGCAGCACCTCGGCGATGGTCTGTCCCGTGATCGACAGCGCGTCCCCGTGCAGCGCGCCGTGCGCGAGCAGGATTTTCATGACCTGGGGCACGCCACCCGCCCGGTGGAGATCAACCGTGACGAACTTTCCCGACGGCTTCAGGTCGCACAGCACCGGGACGCGCGCCCGCATGGCCTCGAAATCATCCAGTGTGAGGGGCACACCCGCCGCGTGCGCGATGGCGAGGAGGTGCAGCACGGCGTTGGTCGAGCCACCGATGGCCATCGTGACGGCGATGGCGTTCTCGAACGCCTGGCGCGTCAAGATCTGTCGCGGACGCAGGTCCCGGGCGATCGCGTCCACCAGCACCGTCGCAGACCGGGCGGCGCTCTCGGCCTTGTCGGCGTCTTCGGCGGCCATCGTGGACGAGTAGGGGAGGCTCATCCCCATGGCCTCGAAGATCGAGGACATGGTATTGGCGGTGAACATCCCGCCACACGACCCGGCGCCCGGGCAGGCCCGGCGCTCCACCTCCAGGAGCTCCGCCGCATCGATGCGGCCGGCCGAGTATTCGCCCACCGCCTCGAACACGCTCACGACGGTGAGGTCGCGCCCCGCGTGGTGGCCGGGCTTGATCGTCCCGCCGTACACGAACACCGCCGGAATGTCCATGCGGGCGATAGCGATCATGGCGCCCGGCATGTTCTTGTCGCAGCCACCGACCACGAGCAGACCGTCCATACTCTGCGCATTGCACGCCGTCTCGATCGAATCGGCGATGACCTCGCGGGAGACGAGCGAGTACTTCATCCCTTCGGTCCCCATCGAGATGCCGTCGCTCACTGTGATCGTGCCGAAGGTCTGCGGCATGACGCCGGCGGTCCGCAGAGCGGCCTCCGCCCGCTTGGCGAGCAGGTCGAGGCCGAGGTTGCACGGGGTGATGGTCGAGTACGCGTTGGCGACCCCGACGATGGGCTTGCCGAAGTCCCGATCGCCGAAGCCCACCGCCCGGAGCATGGCGCGGTTGGGTGAGCGCTGGACTCCGTCGGTGATGGTGCGGCTGCGCAGCTCGCGGGCCATGGCGGAAACTAACCGTTGGCGACCGGGATGTCGCTGCCGGGATAGGCACCGAGAATCCGCAGCTCGCGCGCGAGTCCCCGCAACTCGGCAAGCGCTGCGGACACGCCCGCTCGCGGATCGCCCACCACGTCCAGATAGAACGCGTACTCCCAGGGCCGCCCCGCCAGCGGTCGCGACTCGATCTTCGTCAGGTCCAGCCCGCGTGCCGCGAACACGCCCAGCGCCCGGTGGAGCGAGCCGGGGACGTTGGGGAGTGTGAAGACGAGCGACGTTTTCCGGGCGAGCTCAGGCGGTGCGGGGTCGCGCGCCACCACCAAGAATCGGGTGTAGTTCTCGGCGTGATCCTCGAGGCCTTCCTCGAGCACCGTGGCCCCGTACAGCTCGGCGGCGAGCGAGGATGCGATCGCGGCGTCGGCGGCGACCCGACCGGCCATCAGGTCGCGTACGCTGCCAGCCGTGTCGTAGGCCGGGACTGCCACGACGTCGGGGTGATTGGCGAAGAACTTGCGGCACTGCGCCAGCGCCACCGGGTGCGAGGCCACGCGGCGGACGGCGGCCCGCTCGGTGTCCGGGCGGGCAATGAGACAGTGACGCACGCGAACTTGCGTTTCACCCACGACGTGGAGCGCGTGCGCACCCAGCAGATCGTAGTTCTCGTGCACCGACCCCGCGAGCGAGTTCTCGATGGGGACGGCTCCCCGTGCGGCCTCGCCCGCCTCGACCGCCCGGAACAGCTCCTCGAAGCTGGGACAGGGAACGAGCCGGATGTCGGGCCCGAGCGCCTGGAGCGCCGCCGCATGGCTGAACGAGCCGGCTTCCCCCTGAATGGCGACCGCAATCGCTGTCATGCTTCCTCTGATACGGCCGCGCGGCGTGACCGTCAAGCGGAGCCTCAAAACGCCAAACCCGGCGCTGACTGCTCGCCGGGCTGGCCGATCGGGTGAAGTGGCCGTCACACTTCAACCACGATCAACTGCACACCTTCACGGCTGGGGTCGGTCGTTCCCGCCGTCGATCACGTAGCGCCACTCGCCCAGCTCCGCGCGCCTCCAGACGGTGAGGTACTTGCTGTAGCTCCTGCGCGGTGTTCCGTCCGGGCTCAGCGTGTGTATCTCCGCCTCGCCGACGGTGAAGCCCAAGTCGCCGCCGGCGGCGACATCCCCCGCCACGGGCCGCCAGAGAATTCGGCCTGTCGCCGGGAAGTTGGCCCGGAAGTGACTGCGAATCGCCTCCGGTCCATAGATGATCCCCGGCTGCCCCGAGAGGATCGCGCCGTCGGTCGCCGCATAGGCTCCGAAGGCGGTCGGGACGTCATCAGTCACCGCGCGCGCCGCGAACGCCCGGTCGGCGTCCATCACTGCTCGCCGCGCCCGTCCCGGATCCTGGTTCGGGAAGTGGCGATGCTGCCGCGCCGGCGATTCGAATCCCGCCGGGGGATCGGCCGGAGCCGTGACGCGCTGGAACACGCGTACGTACGCGGTCACTCGCCACGCGCCGGTCGGATCCTTCCGCCAATAGGCGACGTACTTCGCGGGCAGCGTACGCGCCGCGCCCCCCGGCCCGGACGGGCCCGTCATGCTGCCGAACCCGTAGGTGTATCCGGCGCCGCCGTCGGCCGAGACGTCGACCCGCACCGCCCGCCATTGCTGCGTCGCGATCGCTGAGATGCCGTCGGAGCCAAGCATCGCGAGGGTCGCCGCTTTGCCGACCAGCGTTCGCTCTCCCGGATCCAGGAAAATCACGTCCTCGTCGAGCATGTCGCGGAACGCCGGCAACAGGGCCTGCGAGGCTCGCGCCGCAAAGGCGCTGTCCGCCGCACGCAAGGCCGCACGCTCCTCGCGGAGGTCGAGCTGCGCGAACGGGGCGGCGCTACACGCGAGAACCGGGAGCAGCCCGAGCATGGCGTTACTCGGACGTTATCGGGAGAGCGGGCCGGTGGAAACGGTTGTGCGACGAATGGCGCCGGCGGGGCGACGAACCGGCTAGAAACTCCGGCCAAGCGCGGCCTCGAGATGCTCCTTGTAGCCGCGGGACAGCTTCAGGCTGGTCCCGTCCTGCAGGATGACCACATACTCGCCCCGGAAATACGGCTGCAGCTCTTTGATCCGCTCGACGTTCACCATGGTGGACCGGTGGATCCGCACGAACCGCGCCGGATCGAACTGCGCTTCGAGATGCTTCATGGTCTCGCGCAGCAGGTGCCAGGCGCGGCCTGCGTGGATCTTCACGTAGTCGCCCTCGGCCTCGATCCAATCGATGTCCTTGACGCCGAGGATGGTCACGCGTCCGCCCGCCTTGATCGCGAGGCGCTTGAGGTATTGACCGTTGCGCGCGGCGGCCGGCGGTGGCTCCACGCCCTCGAGCAGCGCCGCGAGCTGGTCGCGCAGCGCGCCGAGCTTGCCCTGGCGGACGTGCTGCTTGGCATGCGCGACCGCTTCGCGAAACCGCTCGTCATCGAACGGTTTCAGGAGGTAATCGAGCGCGTGGACTTCGAACGCCCGGAGGGCGTACTGGTCGTACGCCGTGACGAACACCACGACGGGGATCTCGGCCGGATCGAGACGCCGCAGCAGGGTGAAGCCGTCCATCTCGGGCATCTGGATGTCGAGGAAGAGCAGGCCCGGGGCCTCGCGTCGGATCGCCGTGAGCGCCGCTCGACCGTCGACGCACTCACCGACGATCTCGATGTCCGGGTCGTCGGCGAGCAGCGCGCGGATCGCGGCCCGCGCGGCCGGCTCGTCGTCCACCACCAGCGCCCGGATGCGTGGTGTCACGTTTCCCCCTGCCACTCGGCGTGCGCCAGGCGGAACGGCAGCGCGATGCGCGCTTCGAGTCCGCCGTCCGGGGCGTTCCCGACCTCGAGCTCGCCATCGGCCCCGTACAGCCGCGTCAGGCGGGCGCGCGTGTTCGCCAACCCGATCCCCAGGCGCGCCGCGTCCGTACCTTCCTTGCCGTTGCGGAGACCCGGTCCATCGTCCCGGACGACGAGCTGCAGCTGATCGTCCACGCGCCGGGCGCCCACCATCAGATATCCGGCCGACGCGTGCGGGGCGATCCCGTGGCGGATGGCGTTCTCCACGAGGGGCTGGAGGATGAGGTGGGGCACCTTGGCGTCGAGGATGTCCGGGTCCGCGTTGATGGCGACCTTGAGGCGATCGCGGAACCGGATCTGCTCGATGTCCAGGTACGACCGGATGAAGTCGAGCTCCTGCTTGAGCGGTACTTCCTGCTGCGCGGCGCTGTCGAGCACGCGACGCAGCAGGTCACCCAGGCTCGCTACGACGCGCACGGCGTTGTCGCGGTCTCCGGTGCGCACCAACGAGCCGATGGTGTGCAGCGCGTTGAACAGGAAATGGGGATGCAGCTGCATCTTCAAGGCCTGCAGGTCGGCCTGCACCAGCTGCGTCTCGAGCTGCGAGGCCGTCAGCTCCCGCTCGCGCAAGCGGCGGTGGTGCTCCGCGGCGTAGCTGACGCTCAAGATCGTCCAGTAGAGCAGGCCGTCGGACAGGATCCATATAATGAAAAACTGTAAGGCCTTGGCGAGGACCGGCTTCGCGTTAGGGGGCTGAGGCATGAAGTGGGTGACCTGGAACGCGAAGATCAGGTCGACGACGAACACAAAGACGAGGCACGTGACGAGATGGATGGGGACACTGGTGAGCCAGCGTCCCCGCTCGAACGGAAAGCGCCGCCCGAGCCACAGGATCGCCGGCGTCGCCAGCGCCCACGCGTAGGCCTGCGGCATCTGGAGCAGCAGCGACGTGGCCCATGGGAGCGGCGTCCCTCGGGACATCGCGTAGCTGATATGCTCCTGCATGGTGCCGAGCAGACCGTACGCCGTCCACACGCCGAATATCAGCCACCCACGATTGCGCCGGGTCATCGCGCCAAAAGATCGCCGCCTATTTCCGGCGGCGATAGGTAATGGACCACATCAGCTCCCACGTCCGGCCGGCGTCGCGCGACGCTTCCCAGTCCCACACCAGGCTGTCTCGCGCGATGTCGTGGAACACCATGCGGTTCACGATCGTGTCGCCGGTGGGGAGCAGGCGCGGCGCCGTAGCGAGGACCATCCGTCCGTCGTGCCATCCACCGGTCAGCGCGATGTAGCTGCCCTGGCTGTCGACCCAGGTCTGCTGCCACGCATGTGACCGTGGGCTCCAGACCGAGACGCTCATCCCCGTCCAGCGCTGGGGCGCGACATTCTCGAATGCTTCCCGGGTGACGCAGCCGTCCATTGTGGAGGTGATGGTGTTGGTGGAGCGGGTTTCCTGCCAGCGGGTCGATCCCGGTTGCGCGCGCGTGCGGCCGATCAGCTCCCAGGTTCCGACCCAGAAGTCGAACTGGCGTGCTTCGGGGGTCTGGCACGGCGGCGGTGACGCGGAGGTTTGGGCGGAGCAGACGCCGGCCACGAGGAGCAACACGCTCGTGGACGGGCGGTGGAGCATGCCTTGATGCTACGCCTGGGTTTGCGACGGACAAAGCGAGTTGCGACGAAGTGCGGTGATCGCGCGCCGAACCGCGTCGGGGCGCGACGGATCCACTACAGGGTCATGACGACGGGCGCGTGGTCGCTCGTGCCGATCTCGCTGCGCACGATGCAGCTCGTCGCGCGCTGCGCGATCGTCGGCGATGCCAGCAGGTAATCGATTCGCCAACCGATATTGCGGGCTCGCAGGTCCCTCCAGGGAGCCCACCACGTAAAGAGATTCGGGTTCGCGGGATCGAACGCGCGCCCCAGGTCGACCAGAGGTGTAGCCAGCAGCGCTTCGAACAACACGCGCTCCTCTGGTCGCTGACCCACGGCGTTCGGTTTTCGCTCCTTGGGATGCACGTCCATGTCCGTGCGCGCGATGTTGATGTCGCCGCACACGACGACCTCACGCTGTTCCGCGTGCAGCTGGCGCACCCATTCCGTCAGGCGCGTCAGGAAGGTCAGCTTCGTCTGGTAATCCTTCCCACCGTTGGGGACGTACACGGACGCGACGATCAGATTGCCCAGCTCTGCCTGCACGACGCGAGATTCGAGGTCGAAGGGAGGGTGGCTGAAGACGGGATCGGACTGGAACAGCCCCCTGCGGACGTGCAGCGACACGCCGGAGTAGCCTTTCAGCCCATGCCAGTAGTCATGATAGTCCGGGACCTTGTTTTCGACGGGGATTTGGTCCGCCGTCGCCTTCAGCTCCTGCAGGCATATGACGTCTGGGGCATCGCGCTCCAGCCACTCGCGCACCTGGGTAGCGCGGGCGCGAATGCCATTGACGTTCCAGGTAGCGATTTTCATCGCTCGTGCGGGTCGAAACGCTCCTCACGCGGCCGCGCGGAACCGAACCGCTTCACGGCCCGCTCGTGCGCCTTGCGCCGCTCCTCATCACGATTCCGCGGCGGAGCGCTGATCTGGAGCTCATGAATGAGGCGATGCGCCGCCGCGGTCACCTCGTCCACGGCCCGATTGAACACCGGCTCGTTCGCGTGCGACGGTCGAGTGGTCCCGCTCAGCTTGCGGACGAACTGCAGCGCCGACGCGCGGATCTCATCGTCGGTGGCGGGAGGGGCAAAGTTCGCGAGCGTCTTGATGTTGCGACACATACTCAGTCCTCTTGTCGAAGGGTCGGGCCGTCAGACGAATACGGAAGATAACCGGCTTGCGGCGCGGCCTCATCATGCTGTAGTCTGACTAAAACTTCCTTGATCATCGTCACCGGCAGTACGGGCACCATCGGGCGCGAGCTGGTGCGATTGTTGGCGTCCGCCGGAGCCGCGACGCGCGCGATTTACCGCGACGCCGATAAGGCGCCGTTGCTCGCATCCGTCGAGCGGCTGCAGGCCGATCTGGCGAACGCCGCGCAGCGCGAGGCCGCCCTCGCCGGAGCCTCGCGGCTGTTCCTGCTCACGGGCAACGATCCGGATTTCGAGAGCGTGCAGCTCGCGGTGGTGGACGCGGCGGTCCGCCGCGGCGTGCAGCACCTCGTAAAACTGTCGGCCCTGGGAGCGTCCGACCATTCCCGGTCGTCCATCGGCCGGGCCCACTGGGTCGTGGAGCAAGCGATCCAGCAGACGCGCATCCCGTGGACGATCCTGCGCCCCCACGCCTTCATGCAGAATTGGCTGGGCGACGTGGCGGAGAGCGTACGGCGAGAGAGCACGATCTCCTCGCCGATCGGTGACGGGCGTGTGCCGTTCATCGATACGCGCGACATCGCGGCGGTCGCCGCCCAGGTGTTGCTCCATCCGGAAGCCCACGCGCGAAAGAAGTATGTGCTGACCGGTGGCACGGCCGTCGGATACGCGGACCTGGCGGCCGCGCTCACTGCGGCGACCGGTCGGACGATCACCTATAAACCGATCTCGCTGGCGGAGGCGCGGGCACGCCTGGTGGCTCGCGGGGTCGCGCCGGCGACTATCGACGCCACCCTCGCCATCGCGGAGTATCAGCGGAACGGCGGCCCGACCGCCGTGGTCTCGCCGACTGTGGAGCGGCTCTTGGGCCGGCCGCCGCGCTCGATTCACGACTTCGTGCGGGACCATGCCGCGGCGTTCCGATGATCCCGTCGTAGCCTCCGAGGGGAGTGTTGCAAAACGTCAAGTAGCTAGCGAAGTTGACGGCCTACCCGGCGCCGTAGCCAAGTGGTAAGGCAGAGGTCTGCAAAACCTCTATTCGTCGGTTCGATTCCGACCGGCGCCTCTTTCGATATGGCCCGCGTACTCATCATCGACGACGACGTCACCCTCCGGCAAGCCCTGACGAAGCATCTGGAGCGTGCCGGCCACGAGGTCCGCCAGGCCGCGGAAGGGGACGCCGGCATCCGCGCCTACGAGCGGCACGCGGCCGATGTCGTCATCGTGGACATCTTCATGCCCGGGCAGGGTGGGCTGCAGACCATCGGCCGGCTGCGGCGCGAGTGGCCGGCGGTGAAGATCGTCGCGATGTCCGGCGTAAAGAGCGCGGGAGCGATCGATGTCGGAGGGCACGCCGTGGCCCTGGGCGCCGATCGCTTCGTCACGAAGCCGTTCGAGGCCGCCACCCTGGTCGAGCTGGTCAGGGTGCTGCTGGGCGACAGAGCAGCAGGGGCCCCCTAAGGCGATCCCTCGAGCTACGGCGCGGGGTGTGAGCCGGTGGCGCTCACACGCCGTGCCTTGGGGGGCGGGGCTTGCTTCGCGGCGACGAAACTCGCGATCTGTCGCAACGTCCGGAAGTCGTCGATCTCGAGCTCTTCGAACGAGACGCGGATGGCGAACTGCTCCTCGAGCGCCGCCAGCAGCTTGACGAACATGAGCGAGTCTACGATACCCGCGGCGAACAAATCGACCTCCGCCGCCGGCACTTCCACTTGCAGGCGGTCCGCGAACAGCTGAGCGATTCTGGCCTCGAGCTCTCGAGCGTCACGCATCTGGCAGCTCCCGGTGCTCGGTGGCGAGGAGGTCGTACAGCAGGCGGTCGTATGGCCGACCGTCGATCCAGTGGCAGCGCCGCTGGCGCCCGATGTACTGGAAGCCGAGCTGCTCCAACCCGCGGCGGGCCGGAACGTTGATCTCGACCGTCCAGGCGCCGACCGACTCGAGTCCCAGTTCCGTGAACGCGAACGTCAGCAGTTTGGACGATGCCCGGGGGGCGAAGCCGCCGTATCGCTTGCGCCCGAGCACGGCCCACAGCGAGCCGGCCGTCTTGAAGCGCCGATCCACGTTCGACAGGCCCACCACGCCGATCGGCAAGTCGCTGCCGTTGGGCGTGAACACGCGCAGCACGTGCAGGTCGCGCTGCGTCATCACCTTCAGCGAAATCGGCGTCGGGCTATGGACTCCGTTGCCGAAGTCCAGCCACTTGTAGTTGTCCTCGTGGCCCAGCCAGTTGGCCACCAGCTCGATGAGCTCCGGGCAGTCCAACGGCAGGAGCTTCATACCTGTACCAATGTTCCTTCCCGCTCGAGGGGGTGCACGGTGCACCGTTCGTGACGCAGAGTTCGGGCCACTCGACCCTCCCGTCCGCAGGGCACTCGCGCGTGGCCGACACACCGCGAATGTTGCTCCGGCGCAACATGGCACGCGACGCGGGCGCACTGGCCTGCATCGCCGCGCGCCGGGCCCACGCACCGACTTGGAGCATGCCGTCAGAAGGACATCCACCACTCGCCGTCGAGTCGCGAGAGAAAGGCGTCGCCCCGGTGGATGGCTGCCGAGAGCTCCGGGCGCTGGGCCTGAGCGAGCACCCACGGGCCCTCGCGTGCGAGGAGCGCTCCGCCGGTGCCGAGGGCCGACAGGAGCCCGGGCTCGAGCCGACCTTGTAGGGCGACCAGCCCCTGTTCCCACGCGTGGTGGAACAACGACTGGAGCACGTCGTCGCCCTGGCCGTATCGCGCGACTACTTGCACGACCTGACCAACGCCGCCCGCATTGGCGTAGTACAGATACCACCCGACCACCGAGCCGTCCGCGCCCCGCACTGCGACGCCGTGCAACTCACCCCGCTTCGTGGTAGCCGCCAACTGATCGAGCAGCCAGCGCAGCGATCCCTCGTCATACCGGGGCCGGAGCGTCAGGTGGTCCAGCAGATCGGGCACGTGCGCGGCCATGAGCGCGGGGGTGAGCGGCGCCTCCTGTAACCCACGCGCCAGAGGCCATCGGGCGGTGAGGCCGTCGACGGCCCAGGACACCGGTCGCAGCCCCCACGCCAGCGCCCGCGCGTGCAGCCGCCGTGCCACGCGTCCGACGTAGAACCTTCCCGGCCGAAGCGGCTGGGTCCACTGGAGGCTCTGCACGAGGGAGACCGTGCCACCCAGGGCTTCCCACAACCTGCGACTCACGTCGTTTGCGAGGTCCGCGAACGAAAGGTCCTGTGGACCTGAGAGGAAGGCTTTCACGAGCGCGACACCGACCAGGCCGCGAGCGGCCGGGTCGACCATCAGCTGCGTGCCGACGGCGATGCGGATGGGCCGGTTCTGAAAGGTAGCCGGACGTGGCACTAC
>Ga0075434_100001943_pt1 | contig 17930 bp, 15 predicted proteins | sample RhiMethybrSRZTD3_FD_75298 | JGI IMG/M metagenome (GOLD analysis project Ga0075434, IMG submission 75298) | Populus rhizosphere microbial communities from Tennessee, USA - Rhizosphere MetaG P. TD hybrid SRZTD3 | ecosystem: Host-associated > Plants > Roots > Rhizosphere > Soil | place: USA... | reverse complement strand
TGGGAATAAATAACAGCGACCTCATACAAGACGCAGGCATTGTCGGGATATCTGTCCCAGGCAGTCTGGATTTCGGCCGCTCCCTTGCGCCGAGCAGGGGGCAGATCGTCAATCGGGAGTTTGTGCGACGCCGGTACTGCCTGCAGTAGCAGAAGGAACATTCCGACAGAGACGAGTCTGCGCATGTCGATTGGACGGTTGCGGCGCTCCTCGGTCAACCGATTGCATGCCCCGTTGATGAACGCGGTCCGTTATCGGCGCGCCGAGATCGATTGCGCGATGGCATTTGCGAAACGCAAAGGCGCCTCCGGGTGGCAATCAAGGAACAAGGCAGGCTCGATCAACTCGAGTTCCATGAGCAGGAACTGATCGTCCTCCAGAACCCCGTCCACGCGCGCATAGACGGTGGGGTCAAGCAACCGCAGAATTCCGGTTGCGCTCTGCATCGCGCAAGGGGGCGGTTCTGCAATGCGAGAGCTTCCGCCGAAGTCATTCTGCACCCGAAAGTCGCCGACACTCGGTATTTTCAAAACCGCGTGACTAAATTCACCCGCGAAAAATATTAGTGACCACTCGCCTTCTTCCGCGATTCTGTCCACGAATTTCTGCAGCATTACGCCCACGCCATGCCGTAGTTCATCGAAGAGATTTTGCGTGGAGCGAGCATCGTCCTTAGTCACAAGTTGCGTCCGCTGTGCCGTCGCGGAAATACGTGGTTTGACCACGGCCTTCTGCCAGTCGAGTTTTTGCAGATGATCTCGCAGCCCCATCGACAGCCCAGGCTCTGGCCATACAGTGGGGACAATGGTCACCCCGCGAGTTTCCAAATTGCGCAGGTAAGCCTTGTCCGTGTTCCACCGGATGAGCGCAGGAGAGTTGAGTACGGCTACGCCTTCCTTTTCAAGAGAAGCGATCCAGCGAAGGAATTCTTCCGACTTAAGGTGATAGTCCCAGCAGGAACGAATGACGACGGCGTCACAAGAGGACCATACGAAATTCGGATCGGTCCAGATGGCAGGAATCGTATTCAGACCGCAATCGGCGAGCGGCCGAAGCAGCAGGCGGTCATCGTCAGTGAGGTCGGGATACTTCGCGGACGTGGCGAGCGCGACGCGGGGCATGTAGAAAGAAATGGGCGGCCGCAGCCGCCCTTACAAAGCACATAGCGCCTGCCCGCTGTGCCCGGCAGGGCAGTCGGGCCTTCTGCTTCAACGTGGACTTGTGGCAAACGATCTAGATATCCAGGTTCTTCACATCCAGCGCATTTTCTTCGATGAACTTGCGCCGGGATTCGACGTCTTCACCCATCAGCGTGGTGAAGATCGTTTCGGTCTCGGCAATGTCCTCGAGTTTTACGCTGAGCAGTGTGCGGCGTTCGGGGTCCATGGTGGTTTCCCAAAGCTGCTCGGCAGTCATTTCGCCGAGGCCTTTGTAGCGCTGCACGGTGTAGTCTTTCTTGCCCTCGGCAAGAACGTAATCGAACAAGTCGCGAGCATTGGTCTTCTCGACCACTTCAATTTCCGTCTTGCGCTTGAAAGCCGCTTTGGCGGCTTTCTTCGCAGCCTTCTCGCTTTCTGCGCCCTCGGCTTCGGCCGATTCCGCATCACCATCGTTCGCGGCGGCCGTTGTCTTGGCGACGGCTTCCACGACGAACGGCGGCTCCATGTATTCCTGGATCTGCTTGAACTTCGACAGCAGCTGGCGACACTCGGGCGTGGACACCAGCTCCCAGTTGATGACGTGCTCGGCGCCTTGCGAGTTCACGAAGTGCACTTCCCAGAGGTTGTGCTCCTCATCGAAGCGCGCTTCGACGCTCTTGAAACCGTGCTCTTTCTGCAGTTTCTTAAGCTCTTTCTCCAGCTTTTCGACTTTCTTCGGCTGCGTCTTCTTGTCGCCTTCGAAGTCCGCGCGCTTAGCGAGATCGTACTTGGGGAGAAGCTCGGTGACGGCGTCGTTGCGCAAGCGTTTGTCGACTTTGTCGAAGATATCAAGATATTCCTTCAGCACAGTGATGAACCGTGCGAGGTTTGCTCCCTCGAGCTTGGCGGCGCCTTCTCCGTATCGGACAACCAGGCCATCGGCCGCGCGCTTTACCATGACTTTCACGAATTCGCGATCGTCTTTGATGTACTGATGCGTCTTGCCTTTCTTTACTCCGTAGAGCGGCGGTTGAGCGATGAACACGTTGCCACGCTTGATCAGATCCTGCATGTGACGGAAGAAGAACGTGAGCAGGAGCGTGCGAATGTGACTGCCGTCGACGTCGGCGTCGGTCATCAGAATAATCTTGCCGTAACGCAGCTTGGCGGCGTCGAAGTCGTCTTTGGCGATTCCGGTGCCGAGCGCAGTAATCATCGCGCGGATTTCTTCGTGCGCCAGCATCTTGTCGTAGCGCGCTTTCTCCACGTTCAGAATCTTTCCCTTCAGCGGCAGGATTGCCTGGAAGCGTCGATCACGGCCCTGCTTGGCGGTTCCGCCGGCGGACTCGCCCTCCACCAGGAACAACTCGCAGCGCTCCGGTTGACGTTCGGAGCAATCAGCCAGCTTGCCGGGCAAGCCTCCGCCATCGAGGGCTCCCTTGCGCCGTGTCAGATCGCGGGCTTTGCGGGCTGCTTCGCGCGCGCGGGCGGCGTCAATGGCCTTGTTGATGATCTTCCGTGCGACGGTGGTGTTCTGCTCGAAGAACGCTCCCAATTTCTCGTTGACGAAGGCCTGCACGATTCCGGCAATGTCGGAATTTAGTTTGCCTTTGGTCTGCCCTTCGAACTGAGGCTGCGGCAGCTTCACGCTGACCACTGCGACCAAGCCTTCACGCACATCGTCGCCAGTCAGGTTCTCTTTGACGTCCTTGAAGAGGCCCATCTGCTGGCCGGCGTAATTGATGGTGCGGGTCAGCGAGGTGCGGAAGCCGGAAAGGTGCGTTCCGCCGTCTACAGTGTTGATGTTATTGGCGAAGCTGAAGACGGTCTCGGAATACGCGTCGTTGTATTGCAGGCCGATCTCCATTACAACGCCGTCCTTCTCTGCTTCCATGTAGATGGGCTTGTCGTGCAGCACCTGCTTGCCCCGGTTTAGATGCTTAATGAACTCGGCAATGCCGCCGTTGTACTTGAAGTCGGCGTGCTTGGGCTCGCCCGTCTTAGCGTCCGTTGTGCGCTCGTCGGTGAGTGTAATGAGTAAGCCTTTGTTGAGGAAAGCCAGTTCGCGTAGCCGTTGCGCCAGCGTGTCGTAGTTGTACTCAGTAACCGTGAAGATGCTTCGGTCGGGGAGAAAGTGGACCTTCGTACCCGTCTTCACCTTGGCGGCGCCTGCCTTCTTCAGCTTGCTGGTGGGTTCGCCCTTCGAATACTCCTGCTCCCAAGTAAACCCGTCGCGCCAGATTTCGAGCTCAAGCTCTTCGCTCAGCGCGTTCACGCAAGAAACACCCACACCGTGCAATCCGCCAGAGACTTTGTAGGACGATGTGTCGAACTTTCCTCCCGCATGCAACTTGGTCATCACAACCTGGGCGGCAGGAATTTTCTCGCCGTCGATGTCCATGTTGTCGACCGGAATGCCGCGGCCGTTGTCGACTACCGTGATGGAATTGTCGATGTGGATGGTGACTTCGATCTTGTCTGCGAACCCAGCAAGCGCTTCGTCGACCGAGTTGTCGACAACTTCGTAGACCAAGTGGTGAAGTCCGAGCTCACCGGTCGAGCCGATGTACATGGCGGGGCGCTTGCGTACCGCTTCCATGCCGCCAAGGACCTTGATCGACTCGGCAGTGTAGTCGGCGTTGCCGTTGCTCGGTGACTTCCCGTTTTTTATTTTGGTTTCGTCGATGGCGATTGGTTTCAGCGTCTCTTTTGTGGCCATTCTGCTCCGTAAAACGAGCCGGACTCAGCCCTTCGCTGGAGTCTCTTTTCAGACCCCGGAAATTACTCTCAAATTATTGATATTTATTGTACTTAGGGCCTTTCCAAGCTCCATAAGATTGTACCACAGAGAGAAGGGATTTTCGATGCCGGAACCGGGGAGGTAACCCCTGATTTTGGAAAGGTTTAGACGTGGTTTAAGGGCTCTATCTCCGAGCAGACTTCGAAATCTTTCCGGCTTGCTCGAATGGCTTGATTAGTGCTTCCTGTCTACGCGGAACTACTGAGGCTTCGCATTATTGACGCTCAGCTTTTCAATTAGTCCTTCTACCTCATCGTCGCTCTCCCCGATGAAGGTAAATGAGACAAAGAAGCGTTTTTCCAGCAGTACGAGCGAGGACTGGTGCATGGCAAGTTTGCCAAGTTCTTTCACGAAGTCGCTCCGCACCAGAGTTTTCGTGCCTACAGGATATTCGTACGGCTCGTGCGCGACTTTGAATCCCTGGCTGGCGGTGAGTTCCGTCAATGGGCCCATGTAGTCGGCGGCCGTCTTCAATCCGGGATAGGAATTCACGCTCTCGGCGGCGATGATGACGGCGGAGTTGACGGAATCGCCTGTCACCTCGGGTGGATGTTCGAAGACAGCGAGGAGAAGCTGCGATTTCGCAGGATCGTCGTTTTCGTCATGCATCTGTCGAGTGCGATCCACCCATCCGTAACGAACTCGGTAGGTGAACCCGAAGTTCGGGTTGCGGTAGGTGCCTTCGTCCGATGTCCCTGGCGGGGCGGACCTCACGCGTTGCTCAGGGCCGTGCTTGGCTTTGGACGAAGACGATCCTGAAGATGATTGCTGAGCATGTATTCCGGAGGAAGTGAGGGCGACAGATAGCACCACTACAGCGAGGCTGAAGCGCGACAACATTTTACCCATCGTAACGGATTGTAGCGGTGCTTTGTGGAGAGTTGGGCGTCCACGCCCGTCCCTCCAAAACCAGCCTCAGGCCGCGCGGCCTACGGGCACCGGCTGCGCGCAATGAGCGCAGCGCTTGGCTTCGAGGGGAATATCGCTTAGGCACTCAGGACATTTCTTGGTAGTGGGAGCGGGCGCAGGTTCGTCCCTGTGCATGCGAGCAAGCAGGGCATTAACAGGGGTGACGACAAAGAAATACACGGCCGCCGCCACCAACAGGAACGAAATGAGCTGATTGATGAGATCGCCAATGTTAAACACCTGGCCGCGTAAATTAAAACTGAGGGTAGCGAAGTCGCCAGTCTTGCCCACGATCGCGCCAATCAACGGCGTGAGAAAGTCTTTGGTAAATGCGCCGACCACGGTCGCGAAGGCGGCGCCGATAACGACACCTACCGCCATGTCGACTACATTGCCCCGAAGGATGAACTTCTTGAAGCCGCTTAGCATGGAGGCCCCTCGAATTGGAGTGGCCGACACTGTACTTCCACCGTAAGGGACGGGTCAAGGACATGATTTGGTGGAGAGTGCGGCGTCCCGCTCGACTGGACGGGCGAAGGCGCCCGTCCTTCCACGACGCGACTTCAGATCCGCATCGGCATGACGACATAGCGATACTTGTAGTCTTCGCTCCCGAGGGGACGGAGTTGGCCGGCCGATTGGGCGTCTTTCAGTTCCAGGCTGACGTCACCAGTCCCCACGGCTTTCAGGAAGTCCAAGAGATACTGCGCGTTGAAGCCGATGGTCAGGCCGTCGCCGTTGAATGGCGTTTCGATCGAATCCTCGGATTCGCCCATTTCAGTCGATGAGGCAGAGAGTTTAAGTTCGCCCTTTTCCAGCCGCAGGCGAACGGCACGCGAGCGTTCGTCGGAGAATTGGGCTACGCGCTGGATGGCAGCGCTGAACTCTTCACCGCTCAGGTGTACGTGCTTGTTGTTGTCCTTGGGCAGGACGGCTTCGAAATTGGGAAACTGGCCGGTGAGTTGGCGTGAGGTCAGCAGGCGCGGCCCGATGCGGAAGAAAAGCGTCGACTCGTCCTTCGCGAATTCTATGGTTTCGACATCGGTGGAGTCGACCAGGGACTTCAACTCGTCCATCGCCTTTTTCGGGATAAGCGTTTTCATTTCCCCCGAGACGCCCTCGAATTTCTCACCGCCACGCTCGATGTGCGCCAGGCGATGTCCGTCAGTAGCGACCATGGTAATGGATTCCGGCTTAAGAACCATCAAGGCGCCGTTGAGCGTGTAGCGAGATTCCTCATTGGAAATCGCAAAAACGGTCTTTGCGATCATTTCCCGCAAGACCTGAGCCGGGATCTTGACTACTCCCGCGGTTGGAAACACCGGCAGGCTGGGGAAATTCGATTTCGCCATGCCGACCATCTTCGTGTTGGACCGGCCGCAGCGAATGCTGACCCAGTGGTTTTCAAGCAGCTTGATCGTGATTTCGGCGTCGGGCAGCAGTTTTACGTAATCGTAGAGTTTGCGCGCCGGAATAGTACAGGAACCCTCTTTTTTGACTTTAGCGTTGCACGAAGTTCGCAGGCTCAGATCGAGATCAGTAGCGGTGAGGGAAAGTTTGTCGGCCGAGGCTTCAAACAGATAATTCGAGAGGATCGGAATTGTAGTCTTGCGTTCAACAACTCCCTGGGTCGCGGTGAGTTCGCGCAGGAGTTCGAACTTGCTGACCGTGATCTCGAACGTGGTTCCAGTTGCAGTAGCCACTTCAACCGGCATGACAGTCTCCCGTAGCGGCGCTACTTTTATGTACTTCGTTTATATCAAATTAAAAACCTATAAAACCAGTAGTAACAGCAGGCAGTTCGGAAAAGTGGAAATCCCGGCCAAGTCCCGATACGGCACGCCTTTGCCGACTGACCTTTCATGTCCAAAATAGGGGTCGAGTGCGACGGTCGCCCTACCAAATTCCGGGCATTCGTCCGGACCCGAGCCCTGTCTTACACAGCTTCCACATTGATTGCACAGCTCTCAGCGAGGAAGAACACTGTGTTTCGTGGAAAACTGCGCAAGGCCGCGAATCAACCGCCTAATTGCTCAGTTAACTTGTTCAGTAGCCTGTTCAAATCTTTATCGTTCTTTCGCGCCTCATCGATCTTCTCCACAGAGTGCAGAACGGTCGTGTGGTGCTTGCCACCAAACTGTCTGCCAATTTCCGGAAGTGATGCTTCGGTGAGATGCTTTGCCAGATACATCGCGATTTGACGCGGGTACACAATCGCGCGCGAGTTGTTCTTCGCCTTGATTTCCACCAGGCGCAAGCCGAACTGCTCGGCCGTGGCCTTCTGAATGGATTCAATGGTCACTTTGCGCGCCTGTGAATCGATAAAGTTCTTGAGCACCTGCTGAGCGTAGGGGAGGGTAATTTCTGCGCCAATAAGGGAGGAGTGCGCGACCAGACGGATCAGGGCGCCTTCGAGTTCACGCACGTTCGAGCGAATGTTCGATGCAACGTAAAGAGCAACGTCAGTCGGAAGGGTGACCTTTTCCTGTTCGGCCTTTTTTTGCAGGATGGCGACCTTGGTTTCGAGATCAGGCGGCTGGATATCGGCGATCAGGCCCCACTCAAAACGGCTGCGCAGACGGTCTTCCACCTCCGCTAGCTCTTTCGGCGGACGGTCGCTGGCGATGACGATCTGCTTCATCGACTCGTGCAGCGCGTTGAAGGTGTGGAAGAACTCCTCCTGGGTGCGCTCTTTCTGTGCGAGGAACTGAATATCGTCCACCAGCAGTACGTCGACGTTGCGGAACTTGTCGCGGAAGCTGGTCATCTTGTCATAACGCAGCGAGTTGATCATTTCGTTGGTGAACTTCTCGCTGGAGACATAGCAGATCGCTGCTTGCGGCAAGCGCTTCTTGATTTCGTGTCCGATGGCCTGCATCAGATGGGTCTTGCCCATGCCGACTCCACCGTACAGGAAGAGCGGGTTGTAAGCCTTGGACGGGCGCTCGGCGACAGCCTGGCAAGCGGCATGCGCAAACTGGTTTCCGCTTCCGATGACGAATGCGTCGAACGTATAGCGTGGATTCAGTTGCGCGGCACCGTCCCAATCGAAGCGGGCTTGGGAAACGGGACCGGTAGTAGGACTCGCAACCACCGAGAGGGCACTTAGGCCTCCGTCATGTCGCACCGGCGTTGCCGCTGGGTCATCGTCCGGCGTAACGAACTTCACGTCCTCGTATTCGAGTCCGAGGTTATCGATGGCCTCCTGGATCAGGTCGGCATATTTGTCGCCTACATGCCGAAACTCGACCGTAGGCACGCGGATGAACAGAATGCCTCCGTTTGCATGGCTGAAGCGTGTGGGTTTCAGCCAGGTGTCGTAGGAGTGCCTGTTCACTTTTTTCTCGAGCGCGTCGAGGATACGAATCCAGGGATTATGAGGAAGACTTGTGCTTGGAACAGACATAAACGCTCATCTCGGGCCCGGCGGCTGGTTCGAGCCCACTGTCAAATTTCGATCTGTAGAAATTCTATTTAGTGCAGAACGTCCCGTTGCGACGGGATCGGTTGCCGGACGAAAGAAAATTTCTGAAAGAGAACAGGCGGCATACTAGCACAAAATTTTTCGCTGTGTGGAAAACTTCGCGAACAATTTTTTGCCACCGAGCAGATTCAGCACGCGAAGAAAATCTTTTGTCAAGTAGCGGATTGATAACTGCCGCATACATGGTGCAGAGGTACGCATCCCCGTCGTAGTTCTCGGAAACCCCGCATCTGATGCGGATTCTGGCGGGCGGATAGAAGAGTTGAAGGCAATAGGCAAAAGTATTTTTCAATATCACTTCGCGCAATTCACGGTCGCGTTCTCATCACTTGCAATGCTTCTCATTGCGGCGCAGTCAGTTGTAGATCATCGAACACCGTTCACCTAAGACTCCACTGTTGAAACGTGGACAGCCGTTGGGCGAAGGAGCTACGTTTGCCCCTCCTGCCTGCGTCATTTATACTCATCGTTTGTCTCAAGGCTATTGATCGAATCAGGAGCAGCTATTTTTCATGCCCAAGCGCACTTTCCAACCCAACCGGCGTAAGCGCTCGAAGAAGCACGGATTCCGGACGCGCATGAAGACTAAAAGCGGCGCTGCGGTGTTGTCACGCCGGCGCGCTAAGGGTCGCAAGCGAGTGTCCGTCAAGCCGGGATTCCGCGAATAATTCCCATTTTGCCCCACGTGTGGTCGCGAAGTTCAAAGGGTCTCCTGAGTGAGTTAAAAAGCCTCCGACGGTTTGTGAGTGGGCGGTGAGGACAAAGGCTCCACAGGGCGGAATAGCTCGGCAATGAAGGCAAGGCGAAAAAACCCGCGCCGCGGGAGGCTCTTGCGGCATGCCGATTTTGAGCGCGTCTACAAGCAGGGACGTCGTCACTTCTCCACGCACATGACCGTGTTTTATCTGGGGCGAGCGGAGGGAGAGGAACTGAGAGTCGGGTTCACCGTGGGCCGCGTTTTGGGTGGAGCAGTTGAGCGCAATCGCATGAAGAGGCGCTTGCGCGAGTCGGTTCGATTGACGCGGCCGGAGGCGGGCATTTCCGCGGATGTGGTTATCAACCCCAAGAAGTCACTGCGTACGGCCGAGTTCTCTGACTTGCTGACCGAAGTCAGCCGGACCTTCGAAGTGATTGCGCAAAAGTTGGCGGAAAGACCGGCGGTGAAACATTCGCCGCGTCCGGATCGTACATGAGCAGTAGGAGTACCGGGTCATGAAGCAGGTCGTCCGGCAGGCTGTGGTTTTTGTACTGAGGGGATACAAGTGGATGATTTCTCCCTTTTTCCCGCCCAGCTGCCGCTATGTACCCACTTGCTCCGAGTACGCGATGGAAGCTGTGGAGCGTTATGGGGTGATCCGAGGCAGCTGGATGGCGCTGGCGCGTATTCTGCGCTGCCATCCGTTTGTGAAGGGTGGCTATGATCCGGTTGACCGGCAGCGTCCTGAAGTTTTTCGTCCCGGTCAGGCTTAGCCACATCGGAGTCACAAAGAAGATCTGTAATACAGGGAACGATTGGCAGACTTGCAAAATCCTCAGCAAGAACCCGGCACCGAGAAGCGCCTGCTTCTGGTCTTCGCCTTGACGTTTCTCATCATTCTGGCTTCACAGCCATTATTGAAAAAGTACGGTCCCAAGCCTCCGGCGGAAACTCCGCAGACTCAAAACGCGCCAGCAGTTCCTGCCGAGCCTCCTGCTGTGGCGTCCGCTCCTGTTGCCCCGACCCAACCGTCCGCTTCGACGATGCAGGGATCATCAGAAGCGGAAACGATTGTCGAGAACGATCTGTACAAGATTCGTTTCACGAACCGCGGCGGCCAAGTGAAGTCGTGGGTGCTGAAGACATTTACTGACGACCAGCGTCAGCCGCTCGAACTCATCCACTCTGCGGCGGCTGCGAAATACGGTGACCCGCTGTCCCTGTGGGTTTACGATGAGAGCCTGCGTAACAAGTTGAACTCAGCGCTGTTTGTGGCTCGTGCGTCTGGGACGCTGACCGCGCCCGCAGATATCCTTTTCGAATACGCGGATGCGGACGTCTCAGTCCGCAAGGCCTTCCACTTCGACCACACTTATGTGGTGAAGGTCGAGACCTCGGTTTTGTACAAGGGCGGAGTGGTTTCAGCGTTCCCGATGTGGCCAGCGGGCTTCGGAGATGAGACAAATCCCGCGGCCTACGCAGCTAGCCGCATCGAGTATCAGAACGACAGTAACGTCGAGCGAGTCGCCCTGAAGAAGGTGATTGGCGGCAATACGGTCCATGGCCCATTCCAGTGGGCCGGTGTCACCGATCAGTACTTTTCCGCGGTCTTTCTGCCCGAGGACCCGCGCAGCGCGGCCATGGTCACGCTGAACAATGTGTTGGACAACCCCTCCGACCCCAAACATCCATACGAAATTCTGGGGGCGGCGGTTGGACAAATGGGCGCGGCGACTTCGGCACGCCTGTATGTGGGGCCGAAGGCGCTGAATGTCCTTGAGACGGTTCCCGTCGCAGGTGTGTCTCCGGGGGTCGAACCCGATCTGCGCAGGCTGGTCGACTTCGGCTGGCTGGGCGTGATCGCGAGGCCGCTCTTCCTGTGGTTGAAGTGGACCTACAACCACGTTGTGCCCAACTGGGGCTGGGCGATCGTCATCCAGACATTGATCATCAGCGCTGCGCTGCTCCCGCTGCGCATCTTGCAAATGAAATCGATGCTGAAGATGCAGCGCGTGGCGCCGCAGATCAAATCGATTCAGGAAAAATACAAGAAGTACGGCATGCGCGATCCGCGCAAGCAGGCGATGAACGAAGAAGTCGCTGCGCTCTACAAGAAAGAAGGCGTAAATCCCGCAGGCGGCTGTCTGCCGTTGCTGATCCAAATGCCATTTCTGTTCGCGTACTATCGCATGCTGGCGGTGGCAATCGATCTGCGCCACGCGCCTTGGCTATGGATTCACGATCTGTCAGCGCGCGACCCACTGTTCATTCTGCCGGGGCTGATGGTGGTCAGCATGATTGCTATGCAGCGGATGACGCCTCAGGCTGGTATGGATCCGATGCAGCAAAAAATGATGAACTGGACCATGCCGCTGATGATGGGCTTCATCTTCTTTAACCTCGCCGCCGGGTTAAACCTATACTATGCGGAAAGCAATCTGATCATGATCGTGCAGCAGTCGGTCATGAACCGCACGAAGCTGGGCCGCGAGATGCGGGAAATGCTGGAGAAGCGTGCGCGGAAGAAAGACAAGTGAGGTTGCCAGTCGCAGCACGTCAGAATGGCCAGCCCGGTGTCTGTGGATTTCTGAAAGCTGATGACTGATAGCTGATGGCTGGTTTACTTATGCCCATTCCCGACAAGATCGCAGCTGCCAACAAGATTAACGAACTGCTCCGCGGCGTTGTGGCCAATGCCGGCCTGCGGCTGAAATATCGCATCACCGTGGATCCGCCGGTAGGAGAGGATCGCGATTGGGAGCGTCCGGAGATTCTGGTGGAGTTCGCGGGACCCGATTCTCCCCTGATGCTCGAGCGCGGTGCCGAACTTTTACGCTCCATCGAACTGATCGCGCTCGAGATGCTGCGCCTCCCCGGCAATGAGCACGAAAAGATTTCGTTCGACTGCATGAACCATCGTGCGATGCGGCTGCAGGAGTTGCGCATGGCGGCCAGTGTCGCTGCCGAAAAGGTCCGCAAGACAGGCGCACCCTATAAGTTCGCACCGATGTCCTCGCGGGAACGGCGCATTGTGCATCTGGCACTGCGCGATGAGGCGGATCTGCGCACCGAGAGCGAGGGCGAGGGCCTGCGGCGGTACGTCGTCGTGACGACGAAGGACTATAAGTCTCCCCTCAAGCTGGGTCGGCGAACTCTTCCGTAGCGGTTTCGTTTCTGTCAGCAACGCCAGCCCGATTGGCATCGAGCTAACGCACTCGATTCCCACGAACGTCTGTTGCGCCGCTGGGGAGCACGCGTTCCTGGACCTGATATCCCTGCCATTACAATCTTTCCGTGAATCTGGACGACACCATTGTGGCGATCGCCACGCCTCCTGGCCGAGGTGGCATCGGGGTTGTCCGCATCGCCGGGCCTGACGCGCGCGGGATTGCTTCTCCAATGCTTCGCTTGAAACATGAGCTTGCGCCCGGACGCGCGATTTTCGGCGAACTGATAGAACCTAAGGGGTCCACTGGGGCCAGCGACGAAAATCGGAGCGACGAGCAGGCGGTGCCACATAGACTCGATGAGGTCGTCGTCACCTACTTTGCCAAGCCACACTCGTACACCACCGACGACATTATCGAAATCTCTGCCCACGGCTCTCCGGTTGTCTTGCGTCACATCGTTGAGGTGGCGCTTGCCCGTGGAGGGCGTCTCGCGGAACCTGGCGAATTCACCATGCGCGCCTTCCTCAATGGACGGATTGACCTCACCCAGGCCGAGGCTGTCCGCGATCTGATCGAGTCACAGACTCTGTATCAGGCGAAGGTAGCCGGGCAGCAACTGGAGGGTGCGCTCTCAAAGCGTCTGAAGCCGATCAAACAGAAGCTGGTCGAATTGATTGCTCTGCTGGAAGCGGGTATTGATTTCGCTGAGGACGACGTCTCGATCGCCGCGGATGTGACGATTCTTGAGCCTCTGGCAGAGATCCATGCACTCCTAAGCACACTTGCGGACAGCTTCGCGTACGGGAAGATCGTTCATGAAGGCCTGACGCTTGCGATTGTTGGACGCCCAAACGTCGGCAAGTCAAGCCTGTTCAACCGACTGGTGGAGCGCGAGCGCGCGATTGTCACTTCGACGCCTGGAACCACGCGTGACTTGGTGAGTGAAACAGTGGCGATTGGTGGGATTCCGGTGCAATTCGTGGACACCGCCGGCATTCGCCGGGCGCTCGATGAGGCGGAAAGCATCGGAGTCCGGAAGGCAAGGGAGGCTCTTGCTGAGGCCGATCTTGTGCTGGTAGTGCTGGACACGTCTCAGCCAGTCGTCGCGGAGGATCGTGATCTCCTGACGCAGGTGGAAGATGGTGGGGCAGGGATCATTGTGGAGAACAAGGCAGACCTCGTCAGTTCTCGATTTGAGGCCCTCAGCTCCCCTTTACCTCGAGTTCGTACATCGGCTCTCATCGGAGCAGGCATTGAATCGCTGCGTACAGAAATTTTGCGATATGTCGGCGGCGAGTTTGGGGCTTCACAGGAGAGTGGATTCTTGACAAACGTTCGCCATCAGCGCCTCGTGCTCGACTCAATGACTGCTCTGGGAGCCGCGAAGACCGCCGTCGACAACAAGATTCCTCACGAGATGCTTCTGCTCGATCTCTACAATGCTCTGCGTCCGCTCGACGAGATGACCGGTGCTACGACCACGGACGATATCCTCAATCTGATCTTCAGCACGTTCTGCATCGGGAAGTAGACCTGTCCTCTGCAGTATCTGGAGCGCTTTGGATTTTTCTGTCGCCCCGGCACTTTAGGATCGTCATCCTGAGCGCAGCGAAGGACCTTGCTTTCTTCCGCGAGAACATCAGGTCCGTCGGCTCTGTTGTGCTCCGCCCCAGGACGACAATTCACGAGGTTTGGGCCACACGGAAGGCCTAGTTTTCCTGACGTTCACACCCTAGGCGATAAGCGTTTGGAACGACAACTACTAGCCTGGGCCGGAGAGGCATGGTTGGAGAATTGGCTCGCGACTTGATACAGTCTCATCATTCCCCTGGCCGGAGTATGCATGTCGTGGGTCGTCAAGCTCGAAGATGATCTGGGTGAGCGCAGCGAATGGGTCATGTTGCACGGGGTCGTCCCGGGGAACGAAGAGCGCTCTTTTCCGGTGTTACGCTGCATCGATCCCTTCGGCAAAACTGTTTTTAATCACCTTCAGGCAGATGTGTTTCTTGAGGAGTGGGAGCGCGTAAAGGATCGCGCACGCGATGAATCCCAGCGCGATGCCTGGCAGAAAGTGAAGCAAATGGCGGAGACCTGCAAGTCGGACCGGGATCTTTACCTGAGATTTGTTGGCCATTAAGCAGGTCATGGCAGGTTTTGTTTCAGAAATTGCAACACGTTCCCTCCCATAATTAGCCGTATTTGATCTGCCGAGAGTCCCGCATCAAGCAAGGCGTCGGTTATTTTGACGAGTCCGGTTGTGTCGAACGGCTCTTCAACGGCTCCGTCAAAATCCGATCCCAGGGCCACGTGTTCGGTCCCCACCAGGTCGGCGATGTGTCGAATGCTCCGCACGATGGCGGCAGCGTCACTTCCACACGTGGCGGTTGACCAATATCCAATCCCAATCAGCCCACCGTTCTTTGCGACCGCCCGAATCTGCGCGTCACTAAGATTGCGATTGTTGTTGCATGTTGCTTTGACACCCGTATGAGAAACAACGACAGGTCGAGTTGCGATTGTCAGGACGTCTTCAATCGTGCGCGGTGAGGCGTGTGCCAAGTCCACGATCATGCGTTTCGATTCCATCCGCCGGATCATGGCACCGCCCTTTTCCGAGAGGCCACTCTTATTGACACCCGCCGAAGAGCCAGCAATGTCGTTATCGAAGAAGTGGCTCGGCGATATCATCCGATATCCTGCGTCGAACAATACGTCCACATTTTCGAGCTTTCCGTCCAGGGCATGCGCGCCTTCGATCGACAGAATTGCTGCAACAAGGGTTGGATTCGATTTGCGTCGAACCTCGAAGGCAGCCAAATCGCTCGCAGTTTGAATCAGTACAAGCTTTCCATGCGAGTCTGCGGTCATCTGTTGCAAGCGCCTCGCCTGGAAGAGAGCGCGTGCCGTTAAACTCTTCCAGGTAGGAAGTGGCCAGCGTTCAGCGACTGCCAACCATGTGATTTGATCTCCACGATCGGTATTCCGTTCAATGTTCAGCCCCCAAGGGGTTTTCGTGGGAAGCGAGAAAATCTGCAAAGCAACATTGCCTTGAATCAGGCGAGGAACGTCAACATGACCGCGTGCACTGCGCTCGAGAAGATTTCTTCCCCAAAGCAGTGAATCGGCATGGAGGTCCGCGACCCAAAGGGAAGCGTGCAGGTCCCCGGCCGCTTGAGCCCCCCTATACGGTGGAGGGAACATCGTCTTGTTGAAATGGGACTCGATTGCACTCGGCAGAATGACAAAAAAGAGAATTGCAAGGAGCAGCAGAAGGGATGCAAGCGAGATTCGAACGAGTCGAGAGATTGATCCTCCCAGAAAATCAGCTCAGCTGCGCAATAGTTTGGCTACTTCGACAATCCACTCAGGACCTCGCGGAATAGCGCGTCGAATGAACTGGCTTTTCCCGCTTTGATAGCAGCCGCCAAAGTCTTTTCCGCGGCTGCCCGCTGATATCCCAAATTCAGCAATGCCGATAGTACGTCTTCCTCAACTGGGCTCGTCGCAGGCAGAACCGGGTCCTGACCCGCTGCCTGAGGCGGCAACTTGTCGCGCAGTTCAAGAACCATACGCTCGGCGGTCTTTCTGCCGATGCCCGGGATGCGTGTGAGCCGGGCAACGTCATTTCCCCGGATGGACCCGACCATTTCCTCGGCCGGCATCCCGCTCAGAATCGTGATGGCTAATTTCGGGCCGATCCCACTCACCGTGATGAGCTTTTCAAACAGCTTCTTCTCGCCTGGACGAAGAAATCCGTAGAGGCCTATCAGGTCCTCGCGTACGTGCGTATGAATGTGCAAGGCGACCTCGCTGCCTATGCTGGGTAAATCTGAAAAAGTCGGGACGCTGATGGTTACGTCGTAGCCGACGCCCGCCGTCTCTACGATCGCCTGGTTAGGATGTTTCGCCAGCAATTTTCCGCGAAGGTGCGCGATCATGCTGGTCACATTGTAGCGAGAATTGAACAATCAGCACTTAGCATTCAGCACTCAGCCAACGACACAGTTCGTTCAGAAGCGAAATAGATACGACACCTTCACGAAAAACAAGCGGCCGTCATTGATCAGGCGATCGGGTGTTCTCTGCAGGCCGCCGGTATTCGAGTCGAACGCCAGCTGAGGATCAAGGTTCTGAAAGTCACTGTTGTAGCCAACGTAAATGGCTGTCCCCGGGTGGACGAGGTACGTGATAAGGAAGTCTCCGTTGAATTGTTTCGTCGTCGGTAACGAGGTAAACGCGGAATTCGCCAAGGTCGCCGTGTATTGCAGGATCACGCGAAACGAAAGCTCGCGGTTCAATTGCCAGTTCCACTTGGTGCGGAAGATATGGTTGTTGAATATGCCGGCGTCGGTTTCCCGGCTGCGCAGCCGGGAGAACAAGTAGGTGTTATCGATTCGCAAGGCCGACGTGGGTCGCACCGAGATACTGGTGCCAGCGCTATCCGATCGAGCCAGAAAGGGCGTACAGAACTGCGCCAGATTTTGCGGGGGGCCGGGGCACTCTGCCGGCGTGGGCGCGGCTGGTGGAACAAAGTTCACACCGTCTCCCCACAGGTAAAAGCCCTGAAGGCTCAACCAACGCAGGTAGCTTGTCCCCCACACAATGGAGCTGCTGTGCTCGTGGTAATCGCGATCAGCCGGCAGTGCCGGGAAATCAGTGGGCCGAAGTCGCTCATGAAAATCGGTGTACGGATACAAGGTCAAAAAGCTTTGGCCCTTGAAGCGAAATCCTAGAGCTGGATCGGTGAGCAGGTCGAGGCGGGTTCCATCGTGCGCCCAGACCCAATCGGTGCGTATCGTAGGACCCCACGACACGAGGGGCCCTCGTTGGGGACGAAAGCGGTAGTCGAATTCATTGAAAATGTCACGAATGTCGACCCGATTCACGAAGCCGGGCAGGCTGGTGAAACCGGGACTGATGTCCTTATAAATCGCCTGATAGTTGCTATGTATGCTGGAGTACGTAGTGTCGATGTACGACGCGGGGCCAGCTTGATAGATGCCGTCCGGATTCTGGGTAGAACTAACCACGGACTGCATTGTCGACGACCAGCTCGGTGTGAACTTGATACGCCCGTCCAGACCCCCGATCCGATTAAATCCTCCCGCCGCAGGATATTCCACATCGGTGTAGATTGCACCGATACTCGATTGCCTGAAAATGTCTCGGCTGACGCGCCCCACAGTGACGTGCTGGCGTGATCCCGCGAGCGGATCCGAAGGCGCGACCACGAGCCCCGGAGCACGATCGTCGGCAGTCAGTAATCCGATGGAATAAGGTCCCAGCTTCCCGGTGAGGCGCGCCCCGTAACTAGGATTCACGATCTGCCGCGTAAAAAAGAGATCAATGGGCGTGCGGAAATAGTCGGCATTCTCAATGAAGAAGGGCCTCTTCTCTGGAAAATAGACCGCGAAGCGTTGGTTGACGGTTACCTGCGGTTCATCGGATTCCACCTGGCTGAAATCGGGATTGGCCGTGAGGTCCAAGACCATGCTGTCTTTCAGGATGACTTTCGAATCCAGGCCGAAGGTGCCGCCGATCGCACGGTTCTCAAAGTGGGGATTCGCGGGGTCGCGCGCGTCGACGTCGCGAAAGGAGTTCACCAACCCGTACGGGATCAGTTGAATGTTCCGTCCGGGCGAAATCCCTTCGAGTCCAGTGAGCGTAGCTGCCTGTCTCAGCCTACCTTCCACTCGATGGGAGACCTGCGGCCAGAAAGAATCTTCGTTTT
>Ga0075434_100001942_pt1 | contig 17933 bp, 9 predicted proteins | sample RhiMethybrSRZTD3_FD_75298 | JGI IMG/M metagenome (GOLD analysis project Ga0075434, IMG submission 75298) | Populus rhizosphere microbial communities from Tennessee, USA - Rhizosphere MetaG P. TD hybrid SRZTD3 | ecosystem: Host-associated > Plants > Roots > Rhizosphere > Soil | place: USA... | reverse complement strand
GCCAGGCGGAGCGCTTCGGGGTAGTCCGCGAGCCGGCGATGGGCGCCGGCCAGGAGCAGGAGAGCCTGAGCGACCAGCGGGTGCCCTTCGCCCAGGGTCCGGCGCCTGGCCGCCAGCGCTTCCTCCAGGACCGGAATCGCTTCCGCCTCCTTCTTCTGCGATTGCAGCGCAGCCGCGAGGTTGCCGAGGAGCATCGGCACCGTCCAGTGATCCGGCCCGTAGTGCGAGCGGGCCAGGGCCAAGGCCTCGCGGTTGAGGGCCTCTGCCTCGGCGTAATTGTCCCGCTGGTAGACCGCCATCGCCAGATTGGCCAACGTCGAGACGACGTCCGGATGATCGCCGCCGAGGATCTTGCGTTGGGCCGCGAGAGAGCCGCGCAGCACGGCCGCAGCCTCCTCGGGCTTGCCGCGGTTGATCAGGACCTCTCCGAAAGCCGTCTCGTCGCGGTAGAGCCGCGGGTCTCCCGCCTTCAGCGCCCGGCGCTCGATGGCCAGCCCTTCCCGGAACAGCCGCTCCGCCTCCACATAGTCGCCTGCCGCTTGCTTGGCCTTTGCCAGACAGAGCAGGCTCTGGGCCACGGCCGCGCCGGCCGGCTTCTCCGCGGCGCGGTCGATGGCCAGGGCCTGCCGCTGGATCTTCTCGATCTCGGCGGCCGGCTCCCCCTTGGTCACCATCAGCTCTCCCAACGCATTGAGCGTACTTGCTACCTCCAGGTCGCCCTCTCCGAGCTGGCGCCGCCGGATGGCGAGCGCCTGGCGCAGGAGCGGCTCGGCGGCGGCGAAGTCGGAGCGGTCCGCCTTGAGGGACGCCAGGTGCTCCAGGCTCTCGGCGGTTTCCAGAGAGCCGGGGCCGGAGATCTTGCGGCGCAGAGCGAGCGCCTTCTCCAGCAAAGGCTCCGCCTCGGCGTAGAGCCCCAGGCCGCGATCGGCCTCGCCGATGGCGTCCATGACGCCGGCTTGGACGTCCGGCTGGCCGGCCAGCTCACGCGCGATGCGCTGCGAGCCGCGGGCGAGGATCTCCCGCGCCGTCAGCCGTTCGCCCGCGGTGTGATAGGGATCGGCCTCCTTGAAGGTATCCACCAGGAACGACAGCGCGTAACGGGCTTTGTCCCGCTCCTGCCCGATCTTTCGCCCCTGGACGAACAGGCTCACCATGAAGCCCACGGCGAGCAGCAGGACCGCCGCCACCGCCGCCGACGGCACGCGATGACGGCGCAGAAACTTGCGCGCGCGGTAGGCCAAGGTATCCGGCCGTGCGCTGACGGGCAGATCCTGGCGGTGCATCTCCAAATCGCGGGACAGTTGGGCGACCGAGCCGTACCGGCGGTGAGGCTCTTTGCGCAGCGCCGTGAGAACGATGTTGTCGAGGTCGCCCTGCAGCCGCCGGCGGAGGGAGCGCGGGCGGGTATTGCGGGACTGGGCGACGTCTTCTTCAGCCGGCGGACCCGGGCGCGACACCGCCGCGCTGGGCCGCTCCGGCTCTTCCTCGCAGATCGCCCGCTCGATCTCGTAAGGAGCGTCTCCCGCCGGCTGGTAAGGGCTGCGGCCGGCCAGCAGCTCGTAGAGGATCACGCCCAGCGAGTAGACGTCGCTCGCGGTGGTGATCGGGCCGCCCGCCACCTGCTCGGGGCTGGCATAGCTCAGGGTCAACATCCGCAGCCGGGTGCGCGCCTCTTCAGGGTCGCCGACCGCCTTCTCCTGCAGGCGTTTGGCGATGCCGAAGTCCAGCAGCTTCGGCTCCCCTTCGCCGGTGACCAGGACGTTGCCCGGCTTCAGATCGCGATGCACCAGCAGGTTCTGATGGGCATACTGCACGGCGGCGCAGATCCGCCGGAAGAGGTCGAGGCGCTGCTCGACGGTGAGACGGTGACGGTCGCAGTACTCATCGAGCGGCAGCCCGTCGACCAGCTCCATCACCAGATAGGGACGGCCGTCCTCCGTGCTGCCGCCGTCGTACAGGCGGGCGATGTTCGGGTGCTCCAGGCGGGCCAGGATCTGCCGCTCGGCGAGGAATCGGTGGATGGCCCCGGAGCTCGCCAGACCGGAGCGGAGGATCTTGACGGCCACGTCCCGCTGATACTGTTCGTCCTCCCGGCGGGCGAGGTAGACGGTCCCCATGCCGCCGCCGCCGATGCGGCGCAGCAGCCGGTAAGGACCGAACCGTCCGCCTTCCTCGCTCGTCTCGGCGATCCCGAGCCACTCGCCCGCCTGGTGCTCGAGCAGGGTGCCGCCATGCTCGTCGGCGGCGATCAGGCGCTCGACCTGGCGGCGGAGATCGGCGTCGCTGGCGCATGCCACCTCGAGAAAGGCCGCCCGTTCGCCGGCCGGCAGCTCGAGGGCTGCCGCGAAGAGGTCATCGATCCTCCCCCATCGCGCGGCGTCGATCATGCTCTCACCTCCACCGGCGCCAGCTCGCTATAGAGCCAGGCCTTGGCCCGCCGCCATTCGCGGCCCACGGTTTCGGATGAGATCTCGAGCTGCTGGGCCGTCTCCTCCAAGGTCAGACCGGCGAAGAACCGCAGCTCCACGATCCGCGCTTTGCGGGGATCGATCGCCTCCAGTTTGCCGAGCGCTTCATCGACGGCCACGAGATCCGCGCTCGGCGCCTCCACGAGGCTCATGGCCTCGGCCAGCGTCACCTTCTTGACCTGCCCTCCACGCTTGAGACGGTTCTGGTGGCGGGCGTAGTCGATGAGGATGCGACGGATCAGGTGGGCGGCAAAGGCAAAGAACTGGGTGCGGCTGGACCACTGGAAACCAGCATGGCCGTTGAGGCGCAGGTAGGTCTCATGGACGATGGCGGTGGCCTGCAGAGTGTGGCCGTGGCGCTCGCCGCGCAGCTCCTTCGCGGCGATGCGCCGCAGCTCGTCGTAGACCAGCAGCAGCACCTGCTCCGCGGATTCCTGATCTCCGCCGCTCCAGCTCTGGAGCAGTTGTGTGATCTCCTTCTCCTGGGTCATGACCACCTACACGTTCTCACCGAGAAAGCCGACAATGCTTTTTACGGATTATGCCACACCAACATTTAGTTTCAACGCCAGGCGGCGAGGTCCTCCGGCAGCTCAGAACGGCTCCCTTGAAAGGTGCGGCTAGCAAGCACAGCGAGGACGGTTGTCTCGCGCCTTGTTCCATCGGCGGGCAGACCTCCGGAGCGTTGCTTTTTTAAGGGAAGTTAAATTTGTTCGGGACGCCGGGATTTGAACCCGGGACCGGCGAGGACGGCCTCTTGACATGCTTCTATTTGCCTGCTACTTTTATAGCACTATGCCGGCAAGGCTTAAAGCCCAACTCGACTTGAGCCGCCGCGAGCGGCAGAGCTGAACCGCCTCTCTGACCTGATCCAAGAGGCGAAGAGAAGGGAGACATAATGGTCGATCTTTGGCTCGCGACGCTTGTCGATTCCTCGCTCAAGGGTATCGCCCTCTGCTTTGCCGCGGGAGCGGCCGCCACCGTGCTGAGCCAGGCTTCCGCCGCCACACGACACCTCGTCTGGCGGCTCGCATTCGTGGGCTTGCTCGCCCTGCCGGTGCTCGCACCTCTTCTTCCTGGGCTGCGAGTGCCGCTTCTCATTGCAGGTGAGAGGATCTCACGCCGTTTGGCTCTCCCGGCGTGGGTTGCGGCCTCTTGCTTGGTGTTCCCTCTGGCCGCTCTGACCCCAAGCGTGAACCAACCTGCTGAGCTGAGAATCGGCGACGCCGCTGCAACGGCTTCCGATCGGACCACGCCTCCGGCACCGCCAAGCCGACCTGCGGCCCCGCTAAGGCTCGCCCAATCCGACAGCCACGTCCACAGCGTGTTCGGCAGCGTAAAGACATTCGAGTCATCGAAGAACGGCCTCGGCATCAAGATCCGTACGACCGGCAGATTCGAGCTCACGGACGATTGGAACGGCATCGCCCGCCTCTCCCGCGGCGCCGAGATGCAATTCGACGAAGGCGATGGCCGACGGCATCTGGATGTCAAAGCGGGCCCTGATGGCCGGCCGGTCTACATCTGGCGGGTCAACGGTATTGACCGACCCTTCGATGCCGAAGGCAAAGTGTGGCTCCAGAGCATGCTCCTCCATTTCGTTCGCGGCACCGGCTACGGAGCGGAGCAGAGGGTGGCGTGGTTCCTCCAGCGGCGAGGGCCGGATGGGCTTCTCACCGAGATCTCGCAAATTCCCGGCGACTATGTAAAGCGGCTCTACTTCGAACGGCTCTTCGCGAGTCAGGGCCTGGAAGCCAACGTTGTCCAGCGCGCCATCGCGCAGGCAGGCAAGGAGATCCGGTCCGACTACGAGCTCACCGAGGCCCTGCGCGCGGCGGCCGGCTCGCCAGCCCTGGATCCCTCCAGCGCCGTTGCCCTGCTCCGGTCGGCCCGCGGCATCGACTCCGACTTCGAGCTCGCCGAGCTGCTCACGGCCTTTGTAAAGAAGAGCGCCCTCGGCGATGCCGCGGTGCTGCAAGCCTACGGCGAAGCCGTGCACGAGATCGGATCCGATTACGAACACCACAGGGCTCTTTCGGCCGCAGTCCAACGGGGGGACCTCTCGCAGGAGGCACTGCTGATCGTGTTGCGATCGGCCCGCGAAATCTCCTCCAGCGACGAACGCGCCACGCTGCTGGTCGAGACCGCCGGCCGTTATTCGCTGTCGGGTACCTCTCGCGAAGCCTACCTCGAAGCCGCGGGCTCGATCAGCTCGAGCTACGATCGCCTGAGGGCGGAGGCGGCTCTGGGCCGAGGGAAGTCCGTCAGCCGATGATGAGCTTCTCTCGATTCGCCGGTCGCTCTGCGCGCCGATCGTATTCGAGTTGCCCGTAATCGAGCTTGACGATGCGGTCGGCGATGTCGTAATAGCGGTCGTCGTGGCTGATGACGATGATCGTCTTGCCGCGACTCCGCAGCTCCGGCAGGAGCTGATAATAGAAGACCTCCTTGAAGACCGGATCCTGATCGGCGGCCCATTCGTCGAACAGATAGATCGGACGGTCCTCCAAATATGCCGTGAGCAGGGCCAGGCGCTTGCGCTGTCCCTGGGACAGAGCCGTCGTGGAGAGGTTCCCGTCTTTGACCTCGACCTTCCTGTCCAATTGGAGCTCTGACAGATAGGCGCGGGCCTGGGTGTCGAGCTCGGGCTTGGCCAGCCCCAGGAGCGAATCGAACAGGAAGAAGTCGGAGAACACCGCCGAGAAGAGCTGGCGATAGGCCCGGAGATCCTCTTCGCCGAGCGATTTCCCATCCAGCAGGACCTCCCCCTCTTCCGGCACATAGAGCCCCAGGATGATTTTGGCCAGCGTCGTCTTGCCGCTGCCGTTGCCACCGATCAGAAAGACCAGCTCCCCCGGCGCCAGCGACAGGTCGAGAGGTCCGAGCGTGAAGCTGCCGGTCGCGTTTTCCCCGTGGAAGCTGTGGACGACGCCGACGAGCTCGATGGCGTGCCAGACCGCAGGAGCCTGGGAGGGTGGAAAGTCGGCAGGCTCGGTCAGTGAAAGTCCGATGCGCTCAATGTTTTGCATCGAGACGCTGGCATTGCTGAGCTGCGGCAGCTCAGCGAGGATTACCTGAATGGGGGTCAGCATGTAGAGGAGCACGACGGTGTAAGCGGTCATGGTCTGCCGCTCGACCGGCGTAAGCTCGGGCAAGACGAACAAGAGGAGCCCTACGGCGAGAAAGAAGAGGAGCTGCCCCCAGCCCGTCGCCGCGCTGAAGATCGTCATGCCCTTGACGCTGAGGTGCCTGAGCTCGTCTCCCGTTCTCCCCACGGCCGCCAGGAAAGCCCGCTGCCGCTCATCGTGGATCGTCAGCTCTTTGATGCCTTCGGTCACTTCCCGGAGCTGCTTCTGGAGGGCATCGGCGCGCTGGCGCGCCGCTCGCTGACACTGTTTCGCGGCGGCCATCGGCAGCCGATAGCTGAAGAAGCCCAGCGCCAGGAATCCCACGACGATGAGCAGGACGAACCCCGAGATGGTGCCCAGATAGGCCAGCGAGCCGACGAGCAGCGTGCCGTGCAGGCAGAGAGCCGGAAAGGAAAGCGAGGTGCCCGCGACGACGAGAACGTCATTCACGAGGGCCGTCAGCAACTGGGAGCTGCCGAGCTCTTCCAGGTGGCGCAAGGGACTGGCGAGGATCTGCCGGATGAGACGCATCCGCAACTCGAAAGCCGCCCGCTGTCCGAGCCTGACCAACAGATAGGACGAGACAGCACGGCTCACCGGGACGGCCAGGCAAAAACCGAGGAAGATCCAGGCCCGCCCCTTGCCGAGGTGACTCTGCTTGCCGGTCAGGACCTGATTGATCAGCACGAACAGACCGGTGGTGATGAGACCGCCGAGCGAAGCCCCCAGAATCCCCAGAAGGATGGAGGCCGGCGACTGGCGAAAGAGAAACCTGAAGAGCTTCATCGGTCAGGCATGCTCGGGCACATCAAACGAAGACATCCCCCGGCGCGAGGAAAAACGAGTCGATGCTGGTCCCTCTTCCCGCGGCGCGGGCCGCGTCCGCCACGAGCTTGCCGACCGCAACATCGAGGACACCAAGGCCGAAGGGGCTGAAGACTGCGACCGCGCCGTCTCCCCGTCGCGCCGGCGCGCGGCCGGCGAGGATGTCCGCCAGGGTACAGCGGATGAAGTCTCGCCTGCCGGTCGCCTGCTCCGCCAAGTGCAGCGACGTCTGCGCTCGGCAAACGTGGTCAGGGTCATCAACTACATTGTCGCAGGCCAGGATCACCTCGGGCGCGAGATCGCGGAGCGAGACGTGGAGGATCACCGTACCTGGCGGGCAAGCCGATAGGTCGGCGACGTACGGGCGGATGGCCGTCGTCGCAAAGGAGACCAGGGAACAGGCAGCCAGAACATCCTCCAGACTCGCCGCGACGGCGGCCTGGAGCGATCCCAGAGCTTGGCCGAGGCGGTCGGCAAACCGAACGGCGCGACCGGCGTCGAGGTCGTAGAGGAGAAACCGCTCGGTGCCGCAGAGGACGCGAAGGAAGCGGGCGATCTCGAAGTTGATCAGGCCGGTGCCGACCAGCCCCACGTCTCCAGGGAGCCTCCCCTCGAGCAGCGTGCGCGCGCCCAGAACGGCGCTGGCGGCGGTGCGGCGGGCGCTGATGAGCGAGCCCTCCAGCACCGCCTCCGGAAGGCCGGTCGCACAGTTGTTGAGGACGAGGATCGCCGTAGCCCGGGGCATGCCGCGCCGGACGTTGCCCGGGAAGGAGGAGATCCACTTCAGGCCCGCCACGTCGAAGCCGTCGCCCAGGAAGGCGGGCAAAGCGATGATACGGTTGACCTCGTCGCCCGGAAAACGCAGAAAGGTCGAGTGCGGCAGCGAGCTCTTCCCCTCGTTGTGCGCGAGGTAGGCCCGGGCCACCACCGAGATGATCTCCTCCTCGCGGCCGGCGAGCAGATCTTCGATCTCGCGGCCGCTCACCACCAGGACCTCCGCGCTCAAGACGGCTCTCCCGAGCTCCCCCAGAGGGATCGGACGTCGCCGAACTGCGCGAGGACCCAGTCGTCCGAGAAGAGGGTCTCCAGGTAACGCTCACCGCGGTCCGGCAGGATGGCCACCACCACGGCTTCGCTGGGGATGCACTCGGCATAGACCTCGACCGCCCGCAGCACGCCGCCGGAGGAGCCGCCGGCGAATATCGCTTCGCGCTCCATCAGCCGGCGGCAGCCCACCACGCAGTCGAGATCGGTGACGTGCACGTACTCGTCGATAAGCGAGACATCGCAGAGCGGCGGCCGCAGGCCGGCCCCCAGGCCGGGGATCACCCGCTTCGCCCGCACGTCGCTGAAGATCATGCTGCCGAAGGCGTCGACGGCGATCACCCGCGTACCGAGCCTGTGGTGGCGGACGTACTCGCTGCAGCCCCGCAGCGTTCCGCAAGTGCTCGTCGGCACAAAGAGGAGGTCGACCTTCCCGTTCAGGGCCGTCGCCACCTCGTGCATGGTGGAGTAGTAGTGAGCCTCTGAGTTCCGGGTGTTTGAATATTGATTCGGCCAGAAGGAACCCTCGATCCTGGCGAGCAGTTCCTGGACGCGTTTGATCCGCGCCTGGAGGAACTCGCCCGAGTCCGGGTCCGGCTCGTGGACATAGTCGATCTCCGCACCATAGGCGCGCAGCACCCCAAGGTTGGACGCCGTCGTCTTGGGATCGACGACGCAGATGAAGCGCAGTCCGTGATATCGGCAGGCCTGCGCCAGGCCGATCCCCATGTTCCCGGAGCTGGACTCGATCACCACCGCTCCAGGAAGCAGCGCGCCCGAGCGCAACGCATGCTCAAGGATCCGGACCGCCGGGCGGTCCTTGATGCTGCCAGCGGGGTTGAGAGCCTCCAGCTTCGCAAAGAGCTGAAAACGGGCCGCGGCGACGTAACGCCGGAGGCGGACGAGCGGTGTGTCGCCCACTGCGTCGAGTATGCCATCGCACACGCGCCGCGTCGTGCCAGCTAGAGGTTCGCTCGCGGAGCGGAGGCCGACCCAGGCCGACTTGATCGTTCCGGAGCTCATGGCGTGCGAAGCGTGACAGAAGCAGCCGACCGCTCGTTGCGGGGCTCGGTAAAATCGAACACCCGGGCACTCGTCACGGCGATGAGGTCCTGCGTGTGAATGTGGAGCGTGTGGCGAGGGACGCCGCAACCCCCATAAACGGCCTCCACCCTGGCGACCTGGGAGTCGACGATCGTGGGCAGCCCCTCGTTGACAAGGGATACCGTACCAACCTCCGTGCCGGTGGCCTGCCGTACACTCTCGGGGCTCGCGAAGGAGACGTCCTTGAGGCCGAGCTCCTTCTTGATCTTGCGATAGGAAATGCGGCTGCGGCCGCTGACGATGGCTGCCAGCAAGCCCTGCTCAGATCTGAGGATCAACGTCGGCGCCATCTCGTCGAGGCTGCCAAATCCCCGTTCCACTCCCATCAGCGCCGAGACCACCGTCGTCTCGTGCGCCAGGATGCGATAAGGGACGCCTGCCCGCTCGAGGAATCGGCGTAAGCTCGCGAGGCGCTCCTCCGCCGCCTGGCAAAGCTCAGTGGCGGAGGCCTCCAGGGGCGCTTCAGAGCGCGGGCTCATGCGAGGACCAGCCCCGGCTCGGCCTGGGCCAGACCGCACTCGGCCGCCTCGCGCAGTATCTCGTCCCGCTGCCGCCAGCGCGACCAGAAGGCGCCCTTGTAGCCCAGCCTGGTGAGGCAGAGCAGAAACGGATTGTCCGCGTAGTTGTTGTCGTCTTTGGAGAGCCCGGGCACGGTGGGGAGCATCACGCGATAGTGCTCCTCCTCGGGAATGTGCCGCCGCATCAGCTCCAGCGTCCGGGTCCAGCGGCCGTTCGGGGAGGCGATGGTCCCCGGCTCCTCCGGCAGCAGCGGCGAGAAGAAGAAGACTGGACGGAACCGCCCGCGCGCGTCGAACATGAACTGGCGCTCGTACTCCGCCGCGCTCCGGCACTTCTCCAGCGGCCGCAACAGGATGGGCTCGAGGGCGGTGTTCGATTGCAGGCCGGGGACGACGTGGGCACCGTCCGACTCGGCCGCCCAGCGGATACCCAGCGGAGAATACGGAAAGACCCTGATCCCCAGCGTATAGCCGACCGCGGTAGCCTCGAGCGCCAGCGTATCGTCGAGGCACTTGAGCAGGGTCTCGGTGGTCTCGCCCGGCATGCCCAGCAGGATGTCGTGCATCACCAGCATCCCGCGCTCCTTGACCATTCGATTCGCCGACCTTACATCCTCAAACCGATAGTACGGCTTAGCGGTTTCCGACAGCTTCCACCGCCTGAGCAGCTCGTCGCAGGAGTGATCGGTCCCGAAGTTCACCCCCCTGCCGCCGGCCGCCACCAGCAGGTCCGCGAACTCCTCGTCGAACGGCTGCGGCTGACAGTAGAGCCAGAGGCGAAGGTGGTGCAGAGGCGAAGCCGGATCCCGGCGCTTGCGGGCGATGATCTCGCGGAGGACGTTCTTGATGGCCCCGAGCCCGAGATTGACTTCGCTGTCCGTCGTGTGGACGTCGTGCACCCCCGAGCGGGTCAGCTCCTCCAACTCGTCCACCACCGATCCGTGATCGCGCTGGGCGAACCGGTTCCCCTTCGCATCGGGCTCTACACAGTGCAAGCAGGCGAACGGGCAGCCGTTCTTGGTCAAGATATTGCCCAGACCTCCCAACATGTAATAGGTGCTGTTGTCGACGCGAAACGATTTGCCCGAGCGCCGGCGGTAGGCCGTGACGCGATTGGCGTTCTGGGTCCGGCCCCTGGCATGCTCGGTGGACTCCCAGGGCACCTGCTCGGCACCGTTTTCGCCATGGATGATCAACCCGGGAACGGTTCGGCACGCCCCCCCGCGCAGCAGCGCCTCCGCCAACTGGCAGATGATGAGCTCGCCCGGTCCCTTGACTCCGAACTCGACGCCGAAATATTCCACCAGCGCGAACGGCATCGAGGAAAAACCGACGCCGCCACAGACCACGGGAGCCCGGCTCAGCTCCTTGATGGCGGTGATGATCTCGAGGTGCTCCTCGAGGAACACCCTTTGCTCCTGAGGATAGATCGAATCCGTATTCCGGATGGTGACGCCGACCAGCAAAGGAGCACGCTGAGAGAAGTACTGCACCAGGACCTCGCGCCAGAAGTCCCGCCGGAACGTGAGATCGACAACCTCGACGTCGAATCCGCTCTCCTCGAGAGAGGTCGTCAGGATGTCCAGCGCATAAGGCGTGATGGCGGGGAAGATCTTGTTCGGGTTGATGAGGGTGACGAGTTTCTGATCCACGAGACTCGATTGGCCTTCGCTTCTGTTGAAATCGTCGCGGAACATTATCGACTCCCGGCACCGTGGAGCTGGCGGAGGAACTCATGGTTGGTGGGCAGCTTCTCCTTGAGCTCGGCCGATTTGCGCTTGATCTCCTGGAACACGGCTTGAGCCTTCCGCTGCGACTCCGGGCTATAACGGATGCGTGGCACGGGGTGGTCCGGCACCCAGCCCATACCGCCGAAGATGCAGTAGAAGCTGCCGTTCGTCCAAAAGTTCCGGAACTCGGCCTCGAAGTTGGCGTAGTAGGTCTCTGTGTCGGCGAAGGGCATGTTCACCGGCAGCCCCGACATGTACGTTTCGATCTTGTTCCTGATGCTGTCTGACAAGGTGAGCCCGTTCTTGTTTGCCTTCCAGAATGGCGTGTCTTCCCGCGGCGTTGTCAGGTAGTGAGCCTGGATGAAGTCGCGAGTGTCGTCGAACATCTCCTCGACCTCACGGTTGAACCGGTCACGCAGAATGGGGTTGAACGTCTTGTCCGGGAAGTGCTTCGCGAGTTGATAGATAGCCGCGTAGATGAAGTAGATGCCGGTGGATTCCAGCGGCTCCACGAAGCACGAGGCGAGGCCGATGCTCACGCAGTTGTTCACCCACGCCCGGCGGTTCCGGCCCACCCGAAAGCGGATTTTGTTCAACTGCACCTTGTCGATGTCCAGGTTCCACAGCTTGCAAAAGTCCGTCGCCGCCTGGTCCTGAGTGGCAAACTTGCTGGAGTACACGTAGCCCGTGCCAAAGCGCGTGAGCATGGGGATCTTCCACGTCCATCCGGCGTCCATGGCGATGGCGGAGGTGTAGGGCTCGACGCCGTGCTTCTCGTCGTCATTCGGGACGGCCGAGGCGACGGCGCTGTCGCAGAGCAGGTAGTCGTTCATATCGACGAACGGCTCCTTGAGCGCCTGGTTGATGAGCAGACCGCGGAAGCCGGAGCAATCGATGAACAGGTCCGCCGTCAGGGTCCGGCCGCCCTTCGTCTTCAGGCTGGCGATCGCTCCGTCCTCGTTGAGGACCACGTGCTCCAACTCGTCAACTACGTGCCGGACACCCCAGCCGATCGCCAACGTCCGCAAGTAGTCCGCCACCAGGTGCGCGTCGAAATGCCACGCGTACAACATGGCTCGCGATCCGTCGCGGTGACGCGGAGCGAGCTTGGCGTCGAGTAGCGGCGGTTCCTTGAAGCACGCGTAAGCCAGGGGCTCGGCCGCGCCAGCCTTGTGATCGAGCACCCAGTAGTGGGACAGCGGGACGGTATCGATGTTCGGGAGCACCCCAAACAGGTGGTAGAAGTATTCGTTCACGCCGGGCTGACGCGGCTTCCTCCAGTTGACGAACTTCACCGCCGCCTTGAACGCGGCATTGCAGTGCCGCATCCAATCGTCTTCCGGCACGCCCAGGAAGTCGAAAAAGACCTTCTGGAGGTTGGGGATGGTGGCCTCCCCCACACCGATCTTCGGAATGGCGGCCGACTCCATCAGCGTAAACTGCACGTCCGGGAAGGCCTTCTTCAGGTAGGAGGCTGACATCCACCCCGCCGTGCCCCCTCCGAGAATCACGACCTCCTTGACTAAGTTATCTTCCATGTATTTTCCTTTATTTTAAGTAGTAAACTTTCGACGAGCTCGATCGCCCAACGCAGCGTCCTCTCAGTCGTAGCGCATGACGATCATCGGATCGGCGCCGGTCGCACGACGCGCCGGTATATAGGTGGCGGCCAAGGCTGCGCTCGTCAACAGCGCGATCACACCCACAAAGCTGAGCGGATCCGCGGAGCTGACGCCGTACAGGAAGCTGCCGACGAACGTCATGATGGGAAAGGCGATCAACAGCCCTACCCCAGTGCCTACCGCCACCAAGCTCATCGACTGGCGGATCACCAGCCAGAGAACGTCCCGGGGCTGAGCGCCGAGAGACATCCGGATCGCCATCTCACGCAGCCGCTGGCGGACCGAGTAGGAGATCACGCCGTAAATCCCCATACAGGCCAGCCCGAGAGCAAGGAGACCGGAAACGATGAAGATGACTCCTCCCACCCGCCGGGGAAGCAACGCGAACGCGACCTGATCCTCCAGCGTGGTGGCATCGAGGCCCTGGAATTGAGGGTCCACGGACTCGATCGCCTGCCGCACCGGCCCGGCGAGCTGCAACGGCTCGGCTTCGGTCCGGACGTGGAGGTTGACCGTCTTCGCGTAGTCCTGGAACAGCGGAATGTAGACGTAGGCCATAGGCGCCTCTCCGAGGAAGCGGTACTTCGAGGTCTTGACGACACCCACGATCTCGAACTCGTCGCCTTCCGCGGTGACTCGCTTTCCGACCGCATCCTCCGCGGGCCAGTAGCGACGGGCCAGGGTGTCGTTGACGATGACGACTCTGGGTTTGTTCCGACCGTCTTGCGCGCTGAAATCGCGGCCGCGGAGGAGCGGAATGCCCATCGCGCGGAAGTAGTCGGGACTGACGAGGTTGCAGCTCAGCTTCTCTTCGATGCCGGGCCGGTTCGGCACCTGGATGGTCACCTCCTTGCGCTCGATGCCCAGGGGGACCGTCGCCGCCAGGCTCGCGCTGCGCACGCCGGGCAGGCCCCGGACTCGGTCGAGGAGGTTGTTGAAAAAAGGCGCGGCCCGCGCCGGATCGTAGCCGTGCTCCTGGATGTCGAGCGACACGAGAAGGACGTTGCGCGTGTCGAAGCCGGGATCGACCCCCTTCATCTGGCCCAGACTGCGCAGAAAGAGCGCCGCCCCGACGAGGAGCACGATCGAGACCGCGACCTGGGCTACGACCAGAAAGTTACGCAAGGTCAGCCGGCGGTGTCGAACTTGGACCTGCACGCCCTGGTCCTTGATCGTCACATTGAGGTCGGGCCGCGTCGCCGCCAGCGCCGGCGCCAAGCCGAACAGGAGCCCCGTGAACAGCGACAGGAGCAGGGTGAACCCGAGGGCTCGCAAGTCGATTCCGACGTCCAACGCGATCGGGATCTGCTCGGGCGGCCGGAACTGACGGATCAGCGCGGTGGCCCAGAAGGCAAGGAGCAGCCCCGCAGCACCGCCCGTCAGGGAAAGCAGGAGGCCCTCGACGAGGAGCTGACGGATCAGCCGCGTGCGCGTGGCCCCGATGGCCAGCCGAATCCCGATCTCGCGCTGGCGTCCCCACGCTCTGGCGAGAAGGAGGTTGGCGAGGTTGAGGCAGGCGATGACCAGCACGATCCCCACTACTACGGTCAGGAAAATGCCCAGGATGGAGAGGATGTTCCGAATCCGCGGGTGCACTCCGGCCTCCTCGGCGGAGAGCGCCCGGAAGCTCCGGTCTTTATTGCTATCCGGATAGGATTGCCGGAGCCGGGTCGCGAGCGACTGCATTTGGGCTTCGGCGTCGGCGATCTTCGCTCCCGGGCGGAGACGTCCGAGGACTAGGAGATCGCGGTGTCCGCGCTGCTGGAGGTCCGCCAGGAGCGGCCCCGCGCTCGTCACCAGTGGCACCCACACGCTGACCGACAGACCCGCGAGCGTATCCCGGAAGCCTTCGGGAGCCACGCCGATTACCGTGAAGCTCTGCCCGTTCAGCCGCAAGCTCCGCCCCAAGATCCCAGGGTCGGCTGCAAAGCTCCGGCGCCACATCTTCTCGCTGATGACCGCCACCCAAGGCCCGCCGGGGACGTCGTCCTCGGCCGTGAACATGCGTCCTACGAGAGCCCTCGCCCCAAGCCCCGAGAAGTAGTTCCCCGATACACGCTCCCCTAGGACGAGCGATGTCTCACCATCGGCGCCGAGACGGAGCCGTGTGACGGTGTACCCGATGAGGTCGCGGAATGCTTCGACACTATTTCGCAGGTCCGTGTAGTCAGCATACGAGGTCGTCCCCCAGGGATCGGAAGGATCAGCGGTGAACACCGAGACCAACTCCTCCGGCTTCTCGGCCGGCATGGGCTGGAAGAGAAGCGCGTTGAAAACGCTGAAGACGACGGAGTTGGCTCCGATTCCCAGTGCGAGCGACAGGATCGCCACCGCAGTGAACACCGGGCTTTTTGAGAGCAGCCGGACTGCATACCGGACGTCCCGACCGACATTACCGAACATCAACTATTCTCCTTTCTAGGCATGGTGTAATCACGCGGATAATCCGGGACTACCGCGGCAGGCGCCGAACCCTCCAGGTGCTCGGCGAGCGATCTCACCTGGGGTTCACGCAATAGGAGATAATGATCCCCGGGGGTTTTCCAGACCTCCAGGCCACCCGCCGCCAAGGACTCCCAACCCAAGGTGGGATCGTTTTCCTCTCGCCATCCCTCCTCTGCTACGACGACCGTCAGATGCCCCGAGTACGGCCGCACCCGGTATTCTTCCGCGGCCCGCGCGCTGGCCCGGAAGACCGCGAACAGGCGATGGAGATCGGCAAGACGGAGGTCCGGAGGGAGGATGGCGGCGCTCTTCGCCGCGTCCAGCACCTCCTTGACCAGATCTCCCGTCCTGGACCGAGGGAGCACCTCGTCAACGAGCGGTGCCAGACTCTCCCGACTGAGGCCGAGCTCGCGGGCGAAGGCAGCCAGAAGCTCTGCTTCGCTCCGCGGGACCGCACCGCCGGGAGCATGGGTGTCCAAGAGAATCAGGGAGTGGACCTCCCGACCTTCCGCCAGGAGCTGCTGGGCCATCTCATACGCCACCAAGCCCCCCATGGACCAGCCTCCCAGGAGATAGGGGCCTTGCGGCAGGAACCGGGTCATCTCGGCGCAGTACTCGGCCGCCATGGTGGCAACGTCAGGGAGGCAGGCCTCTCGCTCCTCGAGCCCTCGCGCCCGGAAGGCGTAGAACGGCTGGTCCCGACCCAGACGCCGCGACAGCTCCTGGTAACACACGACGTTACCGCCCGCAGGATGCACCCAGAACAGGGGAGCCTTCGAACCGGCCGGCTGGATTTCAACAAGACAAGGCTGGACTGCGGATTCATCGTAGCGCAACGCCGCTGCCAGGCGTTCGATGGTCGGTTCGCGCAGGAGTTGGGCCAGGGACAGCCGACGCCCTGTTTGGCGCTGAATGCGCGCCACGGCGTGCACCGCCAGCAGCGAGTGGCCGCCGAGCTCGAAGAAGTCGTCCGTGACCCCGACGGGCTGGACGCCCAGCAGGTCCTCCCAGATCCGCACCAACTCCAATTCCAGCAGGCTTCGCGGCGGCATGCTGGAGCGTTCTGCCGGACCCGACACCAGCTCCGGGGCTGGCAGCGCGCGGCGGTCGATCTTGCCGCTCGTCGTGCGCGGCAGCGACGGCAACGCCACGAAAGCCGACGGCACCATGTGCTCCGGCAAGCGCCCGCGCAGGTATTCCCGCAACTCCCGCACCGGCACCGCTTCTTCGGACCAGGCGATATAGGCCACCAGGCGCCGCCCTCCCCCCATCTCCTCCCGCGCCACCACCGCCGCCTGCCGCACCCCAGGGTGCGCCAACAGCGCCGCCTCGATCTCCCCCGGCTCGATGCGGAATCCCCGCACCTTGACCTGCTGGTCGATCCGCCCCAGGAACTCCAGCTCGCCATCCGGACGGAAGCGGCCCAGGTCTCCCGTGCGATACAGCCGCGAACCCGCGCCGCCGGCCAACGCGGCGTACGGATTGGGCACGAACCGCTCGGCCGTGCGCTCCGGCCGGCCAAAGTAGCCGCGCGAGAGCCCGGCGCCTCCCAGGTACACCTCCCCTGGCGCTCCCAGCGGCACCGGCCGGCGCTCCCCGTCGAGCAGGTAAACCTGCGTGCCCGCCACCGGCCGACCGATCGACGGCGCCGCGATCGTCCCCCGTGGAATCGCCGCGATCGTCGAGAACGTGGTGTCCTCCGACGGGCCGTAGAGGTTGTACAGCCGCACCCTGCTGCCGCCGTGGACGGCGTCGGCCAGGGCCCGCGACACCACCTCGCCGCCAAGGTTGACGGTGCGCACCGAAGCCGGCAGGGCGCCGGCGGCGACCAACTCGGCCATCGCCGAGGGCACCGTATTGACCAGCGTCACCTCCGCCGCCCCCGGCAGCTCCGGCAGGGCCAGCACATTGGCCGCGACCAGCACCTTGCCCCCCCGCGACAGCGGCACGAACAGCTCGAAGACCGACATGTCGAAGCCGATCGAGGTCGCCGCCAGCACGCAGGCCAGATCCTCCGGCGGAAAGACCTCCCAGGCCCAACGCACGAAGGCCACCGCGCTGCGGTGCTCCAGGGCCACCGCCTTGGGCACGCCGGTCGAGCCCGAGGTGTAGATCAGATAGGCCAGGTTCCCTGGATCTGCAGCCGCCTCGCGGGCCGCCTCGGCCGCCGGCTCGCTCTCCCAGCCCGGCTCCAGAAACACCGGCTCGACGCCCTCCGGCAGCGGCCCAATCGAAGCCACCAGCTCGCGCCGCGTCAGCAGCACTGGGGCCCCCGAGTCGCGCAGCATGAAGGCGAGGCGCGCCGGCGGGTAGGCGGCATCGAGCGGCACGCAGGCCCCGCCGGCCTTGAGCACCGCCAGCAGCGCCACCACCAGCTCCGAGGTCCGCTCCAGGAGCACTCCCACGCAGCGCTCCGGACCGATGCCCAGGGCGCGCAGGCGGCCGCTCAGCCGCTCCGCCCGCCGGTCGAGCTCGGCATAGCTCAGCGTCGCCTCCGGTCCCGCCACCGCCACCGCCCCCGGCGTCCGCACCGCCTGTGCCTCGACCAGCTCGTGCAGGCAAACCGGCGCCGCCGCCGGCACCGCCGTGTCGGTCCACTCCCGCAGCAACGCGTGCCGCTCAGCCTCGCTGAGCAGCGGCAGCTCCGACAGCCGCCGCGCCGGCGCCGCCGCCACCGACTCCAACAGCGCCGCGAAATGGACCCCCAGCCGCTCCACCGTCGCCGCATCGAACAGCGACGGGTCGTAGCTGAACCCGCCCCCCAATCCCCGCTCCCCCACGCTGAGGATCAGCGACAGGTCGAACTTCGCCGCCGCGGCCTGCTCACCGAGCGCCGCGATCCGCAGCCCCGGCAGCTCCACCGCCGGCGTCTCCACGGTCTGCAGAGCGAACAGCAGGTCGAACAGCGGCGTGCGGGTGGCGTCGCGCTGCGGCGCGATCTCCTCGACCAGCTTCTCGAACGGCACCTCCTGGTGGGCGAAGGCCGACAGCGTCTCCTCCCGGGTGCGCTCCAGCAGCACCGAAAACCCAGGGTCATCCCCCAGCCGCG
>Ga0075434_100001941_pt1 | contig 17939 bp, 20 predicted proteins | sample RhiMethybrSRZTD3_FD_75298 | JGI IMG/M metagenome (GOLD analysis project Ga0075434, IMG submission 75298) | Populus rhizosphere microbial communities from Tennessee, USA - Rhizosphere MetaG P. TD hybrid SRZTD3 | ecosystem: Host-associated > Plants > Roots > Rhizosphere > Soil | place: USA... | reverse complement strand
AAGCACTCGCAGCGAGTAGCTGTAGGTCTCGCTCGGCTTTAACACGCTGTCCACGGTGGTGTGGATTGCGCAGGAAGTTCCCGCTCCTAGCGCTTCTTCCATCCCCAGCCACGCCGTCCGGCGCGCCTGCGACGATGGCTGATTCTCCTGCAAATGGCCGAAAACGACCTGTTCACAAGGGACATTCCCACAGGGGTTGCGAACCCTAGTAACCCGGGGGAGGACGTGCTGGAATCGCCACGCATGTCGCTCGCCCCTGTCCCGACGCCGGCCTCAGTCCCCGGCGCCGTCCCGCCGCAAAATCTCGAGGCCGAGGAGTCGGTCCTCGGCGCGATGATGATCTCGGGGAATGCGATCGCGGCCGTGACCGAGATCCTCGACGCGAGCGATTTCTACCGCGAGTCCCACGCAAAGATCTACCGCGCCGCGCTCCAGCTCTACGGCAAGAACGAGCCGGTCGACGCGATCACGCTGACGAATGAGCTCGAGCAGCGCGGCGAGCTCGACGAGATCGGCGGGCGCGTCCGCCTCCACGAACTCGCGCGGCTCGTGCCGGCCACCGCCAACGCCCGCCACTACGCCGAGATCGTCCGCGAGACGGCGACGCTGCGCGGCCTCATCCTCGCCGGCGGCCAGATCGCGCAGCTCGGCTGGGACCGGGAGGGCGAGCCGACCGAGCTCGTGGCCCGCGCCGAGCAGCTCGTCTTCGAGCTCGGGGAGCGGAGAGCCGAGGGCGAGCTCGTCCTCTTCAAGGACGCACTCCTCGAGGCGTTCCAGACGATCAACAAGCTGTACGAGTCGGGCGCCGAGGTGACGGGCCTCGCGAGCGGCTTCAAGGATCTCGACCGCATCACCGGCGGCTTCCAGCCCGCGAACCTCGTGATCATCGCCGCCCGCCCGTCGATGGGAAAGAGCGCCTTCGCGCTCGAGATCGCGAACCACGTTGCGGTCGACCACGAGACGCCGTGCGCCTTCTTCAGCCTCGAGATGTCCAAGCAGGAGGTGGCACAGCGGCTGATCTGCTCCCGCGGCAAGGTCGACGCGGGCCACATCCGCACCGGCAGGCTCACGCGGGACGACTGGCCGCGGGTCGTGCAGGCGTGTGGCCAGCTCGAGTCGGCGCCGCTCTACGTCGACGACACGCCAGCGCTCAGTCTGCTCGAGCTCCGCGCCCGCGCCCAGACGCTGAAGCGGCGCCAGCCGGATCTCGGGCTCGTCGTCGTTGACTACCTCCAGCTGATGACGACCGGCCGCAACGAAGAGAGCCGCGTGCAGGAGGTGTCCTCGATCTCCCGCGGCCTGAAGGAGATCGCGAAGGACCTCGACCTTCCGGTCGTCGCGCTCTCGCAGCTCAACCGCTCGCCCGAGCAGCGCCACGACAAGCGGCCGATGCTCTCCGACCTGCGCGAGTCGGGCTCGATCGAGCAGGACGCCGACCTCGTCATGTTCCTCTACCGCGAGGAGTACTACGACCGCGACGACGCCGACGACTCGAAGAAGGGAGTCGCCGAGGTGATCGTCGCCAAGCACCGCAACGGACCGGTCGGCGCCTTCAACGTCGCCTTCATCAGCAAGTTCGCCAAGTTCGCCAGCCTTGCCCACTAGCCGCACAGAGAAATGCCTCGGTTGCGGGCGCGAGTTCGAGACCGAGCAGGTCGTCCTCCTCGGGCAGACGTTTCCCGCCGAGCGCTACTGCGAGCTGTGCCGGGCCACCGAGCAGGTCGTGGACGACCAACGCCGGGCGGACGAGCGCTGGGCCCGAGTGCAGGTCCCTTCCGCCTACGACGGCAGCACGTTCGAGAACTTCGAGCCCGTGCCCGACACGCGCAACGCGCTCGCCGTGTGCCGGCAGTGGACGAAGGAGTTCCGCGCGGGGACCGACCTGCACCAGGGCCTCCTCCTCCGCGGCAATCCCGGCGCGGGCAAGACGCACCTCGCGGTCGCCATCCTGCGCGAGGTCATCTGGAGCGATCGCGAGCCAAGGCCGACGGCGCTGTTCCTCAACGTTCCGAACTGGCTGAACGCGCTGCGCGAGAGCTACGGCGACGGCGAACCACCGCCGAACCCGAGCGGATATGAGCTCGTCGTGCTCGACGACCTCGGCGCCGAGGACTGGTCGAGCTGGGCGCGCGACCGCATCTACAACCTCGTCAACCAGCGCGAGCAGCAGCGTCGGCTTGTGATCGTGACGACGAACCACGAGTGGCGGGAGCTCGCCGGCCGCGTCGGCGGCCCCACCGCGAGCCGTCTACGGCGGCTGACCCGCGAGGTGCATGTGGACGCCCGCGCCGACTTCCGCGAGCGCGCGGCAGCCTAAGTCAACGGCATACTTCCTCGACGTGCCCGCCACCGTCATCGTGGGCGCGCAGTGGGGCGACGAGGGGAAGGGCAAGATCGTCGACCTGCTCGCCCAAGACTCCGACGTCGTCTGCCGCTACCAGGGCGGCCCGAACGCCGGCCACACGATCGTCGTCGGGGACGAGACGTACAAGATCCGCGCGCTGCCGAGCGGGATCGTCCGCGGCAAGCCGTGCGTGATCGGCAACGGCTGCGTCGTCGACCCGGAAGTGCTGATCGCCGAGCTCGACGAGTTCGAGCGGCGCGGCCACCCAACCGACGAGGTCTACGTATCGGGCAACGCCCACCTGATCATGCCGTGGCACCTCGCGATCGACCAGGCGAGCGAGCGGCGGCTCGGCAGGCTTGCGATCGGCACGACGAAGCGCGGGATCGGCCCCTGCTACGCGGACAAGGCGATGCGGCTCGGCATCCGCGTGCAGGACATCCTCGACACGAAGATCCTTCGCGAGAAGATCGAGGTCGCGCTCGCGGAGAAGAACCTCTGGCTCGAGCGCGTGTACGAGGCGGAGCCCTTCGACCTCGAGACGGTCGCGGAGCAATACGAGGGGTATGCGCAGCGGCTGCGTCCACTCGTCGCGGACGCGTCCCTTTACGTCGACACGGCTCTGCGGGCGGGAAAGGCGGTGCTGTTCGAGGGAGCGCAGGCGACGCTGCTGGACCTCGACCACGGCACCTATCCCTTCGTCACCTCCTCGAACCCGGTCGCGGCGAGCGCCGCGACGGGGGTCGGGATCGGGCCGCAGCGGATCGACCGCGTCGTCGGAGTCTCGAAGGCGTACGTGACCCGGGTCGGCGAGGGCCCGTTCCCGTCGGAGATCCCGGGGGCCGAGCAGGCCAGGATGCGGGAGCTCGGCGGCGAGTACGGGACCGTGACGGGACGGGAGCGGCGCTGCGGCTGGCTCGACCTCGTCGCCCTCCGCTACGCCGTCCGCGTCAACGGCATCGACCAGCTCGCGCTGACCAAGCTCGACGTCCTCTCCCACTTCTCCGAGCTCCCGGTCTGCGTCCGCTACCGCACGCGCGACGGCCGCGAGACCCCCGACTTTCCGGCCCACCAGAGCGACTTCCACGCGGCCGAGCCCGTGTACGAGGTGCTCGAGGGCTGGAGTGAGCCGCTCGACGGCTGCTCGTCGGTCGCCGAACTGCCGGCCCCGGCGCGCGGCTACGTCGAGCTCGTCGAGCGCGAGCTCGACGTCGAGGTGACGCTCGTCGGCACGGGTGCCGAGCGTTCCTCGGTGCTCACGCGGGCGTGACCGCTGCGGCGAACGCGCGCGCCTTCAGCTCGAACGGCCCCTGAGGATTGCCGAGCCGCCGGGACAACTCCTCGTACGCGCGCTCCCGCTGTTCGGCGTCGAGCGAGGCGACCCACTGGCCGGCGGGACCGACGCCGCGACCCATCGCCTGCCAGAACTCCTCGAAGTCCCGGTAGCCCGCGGTCACATCGAGTGCCGCGGACTCGACCTCGCCGTGCGGCGCGAGCAGCTCGTTGATCGTCTGCGGCGTCCGGTAGCGGCGCGGCTCTCCCCCGCGCGTCGCGCCGATCGCCTCCGCCGTCTCATCGATCGCCCGGAACATGTCGACCTCGGCGATGCCCCACATACAGACCGCAAGGCGTCGAGCAACCCGTGCCATCTCGGCGACGGCGGCCGGAGCATCGGACACGAAGCCGACCACGAGCTGCGCAAGCGACAGGTCGAACTCGCCGGCCCCGAACGGAAGCGACTCCGCCCGCGCCTCCTGCACCTCGACGTCGGGAAAGCGCTCGCGCAACACGGCGGCGAACTCGGGCGACGGATCCGCCGCCGCGACCGACGCACCGCGAGACAGGAGCTCCGCAGTGAGTGCGCCGGTGCCGGCGCCGACGTCGAGCACGAGCGCACCCGAGCCCACGCCGGCGAAGTCCGCAAACAGCGGCGCGAGGCGGGTCGAGTAGCGACCCATGAAGTCGTCATAGGCGTCGCCGTCCACGCGAAAAACCCCGCTCATGGCGCGAGCGTATCGCGCACATGGCCGGGTCCCGCGCGGGCGGCGCGACTACAAACGCGATCTGAAAGGATCGCCGGGTGAGGGCGCTCGTCGTCGGGTCGGGAGGTCGCGAGCATGCACTCGCCTGGTCTCTCTCCCGCAGCGGTGACCTCGACGAGCTGCACGCCGCTCCCGGCAACCCCGGAATCGCGGCGCTCGCCCACTGCCATCCCGTGCGTGCCGACGACCACGCCGCGCTCGTCTCGCTCGCGCGCGAGCTCCGCATCGACCTGGTCGTCGTCGGCCCGGAGGCGCCGCTCGTTGCGGGTCTCGCCGACGAGTTGCGCCATCGCGGCATCGCCGTCTTCGGCCCAAGCGCCGCTGCAGCGCGCATCGAAGGCTCCAAGGCCTTCGCGAAGGAGGTGATGGACGCCGCCGGGGTGCCAACCGCCAAGACGCTGCCCATCGCCCAGCCGCCGTGCGTGATCAAGCTCGACGGGCTCGCCGCAGGCAAGGGAGTGTGGATCTGCCACACCCAGGAGGAGCTCGACTCGGCCCTCCAGGTCGCGCAGGCGTTCGACCAGCCCTTCCACGTCGAGGAGCTGCTGGAGGGGCCCGAGCTGTCGCTCTTCGCCCTCGGCGTCGGCGAGGCGGCCGTTGCCTTCCCTCCGGCCCGCGACTACAAGCGGATCGAGGACGGCGACAGCGGCCCGAACACCGGCGGGATGGGCTCTTTCTCGCCGCTGCCCGACGTCGCCGACGACGAGGCACCGGAGATCCTCGAGACGGTGCACCTGCCGGTGCTCCGCGAGCTCGCGCGCCGGGGCGCGCCGTTCCAGGGCCTCCTCTACGCGGGACTGATGCGCACCGACGACGGTCTCCGCGTGATCGAGTTCAACTGCCGCTTCGGCGACCCCGAGACGCAATCGCTCCTGCCCCGGCTCGAGAGCGACTTGCTGCCGCTGCTCGCGGGCGACCTCTCGCAGCAGCCGGAGGTCGCCGATCGAGCCGCCGTAACGGTCGTGCTCTCGGGCGGCGGCTACCCCGAGCGCAGCGACCAGGGGACGCCGATCGAGGGAGTCGAGGCCGCCGAGGCGACGGGAGCGCTCGTCTTCCACGCAGGGACTGCGCTGCACGACGGGCGGCTCGTCACGAACGGCGGTCGGATCCTGAACGTCGTCGGGGTCGGCGCGACGGTCGCCGAGGCGCGAACCGCGGCCTACGACGCGGCGGCGCACATAGATTTCGCCGGCATGCACCTCCGCACGGATATCGCCTCGAATGTCTGAGGGCCCGCGCGTCGGGATCCTCGTCGGCTCGGAGTCTGACCGCGAGCGGATGCAGGGCGCCACGGCGCTGCTCGACGAGGCGGGCGTCGCCTACGAGTTCGAAGTGCGGTCGGCGCACCGCACGCCGGGCGCCGTCGCCGAGTACGCCCAGAGCGCGCGCGACCGCGGCCTGCGCGTGCTCATCTGCGGTGCGGGGCTCTCGGCCGCGCTGCCGGGTGCGGTCGCGGCACATACCGACTTGCCGGTGATCGGCGTCCCTCTGCGCTCGAGCCTCAGCGTGCTCGACGGCCTCGACGCGCTGCTCGCGATCGCGCAGATGCCGCCCGGCGTTCCCGTAGCGGCGGTGGGCGTCGACAACGCCCGCAACGCCGCCGCGCTCGCCCTCCGGATCCTCAACATCTGAGACCGGCGCCGGCCGACAGCCGGAGCCGATCGCATCTCCCCCTCCTTAACCGACGATGTTCGTGCCGCCGGCAGGCAGCGGAACGTGGTCGACGCCCTGGGCGTCGAGCGCCTGCGCCAGGACTCGATGCGCAGCGGTCGGCCGGAACCCGCAGTTGCAGCTCGCGGTGCCCTGCGTCATGACGCCCGCAAACTGAACGTCGCGGTCGTACTTGCGGTGAGAGATCCGCGCGAGCTCAGCCCACTGCTCCGCCATCGCGGAGTTGTAAATCTCGGGCAGCGCCTTCGTGTGGCGGATGCCGCCCGAGACGAACCACGCCTGCCGGGCGCTCCAGACCGCGCCGACTCCACCGTCGAGCGAGCCGTAGTTGAAGAGCGTGTGCCCGTGCACCGCCGCCCGGAAGCCGTGGAAGAACTGACGCGTCTTGCGGAAGGCCGGATCCCAGGCGGGCTCGGCATCGTCGGCGGCGGCCGTCTCGACGTGCTCGTCGAGTCCTTTCCGGGCGAGCTTCAGTCCGAGCCGGTTCGTCTCCCGGGCCCACCGGACACCGGCGGCGTAGGCGCTCGGCACCGACGGGTGGTAGTTGCTCGTCCCGCGCGCGAGCTCGATCGACGCGGTGGAGCCCTTCGGCAGGCACGAGACATAGCCGTGCGCGTAGCCGAGCATCGCCCTCGTGATCTTGCGGTTCGGCGCGAAGCGGCCGGAGAAGAGGAGCGTCCCGTAGCCGCCGTGGTGGAACGACGGCTTGCCGAAGTCGAGGATGACGATGCCGCTCTCATGCCGGCGGGCGGCGGAGCAGCCCTGGGCGGAGAGGATCCAAGGCTGCGCGCTGTGCTCGTAGATCGAGAGCGTCGTCGCCCGCAGGCGATGCCGCGGATGGGGCTGCGCGTGCGGGTTCGGCGCCTGCGGCTTCGTCCCGTGCCGCTTCGGCCCGTGCCGCTTCACGGCGTGCCGCTTCGTGGCATGCCTGTGCGTCGACCTGTGCTTCGGCTTGTGCGGCGGCTTCTGGTTGTGCCGAAGCTCGCGAAGCGCCCGAAGCCACACGCGGGGGTGCGGCGCGAAGCCGGGAATCAGGCTGTGGACGTGGCCGCCGGCCACCGCCGGAGCCTGTCGCTTGCCGTGAGGGCTCTTGGCCGGATGACCTTTGGCCAGCGCACCACCGCTGACGCCTAGGGCGAAGGCGAGAACAGCGGCGACGGGGAACAAATGCCTCTTCAAGAGCACCTTCCTACAGATTTCGCAGGGAAAATTCGCGCCAGAGTAGCGGCGTATTTCGCGGGTCGCGGTCCCCCGTTAGAGGGAGATGGCTCCGGCAGGCGAGCGCTCTAGACTGGAGCCGTGATCGCCCGCTACTCCCGCCCGGCCATGGCCAGGATCTGGTCGGACGACGGGAAGCTCGCGGCCTGGCTCGAGGTCGAGCTTGCGGCCACGGCAGCGTGGGCCGAGCTGGGAGTCGTGCCCGATGCGGCCGCTGCACGCATCGCCCAGGCGACACCGCCGGCGCCGGAGCGGGTCTCCGAGCTCGAGGCGACGCTCCACCACGACACCGCCGCCTTCGTCGATGCCGTCGCCGAGCAGCTCGGCGAGGAAGGCGGCCGCTGGTTCCACTACGGCCTTACCTCCTCCGACGTCGTCGACACGGCGCTCTCGCTGCAGATCCGCGAGGCGGGCGCGCTGATCCTCGCGGGCCTCGACCGCGCCTTCGCCGTCGTCGCGACTCGGGCCGAAGAGCACCGCGAGACGCTGCAAATCGGCCGCACGCACGGTGTCCATGCCGAGCCCACCACCTTCGGGCTCAAGCTCGCCGGCTGGGGATTCGAGCTGGCGCGCGGCAAGGAACGCGTCGCGCGGGCGCTCGAGGGGATGCGCGTCGGCAAGCTCTCGGGCGCGGTTGGCACCTACGCCGCGACGGATCCCGAGCTCGAGCGGCTCGCGTGCGAGCGGATCGGCCTCGAACCCGCGCCATCCTCGACGCAGATCATCCAGCGCGACCGCCATGCGGAGCTCCTCTCGGCGCTCGCGGTCGTCGCGTCCTCTCTCGACGCCTTCGCGCTCGAGGTCCGGCACCTCGCGCGCACCGAGGTCGGCGAGGTGCAGGAGCCGTTCGGCCGTGGCCAGAAGGGCTCGTCGTCGATGCCCCACAAGCGGAATCCCGTCGTCGCCGAGCGCATCTGCGGCCTCGCGCGCGTCGTCCGTGCGTGCTCGCTCGTCGGACTCGAGAACGTCGCCCTCTGGCACGAGCGCGACATCTCCCACTCCTCGGCTGAGCGCGTCGCCATCCCCGACGCCTTCCTCGCGCTCGACTACATGCTCGACCGCTTCGCCTGGGTCGTGGAGGGTCTCGTCGTTCGGCCCGAGCGGATGCGTCGCAACCTCGAGGCGAGCCACTTCCTCTTCTTCAGCCAGCGCGTGCTCAACGCCCTCGTCGAGTCCGGCCTCGCCCGGGACGACGCCTACCGGCTCGTTCAGCGAGCGTCGATGCGCGCGTGGGAGGAGGAGCTCGATTTCCGCGAGCTCTGCCGCGCCGACGACGAGATCGCCTCGCGCGTCGACCTCGACTCGACCTTCGACCTCGGCGCCTACACGCGCCACATCGACACCGTGTTCGCCCGCCTCGAAGCCCTCAAGAAGGAGCCCCTACATGCCTGAGACCCACATCGCGTCCGGCAAGATCCGCGAGATCTACGAGATCGACGACGAGCGCCTGCTGCTCGTCGCGTCCGACCGGATCTCGACCTTCGACGTCGTCCTGCCGACCGAGATCCCGGACAAGGGCCGCGTCCTGACCGGCCTCTCCGGCTATTGGTTCACGGTCCTCGGGCCGATCGTCCCGAACCACATGCTCGCCATCCGCGACGACGGCCGCTCGATGGAGTGCCACCGGCTCGAGATGCTGCCGATCGAGTGCGTCGTGCGCGGCTATCTGGCCGGATCGGCGTGGAAGGACTACCGGGCGAGCGGCGAGGTCTGCGGGCACCGGCTGCCGGAGGGCCTCCAGGAGTCCGACAAGCTGCCGGCACCGATCTTCACCCCTGCGACCAAGGCCACGGAGGGGCACGACGAGAACATCACGCGCGAGCAGGCGGCCAAGCTGGTGGGCGAGGAGCGGTTCCGCGAGGTCGAGGAGGTCTCGCTCCGTCTCTACAAGACCGCGGCCGACCACGCGCTGCGGGCGGGGCTGATCATCGCCGACACGAAGTTCGAGCTGGGGCTAGACGCCGAAGGAAACCTCGTGCTCGGCGACGAGGCGCTGACGCCCGATTCTTCACGCTTCTGGCCCGGCGACACATACGAGCCCGGCCGCGCTCAGGACAGCTTCGACAAGCAGTACGTCCGCGACTACTGCGAGACCACCGGCTGGGACAAGACCGACCCCGGCCCGGAGCTACCCGACGAGGTCGTTCAGGTCACGCGCAAGAAGTACCACGAGGCGTTCGAACGGCTGACCACGATCCCGTTCCCCGCCTACCTCGACGATCCCAGCGTGGTGCTCGGGTGAAGGCGACGGTCCTCGTCCGGCCGAAACCGGGGATCCTCGACCCCCAGGGCGAAGCGGTCGGCTCGGCGCTCGGCCACCTCGGCTTCGACGTGCAGGACGCGCGGGTCGGCAAGGTGATCGACCTCGAGGTGGAGGCGGCCGACGAGGCGACGGCGAGGGTAGAGGTCGAGCAGATGTGCGAGCGCCTGCTCGCGAACCCGCTGATCGAGTCGTACGAGGTGGAGATCGTTGGCTAGCCCGCAGCCCAGGATCGGGGTCGTCACCTACCCCGGCTCGCAGGACGACCGGGACGCGCTCTGGGCGCTCGCCGCGCTCGACGCGGAGGCGGTCGCGGTCTGGCACGAGGAGCCCGAGCTGCCGGACCTCGACGCGGTCGTGCTCCCCGGCGGCTTCTCGTACGGCGACCACCTCCGCTGCGGGGCGATCGCCCGCTTCTCACCTGCGACGGCCGCGGTGCGCGAGTTCGCCGACGCCGGAGGGCTCGTGCTCGGGATCTGCAACGGCTTCCAGATCCTCTGCGAGGCGGCCCTGCTGCCGGGCGCGCTGCTGCGCAACGAGTCGCTCCGCTTCGTCTGCCGCGACGTCCGGCTGACGGTCGAGCGTCACGACCTGCCCTTCACCGCGCGCTGCACCGCCGGCCGGCGGATCGTGCTGCCGGTGAAGCACGGCGACGGCCGCTACCTGCCTCCCCCGGATCTCGATCCCGCGCAGGTGGTGCTCCGCTATGTCGACAATCCGAATGGATCGATCGACGACATCGCCGGCGTCTGCAACGGGGCCGGCAACGTCATGGGGCTCATGCCGCACCCCGAGCATGCGGTCGATCGGCTGCTCGGCTCCGACGACGGCGCGCTGCTCCTCGCCTCGCTCGTCGACGCCGCTCGCGAAAGGGTGCTCGCCGCGATCTAGACCTCCATACCGAGTGCCTGGGCGAGCGCCGGGCGCTTGGCGAGGGCGGCTTTCAGCCGTCCGATGTCTCGCTCTCGGAGGGTCACCGGCCCGCGCGTGCCGCCACCGGCGCCCGCGTAGGAGAAGCGGACGAGCCGCTCCCCCTTCGGGGTCTCGAGCAGCTGGACCTTCGATGCGAACCGCTTGGTCCCCGCTTGCTGCGGGACGGTCAGCTCCTCCACGAGATCCGCAGGTCCCCACGGTGTCGCCGCCCTCGTCGCCATGCCGAGGACGCTAGCCGCGCAGGCGTGCCGCGTTGGTCACGGCTTCCTGGAGAGTTTCAGCCGAGCTTAGAGGCGCAGGGGTCGAGGTAGACGTCGTCGATCTGCCAGCTGCCCGACGTCGCGGTCGACGTGAACCGCACCTGGGCGGAGGTGGTGAGGAGAGGCAGCGCGAGCGTGGAGAGGACACGCTGAGTCGGCTGCCAGCTCGAGTAGCTCCCCGCGGACAGGCTCCCGACGTTGAGCACGCCGGTCAGGTTGCCGGTGAGTCCACGGAAGAGGACCTGGACGCGGAGCGGGCCGTTCGCGCCGACGCTGTGCGCGAACGCGCGGATCCACGGGTCTAGCAGGCTGACCGGAAGCCGGGAGCTCAGCGCGGTCGCGCCTGGGCCGAGCTGGAGCGCGTGGGTCCCCGCGCCCGAGACATGCCAGGGCTCGTTCGCCGAGGCGATCGCCGTGCTCCCCGTCAGCGTCCAGGCGGTCTTCCCACTCTCGAAGCCGAGGTTCGGGAAGGCGCAGTAGGCGTCGAGGTCTCCCCACGGTTTGAACGGATACGACTTCGCTCCGCATGAGGGCAGGAGCGCGTTTGCGCCGCTGGCCGATGCCGCGGGGACGGAAAGCCCGGCCGCCGCGACCATCGCCGCCGAGATGAGCCACAAGTGCTTCGTACACCGCATTTCCATACCTCGCCGAAGCCGCAGGAACACTGGGCTCATCGTGCTCCGACGCTCGGCGACGGGCAATCACTCCCCCGGGGGACGTCGTTCCCTCGAACGAGGGTTCTCGCGCTCGCACTCAAGCACCCTGGGCCGGTGTGCCGATCTTGTGCGGGTGAGCGAGACCATCGCAGCCAGCGCCGCACGGACCACCGACGACGCAGTACTCGAGCTCCAGCGCGAGAGCGAGTCGCAGCACCTGGCACGGATGGGTGTCACCGGCCTGCTCGCTTCCGGGTTCGTCGCCGTCGCACTCGGAGCTCTGCTGCTCCCCGGGCAGCGGTCCCTGTCGCTTGCCGCGCTCGCGTCAAGCCTCGTCGCCTATGCGATCGCCTCCCGTGTCGAGGTCGAGTTTCCGGGCTTCGTCGCGTTGCCCACGGAAGCCGTGTTCGTGGCGATGTGGTTCGTGCTGCCCGTGCGAACGCTTCCCCTGGTCGTCTGCCTCGGGATGCTGCTCGGGCGGCTCCCCGATGTCGTTCGCCATCGGATGCCCGCCGACCGGCTAGCGCTGACGGTCGCCAACTGCTGGTTCTCGGTCGGGCCCGCGCTCGTCCTCTACGTCGCCGGAACACGCGGAGCGCAGTGGGACGACCTGGCCATCTACGCCGCAGCCCTCGTGGCGCAGTTCGTGGTCGACTCCGTCTCCACCTTCGTCCTGGCCCGCGCCGTCGTCCCCCTGTCGCTGCGGAGCCACGTCCGGAGCATGCTCTCGGCCTACGCCTTCGACACGGTTCTCGCACCGCTCGGGCTGCTGGCCGCGTTCCCGGCCTCGCAGCACCCGGAAGCGCTGCTGCTCCTGCTCCCGATGCTGCTTGTCGTCTCGCGCGTCGCGACCGAGCGCCGGGAGAAGAACGACACGGTGCTCGAGCTGAAGAACGCGTACCAGGGGACGTCGTACCTGCTCGGCGACATGATCGAGGCAGACGACGCCTACACCGGCTCGCACAGCCGGGACGTCGTCGAGCTCGTCCTCGCGGTCGCCGAGCGGCTCGGGCTCGACGCGGGCGAGCAGAGGATGGCGGAGTTCACGGCGCTCCTCCACGACGTGGGGAAGATCAGGATCCCGACCGAGATCATCAACAAGCCCGGTCCGCTCGATGACGACGAGCGCGCCCTGATGAACACGCACACGATCCTCGGCCAGGAGATGCTCGCGCGTGCCGGGGGCTTGCTGGGCGAGGTCGGGCCGCTCGTCCGCTCCTGCCACGAGCACTGGGACGGGAACGGCTATCCCGACGCGCTCGCGGGCGAGGAGATCCCGCTCGTCGCGCGCATCGTCTGCACGTGCGACGCATGGAGCGCGATGACGACCGACCGCTCGTACCGCCGCGCGCTCTCGCACGACGCGGCGATCGCCGAGCTCCGGAAGTGCGCTGGGACGCAGTTCGACCCGCGGGTCATCGATGCGCTCCTTGACGCCCTCGACGCCTAGCGGACGAGCAGCCCGAAGATGTAGCCGGCCGCGATCGACACGGCCGGCCCGAGCACCCAGCCCTGGAGGATCGAGAAGAGCGTCGCCAGGTGCACCGTCTCACGGCCGCGCGCGAACCCCGCTCCGGCCATCGCGCCGACGAGCGCCTGGTTCATCGAGGTGAAGAACCCGAAGGCGACGGCCGCGAGCACGACTGCCGCCTGGACGAGCTGCGCCGCCGTCGCCATGGCGCGGTCGACCTCGACGATCTCAAAGGCGACCCGGCGCAGGAGCGGCTTCCCCCACGTCAGGACACCGACGGCGATGGCGGCGCCGCCTACCGCTCCCGCCTCGAGCGGGCTGAAGGTGCCGGTGCCGACGAGCGCGCCGCTCGCGTTCGAGACGTCGTTCGCTCCCATCGCGAAGGCGGCGACGGCTCCCATGGCGACGAGAATCGTCCCGATGCGCTCCCCGAGCCGCAGACGATCGAGGCCGCGGGTCAGAAGGAGCCCGAGGAAGATCGCAGCGATGGGCGCCGCAGCCCAGACCACGGCAAGATGGCCGATCGAAACCCATTGCACGCCGGTGCCCGTGGCGAGCGCAACGCCGACGACCGCGAAGACGAGGATCTGGATCGTCGAGGTCGGCATGCGGAACCGGTTGAAGAACGTGGTGACCGCGAACGCGACTCCGATCACGACGACTTCGTCGGCGACCGAGAGCGGATGATCGGTGAGCCCCGAGCCGACGCGTCGCTCGACCGCATGGCTCGCGAACGTCGCCCCGAGGAACGCCAGCGGCGCCATGAGGAGGAGGGCGTGCCAGGCTCCGATCGCGCGTAGCGCATGCGGCATCCCCATCACCGCGCCCGTGTAGTGCGCGCCGATGCTCCACGCAAAGCCGATCGCGAGCACGATGAGGAGCGCAGTCACGGCCCGGCGACGTTATACGGCTTGGCGGCGCCCCCTCGAACACGGTACGGTCCCGGCCATGGAGGCTCGCAAAGAGCCGCAGGGCCCCGGGTACGACGACTGGTTCGACGAGCCCGAGCTGCCGACCGAGACGCAGAGTGGCGCCAATCGCGGCGTCTATGAGGACGACGCCGACGAAGTGTGGGTCCTGCCGGAGGACGAGGACGATCGCTCGCCCGGCCAGCGCGAGTTCGTGATAGCCGGGCGGACGCTGACGATGACGCAGGTCGCAATCATCGGGCTCTCCGTCCTCGCCATCATCTTCGCGATCCTCGCCGCGGCGGGTGTCTTCAACGGCGCGAAGGCGGCGGCGCCGCCGGTGGCACCGACGGTCAAACACGTCACCGTGACGGTGCAACCCACCACCGCGGCGAACACGACCTCCTCGGCGCCCGCGCCGTCCCAGACGCTCAAGCCAGGCGACACGGGGTCGCAGGTGAAGACCCTGCAACGGGCGCTCACGACGCTTGGCTTCTCACCGGGCACGCCCGACGGTGACTACGGGCCGTCGACGCAGAACGCGGTCGAGCGGTTCCAGGTCGCGAAGGGCCTGGGTGAGGACGGCATCGTGGGCCCGGCGACGCTCGCCGCGCTGCAGAAGGCGCTCTCGGGCTAGGCGTCAGACGGGCTTGCTCAGCCCGTTCCGTTCCTGCGGGATCAGCAGCTCGAAGCGCGCCCCCCTCGGACGTGCGTCGTAGATGAGGTCTCCTCCGTGTGCCTGCGCGTACGCGCGGGCGATCGCGAGGCCGAGGCCGTGGCCCGACTCGCCGCCGCCGCGGGCGAAGCGATCGAAGATCCGCCCCTCGAGATCCTTGGGGACGCCGGGGCCCGCATCCTCGACCGCGATTCGGAGGTGCCGGTCGCGCTGTTGCGCGACGATCCGGATCGGCGGCGCGCCGTAGCGGACCGCGTTCGCCACCAGGTTCGAGATGACCCGCTCGAGCACGAGCGGATCGACGACGGCTGCGAGATCGTCGGGGATGTCGAGATCGACCGCGTCCGACGAGGCCAGGGCGCCGTGGACGACTTCGGCGAGGGCCGTCTTCAGCACGACCGGCCGCGGCTCGACGGTGATCGCGCGCGCGTCGAGGCGCGAGAGGTCGAGCAGCTCCTCGAGCAGCGACCGGAGACGCTCACCCTGCTCCACGCCGACGCGCAGCAGCTCCTCGCGCAGCTCCTCGTTCAGGGCCGGACCCCGCTCGGACAGCGTCTTGAGTACTCCGTAGACGGAGGTCGCCGGGGTGCGCAGCTCGTGTGAGGCGACGGAGACAAAGTTGAGCTTCAGCTGGTCGAGCTGGATCAGCTCCTCGTGCAGCTGGGCCCGCTCGATTGCGATCGCGACTCGCTCGGCGACGAGCTGGAGCAGCTCGACCTCGTCCCGCGTGAAGATCCGCGGCGTGAGCGTCCCCACATGGAGGACGCCCAGCGACTCGCCCCGGACGAGCAGCGGGACGCCGACCATCGACTTGAGCTGCTTCTCGCGCAGGATCGGGTTGTAGACCGGGTACTCGTCGACGTCGATCACGATCGGCCGCGCCTCGTCGGCGACCCGGCCGGCGAAGCCTGCGCCGACCGGGATCCGCACCCCGACCTCCTCCTCAATGCCTAGTGCCGCGCGCGCGACCAGCTCGTTCGTCTCCTCGTCGAGCAACAGCACGGCGCAGGTGTCGGTGCGCAGGATGTCCCGGATCCTGGGCAGAAGTACGTTGAGGAGCTGGTTCACCTCGAGGTGGGCCAGAGCCGCGTCGGTCACCGCCTGGACGTGCTCGATCCGTTCGCGCGCGGCGCGCTCGGCCTCGAAGAGGCGCGCATGCTCGATCGCGAGTGCGGCCCGGTCGGCCACGAGCTGGAGCAGCTCGACCTCGTCCTTCTTGAAGTCGCGCAAATGGAGCGAGCCGACGTGAAGAACGCCTCGCACCTCTCCCTCCACGACGAGAGGGACGCCGAGCATCGACCTGATCCCCTTCTCACGCAGGATCGGGTTGAGCACGTGGGCGTGGTCGACGTCGTCGAGGATCACCGGCCGCTTCTCGGCGGCGATCCGGCCCGCGAAGCCCCCGCCGACCGGGACGCGGACGCCCTGCTCGACCTCCTCCTCGATGCCGAGCGCCGCGCGCGCGACGAGCTCGTTGGTCTCCTCGTCGAGCAGCAGGATCGCGCACGTGTCGACTTCGAGGATCTCGCGGGTGCGGTCGAGCAGCGCCGCGAGCAGGTCGTCGAGACGCAGATGCGCCAGCGCGGCGTCCGTGACCGACTGCAGCCGCCGGACGCGCTCCGAGTTGGAACCCTCCGGCCACACAGGGGAGGTATTCCCGCGCAGCGGGGAGCTAAGCGTTCGCGCCGCTCGAGGAGCGGCGGAGGAGCACCGCGGCCGCGAGCGCGAGACCGGCTGCGACCTCGGCGAGCCACACGGACCGGAAGCGGATCGGGTCGACCGACGCCCGGCGTGCGAGCGGCTCGAGACAGAGCGCAGCGGCCGTGACGAGCGCGCCGGCGATCGCCCGACGGGTGCGCCACTGCTGCCCGAACCAACCGAAGAGGGGGCCGGTGAAGACAGCGCCGAGAAGCACCAGGTGCTCGCTGACGAAGAACCCGCGCGCGTTCGCAAGCGTGTAGTGCGCGCCCTCGGCCGGGCTGTCGGTCATGAGGAAGTACCCGACGAGCGCGGCGGCCGTGCAGCCGAGCCCAAGCAGCGCGGCGCGGCGCGGATCGCGCTGGGTCGAGCCGGCGACAAAGGCGAGCACAAGCCACGGAGCCGAGAGCAGGCTCACGTCGGTCGGCCAGCCGATGCCCCAGATGTGGCCCGAGCCGAGGTACTGATCGCCCGCGCCGAAAGCGGCGGCGGCGAGGAGTGCGAGCGCGATCACCATCGCCGCGGAGGCTAGCGACGCAATGCGCGGGCGCGCTCGAGGCTCTCCGCGGGCCACAGCTCGTCCAGGTCGTAGAAGACGTCGTAGGCCGGCACCGCTTCCGGCAGGGTCACCCACGGCAGCTTCGAGCGGGTGAAGATGTGGACGTCGGGCGAAACGCTCGCGGGCTCGTCGAGGGTCCCCGCCCTAACGAAGTAGACGGTGGGGTAGGTGTAGGTGCTGTAGAGAGCGACCTGGCAGCTCGGACAGCGGAAGATCTCCTGTGTCGATCCATCGTCGCGAGGCACCTCGACGAGCTGCGGCTCGCCCGTGACCTCGATGCGATCGGCCTCGATCAGGAGGTTGACGACAAAGGCACTGCCGGTCTGCCGCTGGCAGTTGAGGCAGTGGCAGCAGTGGACGAAGAGCGGGTCGCTCGTCAGCTGGTAACGAACCGCTCCACACGAGCATCCGCCTTCGCGCAGCACGTCCGCCGGCACGCTACTTGCCGCTGCGGTCGATCAGCTCGATGCGATAGCCGTCCGGATCCTGGACGAAGCAGATGAGCGAGCCGCCTTCCCGTACGCGGTACGGCTCCCGTTCGGCCTCGATGCCCTGCTCCTTCAGATCCGCGAGCGATGCCGCAAGGTCGTCGACGCTGACGGCGATGTGGCCGTAGCCGGTGCCGAGGTCGTAGCTGCGGCCGTCGTGGTTGAAGGTCAGCTCGAGCACGGACTCGTGATCGCCGATGCCGTAGAAGTAGTTCGTCGCCTCGAGCTCCCCGTTGCGGACGATGTCCATGTCGCGCTCGAACCGGAAGCCAAGCGCCTCGTAGAACGCGCGGCTCTTCTCAGGGTCGGTGATCCTCACCATCGTGTGCAGGAACTCGGCCATCGCCGAATCCTAGAGCTGCGGCGACCCTGCGGCCGAGTGATCGGCTTGACGCGGAATGAGCCGCTCGTGAGAATCGCTGGGGCGGTGCTCGCACCTGCACAGAACGTCGCATCCGGTCCAGGTCTCGGCCGAGCGTTCGCGGCGGCGCGAACACAACTTGGGCTGATCGCGCTCCTCTTCGGGCTCGCCGCGCTCGGCTGGTGGTGGACGATCGACCAGATGCACGGCATGGATGACGGGCCGTGGACCGGGCTCGGCTCGCTCGGCTGGTTCCTCGGCGTATGGCTCGTGATGATGGCCGCGATGATGCTCCCCTCGGTCACGCCGACGATCGCGCTCTATGCACGCATGACGAGAGCGCGGTCGCTGTTCTCGCCGCTCCTCTTCTCGGCCGGCTATCTCGTGACCTGGG
>Ga0075434_100001939_pt1 | contig 17945 bp, 13 predicted proteins | sample RhiMethybrSRZTD3_FD_75298 | JGI IMG/M metagenome (GOLD analysis project Ga0075434, IMG submission 75298) | Populus rhizosphere microbial communities from Tennessee, USA - Rhizosphere MetaG P. TD hybrid SRZTD3 | ecosystem: Host-associated > Plants > Roots > Rhizosphere > Soil | place: USA... | reverse complement strand
CGCACTCGCGCAGGAACTGCAGTTGGTCAACACCGAGACGCGCGCCGGCAAGCCGCGCGTCGAGGCGCTCAAGAACTTCTCGCGACGCACCACGGTCGACGATGTGCGGGCACTGGTCGCCATGCTGGTACAGACGGAGCGGTTCGGGACCAGCGTCGCACAGGCACTGCGCACGCATGCCGAGGAGTCACGGATGAAGCGCCGTCAGCGTGCCGAGGAACAGGCGGCGAAGCTCTCGGTCAAGCTCATTTTTCCTCTGGTGTTCTTTCTGCTCCCTGCATTTTTCGTCGTCGCTGTTGGTCCCGGTGTGATCAAGTTCGTTGATCTGTTCAGCAACATGACCTTCCCAGGAGGACTCGCTCCATGACCACCATCATTCTCGCCGCCATCGGTGTCGTCACGCTGGTTCTGTACATGTTCAAGCGCCGCGCTCGCCTGCGGGCCGAAGAAGGAGAGACCTACTAAGCGTTCGTTGGTCGTTCGTCTCGAGAGGTTGGTCGATGTCCAGGATTCTGATGTGCCTCGTCTTGGCGACGCTGACCGGTGCATGCGCCGCGAAGAAACCCGTGCGTTCGCTGCGATCCGCGCCGAGCGCCCGGTCTTCTGCGGCGCGTCACGAATCGCTCGAGTCGTTCATCGACAAGGTGCGCGCCACCTCGGCGCGGGCCCGGCCCACAACCGAACGCGCCGAGACCATTGAGATTTCCGACCCGACGCTCGCGACCGAGCTCAAGGCGTTGCACCTCGACCCGACCGCCGCGAACCATCGCCTCGTTGCCGCGGCGTATATGCGCCACGGCGTGCTCGATGTCGCGCACGAGCACTTCAGCGCGGCGGTCGCGCTCGAACCTGAGGATGGCGCATCGTGGGACGGACTGGCGCGCATCTGGCGCGATTGGGGCTTCCCGCATCTCGCCCTGCCCGACGCGTATCGAGCTGTCTACTTCGTGCCCGGATCGCCGGCCACGCACAACACGCTCGGAACGGTGCTGCAGGCACTCGGCCGTCATCCCGAGGCCCGCGCGCAGTTCGAGCAGGCGATCGCGCTCGACGTGAACGCCGCCTATGCCTTGAGCAACCTCTGTTACGGCTGGCGGGTGGAAGGCGAACCCGCCAAGGCAGCGGAGGCGTGTCGGAGCGCGCTCCGGCTGCGACCGGATCTCGAGTCGGCACGCAACAACCTTGCGCTGGCCTACGAAGCCGAAGGCAACCTGACCGCGGCCCTGGACACGCTGGCGGAATCCACCGACAAGGCCCGCGCTGCGTATAACGAGGGGCTCCTGCATCTCGCGGGACACCGCTATCGGGACGCGCTGAATGCGTTCGATCGGGCGCGCGCCTCGCGGCCGCAGTATCGCGCGGCGGAGATCATGGCTCGACGCGTGCGAGCACAACTGCGTGAGGTGAGCGAGCAATGATGAACCGCGTTCTGGCCGACGATTCACGCGACGCCGCCGACCGGACCACGGCGCTGCTGCCGCCGTGCCCGACGACGCGCGAAGCCGCGGGCCTCAGCCTCGATCTCTGCATCCAACTCGTGCTGAAGCTGTTGCACTTCTCAGGCGAGCTGAGCGGCCTCGAGATCGCCAGACGCCTGGGCGTCGAGTTCTCCGTCATCGAGCCGGCACTCGATTTCATCAAGCGGCTGCACCAGTGCGAGGTCGTCGGTGGATCGGTGCTCGGTGGTCCGTCGTATCGCTATCGCATCACCGACGCTGGCCGGCAACGGGCGATGCTGTTCCTCGAGAACAATCAGTACGTCGGCATCGCGCCCGTGCCGCTGGCGCAGTACGTCGCGTACCTGAAGGCCTACCGGGAAGCCGTGCCGCGTTCGATCACACGCGCCCGCGTCCGTGAGGCCTTCTCGCATCTGGTGCTCAGCGATCGGGTGCTCGATCAGGTCGGTCCCGCGATCTCGGCCGCGCATTCGATGTTCGTCTACGGTCCTCCGGGCAACGGCAAGACCGTGATCGCGCAGGCCATCCGCGGACTGCTCGAGGGCGAGCTGGCCGTCCCCTACGCGCTCGAAGTCGAAGGGAACATCATCCGTCTGTTCGATCCGGTCAATCACGAACCGATCGAGACGCCGCCGGCGGCGACGAGCCTGTCGCGCGAGCTTGGTCACGACCGGCGCTGGGTACGGTGCAAACGTCCGCTGGTCATGGTCGGCGGCGAGCTCACACTCGAATCGCTCGAGCTCTCGTATTCGAAGACCACCGGCTTTTACACCGCCCCGATTCAAGCGATCGCCAACGGCGGAGTACTGGTCATCGACGATTTCGGTCGCCAGCGTTGTTCGGCCCGCGATCTGTTGAACCGGTGGATCGTCCCGCTCGAGAGCCGCGTCGACTTCCTCACGCTCAATAACGGACAGAAATTCGAGCTGCCCTTCCTGCTGCTGGTCGTCTTCGCGACCAACATCCGGCCGTCGGAGCTCGTTGACGAAGCGTTCCTGCGGCGCATTCACTACAAGGTGTTTGCCGAGAGTCCGACGATCGCCGACTTCAAGATGATCTTCTCGAAGTGCTGCCGTGACCGGGGCATCGAGTACGACGAGGCGCTCATCGACGACTTGCTGCAGCGGTTCTATCGGCCACGCAATATTCCGCTGCGCGGATGCCACCCGCGCGATCTGCTCGACCAGGCGCTCGCCCAGGCGTCGTATCTCGGCGACGATCGTCGGCTCACCCCGGCATTGTTGGAGGCGGCGTGCGCAAGCTACTTCGTGGACGACACGGAGCCTGCGCCGGTGTTCGCGTGACAGCCAGGGCGGGCGCGATCGCGCTCGCTGTTGTCGTGCTCGTGTCGGGCGGACCTCTGTCCGGGCACGATTTCGACGCGACGATTCACATCACCTCGCCGCTCGGCCGCACCGGCCTGCCCGGCACGATTCGCATCGTCGCCCGCGTCGACGGCGCACCGCAGTCGCAGCCGATAGCCGTGCAGTTCTTCGTCGACAACGTGCCGCTGTCGACCGATACCGATGGCCCGCCGTACGACGCGGTGTGGTCGGACGAGAATCCGTTCGAAGCGCGTGAGCTGACCGTCGAAGCGGAGCTGCCTTCGGGCCGGATGATACGCGACACGCTGACGCTCAAGCCGCTCGAGATCGAGGAAGCGACCTCGGTGACGAGTGTCTTGGTGGACGCGGTGGTGTTCGACGCCAAGGGCCGGTTCGTCAAGGACCTCACCGACAAGCAGTTCACGGTCTTCGAGAATGGCGAAGCGCAGGATCTCACGTTCGTCAGACAAGACCGCGACCCCGCGCTGTTCGCGCTCCTCGTCGACAGCAGCCAGAGCATGGCGATTCGATCGGATGCCGTTCGCGGTGCGGCGTCTCGCCTGCTCGCGCCCCTTGCCAAAGACGATGAGATCGTGGTTGCGCCGTTTGCGAAGTCGGTGCTGTCGGTTACCGGTCCGACGACCGATCGGGTCACGGTGCTCGACGCCATCGGAGCCATTCATCACAAGGGCGGCACGGCGATCCTCGACGCCCTCAGCGAAGCCGCAGGCAGCTTGACCGCATCGACGCGGCGAAAAGCGATCGTGTTGATCACCGACGGCTACGACGAGAACAGCGAGACGACCATCGAGCACACGAACGACACTCTCAAGAAGAGCGGGATCACGCTCTACGTCGTCGGGCTGGGCGGGATCGCCGGCATCTCGCTCAAGGGCGAGAAGCTGCTCAAAGGATTGGCCGAGGATTCGGGGGGCCGCGCGTGGTTCCCGCGCGACGAACACGATCTCCTCGTCGCCTATGACGCCATCGCGAACGAGGTCCGCCACCGCTACCTGCTGGCATACACCCCGAACAACCAGGACCGCGACGGCACCTGGCGTGCGATCGACGTCAAGGTTGCCGATGACACGTATCACGTACGCGCCCGGAAAGGGTACAACGCACCGGCGCCGCCGCCGGTCCGCGCGTCGCTGGAGTTCACCGGTGTCGGCACGACCGAGTCGGCGTCGTCGCTGACGCGCGACGACATCGTGGTGCTCGAGGATGGCGTGCCGCAGCAGGTCGACGTCTTCCAGGAAGCGGTGCTGCCGGTCACGTTCGTGCTGGCACTCGATGCCAGCGGAAGCATGAAGAAGAGCGCGACGCAGGCACAGGACGCGGCGCGCGAATTCATCACCGCCATGCGCCCGGAAGACGAGCTGGCCACGATGTTGTTCGCCACCAAGACGAACCTGGTGCATCCGCCGACGAAGGAACGGCAGAAAGCACTCGACGCGGTGGGGAACTATGTGGCCGACGGCGGCACCGCGCTCTATGACGCGCTCTACGAAAGCCTCACACAGCTGGACAAGATTCAGGGACGGCGTGTGGTGGTTGTCGTCACCGATGGCCGCGATGAGAACGCGCCGTCAACCGGCCCCGGCAGCCTGCGCACGTGGGACGAAGTCGTCGAGAAGGTGCAGCAGACCGAGGCCGCGGTTTACGCCGTCGGCATCGGCACCAACGTGGACCGCGATCGTCTGCACCAGATCGCCGCGCTGTCTGGTGGCGCCGCCTACTTTCCCAAAGATGTCACCACGCTCGCCGGAGACTACCAGCGCATCCTCGACGAGCTGCGCCGTCGATATGTGATCGGCTATCAATCGACCAATCCGGCTCGCAACGGCGCGTGGAGAACGGTGCGCATCAAGGCGCGGCGTCCGGACATCGAGATCAGAAGCCGCGGCGGGTACTACGCCCCGCCGCGATAAAGGATGCGAGCTCGTGAACATGGAACTCGAATCTGACGATTTCGCCCCGGAGTCGACAACCGGAGCACGCGCTGTCACCGTCGGCGCGGTGCTGGCCGCCGCCACACCCCTGCATTGGGATGAAGCGGTTGCGATGTTTCAGGAGCTCGTCGATGTGTTGACGTCGACGAACCGAGACGACATTCCGGCCTTCGACGACGTGCTCATCGATGCCGAGGGAACACTCACCATTCGCGGCACTCGTCGCCTCGAGCGAGGACCCCTTGCGGCTGGGCGCGCCCTGCATACGCTGCTCGCCACCGCGGATGTTCCGGTCGCGCTCCGGTTGTTCGTGACGCAGGCGAACGTCCCGGAGACGCACCATTCGCTCGCCGCGTTTGGCAAGGGCCTCGCCTACTTTGGCAAGCCGGATCGAGCGGAACTGATTCGCGCCATTTACGCGCGCTACAAACCAGCAGCCGCCACCGCATCGGTGCCACCGAATGGCGCCCCGTCACCGCAGCCCTCTCGAACACCGCCGCCGTCTCGACCTGCAGAGCGCCTCAGTTCGCGCGGCACTCTTCGGCGCGGTCTCGTGGCCGCAGCCCTCATCGTCCTCTTCGCCAGCGGTGGTGCGGTGGGCTGGTTGCTGCTCACCCGTGGCCCGCGTCCAGCGTCGGATGCGACACCGGACTCGAAGTCCGCATCGACGGCGTCGACCGCGCCATCGACGAAGCCAGCGGCAGGTTCGAGCGCATCGCGGGCGGCCGCGATGCAACGACATACGCCAGAGCGGCTCGTGGGTGAGGCACGCACCGTCCAGCCTTTGGTCCCGCCGCGCCCACACGCAACGCTGTCGAGACCGGAATCGATTCCTGTTCCGGTACCCGACGAGGTTCTTCGGGCAGACGCAGACCAGGCCCTGCTGTCGCCACGAACGGAGCTGGCGCTGGCACCGTCACTCGTTGGCAAGTCCGCACGCGAGACAGAACCCGCATCGACGAGTGCGACGACCCGCGCGCGCGCGGTCGCTGCGATCTCGGCCGCGATCTACTCCAATGACGACGCCGATGTGCAACCGCCGGTAATGCTGTATCCACAGTTGCCGCCTCTGCTCATGGTCGGCTCGGCCTCCGAGGGTCTCGTCAACCGCATGGAGCTGGTCGTCGCTCCCGATGGGAGCGTGGAGCGTGTTCGTCTGGTGAGTGCGCCGAAACGCATGGCCGACATGATGCTGCTGAGTGGAGCGAAATTGTGGAAGTTCACGCCAGCGGTCAAGGACGGCGTGCCGGTGCGGTATCGCACGATGGTCAGTTGGACGGTGTTCCCGTGAGGAGCCGCCGACGTCGTTCGATCGGATCTGCCGGACGATCCAGATGGAGTTCGCGGATGCTCCAGACTTTTCCACCGTCTGTCATCAGTTGTGGCGCACGAACGCGGTGCATGGTTCTTGCACTGCCTCGCGTGTCGTACCGAGTGCCCGGCCTGAGCCGGATTCGTGCAGGAGTCAACATGAATCGATCTCGAGCCGTGAGAGCCGCGATGATCGTGGCGGCGGTGCTCGCCACCGCGTGTCAGGATTCGCGAGTCGTCAATCCGGTTGCCGCATCGCTGCTCGTTCCCAACATCGCGGGTGTGTGGACTGGACCGATGACGCTGCTGTCGACCAGCGGCGGCGAATGCGCCGGCGCTGTGGTGCCGACGTTTCTGCCTAGCAACGATGTGGGCACGGTCACGATTACCGAAGGCGACGACGCGGTGACCGCGACCATGACGATGGAGAGCACCGGGCTGGCGTGCAAATACAGCGGCAGCCGGACGGCCGGCACACTCACCATGAATGCCACGTCGTGCGATCGCACTGGCCTCCTCGTCGCATGCGTGGGTGGTCCGACACGCGAACTGCGCCTGGTTGGCTCGAGCGTCAGCGCGTCGTGGGATGGCCAGCACATCACCGGCCGCACCACGAGCACATACAACGTGTTCACACCGCCCTCGGGCCAGCAGAACGGCGTCGGGTCGCTGGTCGCAAGCCACAGTTTCTCGGTGACCCGGCAATGACCCGTACAGTCTTCGGGCAACGTGACAGGAGCGCGAGCATGACTGCGTTGAAGACGATTTCGTTCGTGCCGTGTCTGATCGTCATCGGCGTGTCGCTGGCCAGTGCGCAGCAGACGCGCCCCGCGACGACAGCCGCTCTCGAGCACGGCTACATGACGGCGTCCGCGGGAGCGGCATTCAGCGACCAGCGAACGCCGACGTTCGGTATCGAAATCGGGGAACGTATGGCACGCCGCACCCAGGCGTACCTGGCGTTCACGTACTTCGACAACCTGCTCAACGATCGCGCCGCCGGCGACCTGGTCGACCTCGGGAACTATCTCGGACGCGTGACCGGCATCCCCTATGAGTTCACCGGTCGGGATCGCGGGCTCGCCTTCAGCGGCGGTGCCAGATATCTGATCTCGCATGGACCGACGTTCCGGCCGTATGTCGGCGGTGGTCCCGGCGTCCTGAACATCCAGCGCACGATCACCGACCGAAGGCTGGGCAACGTCAGCGATCCCGTGATCGGTCTCTACGGCGCACCCGACGGCGTCATCAATCCGAACAAGATCAGCACGTTCAAACCGACGGCGGAGTTTCTTGCGGGGGTTGGGATTGCAGCGGGACGCACCTACGTCGATGCCGGATACCGCTACCGTAAGGTGTTGCGGACCGGAGAAGCGTTTTCCATCTCTCAATTCAACGTCGGCGTGGGAATGAGATTCTGAGCCCAACGCCGCAGCGGATCCTTCAACGACGCGCCGCACCTGACACGGGAGCGGCCAGAAAGAAATAGCGTCGAGCACGCCTTTACGATACAAAGTGAGCGTGCTTTCCGTCATGAAGCGCGCACTCGTCGTCGTGCTTGCACTGGCTGCCGTGCTCGCCGTGGACTTCGCCGTGGGTCCGTACCCCGCGTGGCTGAACGAATTCCGCCCGACGAAAAAGATCGGCGGGCAGCAGCCTGCCGAGCCGTTCCGCATCGCCGGCAACTTCTACTACGTCGGCGCCAGCGACCTCGCCGCTTTCCTCATCACCGGGCCCGAGGGCCACATCGTGCTCGATGCGGGCTATCCCACCACCGCGCCGATGATCATGGCGAGCATCGCCAAGCTTGGCTTCGACATCAAGGATGTGAAAGTGCTCCTGAACTCCGAGCCGCACTCCGATCACGCGGGTGGACTGGCGGTGCTTCAGGAGGCGTCGGGCGCCGAAGTCTGGGCCAGCGACGCGAGCGCGGACACCATCGAATCCGGTGGCAACGACCCCGACATGATCCTACCGATGAGGGCGCTGTTCAGGGTGACGGCCCTGAGCTACCCGCCCGCGCGCGTTGCCCACCGGTTCGACGACGGCGACACGATCCGTGTCGGTCCGATTGCGCTTACCGCGCACATCACGGCCGGCCACACCCGCGGCTGCACCACGTGGACATTTCCCGTGCGCGACGGCGACCGAATGCTGAACGTTGTGAGCGTGTGCGACCCCGGTGTGCTAGAAACGTCGTGGTATTCAGAACAAGCCGCCGACCGCGAGCGCAGCTTGCGCGTGCTGAGGAGTCTCCCCGCCGACATCTGGGTGACGAACCATGCGCGAGCGTGGGGGCGGTACCGCAAGTTCGTCGCTAGCCGCACGACGAAGAACCCGGTGGACGCATTCATCGACCCCGAGGGCTACCGCGCCTACATCGACAGAGCCGAGGCGGAACTCCGCGAGGGGAAAGTGCACTAGAGTGGTTCGTTTTGGGGTGTAGCCGGGTCAGAGGACACGGAGTTTCCACACAGGGGCCACAGAGCACACAGAGAGCGTCGCGGTTGGTCGCCGGCCTTCGGCCGGCAAATGGATCGAGAGGAGAGTGCGAAAACGATCGCCACCGCCATTCAGGGCGCTCGTTTTCGTACTCTCCTCTCGATCCATCCGCGCGCAGCGCGGCCAACCGCGACGCTCTCTGTGCTCCCTGTGATCCCTGTGTGGAAACCCCGTGTGCTCCCGAGCAACGGGGCTGAACCGCACACTACTGTCTTGTGAAAAACGCTCTTAGCGTCGAGAAGGTGCCTCGGCTTTGATGCCTGCGAACGCCTCGCGCTCCATCGCGACCTCGGCTTCGAGGCTCACGCGATCGCGGAAGACAGTGGCCACGGCAAGACGACGTCCGCCGCGCAGATACGTCACCTCGCAGTCGTGGTCGTCGAGCGATCCGTCGATCCGAACCTTGTCCCATTTCTCGGCGTGGCCGACGTAGTTGATGGCGATGTCGTAGTGCTGACTCCAGAAGAACGGCACCATGTCGAACCGCTCGCGGCGGCCGAGGATGTTGCGCGCGACGGTCTGCCCCTGCCGCTCCGCCACCACCCAGTGCTCGACGCGAATGCGCTCGCCGGTGTGGGGATCGGGCCATCGTGCGATGTCGCCGGCGGCGAAGATCCCAGGCGCGCTCGTCTCGAGATACTCGTTGACCACCACGCCGCGATCCATCTTGAGCCCGGCACGTTGGGCGAGTTCTGTCACGGGCCGCACACCCACGCCCAACACGACGAAGTCTGTATCCAGCTTCGAGCCGCCGCTCAGCGTGACCGTGCGGTTGTCATCGATGCGTTCAACAATCTGTCCGAGATGGAAGACGACGCCCTTCGATTCATGCAGCCGTTGAATGAAGCGGCCCACCTCCACGCCCATCACGCGCTCGAGCGGCGCACTCTCACGCGCGATCACGTGTACATCGATGTTGCGGCTCCGCAGTGAGGCAGCCACCTCGAGACCGATGAAGCTGCCACCGACCACGACGACCCGTTTTGCGTTCGCGGTCTTCGACACGAGAGCCTGGCTGTCGGCGAACGAGCGGAGGTAATGAACGGTCGGACTGTCCGCGCCTGGAATCGTCAGCCGCACTGGATCGGCGCCGGTTGCAATGAGCAGCGCGCCGAATTCACGGTGCAATCCATTCTCGAGGCGCACGCTGCGCGCGGTGGCGTCGATCGAGGCGACCCGAGATCGCTGCATCAGCTCGATCCGCTGTTCCTTATAGAACTCGGGCGGGCGCAGCGGAATCCACTCGTCCTTGGCGTGACCGGCGAGATAGTCCTTCGACAGATTCGGCCGATCGCATGGAGGCGCCTCGTCTGCGCTGATCATCGCGAGCGGACCTTCGTAGCCTTCGCGTCGGAGCATGTCGGCAGCGGCCAGCCCCGCCGCGCCGCCGCCGATGATGATGACGGGAGAGAGTGCCCGGCGGATGCTCGCGGCCTTTGATGGTCGACGCGGCTCGTTCAGCTTCTCGCGGACGAACAACCGATCGCCCTGGCGATCGACACGCCAGCACGCGATCGGATCGAGCGCGGGTGCGCGCAGGGGCTCGCCGGTGCGGAGATCGAAACAGGCGTGATGCCACGGGCACCGTACGGTATCGCCGACGATAAGCCCATCGGCCAACGGACCGTGGTAGTGCGTGCAGTGCGCGCCGATGGCGAACACATCGTTGCCGGTGCGCGCCAGGACGACCTCGTCGTCGCCGACGCGGCCGTGCAGCATGGCGCCGTCTTTCAAATCGTGTGCAGCGACGCCTGTCGTGAGGTCCGGCTTTGTGTCTGCTTTCGCATCGCTCATGCGGCCCTCCGCGCACGAGGGAGGAGTTGAGCTGGGATGGGTGCAACCGGCGTGCCCCGATTCGTTCCGGACTCGGCTATTTTGACGCTACCAGCGCCTCAGCCCTTCAGTGAGCTCGATCGATGTGCCCCACGGGTCAGTCAGCCTGGCCTCACCGACGCCGTCAGCATTCTTGCGATACGGCACGTCGAACGACACACCCGTTGCTTCGAGCTTCTTCGTGAACTGCGCGAGATTGGTCACTTCGAATCCGATGTGATCGAGCGTTCGCCCTTTGGTCGGCTGCACCGGCCGCGGCGCGACGCCAAGGTTGACGTTGATGCCTGGAAGATCGACCGCGTCGTAGCGCCAGCGCTTGCCGGGTGTGCCGCCAAACGTCGTCGCGTACCACGCCTTGGCGGCCGCGACTGCCGCCTCGTCTGGCAAGTACAGATGGAAATGATGCGACGCAATCGTCACGTCGATCGGCTTGTTATGACGCTCGGCGACGGGATCCTTGAAGCCCGCATCCTGTGTGAATCCAACGTTGGTGGCCGCGTTCTCGAACAGTTCGACGCGCTCGCCCTCAGGCGTTCTCGCTGACCCGATACCCGGCAGCTCTGGTCCCAAACGCTCGATCTTCAGGCCGCGCGATTCCAGCGTGGCCAGCGACGGCACTCGGAACGCGACGTGATTGAGCACGGCTCCTTCGCTGACTCCCGAATTCCGACCCTCAGTGAGGACGATGATGACGTCGGTGATCTTGACGATCGTCGTGGTACCGGCCTTTGAGGTCACGCCGCCGAGGTCGGTCCAGAAGCGTGCATTCGCCGCGACATCTTTCACGACGAAGTGATAGTGGCCCATGGCCACGCCAGCGGAGTTCGGCTGCGCGAGCGTTGGTCTTCGCGAGGAAGGCGTCGATCGGGTTTGCGCTGCTGACGCCAGGGATGCCAGGAGAGCGGCACCAAACAGCGCCACGATCGGCTTCGTCATCTGAATCACTCGAGTCGAACGAGTCCCCGGCGGGTGGCGATCTTCACCGCCTCGGTGCGGCTGGTGACGCCGAGCTTCTCGAACAGGTGGCCGAGGTGCGTCTTCACCGTGCGGTCGCTGATCCCAAGCTCGTTGGCGATTTCTTTGTTCGACTTGCCATCGGCCATCAGCCGCAGCGTCGCCAGCTCTCGCGGCGTGAGCTGCACACGCGTAACGTCTTCGGCGAGTTTGGCCGCGGCGGCGGGAGCGAGATACGTCTTGCCGGCGAGCACGTCGCGGATGCAGGTGACGAGACCGTCGGCGGAGATGTCCTTCAGCACATACGCCTTCGCGCCGGCCTTCAGCGCGCGAGAGATCTCTTCATCGGTGTCGTAGGTGGTGAGCACGATCACCCGCGCCCGCGGATCGCGCTCGCGTAAACGGCGCACCACTTCGACGCCTTCCATCACCGGCATGCGCAGATCGAGCAGCGTGACGTCGGGGTGGTGGCGCTCGTAGGCTTCGAGCGCCTCGACACCGTTGCCGGCCTCGGCGACGACGTGCAGGTCGGCCTCCTGGTTGATGATGTTGGCCACGCCGGTGCGGAGCAGGGCGTGATCGTCCACCAGCAGCACGCTGGCGCGGGTCGTCGGCATAACAGTCGCAACGTAGTGTCCGGCTTTCTTGTCCGCCGTAGCGCGCGGCGCGAAGGCGGAAGCCGGACCTTTCTCAATTGTAAGCATGGACTTGTGTCGGAAGTTGCGACGGTTCCCACGCCAGCACGACTTCCGTGCCGCTGCGCGGCGCTGTGACAATCGTCAGCGAGGCGCCGATGCGATCGGCGCGCTCCTGCATGCTGGTCATCCCGAAGCCGCCCGATGACCGCTCCTTCGGAATGCCGCGGCCGTCATCGGCGATCGAGAGCCGCAGGCCGAGCGACGACGACAAGGACGCCCGAACGGTGATGCGCTTGGCGCGTGCGTGGCGCACGGCGTTGGTGAGCGCCTCCTGCGCGATGCCGATCACCTCGCGCTCGACGCCGTCGCCGAAGCGCGGCAGCTCGTCGACCTGCACGTCGATCGGAGTGTCGGATGTCTTCTGCGCGAGCTCGGCGACGCGCGTGATCGCGCGCGCAATGTCCTCGCCGTCGCCGACGTTGGGCCGCAGCGCGCCAACGGATCGGCGCGCTTCCACCATGTGCGTGCGCGCCAGGTCGACGGCGGTGTCGATGCTGCGCGCCACCGATGGCGGCAGCGGCCACGCTTCGCGCTGCGCCGCCTGCAGCTGCATCAGGATCGCGCCGAAGCCCTGCGCCAGGTTGTCGTGAATGTCGCGCGCCAGGCGGTTGCGCTCTTCGAGAATCGCCTTGCGCCGCTCCTCGATCCGCTTCTGCTCGAACAGCCGGCTCTGATGCAGCGCCAAAGCCGCGTGACGCGCGATTGCCTCGACGAGCGCGATCCGCCACCACGATCCGTTGTCGGGCCCTTCGGGCTGGCAGATCGTGATCCACCCGAGATTCTTTCCGGCCACCATCATCGGCGCGACCACGGTGGACAGCGTCTGGCCGTGTGCGGCGTTGAACTCGCGCACCGCGTCCGGGATGCGCGGATCGTCAGGACGATACTCGATGGTCGAGACCCAGCCTGGTTTGTAGTCGAAGAGGTGCAGCGCCTGCGCCTGGGCCTTTTGTGTCGCGGAGAACTCGGCCAGGTTTTTCGTCGTGACGACGTTGCCGCCGAAGTGGGCCATCCAGAATTCGCAGCATTGCTTATCTTCGTTGAGCAGCCAGACGCCGGCGACATGGCTCTCGGCTTCTTCGGCGAGCGTCTTGAGCAGGGCGCGGAAGAAGGCGTCGAGGTCGGGCTCGCGCACGAGCAGATCGAGCGAGTACTTCGTGATCTCGGTCTGAATGTTGGCGAGGCACTCGGCGCGGCGGCGCTCGGTGGCTTCCTTCACCAGCGCGCCGCGCAGCGCGATCGCATCGCCCGAGTCGATGACGCGACGCACGCTCTCATCGATCGCGCTGCCACATCCACCGTTGGTCTCCTGCGGCGCAACCACCGTGTCTTGCTGGCCGACGACGATTTCGTCACTCATTGCGTGCTCCTGACCCGAGTACGACTAGTTTCGCGCAAGGTCACTTGAGTATGAAGCTCGTTGCGTCAACGAACGGGTGGCGCCGGGAGGGGCATCCCCGCGGCCGCAGCCGCCTTCTGCGTGATAGGTCCTTTGACAACCTGTGATCGTTCCTTTGGCGGCAAGGACGCGGGGAAGGACCCGGCGACAGGACCCGTGAGCCCCATTGCGTCGAAGGCCGCGTTCACATCCAAGCTTCGCAAAGTTCCGCACACGACTGAGATCCGCGCCTGGGCCGTCACGTAAGTCCAGCCTCAATTATCGACCACATATCTACGGCGCACGAAGTGGACTGTGGGATGAGCGCCGCCTCCTCCAAAAGTCGTAGATCGCGCTGCCCATATCGGCTCGTGCGGAAGTGATGCTCACGCGGTAGAGAGATTTGCGTCCACTGCCCGATTGTTTGCGTGCGCTCGCAGGCGCCACACTGCGAGCCATGGCCACGAAGAACACGAAGCACACAGAAGCCACGAAGAACACGAAGAACACGAAGAGCTCACGCGGCTCGCGCGTCGCGCTGCTGATAGCGCCGACCGCTCTCGCCGCGTTCGTGTCTGCCTGCGCCAATACTGCCGCGCAGCAGCCACTGCCTCCACCGCCACAGGTCGCCGTCGCGGGCGTCATCGAGCGCGACGTGACCGAGTGGGATGAATTCACCGGACGCCTCCAGGCCGTCGACTCCGTGGAAGTCCGGCCGCGCGTGTCTGGATACGTGTCCGCAGTTCGCTTTTCCGAAGGTACCATCGTCCGCAAGGGCGATCTCCTCTTTCAGATCGACCCACGTCCGTTTCAAGCCGAAGTCGATCGACTGAAGGCCGAGCTCGAACGCGCTCGCGCCACAGTGCAGCGCGGGAACAGCGAGCTGGCGCGCGCCGAGCGGCTGCGCAGCGAGAATGCGATCTCGAACGAAGAGCACGATCGCCGCGCAGCGTTCGCGCAGGAGTCGGCCGCGCAGGTATCGGCGGTCGAAGCTGGGCTGCGCGCCGCGGAGCTGAATCTCGAGTTCACGCACGTCACCTCGCCGATCACCGGTCGCGTGAGCCGAGCCATCGTCACCGAAGGCAACCTGGTGTCGAGCGGTCCCGGTCAAGCGACGCTGCTGACGACGGTGGTGTCGCTGGATCCGGTCTATGCGTACTTCGATGCCGACGAGCAGATCTATCTGAAGTACACGGGCGGCGGCGCGCGCACCCGCAGCTCGATCGGTGGCCACATCAGGATGGCTCTCGCCAACGAGGAGGGCTTCCCGCATGAGGGGCAGCTCGATTTCATCGATAACCAGCTCGATGGATCCACCGGCACCATTCGCGGTCGCGCGGTGTTCCGCAATCCAGATGGACTGCTGACGCCGGGTCTCTTCGTGCGGCTGCGCCTCGCCGGAGGGGGCACGTATCGCGGCCTGCTGATTCAGGACCGCGCGGTGGGGACGGACTTGAGCAAGAAGTTCGTCTACGTCGTCTCGCCCAAGAACCAGATCGAGTACCGGCCGGTGACGCTCGGTCCGATTGTCGATGGTCTGCGCGTGGTGCGCAGCGGACTGAAAGCAGGGGAGCCCGTCGTCGTGAATGGGCTGCAGCGGATTCGGCCAGGTGTTCCCGTAACGCCCGTTACTGACGACGCGATTTCGCAAGGGCCGCCTAAAGGCGGCCCCCACGACGGTCCGGCTAAAGCCGGACACTACGACAAACACGACGGTCCGGCTCAAGCCGGACATTTCGACAAACGCGACGGTCTGGCTAGAGCCGGACACTCCGACAAGAACGCGACGCACTGAGGGTCGTCATGAATTTCTCAAAGTTCTTCATTGAGCGGCCGATCTTCGCGGCGGTGCTGTCGCTGATGATCGTCGCCGCGGGCGCGATCGCCCTCGTCAAGTTGCCCATCAGCGAGTACCCGCAGGTGGTGCCGCCCACCGTCGTCGTGCGCGCCGCCTATCCCGGCGCGAACCCGAAGGTGCTCGCCGAGACCGTGGCCTCGCCGCTGGAGCAACAGATCAACGGCATCGAGGACATGCTCTACATGTTCTCGCAGGCGACATCCGACGGACGGATGACGCTGACCATCACCTTCGCGCTCGGCACCGATCTCGACAACGCGCAGGTGCAGGTGCAGAACCGCGTCGCGCAGGCGCTGCCGCGGCTGCCCGCCGAAGTGCAGCGCATCGGCGTCGTCACCGAGAAGTCGACACCCGACTTCATCATGGTCGTGCACCTGGTCTCGCCTGACGAGCGCTACGACAACCTCTATCTCGCCAACTACGCCTACCTGCGCGTGAAGGACGAACTGACGCGCATCCAGGGCGTGGGCAGCGCGCAGGTCTTCGGCGCGGGCGAGTACAGCATGCGCATCTGGCTCGATCCCGATCGCCTGGCGTCGCGTCAGTTGACGACGACCGATGTCATCAAGGCGATCCGCGAGCAGAACGTACAAGTGGCGGCAGGCGTGCTCGGTGCGCCGCCGGCTCCGGTCGACACGCAGTTTCAGCTCTCGGTCAATGCCCGGGGACGGCTGACCACCGAAGACGAGTTCGCGGACATCGTTGTCCGTGCCACGCAGGATGGGCAGATCACGAGAGTGCGCGACGTGGGTCGCGTCGAGCTGGGCGCGAGTATCTACGCCCTGCGCAGTCTCCTCGACAACAAGCCAGCGGTCGCCATCGGCATCTTCCAACGGCCGGGTACCAACGCGCTCGACGCCTCCGATCAAGTACGCCACACGATGGAGCGGCTGAAGCAATCGTTCCCGCAGGGCGTCGACTACCGCATCGTCTACGACCCGACGATCTTCGTGCGCAACTCGATCACCGCCGTGGTCGAGACGCTGTTCGAAGCGATTCTCCTGGTCGTCATCGTCGTGCTGGTGTTCCTGCAAACGTGGCGCGCGTCGATCATCCCGCTGGTCGCGGTGCCGGTGTCGTTGATCGGCACGTTCGCGGTGATGCTCGGGCTCGGCTTCTCGCTGAACACGCTGTCACTCTTCGGCCTCGTCCTCGCGATTGGCATCGTGGTCGACGATGCGATCGTGGTCGTCGAGAACGTCGAGCGGCATATCGAGAGAGGGCTGAAACCGATCGACGCGACACGACGCGCGATGGAAGAAGTGTCGGCGCCGATTATCGCCATCGCGCTGGTGCTGTGCGCGGTGTTCGTGCCGACGGCGTTCGTGAGCGGATTGTCCGGTCAGTTCTATCGGCAGTTCGCGCTGACCATCGCGATCTCGACGGTGATCTCGGCGATCAATTCGCTGACGCTGAGCCCCGCGCTCGCGTCGAGGCTGTTGAGGCCGCGCGAATCGTCGCACGACGTCGTGCAGCGGGTGGCGGATCGTCTCTTCGGCTGGTTCTTCCGCCGCTTCAACGCGTTCTTCAACCGCGCGTCGGGCGCATACACGACCGGTGTCTCTCGCGTGCTGCGCGTGTCGTTCGTGGCGGTGGCGGTGTATGTCGGTCTGATCGGGCTCACCGCGGCGGGCTTCTCACGCGTGCCGCCTGGATTCGTGCCGACGCAGGACAAGGAGTACCTCGTCGCGTTTGCCCAGCTGCCAGACGGCGCGACGCTCGATCGCACCGATGCGGTGATTCGCAAGATGACCGACATCGCGCTGAAAAATCCGGGCGTGCTGAGCTCGGTGGCGTTCCCGGGTCTCTCGATCAACGGCTTCGTCAACGCGCCGAACACCGGCATCGCGTTCGTCGTGCTGAAGCCGTCGGAAGAGCGCACGCGTCCCGATTTGAGCGCGGGGGCGATCGTCGGTGCGTTGAATCAGCAGTTCTTCGCGCAGATCCCGGAGTCGATTGTCGCCATCTTCCCACCGCCGCCCGTGCAGGGGCTCGGCACGGTGGGCGGCTTCAAGCTCTATGTCGAAGATCGCGGCAGCGCGGGCTTCGAGGACCTCTACGGGCAGCTGCAGGCCAGTCTCGCCAAGGGACGCACGGCGCCGTCACTCGCGGGACTGTTCTCCAGCTTCCAGGTGAGCGTGCCGCAGATCGACGCCAACGTCGATCGCGAGCGCGTGAAGAGCTACGGCGTGTCGCTCACCGACGTGTTCGAGACGCTGCAGGTCTACCTCGGCTCGCTCTACGTCAACGACTTCAACCGCTTCGGCCGCACCTATCAGGTGAATGCGCAGGCGGAGTCGGACTTCCGCCTGCAGCCCGAGCAGATTCGTCGGCTGCAAACGCGCAACGACCACGGGCAGATGGTGCCGCTCGGGTCGATCGTCAGCGTGTCGCGCAGCTACGGGCCCGATCAGGTGATGCACTACAACGGCTACCCAGCGGCGGAGATCAACGGCGCTCCGGCACCGGGATTCAGCTCGGGCCAGGCGCAGGCAGCGATCGCCGACGTGCTCCAGAAGCAGCTGCCGCCAGGGATGTCGTTCGAGTGGACGGAGCTCGCGTATCAGGAGCTCCTCGCCGGCAACACGATGCTGCTGATCTTCCCGCTGTGCGTGGCGCTGGTCTACATCGTGCTCGCGGCGCTCTACGAGAGCTGGACGCTGCCGCTCACGGTGAT
>Ga0075434_100001938_pt1 | contig 17946 bp, 14 predicted proteins | sample RhiMethybrSRZTD3_FD_75298 | JGI IMG/M metagenome (GOLD analysis project Ga0075434, IMG submission 75298) | Populus rhizosphere microbial communities from Tennessee, USA - Rhizosphere MetaG P. TD hybrid SRZTD3 | ecosystem: Host-associated > Plants > Roots > Rhizosphere > Soil | place: USA... | reverse complement strand
CGGCATCGCGCGCGGGCTCGACCTGCCGGCGGCGCTCGATGCGGCGGCCGTATTGCTGCCGGGCCCCGGGCGGGAGACGGCCGAGCGGATCGCAGGCCGCCTGCGCGGCGACTATGACCAGGACGAGTGGGGATACGACGAGGAGCTCGTCAAGCTGGTGCGGCCGTTCTTCGAGTTCATGTACGAGCGGTGGTGGCGGGTCGACGCGGTCGGGGTCGAACGCGTGCCCGCCGTGGGCCCGACGATGATCGTCGCGAATCACGCCGGCGTCCTGCCGTGGGACGCGACGATGATGAACGTCGCGATCGTGAAGCATCATCCGCAGCCGCGGCAACCACGGTTCATGGTGCTGGACTGGGCCTTCAGGCTGCCGTGGGTGAGCAGCTTCATGCGTCGCGTCGGGGGAGTCGTCGCGTCTCCGTACAACGCGATCCGGCTGCTCGACCAGGGGCACCTCGTGATGGTGTTCCCGGAGGGGGCCAAGGGTGCGGGCAAGCCCTTCTCCGCGCGTTACAGGCTCCAGCGCTTCGGCCGCGGCGGCTTCGTCGAGATCGCGCTCCGCACGGGGGCATCGATCGTGCCGGTCGCGGTCGTCGGATCCGAGGAGATCTATCCGAAGCTCGGCGAGTCCCGGCTCCTGGCTCGGCTGCTCGGAGCGCCCTACTTCCCGATCACACCCACGTTCCCCGCGCTGGGCGCGCTGGGCGCGGTGCCGCTGCCCTCGAAGTGGCGCATCGAGTTCTGCCCGCCGATCGATCTCTCCGGCTACGGACCCCAGGCAGCCGAGGATCGGACGGTGGTGTTCGAGCTGTCGGAGCAGGTGCGGGACACGATCCAGCAGGCGCTGCTGGACAACCTCGTGAAGCGGGGCTCCGCGTTCATATAGATACGGAATATCTTTCCCGCTGAGGGACAAGGCGGATACGAGGGAGAGGACGGAACGTGAAGTACTTCGTCACCGGGGCGACCGGGTTCATCGGGCGTCACCTGGTCGAGCGGCTGCTCGACCGTGAGGGAACGATCTACCTGCTGGTGCGCGAGGGGTCGCGCGCGCGGCTCGAGGAGCTGATCACGAGTTGGGGCGCGGATCCCGGGCGGATCGTGGCCGTGACAGGGGATCTCACCGCGCCGATGCTCGGCGTCTCCGACGAGGATGCGGCCGCGCTCGAGGACGTGGACCACTTCTTTCATCTCGCAGCGGTGTACGACATGTCGGCCGACGACGAGACCAACCGGCGCGCGAACGTGGAGGGCACCAAGAACGCCGTCGACCTCGCCAACCGCCTCCGCGCGCGCCGGCTGCACCACGTCAGCTCGATCGCGGTCTCCGGGCGCTACCGCGGCCTCTTCCGGGAGGACATGTTCGACGAGGGCCAGAAGCTCGCCGATCCCTACTCCCAGACGAAGTTCGAGTCCGAGAAGCTGGTGCGCGACCGGGCGCAGGTGCCGTGGCGCGTGTACCGCCCCGGGATCGTGGTGGGCCATTCGCAGACCGGCGAGATGGACAAGATCGACGGGCCGTACTACTTCTTCAAGGTGATCCAGAGGCTGCGCAACGTGCTGCCGCCATGGATGCCGGTGGTCGGGCTCGAGGGGGGCAAGATCAACCTCGTGCCGGTTGACTTCGTGGCGGGCGCGATGGACCACATCGGCCACCAGGACGGGCTCGACGGCCAGGCCTTCCACCTCACGGACCCGAACCCGAAGAGCGCCGGCCAGGTGATCAACGTCTTCGCGCGGGCGGCCCACGCGCCCGAGGCCAGCATGCGGATCGACCGGCAGATGCTGAACGTCGTGCCGAAGCAGGCGCGCAGGATGATCGCCCAGCTGCCTCCGGTGAAGCGCATCACCGATCAGGTACTGGGCGACTTCGGGATCCCCCGCGAGGTGCTCTCGTACATCGACTATCCGAGCGACTACGACTCGCGCGATGCGCAGCGGGCGCTCGAGGGCAGCGGTATCTCGGTGCCGGCGCTCGACGGATACGCCGACCGGCTCTGGGACCACTGGGAGCGCAACCTCGACCCGGACCTGTTCAAGGACCGCTCGCTGCGGGGCGCGATCGAGGGCAAGGTGGTCGTGATCACCGGCGCCTCGAGCGGGATCGGCGAGGCGGTCGCGCTGCGCGTGGGCGAGGCGGGCGGCATCGCGGTGCTGGTGGCGAGGTCGGAGGACAAGCTGAACGAGGTCAAGTCGCTGATCGAGGAAGCGGGCGGCATCGCGCACGTGCATCCCGGCAACCTGTCCGAGCTCGAGGACTGCGACCGCCTCGTGGACGAGATCCTCGCCGCGCACGGGCGCGTCGACATCCTGGTGAACAACGCCGGCCGTTCGATCAGACGCTCGATCGGGAACTCCTACGACCGCTTCCACGACTTCCAGCGCACGATGCAGCTGAACTACTTTGGCGCGCTGAAGCTGATCATCGGGTTCCTGCCCGGGATGCGCGAGCGCAAGTCCGGCCACATCATCAACGTGTCCTCGATCGGGGCGCAGACCAACACCCCGCGCTTCTCGGCCTACGTTGCGAGCAAGAGCGCGCTGGACGCGTTCTCGCGTTCGATCGCATCCGAGCTTGTCGACGACCACGTGTCCATCACGACCGTCTACATGCCGCTCGTGCGTACGCCGATGATCGCCCCGACCGGGATGTACGACGCGTTCCCGACCGCCAGCCCCGACGAGGCCGCCGAGATGATCACCAAGGCGATGATCTACAAGCCGAAGAAGGTCGCGACGCGGCTCGGCACGTTCGGCGAAGTGCTGTACGCGCTCGCGCCGAAATCGGTGGACGTGATCCTGAACACCGCCTTCAAGCTCTTCCCCGAGAGCGCGGCCGCGCGCGGCGAGAAGCGCAAGGACGAGGAGGTCTCCGCCGAGGGCGTCGCCTTCGCGCACCTGATGCGAGGCGTTCACTGGTAAGCGCAACGGCCAGCCGTCGCCGCAGCCACTGGGGCTGGGGCTACGAGGACGAGCAGCTCGCGCCCGCCGAGCTGCGCAATGCCGCCGCCGGGATAGTCGAGCATCTGGGTTTCGGGTCGGCGGACGTGGAGACGCCGGCCGCGCTCGAGGACGTCGAGCTTCCGCCCGTGCGCCTCGAGCCACCGGCCACGCTCGCCGAAATTTGCTCGTCCGGCAAATACGAGCGTGCGGCCCACGCGTACGGGAAGGCGTACCGCGACGTCGTGCGCGCATTCCGCGGGCGCTTCGACCACGCGCCCGACGTGGTCGCGTTTCCGCGCGACGAGCGGGACGTCGAGGCCGTCCTCGGCTGGTGCGAGGACGCTCGCGCGGCTGCGATCCCGGTCGGCGGGGGAACCAGCGTGGTGGGTGGCATCGAGGCCGCGATCGGCGACGGGTACGAGGGCGCGGTGGCGATCGACGTGAAGCAGCTCGCGCGCGTGCTCGAGGTCGACGAGATCTCGCGCGCGGCGCGCATCCAGGCCGGCGCCACCGGTCCGTCCCTGGAGGAACAGCTCCGCCCCCACGGCCTCACTCTGCGGCACTTCCCGCAGTCCTTCGAGCTTTCGACGCTGGGCGGGTGGATCGCGACGCGCGCCGGCGGGCACTTCGCGACGCTGTACACGCACGTCGACGACCTGGTCGAGTCGGTGCGCGCGATCACGCCCACGGGTGTGTACGAGAGCCGGCGGCTGCCGGGTTCGGGCGCTGGCCCCAGCCCGGACCGCCTCCTGCTCGGCTCCGAGGGCACGCTCGGGGTGATCACGGAGGCGTGGGTGCGCTTGCAAAGCCGGCCCACGCACAAGTCGTCCGCCGGTGTCCGGTTCGCCGAATTCGCCGCCGGCGCGGAGGCCGTGCGCGCGCTGTCGCAAAGCGGGCTCTATCCCACCAACTGCCGGCTGCTCGATCCGGCCGAGGCGGCGCTGACGGGCGCCAGCGACGGTGCCGCCCTGCTGGTCCTCGGCTTCGAGTCGGCCGACCATCCGGTCGAGCCATGGATGGAGCGCGCGCTCGAGCTTTGCCGGGACCACGGCGGACAGGGCGACGCGCGCGGCTCGAGAGAGGGCGATGCCGTCGGCACCTGGAAGCAGGCGTTCCTGCGCGCGCCCTATCTGCGCGACGTGTTCGTGGCCGCCGGCGTGATCAGCGACACGTTCGAGACCGCGATCACATGGGACCGCTTCCCCGCCTTCCACGCGTCCGTGATGAGCGCCACGCGGCGAGCGGTCGAGGAAGTCTGCGGCGACGGGCGCGTGACATGCCGATTCACCCATGTATATCCAGACGGGCCGGCGCCGTACTTCACCGTGCTGGCGCCCGCGCGCCGCGGCGCCGAGTTGGAGCAGTGGGATGCGATCAAGGGCGTGGCCGCGGACGCCGTGATCGCCGGCGGCGGCACGATCACCCACCACCACGCTGTCGGCCGGGACCACCGCCCCTGGTACGACCGCCAGCGCCCCGAGCCGTTCGCGCGCGCGCTCGTGTCCGCGAAGGCGGCGGTCGATCCCGACGGCATCCTCAATCCGGGAGTGCTGATCGACCCAGGTCTAGACTGAGAGCCGATGAGCATTCTCCGGAACTTCGAACACGAGCAACCCGAGCGGCCTCAGGCGACCGAGTCCTTCATTCCGCGGAAGCGCACCGGCCGCCACGCCCACGCGCTCGCCCGGGGGACGCTCGCCTGCCCGACGTGCGACCTCCCGGTCGTCGCGGGCGGCCCGATTCCGATCTCGGCGCGGGTCCGCTGCCCGTTCTGCCGGACGATTCACTCGGCCCGCGCGTTCGTGCGCGTCGATCGGCCGGACACCTCGCTCAACGAGGTGCTGGTTACAGCGCGCATCCGATAAGCGTCGGCGCCGCTGCAGCCGCGCGAATTTTCTTCTAGCTTGCCCCGGGTGCAGGGGACGCCCGAAGAATTGACACTCGCCGAGGCGGCGCGGGAGGCCGGGGTCTCCGTGTCGACGCTGCGCCGCTGGGGGGCGGAGGGTGTGATCCCGGACTACCGCGGCCGCTGGACGCGCGCGGCCGCCCAGCACGCGCGGCTCGTGGCGAACCTGCGCGAGAACGGCTACACGCTCGAGGAGATCAAGAAGGCAGGCGAGGACGGCCGGCTCGCTTTCGGATACGTCGACGAGCTCTTCCTGCATCGTGAGCAGGGGTACACGTTCGAGGAGGTTGCGCGCGAGTCCGGGCTGGAGCCCGCCCTGATCGAGCGGCTCTGGCGCAGCATGGGCTTCCCGAGCTGGCGGCTCGAGCGCTTCGACGACGACGACCTCGAGGCGCTCCGCTACATGGGCGCCGTACTGTCTGCCGGCTTCCCGCTGGTGGCGTTCCTCCAAGTGTTGAACGTCTACGGCCAGGCCCTGCGCCAGATCGCCGATGCCGAGGCGCGCCTCTTCATCCTCTACGTCCACGAGCCGCTGATCCGCGAGGGCGTCCCCGCCACGCAGATGGCGGAAGAGCTGAGCGAGCTGGCAAACGAGCTGCTGCCGCTCGCAACCCCGCTCATGGTCTACATGCGACGCCACTTTCTGCGCCACTTCGTCGAGCAGGGGCTGATCGCGAGCGTCGAGTCCGAGCTCGAGTCCGACCGGCAGGAGATACTCGGCGAGCTCACGGTCGCGATCGCGTTCGTGGACCTGGTCGGGTTCGTCAGCTTTACCGAGGAGGAGGGTGAGCAGCAGGCCCTCGACCTGCTCGAGCGGTTCGTGGTGTCGGTCGAGGAGTCATTGCCTGCCAGCGCGCGCGTGGTGAAGAACATCGGCGACGGCGTGATGATCGTCGGCAACGACCCTGTCGGACTAACCGATTGGGCAATCGACTTCCAGGAGGGGTTCGAGCAGCGCTCACGGCCGCGGATCGGGATCCACTACGGGCGCACGCTCTACAGGGACGGCGACTATTACGGGCGAAACGTCAACCTCGCCGCCCGGGTGGTGGCGCGAGCCCATGCGGGCGAGGTGCTGGTGACCGAGCCCGTGCGCGATTCGGTGCCCGAGTCGCCGGCGCTCTATTTCGAGCGGATCGGCGACGTGCAGCTGAAGGGATTCAAGGAGGCGACCACGCTGTACGCGGCGCGATCGCGCTGACGCCTACGGGGACGGATAGCGCGCGATGTGCGCGATCCGCTTCGGGTGTGACTTCTTCACGAAGAACACGCTGCTGTGGCCGAAGCGGCCTCTGCGGAACGTGCGGCTGGTGCGACGGTTGCCGGCATAGTCCCAGGCGCGTACGAACCACGTGTGCCGACCGCCGCGGAGCCGCGCTCGCACAGAGTGCTTGGGGTCCCTTCCGCCCGGCCCGTCCTTGTCGCGGATCGTCTTCACGGGCCGCCCGTTCATGTAGAGCTTGTAGAGCTTGATGCCGCTCGCGTCCCGCGCGGGCTGCCACGTGAAGCGCAGGCTGTGACGCTTGACGTGGCGCCGGTTGCGCGGGCGCAGGAGCGAGAACGGGGACGGGGGAGTGTGATCGACGGTGGGCGTCGCCGGCTGCGGGGCCGCGTATCCGAGCGCGCGTGCGACATCCAGCCGGCCGCCGGTCGCAACCTTGCCGGCCAGGCTGGGAAGCTTGTCGACACTCTGCAGGATCGCGGTCCTGGCCTGGTCGCCGCTGGCCTGCGGGAAGCGCGAGAGGTACAGCGCAACCGCGCCTGTCACGAACGGGGTGGCCATCGAGGTGCCGCTGAACGAGGCATAGCCGCTCGAGTCGGTCGCCTTCGGGACCGTCGACTCGATGTCGTCGCCGGGCGCCGCGAGATCGACCGAGGAGGCGCCGTAGTTGGAGAAGTCCGCAAGGCCGTCGCTCGAGTCCGTGGCCGCCACCGAGATCACGTTCGGGAGGTCGAACGCGGCTGGGAAGTCGGGCTTCGCGTCCGCATTCTGGCTGTCGTTGCCGGCCGCGGCCACGAATACGACACCGGCGTTGTTCGCGCGGAGCACCGCCTGATACAGCGCCTGGCTGAACGCAGGGCCGCCCCAGCTCGCGTTGATCACGCGCGCGCCGTGGCTGACGGCGTAATCGATCGCGTTCGCCGCGTCGGCCGTGTTCCCGTTCCCGTCCTTGTCGAGAAACTTCAGGGCCATGAGCTTCACGTCCCAGTCCACACCGGAGACGCCCGTACCGTTGTTTCCCTTCGCCCCGATGATGCCGGCCACGTGACTGCCGTGGCCCGCGTCGTCCATCGGGTTCGAGTCGTCGTTCACGAAGTCCGCTCCGTGCGTGTCGTCCACGAACCCGTTGTGGTCGTCATCGACGCCGTTCGGCGGGTCGGCCGGGTTGGTCCACATGTTCGGTGCGAGGTCCCCGTGCGTGTAGTCGACGCCGGTGTCGACCACCGCGACGGTCACGTTTGCACCGGTGGTCAGGTCCCAGGCGTCCGTGGCGTGGATGTCGGCGCCGGCCTTTCCGCCGAACTGACCGGTGTTCCGGAGCGCCCACTGCTGACCGAATAGATGGTCGTTGGGAATCCTGCTCGAATGGAGGATGTAGTTGGGCTCCACGTACTGGACCGCGCGCTGCTTGGCAAGCTTCTGGGCGGCCGAGTCGATCTGGTCCGGATCGACGTTGACGACCGCGCCGTCGATCGAGTCGAGCGAATCCGTGATCGTGCCGCCGGCCTTGTCGACCGCCTTCTGCTGCTGCTTGTCCGTGGCGGCCGGATCGAAGCCCACCACCAGCTGCCCGGGAACCGCCTCGGGGTCGGCCACATCGGCGCGGCCGGCGCTCACGCGCACCGAGCTGAACGCCGCGAGGGCGCAGAGGCATACGAGGACCGCGAACGCGATCAGGGCACGTGCCCGGCTCCGGGCGGCCAGGGGCAATCCATCCATCCAGCACGCTTTCGGAGCGGGACCACAGGCCTTTCAGGCCGATGGTCGTTAAATAGAACAAATGTCCACCCCTCAGAAAGTGCGCCGTGCAATCGAGCGATCAGGCGCGATCGAGCCCGGTGAGCGCGTGCTGGCGCTGCTGTCCGGCGGCCAGGACTCGGTGTGCCTGGTGCACGCGCTTCGGGAGCTCCTGGGACCGGACCGGCTGGCAGCACTCCACGTGCATCACGGCCTGCGGCCCGCGGCGGACGAAGACGAGCGCTTCTGCCGGGACCTCTGCGAGCAGCTGGGCGTCGAGCTGGTGGTCGAGCGGGTGACGATTCCCACGAGCGGGAACGTGGAAGCAGGCGCAAGGGACGCGCGGTACGAGGCGGCGGAGCGCGTGCGGCGGCGCTTGGGGCTCGAGGTGGTCGCAACCGGCCACACCGCCGGCGACCAGGTCGAGACGATCCTCTACCGCCTCGTGTCATCGCCGGGGCGGCGGGCTCTGCTCGGAATGCGGCCGCGGCGCGAGCGGATTGCGCGGCCGCTGCTCGACACAACGCGTGAGGAAACGCGCGCCTACTGCGAGGAGGCAGGCCTCGCCTGGCGCGAGGACGAGTCGAACGAGGACCGTGCGCTGGCGCGGAACCGCTTGCGGCTGGACATCATTCCGGCTCTGCGGGACATTCACCCGGCCGCCGACCGCAACGTGCTGGCGACCGCGGCGCTGCTGGCCGAAGAACACGAGGTGCTCGAGCAGGCGGTCGACGAGGCGGTCCGGGAAGCCGGCGCGGGCGGCAGCCCGCCGTCGGTCGAGATCGCCCGGCTGGCAAGGCTCCCGGTCGCCGTGCGCCGCCTGGTGCTGAGGCGGCTTGCCGAGCAGGCGGCGGGCGGCCCTGTTTCGCTCGGTGCGGACGAGGTGGCCACGCTGGAGCGTCTCGCGGGCGCGGGCGGGAGTGGCTCGGTCCCCCTCGGCGGCGGCGTGGAGGCGGTCTGCGAGTACGGGATCGTCCGGTTTCAGCGCCCGGTCGAGGCGGCGCCGGCCGAGCCGGGCGCGCTCGCGGTGCCGGGGCGATGCAGGTTCGGCGACTGGGAGCTCAGCTGCGAGGTGGCGACGCTCGCCTCCGGCCAAACCGAGCTCGGCTCTGTGGATGCGCCGGTATTCGACGCAGCGCTGTTGGCACCCACGCTGACCGTACGGGGGTGGGGCGAGGGGGACCGCATGCGCCCGCTGGGGCTGGCCGGCACCAAGTCGCTCCAGGATTTGTTCGTGGATCGAAAGGTGCCCCGCTCCGTCCGCGGCCTGCTGCCCGTGGTGGAGTCGGCCGGCGAGATCGCTTGGGTCGCCGGCGTGGCGGTCTCGGAGGCGTTCAAGGTGAGCGACCGCACCACCAGGACCGCGCGGCTCGAGGCCCGCGCCGGCGGCCGTAAAGGCGCCGGACCCACTCTCTAGACTCCCGCCCGTGAAGGCAGAGGGCCTCGGGGAGACGATCGTGGAGGCGGATGAGCTCCAGGCGCGCGTGCGCGAGCTCGGCGCCGAGATCAGCAAGGACTACGCCGGGCGCGAGGTGATGCTGCTGGGCGTGCTGAAGGGGGCGGTCTTCTTCCTGGCGGACCTGGTCCGGTGCCTCGACATGCCGTGCGAGCTCGACTTCATGGCGGTCTCGAGCTATGGCTCGCTCACGGACTCCTCGGGTGTGGTGCGCATCCTCAAGGACCTCGACGCTCCGATCGAGGGCAAGGACGTATTGATCGTCGAGGACATCGTCGACTCGGGCCTCACGCTCAACTACCTGCTCCGCAACCTGCGGGGCCGCGATCCACGGTCGCTGGAGGTCTGCGCGCTACTCGTGAAGCCCGGCCGCCGGAAGATCGACCTGCCGATCAAGTACGTCGGCTTCGAGATCCCGAACCGCTACGTGGTGGGCTACGGGCTCGACCTCGATCAGCGCTATCGCAACCTCCCGTACGTGGCCGCGGTTCAGGATGCCCTCGCGGCTCGGGCGGTCGCGTAACCGCCTCCCCCTAAAGGGAGGAGCCGGGAGGCCGATCTCAAAGAGAATGCAGCAACGGCCGGCGACACCTCGCGCGGCCCGTTAGGGTCTTTCCGGGCCCATTGATCCGGGCCAGAAACGGCGGCGTAATGCCTTACAGCGGGAAGAACATCGCGTGCTACGCTCTTCCGAGCGAGGCTCCTGTAGCCCTCGCTTCGTTTGTGGCGCAGCCGCCGGAGAGAGGGCCTTCAAGCGCTGGCGCCAGATAAATGAGCAGATTCCTCAAGAATGCGACGTTCCCGATTCTGATCGTCGTGGTGCTGGCGTTTTTCGCCCAGCGCTTCCTCGGCCAGAACGAATCCAAGCCGAAGCCCAACTTCGGTCAGTTCCTGACGCAGGTCAAGGCCGGTGACGTCAAAAGCGTCACGCTCAACACGCGTGACAACACGCTGAACGTCACCGAGGCCGACGGCAAGACCAAGTACCAGACCGGCTACCCGGACAACTACGAGCCGCAGCTGATCGACCAGCTCCAGAAGAGCAACGTCGAGCTGTCCGTGAAGGGAAAGGGCGGCTCCAACTGGCTCTCCCTGCTGACCTACATCTTGCCCTTCGTACTGCTGCTCGCGTTCTGGATATTCCTGATGAATTCCGTGCAGGGCGGCGGTTCACGCGTGATGAGCTTCGGCAAGTCGCGCGCCAAGCGCCTCTCCGTCGACTCGCCCAAGGTCACGTTCCGCGACGTCGCGGGGGTGGACGAGGCGGTCGAGGAGCTGCACGAGATCAAGGAGTTCCTGGAGAATCCCAAGAAGTTCCAGGCGCTCGGCGCCCGCATCCCGAAAGGCGTGCTGCTGTTCGGCCCGCCCGGGACCGGCAAGACGCTGCTGGCGCGCGCGGTCGCCGGCGAGGCCGGCGTGCCGTTCTTCTCGATCTCGGGCTCCGACTTCGTCGAGATGTTCGTCGGCGTGGGTGCGAGCCGCGTGCGCGACCTCTTCGAGCAGGCGAAGCAGAATTCGCCCTGCATCATCTTCATGGACGAGATCGACGCGGTCGGCCGCCACCGCGGCGCCGGCCTCGGCGGTGGCCACGACGAGCGCGAACAGACCCTCAACCAGCTGCTCGTCGAGATGGACGGCTTCGAGATGAAGGACAACATCATCCTGATCGCCGCCACCAACCGGCCGGACATCCTGGACCCGGCGCTGCTCCGGCCTGGCCGCTTCGACCGCCAGGTCGTGGTCGACCGCCCGGACCGCAAGGGCCGTGTCCGGATCCTCGAGGTCCACACTCGCGGCAAGCCGCTCGCGAAGGAGATCGACCTGGACAACATGGCGGGCCAGACGCCCGGCTTCACGGGCGCCGACCTCGCGAACCTCGTGAACGAGGCCGCGCTGCTCGCCGCCCGCGAGAACAAGCGCGAGATCACCCAGCACGAGCTCGAGGAAGGCATCATGCGGGTGATCGCCGGGCCCGAGAAGAAGACCCGCGTGATGGGCGAGAAGGAGCGGCTCGTGACCGCCTACCACGAGATGGGTCACGCGATGGTCGCGCACTTCCTGGAGCACACCGACCCGGTGCACAAGATCTCGATCATCTCCCGCGGCCAGGCGCTCGGCTACACGATCTCCCTGCCGACGGAGGACAAGTTCCTGACCACCCGCGCGGAGCTCGCGGACACGCTGGCGATGACGCTGGGCGGGCGCGCCGCCGAGGAGATCGCGTTCAGCGAGATCACGACCGGCGCGGCAAACGACCTCGAGAAGGTGACGGCCACCGCCAAGCAGATGGTGATGCGTTTCGGCATGTCCGAGAAGCTGGGCCCACGCACTTTCGGCCACGACCAGTCGCTGCCTTTCCTGGGTCGCGAGTTCAGCTCGGAGCCGGACTACTCCGACGAGATCGCGCGTGAGATCGACGACGAGATCCGGCGGATCGTGGAGGAGGCGCACCAGACCGCGCGCGGTGTCCTCACAGAGCGGCGCGTTGATCTGGACAAGCTCTCCAAGCTGCTGCTCGAGCACGAGACCCTGGAGCGCGAGCAGTTCGAGGCGCTGTTGGCCGGCGCGTCCGAGGAGGACGTGTTCGGCGCCCCCGAGCCGTCGGGGCAGCCACCGGCGCCGCCTGTCGAGCCCGAGCGCCGGCCCGTGCCGGAAGCCCGGCCCAGGCCGCAGCCGCGGCCCGGCCTCGCCGCCGAGATGCGCGGCTCGGAGCAGAAGCCTCCTTCGGTCTGAACCACCTTCGACGTCCCGCCGTGATGGGCGTCGTGAACGTCACGCCGGACTCGTTCTCGGACGGCGGGGATTTCTTCGAGCCGGCCGCAGCGATCGCGCACGCCCGCCTGCTCTTGGCGGAGGGCGCGGATCTCGTGGACGTGGGCGGGGAGTCGACGCGGCCGGGCGCGGAGCCCGTCCCGGAGGCGGTCGAGCTCGAGCGCGTGATGCCCGTGATCGATGCGCTGGGGCGGGAGGACGCCCCGATCTCGATCGACACCTCGAAGGCGGCCGTCGCACGCGCTGCGCTGGCATCCGGGGCGTCGTTCGTCAACGACGTCACCGCGCTGCGGGCAGAGCCCGAATTGGCGGGCGTGGTCGCCGACGCGCGCGCGGAGGTGTGCCTCGTCCACATGCAGGGCGAGCCCCGTTCGATGCAGGACGACCCCCGCTATGACGATGTCGTGGCCGAGGTACGGGCGTTTCTCGAGGACCGGTTGGCATGGGCGGTGGCCCAGGGAATTGCCGAAGAGCGCGTGTGGCTCGACCCCGGCATCGGGTTCGGGAAGACGCTGGAGCACAACCTCGAGCTGATCCGCCGCCTCGACGAGATCGCCGCGGTGGGGCGTCCAATCGTGTTCGGGGCTTCGCGGAAACGGTTTCTGGGCCGGCTGACCGGCCGCGACGAGCGCGATCGGGTGGCCGGCACGGTGGCCGCGAACCTGCTCGCGTTCGAGCGCGGCGCCGCGATGTTCCGGGTCCACGACGTGGGCCCGACGCTGGATGCGCTACGGGTGGCGAGTGCTACTTTGGGGAGGCCGTGAGCGACCTCGAAGACAACATGCCGGACGACCTCGAGGGCCGCGGCTACGAGGAGCGGGAAGAGGAGGGCCTCGATTCGTTCGATTCCTCGGTGAGGATCGAGATCTCGCGCCTTTCCCTTTTCACGCACCATGGGGTGACGGATGCCGAGCAGCAGGCCGGCCAGCGGCTGGTGTTCGACATCGCCTTCGAGGTCGACGACTGCGATGCGACCGTGACGGACCGCCTCGAGGACACGATCGACTACGGCGCCGTGTGCCAAGCGGTCGCGCTGATCGCGACCGAGCGCTCCTACCGCACCCTCGAGCGCCTCTGCACCGCGGTCGCGGACATGCTCGAGGAGCGCTTCAGCGCCGCCAACGTGGTCGTGCGCGCGACCAAGCCGGAGCCACCGATCCCGCTCCCGGTCGAGGAAGTCTCGGTCGAGGTAGAACGCTGACCCAGGCGTTCCTGGGCCTCGGCTCGAACGTCGGGGATCGTCTGGAGAACCTGCGGGCGGCGGTCGAGCGGCTCGCTGCACATCCGGGAATCGAGGTCTTGGCGCGGTCGTCCATCTACGAGACCGAGGCGACGGACGACGCCGTCGGGCAGCGCGACTTCTACAACGCCGTGGTCGAGGTCGAGACCACGCTCGGCCCGCGCGAGCTGCTGTTGGCCTGCAAGGAGATCGAGCGCGGCCTCGGCCGTGCGCCGGGCGGCCGGCGCCACGCACCTCGGCCCATCGACATCGACGTGCTCTCGATGGGGGACATGCGCGTGGACACGCCGGACCTCGTGATCCCCCACCCCGGCATCGGGCATCGGGCCTTCGTTCAAATCCCGTTGCGGGAGCTTGGCGCCCAGGTTCCCGTGGTCCAGGGCCAGCGCGTCACGCGCGTCGCCTCCCTCGCGACGAAATAATCATTCAGCAATGCTCCTCACGATCGACGTCGGCAACACGCAGACGCACGTGGGCGCCTTCGACGGGCAGGAGCTCGTCGAGCACTGGCGCTTCTCGACCGACCGCCAGTCCACCGGCGACGAGCTGGCGATGGTGATCCACGACCTGCTCGCGCTGCGCGACATCGGGTTCGAGCAGATCCACGGCGAGGCGATCTCGTCGGTGGTCCCCCCGCTGGTGTCCGAGTACCGCCAGATGTTCGAGCGCTACCTGCAGCGCGAGGTCCTGATTCTCGGACCCGGAACCAAGACCGGCATGCCGATCCTGCTAGAGAACCCGCACGAGCTCGGCCCCGACCGGCTCGCGAACGCGGTCGCCGGCTACGACCAGCACGGGGGCCCGTGCGTGGTCGTCGACTTCGGCACGGCGATCAACTACGACGTGGTGTCGGCTGCGGGCGAGTACCTGGGCGGGATCATCAGCCCGGGGATCGAGATCTCGATCGAGGCGCTCACCTCACGGGCGGCCCGCCTCACCAAGATCGACATTCGCGAGCCGCGCACACTGATCGGGAAGTCGACCGAGGCGGCGGTGCAATCCGGCATCGTGCACGGCTTCGCGTCACAGGTGGACGGGATCTGCGGCATGCTCCGCGAGGAGCTCGGAGAGGGAGTCACGACGATCGCCACCGGGGGCCTCGCGAACGTGATCGTGGGCTTCACCGAGAGCATCGACGTCGTGGACGACCTGCTGACGCTCAAGGGCCTGCGCCTGATCTACGAGCGAAATCACTGAAAATCGCTCTGGGGGGCCGCTCCGGGGCCGCCCGCGAGCCTGGCTATACTTCCGCGTCCCCCTTTTTCGGCTCGCGGCCGCTGCGAGCGGCCGAGGGGTTTTTTCATAGGTGGAGACATGGCGATGGCGAGAGAATCACTTCTGACTCCAGAGGGATACGAGAAGCTCAAGGCTGAGATCGAGCATCTCCGCACGATCAAGCGACGCGAGGTCGCCGAGCGCATCAAGGAAGCGCGCGAGTTCGGTGACATCAGCGAGAACGCGGAGTACGACCACGCGAAGAACGAGCAGGCGATGCTCGAGGCGCGAATCGCCGGGCTCGAGGAGAAGCTGCGCGGCGCGACCGTGATCGACGAGAAGCAGGTCGAGGCGGGGGTCGTCTCGATCGGCTCCCGGGTCCACGTCAAGGATCAGAAGTCCGGTCAGTCGGTGGCGTACCAGATCGTCGGCTCCGCCGAGGCCGACCCGGCCGAGAACAAGCTCTCGAACGAGTCACCGGTGGGGGCGGCGCTGATGGGACGCAAGCGCGGCGACGTGGTGAGCGTCGCGGTCCCCCGCGGGCCGGCACGTAAGCTCAAGATCACAAAGATCTCGGCGGACTGACCAACTCTTCGGACCAAGAGCCGCACGACTCCGGCGACGAGCGACGACACAAGCTCGAGAAGCTGCGCGCGGCCGGGATCGACCCGTTCCCGCCGAGCTACCCGGGCACGACGCCGATCGCCGAGGTACTCGCGCGCTACGAGCAGCTCGAGGCGGGGGAGGAGAGCAAGGACTCGTTCCGGCTGGCCGGTCGCCTCGCCGCCCGCCGCGGCCACGGCAAGGCGGCGTTCCTCGACCTCGTTGACCGCACTGGCCGGATTCAGCTCCACGCGCGCAAGGACGTCTTGGGCGACGCGTACGAGGGCCTCTTGGATCTCGACCTGGGCGACCTCGTCGGCGTCGAGGGGGCACCGTTCCGTACGAGGCGGGGCGAGCTCTCCCTGCGCGTCGACGCCTGGACGCTGCTGGCAAAATCGCTTCGCCCCGCGGCCGACAAATACCACGGGCTCACCGACGTCGAGCAGCGATATCGCCACCGCGAGCTGGACCTGATCGCCAACGAGGAGACCCGGGAGCTGTTCATGCTTCGCACCCGGGCCGTCGCCGCGGTCCGAAGGTTCCTCGACGAGCGCGGATTCCTGGAGGTCGAGACGCCTGTGCTCCAGCCGCTCTATGGGGGTGCGCTTGCGCGTCCCTTCACCACCTTCCACAACGCGCTCGATCGCCAGCTGTATCTGAGGATCGCGACCGAGCTCTACCTGAAACGACTGATCGTCGGCGGCCTGGAGAAGGTCTACGAGCTGGGGAAGGACTTCCGCAACGAGGGTCTCTCGCACAAGCACAATCCCGAGTTCACGATGCTGGAGACCTACGAGGCGTACGCGGACTACACGGACGTGGCCGCCATGACCGAGGAGCTGGTCGCGTTCGTCGCGCGCGAGACACTCGGGACGACGACCGTCGAGCGTGACAGCGATACGATCGACCTGAGCCCGCCCTGGCGCCGCGTGACGCTCCGCGACGCGATCCTGGATGAGACCGGCGTCGACATCGCCGCGATCACCGACCGAGACGAGCTGGCGGCGCAGATGAAGAGTCGCGGCCTCGAGGTGGGCGAGGGCGCGGGATGGGGAAAGCTCGTGGACGAGCTCCTCTCGAAACTGGTCGAGCCGAAGCTGATCCAGCCCACGTTCGTGCTCGACTATCCCGTCGAGCTGTCGCCCTTCGCCCGGCCCCACCGGTCCGAGCCCGGCCTCGTCGAGCGGTTCGAAGGGTTCGTGGGCGGGGTCGAGATCGCGAACGCGTTCAGCGAGCTGAACGATCCCGACGAGCAGCGCGCGCGCTTCGAGGAGCAGCAACGCCTCCAGCTGGCCGGCGACGAGGAGGTGCAGCCGTTCGACGAGGACTACCTGCGCGCGCTCGAGCAGGGCATGCCGCCCACCGGCGGACTCGGGCTCGGAATCGATCGCCTCGTGATGATCCTGTCGGGCCGCCACTCGATCCGCGAGGTGGTGCTCTTCCCGGCGCTTCGTTCCGAGTAGCTAAGGTCGACGGACATGACGCGGTTTTTTGCCCTCGATGCGGGGCATTTGGAAGCGCTCGCAGGCTGCGGCCGAAGGCCCCGAAAAGCCGCTTTCCAGGCGGCTTTTTGCCCTCCGGGAGGGTCAGAGGGCGTTGTTATACTTGCCTCCCGGCGCACGATTTCGGTCGGGGGGTTGATCTAGGCGCAGAGATCTGCCGAATAGAAAGGTAGGTCAGGCGAGGATCAGCCGTCCGGCCAGATCTGTTCAACGGGACGGGCAAGAGACGGACCTCGCGCACCGATAGCGAACAACCGAACAGGGGTAATCAGAGAGGCACCCGGATTTGTTCGAGCGATTTACAGAGAGAGCCCGCCAGGTCGTCGTCCTAGCGCAGGAAGAGGCCCGTCAGCTCAAGCACAACTACATCGGCACCGAGCACATTCTGCTCGGGCTGCTCCGCGAGGAGGAAGGCCTGGCCGCCCGCGTGCTCGAGTCGCTCGACATCACGGTCGAGCGCGTACGGGCGCAAGTGGTGCGGATCGTGGGCTCCGGTGAGGAGGTCACCTCCGGCCAGATCCCGTTCACCCCGCGCGCCAAGAAGGTCCTCGAGCTGGCGCTGCGTGAGGCGCTGTCGCTCGGGCACAACTACATCGGCACCGAGCACATCCTGCTCGGCCTCGTGCGCGAGAACGAGGGTGTCGCGGCCCGCATCCTGCTCGACTTCGATGCCGACTCGGAGAAGATCCGCAATGAGGTGATCCGGATGCTGTCCGGGCCCGGCAGCCGCCGCCAGCAGGGCGCGGGCGGGCCGGAGGGCAAGAAGAGCTCGAAGCTGCTCGACCAGTTCGGCCGCAACCTCACGAAGCTGGCCGCCGAGACCAAGCTGGACCCGGTCGTCGGCCGCCAGACCGAGATCGAGCGCGTGATGCAGATCCTCTCGCGCCGCACCAAGAACAACCCGGTGCTGGTGGGCGAGCCGGGTGTCGGCAAGACCGCCGTGGTGGAGGGCCTGGCGCAGCGCATCTCCAGCGGTGACGTTCCGGAGCTGCTCAAGAACAAGCAGATCTACACGCTCGACCTGGCCGCGCTGGTGGCAGGCTCGAAGTACCGCGGCGAGTTCGAGGAGCGCCTCAAGAAGGTGATGAAGGAGATCACCCAGCGCGGCGACATCATCCTTTTCATCGACGAGCTGCACAACCTCGTCGGCGCAGGCGCCGCCGAGGGCGCGATCGATGCGGCATCCATCCTGAAGCCCGCGCTCGCCCGCGGCGAGCTGCAGACGATCGGCGCGACCACGCTCGACGAGTACCGCAAGTACCTGGAGCGCGACTCGGCACTCGAGCGCCGCTTCCAGCAGATCCGCGTCGACCAGCCGACGATCGAGGAGACCGAGCAGATCCTGCGCGG
>Ga0075434_100001932_pt1 | contig 17974 bp, 6 predicted proteins | sample RhiMethybrSRZTD3_FD_75298 | JGI IMG/M metagenome (GOLD analysis project Ga0075434, IMG submission 75298) | Populus rhizosphere microbial communities from Tennessee, USA - Rhizosphere MetaG P. TD hybrid SRZTD3 | ecosystem: Host-associated > Plants > Roots > Rhizosphere > Soil | place: USA... | reverse complement strand
ACGAACGGCCCCGACCCTGCGAATCCAGACGGCACGTGGTAGGTGGCCGTGATGGTGCGCGTGGCGCCGGCTGGCACGGTTCCCAACAGGCACGGGAACGCGGTGGTGCACGATCCGCTGTTCGAGACGAAGACGAGCCCGGCCGGCGTGGGATCCGTGACGGTCACGCTCGCCGCGTCCGACGGCCCGGCGTTGGTCACCGTGACCGTGTAGACGACGTCCTGCCCCGCGGCAACGGTCAGCGGCCCGGTCTTGGTCAGCCTCAGGTCGGCGGTCGCCGGGGTGACGGCGACGCTGACGGTCTGGGCTTCGTCGCCCGGACTCGGGTCGGTCGTTACCGAGGTCACCGACGCCGTATTGAGAATCGGATTGGCACCGTTGTAGGCGGACGGGACGAGGAACGTGGCCGTGATGGACCGCGTCTGGCCGGCCGGGACCGTGCTCAGGTTGCAGGGCAGAGTGGTCGTGCAGTCGCCGCTCGTGGATACGAACACGAGACCCGCGGGTGTCGGGTCGGCCACGACAACCCCGGCGGCGTCGCTGGGGCCCGCGTTCGTGACGGTGATCGTGAACACGACGTTCTGACCCGGGCTAACCGAGGCCGGCCCTGACTTGGTCAGCGTCAGGTTGGCGCTCCCCGAGGCAACCGGGGTGCTCGTCGTGCTCGAGTTGTTGCCGCCGAGCGGATCGCCGGTGGTCGCGGACACACTCGCCGTGTTCACGATCGGATTCGTCCCCGCGTAGCCCGCCGGCACCGCGAACGTCGCGGTGATGACTTGACTCGATCCGGCGGGCATCACACCCAGCGCGCACGGGAATGCGGTCGCGCACGAGCCGGTGTTGGAGGTGAACGTCAGACCGTTCGGGGTCAGATCGTTGACCGCCACTCCGGTCGCGTCACTGGGCCCGTTGTTCGTCACCGTGATCGTGTACACGAGCGCGTTGCCGGGGACGACGCTCGCCGGTCCGGTCTTCGTGATCTGGAGATCCGCGGCGGGCAGATTGACCGGCGTCGAGGTCGTCGCCGTTTCGTTGCCGGTCAGCGGATCGGCGGTCGGCGAGCTGACCGACGCCGTGTTGACGATCGGGTTCGCCCCGACATAGCCGGGCGGAACGCGGAAGGTGGTCATAATGACTCGGGTCGTGCCCGCGACCACCGTCCCGATCGTGCAGGGGAAGGCGCTCGTGCAGGCCCCGCTATTGGAGAAGAAACTCAACCCGACCGGCGTCGGGTCGGCCACCACCACCGTGGCGGCGTCGCTGGGCCCGTTGTTGGTGACGGTGATGGTGTAGACGGCGTTCACCCCGGGCGACGCCGACGCCGGGCCGGTCATCGCGATCGCCAGGTCGGCCGCGGCGGGCGCGACCGCAACGCTCACCGTCTGGGCTTCGTTGCCGGTGTTCGGGTCGGTCGTAACCGAGGTGACCGAAGCCGTGTTGAGGATCGGATTGGCGCCCGCGTAGCCTGATGGCACGGAGAACGTCGCGGTGATCACGCGCGATTGTCCGGCCGGCATGGTCCCCAACGCGCAGGGGAAGGCCGTCGTACACGCGCCGGCGTTGGAGACGAACGTGAGTCCGGGAGGTGTCACGTCGGCCACGGTCACCCCGGCGGCATCGGACGGTCCCGCGTTGGTGACGGTGATCGTGTAGGCCAACGACAGACCCGGCACCACCGACGGCGGCGCGGACATGGTCAGACTGAGATCGGCCTGGCCTGCGGCAACGGGAGTGGTGTTCGTCGCGGCGTTGTTCGCTGCAACGGGATCCGAGGTCGAGGCGCTCACCGAGGCGGCGTTGACGATCGGATTGACGCCGGAGTAGCCGGACGGCAGGGCGAAGGTCGCCGTAATCACCCGGCTCGCCCCTGCCGGCACCGCGCCCAAGGTGCACGGGAATGCGGTCGTGCACGCCCCCGTCGTCGAGACGAAGCTCAAACCTGGCGGCGTGACATCGGCGACGGACACGCCCGTCGCGTAGCTCGGTCCCAGGTTGGTGACGATGATCGTGTAGACGAGATCGGTTCCCGGCACCACGCTCGCCGGACTCGTCTTGGTGATCGCGAGATCGGCGGCGGGCGGATTGAGGACGGTGGAGACCGTCGCGCTCTCGTTGCCGGAAACCGGGTCCCCGGTCGGCGAGCCGACACTCATGGCGTTGACGATCGGATCCGGACCGGCGTACGAGGGCGGCACCAGGAAGGTCGCCGTAATCGTGCGTGCAGCACCGGCCGGAACGGTCCCCAGCGCGCAGGGGAATGCCGTCGTGCAATCGCCGCTGGTCGAGACGAACGTCAACCCGGTGGGAGTCGGGTCCGTGACAGCGACCGTGGCCGCGTCACTGGGCCCGTTGTTCGTCACCGTGATGGTATAGACCGCCGTCTGGCCCGGCGTCACCGCGGCGGGGCCGCTCGCCGCCAGGCTCAGGTCCGCCGAGGCCGGATTCACGGTCACCGAGAGCGTCTGACCTTCGTCGCCCGGCGCCGGATCGGTGGTCACCGATGTCACGGAGGCCGTGTTGACGATGGGATCCGGTCCCGCGTAGCTCGCGGGGACGAGGTAAGTCACCGTGATCGTGCGCGTCTGCCCCGACGGGATGGTGCCCAGGTTGCACGGGAGCGGGCTCGCGCAATCGCCCGAGGTCGAGACGTAGTTGAGGCCGGTGGGCGTCGGGTCGGCGACCGACACGCCCGCCGCGTCGCTGGGTCCGTTGTTGGTGACGGTGATCGTGAACGCCAGCGTTTGACCGGGCGTCACGGCGGCCGGTCCGCTCATCGTGAGTTTGAGATCCGCCTGCCCGGAGGCCACCGGAGTCGAAGTCGTGGAGGAGTTGTTGGCCGCCACGGGATCGCCGGTCGTCGCGGTCACCGTGGCCGCATTCACGATCGGGTTCGCCCCGGCGTAGCCTGACGCCACGTTGTAGGTCGTGGTGATCGTCACGCTGGCCCCCGCGCCGATCGCGCCGAGGCTGCAGGGGAAGGCGGTGGTACAGGCGCCGGCGTTGGACACGAAGGTCACGCCGGCCGGCGTCACGTCCGAGACCGACACACCGACGGCGTCACTCGGCCCGTTGTTGGTCACGGTGATCGTGTAGACGAGATCGGTGCCCGGCACCACGCTGGCCGGCCCCGTCTTGGTGATGGCGAGGTCAGCCGCCGGCGGGTTCACCGTGGTCGAGACCGTCTCCGATTCGTTTCCGGTGAGCGGGTCGGCCGTGGGTGAGCTCACCGTGGCCGTGTTGAGAATGGGATTCGGCCCGGCGTAAGTCGGTGGCAGTCGATAGGTAGCGGTGATCGTCTGGCTCGCGCCGGCGGCGAGCGTTCCCAAGAGACAGGGGAACGCGCCGACGCACGGGGCGCTGGTCGAGACGAACGTGAGCCCGGTGGGCGTGGGATCGTCGATGGCGACGCTCGCGGCGTCGCTCGGTCCATCGTTGGTCACCGTGATGGTGTAGCTCACCAGCTCACCCGGCGTGGCATTTCCCGGCCCGGACATCGTCAACCGCACATCCGCCGAGGCCGCGGCGACCGTCACCGCGGCGGTCTGCGCTTCGTCCCCGGCGTTGGGGTCGCTGGTGAACGAGGTCGCCGACGCCGTATTGAGAATCGGATTCGCACTCGCGTAGCCGGACGACACCTGGTAGCCGGTGGTGATGGTGCGCGTCTCGCCGGCCGGAATCGTTCCCAGCGAGCACGGGAACGCGGTGACGCAGCTGCCCGCGTTCGACAGGAAGATGAGGCCGGGCGGCGTCACGTCGGCCAGGCTCACACCGGCGGCGTCAGAAGGCCCGTTGTTGGTCACCGTGATGCTGAACGCCAGATTCTGTCCCGGGATGACCGAGGCGGGACCGCTCTTGCTCACATGCAGGTCGGCCTGGCCGCTCGCCACCGGAGTCGAAGCCGTCCCAGTGTTGTTGCCGGCGTCCGGGTCCGAGGTGGCACTCGTGACGGTAGTGGCGTTGACGATCGGGTTCGCCCCTGCATAGCCCGACGCTACGGCGAACGTCGCGGTGATCACCCGCGTCGCCCCCGCCGGCACCGTGCCGAGCGCGCACGGGAAGGTCGTGGCGCAGTCGCCGCTATTGGAGACGAAACTGAGGCCGGATGGCGTGATGTCGGCGACCGAAACGGCCGCCGCATCGCTGGGGCCGTTGTTCGTCAGGGTGATGGTGTAGATCAGGCTCGTCCCCGGCACGACGTCGGCCGGGCCGGACTTGGTGATCGCGAGATCAGCCGATGCCGGGAGGACGACCGTCGATGCGTCAGCGCTCGTGTTGGCGAGCACCGGATCAGCGGTGGTTGAGCTGGCCGTCGCCGTGTTCACGATCGGGTTGGGCCCGGTGTAGCCGGACGACACCTGATACGTCGTCGTGATGGTGAGCGTGGCCCCCGGCGACATGGTGCCCAGGGCGCACGGGAAGAAGGCAGTGCACGCTCCGCTGTTGGAAACGAACGTCAAGCCGGTTGGTGTCGGATCCGCGACCGAGACGCTCGCCGCGTCGCTCGGCCCGTTGTTCGTGACGCTGATCGTGTACGCGACCGTCTGACCAGGGATTACCGAGGCGGGGCCGGTCTTGGTAATGACCACGTCGGCCAAGGGGGCGTCCACCGATACCGAGGCCGTCTGGGCGTTGTTGGCGCCGTCCGGGTCGGCGGTGGTGCTGCTCGCGGTCGCTGTGTTGGCGATGGGGTTGCCTCCCGCGTAGCTCGCCGGGACCCCGTATGTCGCCGTGATGGTGCGGGAGGCTCCCGCCGCGACGGTGCCGAGCGAGCACGGGAAGGCCGTGGCGCAGTCGCCCGTGGTGGAAAGGAACGCCAGCCCGGCGGGCGTGACGTCGTCCACGAAAACGCCGGCCGCATCGGACGGCCCCGCGTTGGTCACCGTGATCGTGAACGCGACGGTCTGGCCGGGAGTCACCGAAGGCGGCCCCGTCTTGGTCAACACGAGGTCAGCCGAGCCGGCGGCGACCGGCGTCGATGCCGTGGCCGCGTTGTTCGCCGGCACCGGATCGCCCGTGGCCGCGCTGACGGTGGACGAATTGAGGATCGGATTTGCCCCCGCATACGATGATGGGACGGTGAAGGAGGCCGTGATGACGCGGGTCGCTCCCGCCGTCATGGTGCCGAGCGCGCAGGGGAATGTGCCGCTGCAGTCTCCCGTGTTGGACACGAACGTCAGTCCGGCCGGTGTCACGTCGGCGACGGACACCCCGGCCGCGTCGCTCGGGCCGGCATTGGTGATCGTGATCGTGTACACGGCGTTCGTGCCCGGGACCACGCTCGCCGGCCCGGTCTTCGTGATGCCGAGATCGGCGGACGCCGGGTCGACAGTGGTAGAGGCCGTGGCGCTGTTATTGGCCGCGACGGCGTCGCCGGTGGTCGAGCTCACGCTCGCCGTATTGACGATGGGACTCGCCCCGCTGTACCCCGAGGGCAACTGGTAGGTGGCGGTGATCGTCTGTGTCACGCCGGCCGGCACGGTGCCGAGGTCGCACGGGAACGCCGTCGCGCAGGCCCCGCTCGTCGAGCTGAACGTCAGACCGGCGGGCGTCGCATCCGCCACCGAGACGGCGGCGGCGTCCGACGGCCCGTTGTTGGTGACGGTGATCGTATACACGACGTTGTTGCCCGGGATGACGCTCGCCGGTCCGCTCTTGGTGATCGCCAGATCGGCCGACGCGGCGTTGACGGAGACCGAAGCGGATTGGGCATTGTTGCCGGCCACGGGGTCGCTCGTCGCGGTGGCGGCCGTCGCGGTGTTCACGATCGGATTGCCGCCGGAGTAGCCCGAAGGAACGCTGTACGTCGTGGTGATGGTGTGTGAGGCTCCCGGGGCCAGGGCGCTCAGGCTGCACGGGTAGGCGGTGATGCACGCGCCGGCATTGGAGAGGAACGTCAATCCCGCGGGCGTGGGATCGTCGACCGATACTCCGGCGGCGTCGGACGGACCGAGATTGGTGACGGTCACAGTGAACGCGATCGTCTGGCCCGGCGTGACAGCGGCTGGGCCCGTTTTTGTGAGACTCAGGTCCGCGGAGCCGGCCGCGACCGGCGTCGATGTCGTGGCAGTGTTGTTTCCCCCGACCGGGTCGCTCGTGGTGGAGCTGACGGTGACCGTATTGGTGATGGGATTGGCGCCCGCGTAGCTGGAAGGCACGCTGTAGGTCGTCGTAATGACCCGCGTGGCACCGCCGGCCAGGGTACCCAGGCTGCACGGATAAGCCGTGGTGCAATCGCCCGAGTTCGAGACGAATGTCAGGCCGGTGGGAGTGACGTTCGCGACCGCGACCGCCGCTGCGTCCGAGGGCCCGTTATTGGTCACGGTGACCGTGTAAACCAGGGACGCCCCGGGCACCACGCTCGCCGGTCCACTTTGCGTGATCGCCAGGTCGCCCGCGACGGCTACCGTGACCGAGGCCGTCGCGGAGTTGTTGGCGGGGACCGGGTCGGAGGTCACGCTCGAGGCGCTGGCCGTATTCGAAATGATCGTCCCGCTTGCCGTCCCGGAACCCACCGTCACAACGAGAATGACGGTGCGCGCGCTCGGTGCACCAGCCGCGGTGGCGCCGGCCCACGAGCACGTGACCAGTCCCGTCCCTCCGACCGCCGGCGTCGTGCAGCTGCCGCCCGCACTCGGCGTGGCGGAGAGGAAGGTGGTCGCGGCGGGCGTGTTGTCCTGGATCGCGAGGTCCTGTGCCGGGATGGGCCCGTTATTGACGGCCGTCAGCGTATAAGTGATTGTCGAGCCGGCGTTTACAGGATTGGGCGCGGCGGCGTTCGTGATCGCGACGTCGGCCGCTGTGCTGATCACCGTGTTGCCGTCGGTGCCGCTGTTGTCGGCGGCGGCCAGCTCCGTAGTACCGGCCGGTGCCGCGATGGACGCGGTGTTCGTGATCGTTCCACTCGCGCTGACCAGCACCGGTGCAGTCACGGTGAACGTGGCGCTGCCGCCGCTCAACAGATTCACACTCGTGTTGAGGTTGCCGCTGCCAGAGGCGATGCAGCTCGACCCCGCCGTCGCGGCGCAGGTCCAGGTGATGCCCGCGACGTTGAACACGGCGGGATCGAACGTGTCGGTCACGGGCGCCGCCGAGACGGCGCTCGGCCCGGCGTTCGTGGCAACGATCGTGTAGACGAGCGACGAGCCGGGGCTCACCGCCGTCACTCCATCCGTCTTGGTGATCGACAGATCCGCTCCGGCGCCGACCGTCGTCACGTCAGTCGCCCGGTCGTTCACCGGGTTCCCATCCACCGGCGAGGACACGCGGGCCACGTTCGTCACCGACGGAACCGCCGTGGCCAGCACGGTCACGTTGACCGTCACGGTGCTGGTCCCGCTGGCGGCGAGGGGACCCGGGTTGGTGCAGGTCACGACCTGTCCAGCAATCCCGCACGTCCACCCGCTCCCGCTGGCTCCGGTGGGGGTCAACCCGGCGGGCACCGAATCGATCACGGTGATCGTTCCGGAGGCCGTCGCCGTTCCCACGTTGGTGACGGTGAGCGTGTATGCCCCGGCAACCCCGGCTGTGAAGTTGCCACTGTGACTCTTGGCGATCGACAGGTCTGGGGCGGTGACGGTCACGTTGGTCGGCTGCTGCCCCGGTGTCCCGGGGTCGTCGCTCACGCCGGAGAGGGTGTTGCCGAGGCTCTGGCCCCCGTAGCTGACGCGGGCCTGGTTCGAGATGATGGTCCCGGGGGCCGCCGTGCCGGACACCACGACGCGGAAGCGGACCACGCTCGATTGCGAAGGGCCGAGCTTGCCGCCGGCCGCCGAGGTGGCACCGATGCCGATGTGGAACAGCACCCGATTGCCGGCCGCGTCGAAATTCGCGGCGTCATCGCCGGCGGCATCGGTCTTGGCGCCCGTCGGAGGACCACCGGTCACGCTGGACACGAATGTCAGGGAGCCGGCCGCGTAGCTGGCGCTGACAGGAATGGTGTCGATGAGCACGACCGACACGGCGGTGTCCAGGCCCGTGTTGGTCATGTTGATGCTGTATTCCAGTGTGTCACCCTGAAGCACCGAGCCGCCGTTCACGTCTACGACTGTCTTTTCGAGGCTCCCCGGGCCAGACAGGTTGGGCGAATAGAGCTGGGTGGCGAACGCCACAACGCCGGTATTGTAGGAGTCGCCGCTCGAGCTCAGGAGAATGGTCGCCGAGGTGGCTCCATTGGGAAGGATGTTGCTGGCGTCGAGCAGGTCGACGTCGAATCCCAGCTGGTTGACGTAGTCCGGAGTCTTATTGGTATACCGAACGCCGAGGCTCGTGATGCTGCTGTTGAAGCTGTTGATGGCGGGATTCAGGGCATTGTTGACGTTGGTGGAGTTGAGCCGGAGTGAATCACCGTTGATTCCCAGATCGCCCTCGTAGGCCACCACCCCGAGCTGCGTGTTGACGGATCCCGTGGGCGGCGTGTTGAGCCCGGTGACGGAGATCGTAACCGGGGCGCCGCTCGAGATTTGCGCGAAGCCGTCGTACACGACCAGGCTGCGGGCCAGCGAGGCCGGGTTGTAGAGCACCACCACGAGGCTCCAGCCGCCGTACCGGTTCGTTCCCAGCGTCCGCTGGATGTTGGCGACGGTGTAAGTCCCGCTCCCGGCGGCACGCACCAACGTCGTGACGTCGCGGAATGCCTGATAGGTCGAGCCGCTGTTGTCGAGCTGCGTCGCCGTGAGGGTCGTGTACCCGCCCGCGCCTGGAGTGCGCAACAGGGCGGTATTGCGGGACGCGCTGGCCGACTGCGAGCCCCAATAAAGGCCCGCGAACATGACCGAATCGCCGGCGGCGAGGGTGAGCACGGCGCTGCTCGAGTTGAACGTGGTCGCGTCGGCGTCGACATCCACGTCCACATTAGTGAAGTCGTTGTCGTCGATCAGGAGACCGGTGCCGCTCTGCCCGGCCGTACACCCGGCCACCGCCGTATTACAGGTGGACACGGTGTTGCCGATGAGGACGATCGACCCGGTGGTGTTAGTGGTCGGGAAGCGTTGCGTGAAGGCCCTGGTGATCTGTGCCGAAGCGGCGTGCGGAAACCCCAGGGTCGCGAAACCCAGTAGTCCCAGTACTCCGCACAACGATGTTCCTCGCCTCAATCGTAGACGGCTCGGCAGACAACCCCCGTGGCACTTTTACGTAGGTGGGAACGGGCCGAATCTAGGAACGACGATCAGAAAAGAAAGAGGAAAGGTCGTGCCACCGCGGTGTGGCGGCGCAAAAACGGTCTTGACAGACCCCCTAGTCGAAACTGCTGCGCCGGCGCAGCAACTTGAGCCTGCGGCTATACTTGAGCCGTGACAGCGACCACCGCCCCCGCCGCCTCCCGCCATTGGCCCGCCAGCCTGTATCGCCGTCCCGATGGGGCGCTCGAGCAGGAGCTGGCGCCGGCCCGCATCCGCGCCATCGTCGACAGCGGCGAAGGCGAGCTCTGGGTGGACATCGATTCGACCGACGTACACCAGCACTCCCTGCTCGAGAAGGTGTTCGGGTTCCATCCGCTGGCGATCGAGGACACGATGTCGCCCGGCTCGCGCGTGAAGCTCGAGGAGTACGATCGGTACATCTTCGTCGTGGTGTCCGGGGTCCGGTTCGACCGCGCCACGCTCGATCCGTTCGATCTCGAGACGTTCAACCTGTACTTCTTCCTCGGCAAGAACTTCCTCGTCACCGTTCATGCGATCGAAAGCCCGAGCTGCGATTCGACGCGCGAGCGGCTGATGCGCAACCCGGACCTGCTGGGCCGCGGCGCCGAGATGACGATGCACTCCATCATCGACCAGGCGGTCGACGCCTACTTCCCGATCGTGGAGTCGCTCAACGATCTGGTGGACAAGCTGGAAGAGAAGTTGTTCGAGTCGTTCGACGAGAAGTTGATCCACGAGATCTTCAAGGCGAAGCGCTCGGCGTTCTCCCTCCGGCGTCATATCGGGCCGCTGCGCGAAGTGCTCAACGTGCTCACCAACCGGCCCTCGGTCTACATCCGGGCCGAAACGCAGCTCTACTACCGGGACGTCTACGACCATACGATCCGGATCATGGAATCGGTCGACACGACCCGGGACCTGCTGGCCGGCGTGCTCGAGACGTACCTGTCGCAGACGTCGAACCGCATGAACCAGGTGATGAAACAGCTGTCGATCGTGGCGACGCTGGCGTTGCCGCTGATCGTGGTGGGCGGAATCTACGGCATGAACTTCAGCCAGATGCCGTTGACGCACCATCCACTGGGGTTCTACTGGGCGCTGGGAACGATGGTGGCGATCTCGGCGGTGATGGTGTGGTGGGTGCGGAAAAACCGGTGGCTCTAAAGCTCGACAGCGAAGTCGTCACCCTCCACACGCGCCACCCCTTCATCATCGCGCGCGGCGGACGGAGCGAATACCAGGTCGTCCTGGTGCGCCTGTCCGACGGCGACGGCTTGGTGGGCTGGGGTGAGGCCTACCCGTCGTCCTACTACGGGGAAAGCCTGCAGGGCGTCCAGGACGCGTTCCGGGCCGCGGCGGGGGCGCTGCCCGTCGACTCCATGGATCTGGAGGGCGCGGAGCGGCGGTTCGAGGAGGTTGTCCCGCGCAGCGCCGCGGCGCGGGCCGCGCTGTCCATCGCGTTGCACGACCTCTTCGGACAGCGGCTGGGTCAGCCTCTGTGGCGGGTGTGGGGACTCGACGCCGCCAGGACGCCGCGCTCGTCGTTCACGATCGGCATCGACACGCCGGAAAAGATGCGGGCCAAGGTGCTCGAGGCGGGCGCCTACTCGATCCTCAAGATCAAGCTCGGCACAGACCACGATGAGGCGCTGCTACGGACGATTCGTGACGCGACCGACAAGCCGATCCGCGTCGATGCCAACGCCGGATGGGACCGGGCCCGCGCCATCGCGATGCTGCCGGTGCTCAAGGAGTACGGCGTGGAGCTGCTGGAACAGCCGCTCGTGCCGGACGATCTCGAGGGGCTCGCCGCCGTGCGGCAGGCGTCGCCGGGGATCCCGATCGTGGTGGACGAGAGCTGTCTCGTGGCCACCGACATTCCCCGCGTGGCCGGGGCCGTGGACGGCATCAACATCAAGCTGGCCAAGTGCGGCTCGCTGCGGGAAGCCCTGCGCATGATCGCGACCGCGCGCGCCCACGGAATGCTCGTGATGGTGGGGTGCATGATCGAGACGTCGGTGGCGATCACCGCCGCCGCGCATTTCACGCCGCTCGTCGACGTCGCCGATCTCGACGGTGCCGCCCTCACGGTGGACGATCCATTCACGGGCGCGCGCATCGATGGCGGCCCGATCGCTCTTCCCACCACACCGGGTCTGGGTGTCGTGCGGCGATGACGCGGTTCGCCGACGTCGTGCTGCCCCTTCCACTCACCGCTCCATACCGCTACTCCGTGCCCGACGCCCTCGCGACGCGAGCGGTGCCGGGAGCGCGCGTCGTCGTGCCGGTGCAGCGCCGGCGCGCGGTCGGCGTGGTGCTCGCCGTCGGCGAGACGCCGCCGGAGCAGCCACCCCGGCCGATTCTCGAGACGCCGGACGCCGTCCCCGCGTTGTCGCCCGCGCTGCTGCGCCTCGGGGAGTGGCTCTCGGCGTACTATGGGTGCCCGCTCGGCCTCGCGCTGCGCGCGTTGTTGCCCGGCGCCCTGTGGGGGGGGAAGTTGGCGCGTCCCGAACCGGCGCCGCGGAGCGAGCGCACCATCACGCTCACACGGGCGCTGCCGTCGCTGGTGGAGCGCGAGCGCGCCTTCCTGCGGGCCCCCAAACGTCGCGTCGCCTACGAGGTGCTCGAAGCGCTCGGCGGGTCGGCCCCGCAGCGACATCTCGTGCAGCAGCTGCACGTCACGCCCGCCGTGCTCGAGGGACTGGTGCGCCAGGGTCTTGCTCGCGTGGACACCGAAGTCCAGCCGCGCGACCCGTTCGACGGCATCGCCGACGCGCCGCCTCCTGTTCTGACCGATGACCAGCGGCGCATCGTGGACGCGATCGCGGCTCCCGCTTCGTCCGACCTTCCGGTGTTGATCCAGGGAGTCACGGGCTCGGGCAAGACGCTCGTGTATCTGGAGCTGCTGCGCCGCGTGGTCGATGCCGGACACGGCGCGATCGTCCTCGTGCCCGAGATCGCCCTCACGCCGCAAACCGTCGCCCGGGTGCGCGGCGTGTTCGGGGACCAGGTCGCGGTGCTCCACTCGGCGCTGTCCGACGGCGAGCGGGCCGATGCCTGGCGCGCGCTCCGCGCGGGGACGCGCCGCGTCGCCGTCGGCGCCCGGTCGGCGGTGTTCGCGCCGGTGCAGGGACTCGCGGCGATCGTGGTGGACGAAGAGCACGAGCCGAGCTACAAGCAGGGCAGCGCGCCCCGCTACCACGCGCGCGACGTCGCGGCGGTCCGCGCCCGGCTCGAGGGCGCGTGGTTGATCCTCGGCAGCGCGACCCCTTCGCTCGAGACACTGCACGGGGTGGAGTCCGGGACGGTGCGCCGATTCTCCCTGCCGCGTCGCATCGGCGACCGGCCGCTACCGCCGGTCCAGCTGGTCGACCTGCGCAGCGCGGCCCGGATCCCGGAGGCGGGCGCCGTGCCCTGGAGCGAGAGCCTCGATGTCGCGGTGCGGGACGCGTTGGAGCGTCGCGAGCAGGTCATCCTGCTGCTCAACCGGCGCGGATTCGCGGCGTTCGTGCAATGCCCCGCGTGCGGCTACGTCCCCGAATGTCCGCGCTGCGCCATCGCGCTGACACCGCACGCCACTCCGCAGGCGATGCGGTGTCACTATTGCGGCCACGAAGAGTCCGTCCCCGAGCTCTGCGCGCGCTGCGGCCGCCCCACCCAGCGCATGCGCGGGCTCGGGACCCAGCAGCTGGAGCATTTCGTCGGGCTGCGATTTCCGGCCGCGCGGATCGCGCGCATGGACCTCGACACGACCAGCACCAAGTGGGGGCATCACCGCATCCTGGAGCGCGTCGCACGGCGCGAAGTCGACATCCTGCTCGGCACCCAGATGATCGCCAAAGGGCTCGATTTTCCCTCGGTGACCGTGGTCGGGGTGGTCGACGCCGACACGGGATTGCACCTTCCCGATTTCCGCGCCGCCGAGCGCACGTTCCAGCTCGTGGCGCAGGTGGCCGGCCGGGCGGGGCGGGGACCTGCGGGTGGGCGGGTGGTCGTGCAGACGCGGGCTCCCGAGCACCACGCGTTACTGGCGGCGGCGGCGCACGATGTCGCTGCGTTCGCCGCGGCGGAGCTGCCGCTGCGCACCCCACCCAATCCTTCTTATCCGCCTAAGACCGGGCTGGTGCGCTTTGTGGCTTACGGGCGGCAGGAATCGGCCGCCGCGGCGCGCGCGGCCCGGCTCGTCGACTGGTTACGGCGCGCCAACACCGAGCGGTTGGGGGAGGCGCTGACGGTGCTCGGGCCGGCCGCCTGTCCGATTCCCCGGCTGCACGGCCGTTGGCGCTGGCACGTGCTCGTAAAAGCGAACGCGCCACACGCATTGGGCCGGCTGATGCGGGCGTGGCGCGCTCAGGGTCGTGCGGCACGATGGATCGTGGTGGATCGGGACCCGGTGGCGTTGCTTTAAGGACGATACGCTTCGGTCGTGCCCGGGAATGGAGCGCCGCCTGAGCTCCCGCCCACCGCGTACAGGATACCGTCGAGAACGTCAACCGAGAGCAGCACGCGTGCGGTGGGTAACGGGGCCCTGGCGGTCCACGTGTTTCGCACCGGGTCGTACGCCTCAACCGTCGAGCGGACCACGTTCTGGCTTCCCCCCACGGCATAGATGAGCCCGTTCACACTCGCCGCTCCCAGGCCGCTCCGCGGCGTGGGCAGCGGCGCTCTCGCGGTCCACGTGTCCAACGCGGGGTCGTACGCGTCCATCGTCCCGACCGGACGTCCCAGGACATCTCCTCCGATGACGTAGATGACGCCGTTCACGACGGCTGTTCCGAAAGAGCTGCGCGCCACCGGCAGCGAGGCCTGCGTGGTCCAGGTATCGGTGTTGGGGTCATAGGCCTCGACCACCGTAGTGTCCCGCCCGTTCTTGTCGGTTCCCCCGATGGCGTAGAGACGCCCGTTGGCCACCGCAATACCCAGCGCAGAGCGGCTGGTCGGCATCGAGGCCTTCGTGGTCCAGGTGTTCGTGGCAAGGTCGTACGCTTCAACGATTGACGTGGTCGCCTCGCCGTTTTGATCTCCGCCCACGGCGTAGAGGATCCCGTTCACGACACCCACCCCCAGACTGAACCGGGGGAACGACAGGGATGCTCTCCGGCTCCACGTGTTTGTCCGGGGATCGTAGGCTTCTACCGTCTCACTGGCGCCGGCGCTCGTCAGTCCCCCGACGGCGTACAGGATGCCGTCGACCACGCCGATTGCCGAGGCCGTCATCGGCTTAGGCATCGGGGCCTCCGTGGTCCAGCAGTTGGTATTGCACACGACATTGAATGCCGCGCTCTTCGTGATGTTGAACCCCGGCGCCACCGCGACCAGCGTGTACCCGCTGCCCGGCCGATCGATGGTCAGGTCTCGGAAGGTCGCAATCCCCTGAGACAGGGTCTGCGTCGTCGTGCCTGAGAGAACCCCGCCGCCCGCGTTGTCGCCAATGGAGACCATCACACTGCCGACGAAGTCCTGCGCCGGATTGCCGGCATCGTCCTGTACCCGGATTTCGATTGCCGGCGTCATCGGTTGATTCGCCGAAGCGTCGAGCGGTTGGACCCGAAAGGCCAGTTTGGTGGCGGGGCTGTCGGGCTGGAGGACCGCCTGGTCGCAGCCCAGGGCTGCGATCGCCGCCAGTCCTGCCACCAACGTTTTCATACCACACTCCCTTTCGTTGACGATCCCAGTAGTCCTTCGGTCACTGTACGACGATCCTGCCGTGCATCCCGCTGCCGGGGCCACCATGGATCGAGCAGTGGTATTCATAGGTCCCCGCCTGGAGCGTCACGGCCCGCGTTCCGGAGGTGATCGTGCCCGTGTTCGCGGGCAATGTTCCCGGCCCGCTGTCCCAGATCAGGGTGTGACCGTTCGATCCGGAGGCCCAGCTGAAGGTCACCACGCCCGCAGCGACGGTGTCCGGGGTCGGGTTGAAGAAATCGTTGGCGACGGAGATCGTCGCGCTGTGTCCACCACCCCCGCCGGAAGGAGCGGTCGAGCTGCTGCATGCCGCTGCGAATGTCACGAGCAGCGCGAGTATCGTGAGGCGTCTCATTGCCAACCTCCGTGTTGTAGATGACGAAATTGGGGTGTTGGCAATTAATGGTCGCGGGGCTCCGCTTGGCATCGGCGAAAGCGGAGCGAGGCCACCGGAATGTCAGGCGTCGTCGTGTAGGATTCCGTCTGGCATCGGGTGATGCAAGCCGCGTAGGACGGAGACCGACACGCGCATGCCCGGACCGCTGCGTTGATTCTCCAAGACGGGAGGCATAGGTTGAGGTCGTCCACTTCTCATCTCGAATGTCCGTCGTCTGGTCGCTCGTCCTCGCTCTCAGCGCCGTGATGCTCGGTGCCGCGTCCGCGCTGTGGTTCTCGCGGCGGCGCGGATCGCCCGCCGGTCAGGTCCCGCTCGGAGCGAGCGAATACTTCGAACAGTTATTCGAGCGTGCGCCGGTGGCTGTGGTCCTGGGGGATCGCGCCGGACGGATCTTGCGCGTGAATCAGCGGTTCACCCGCTTGTTCGGGTACGGCCAGGGGGAGGTCGTCGGGCGGCCCATCGACGATCTCATCGTTCCGCCCGAGCTGCTGCCGGAAGCGCGCGATGCCACGCGGTTCGCCGCGGACGGGTTCAAGGAAATCGCGGCCACCGTGCGCCGGCGCAAGGACGGGACCCTCGCGGATGTTTCGGTCCACTGCACGTCCATCGCCCTCCCGGGCCAGGAAGACGGCGCCGCCGTGTACTCGATCTACCAGGACATCACCGACCGGGTCCGCGCCGAGCAGGACGTGCTGGTGGCGGAGGAGCGGTTCCGCCAGCTGGCCGAGAACATCGACGAGGTATTCTGGCTCACCACGCCGGAGCGGTCCGAGCTGCTGTACGTGAGCCCCGCGTATGAGCGGATTTTCGGTCGATCCCGCGACACCGCGTACGGTGACGCGCAGGCCTTCCTCGAGACCGTGCATCCCGACGACCGGTCGCGCGTCCGGACCTCGCTCCCCGGCCTGGCGCAGGGAGGGTGGGCGGAGCGCTACCGGGTGGTGCGGCCGGATGGCAGCGTGCGCTGGGTCCGGTCTCGCGCCTTTCCGATTCGCAACCTGTCCGGTGATGTGTACCGCATCGCCGGCCTGACGGAGGACATCACGGACCAGCAGGAGGCCGAGGACGCGGTGCACAAGAGCCAGAGCCAGCTCGAGCTCTTCTTTTCCCAGTCGCTGGACGGCTTCTTTTTCATGATCCTTGACGAGCCCGTGCAGTGGGACGACACGGTGGACAAGGAAAAGACGCTCGACTATGTGTTCGCCCACCAGCGGATCACCAAGGTCAACGACGCGATGGTGCGCCAGTATGGTGCGACGCGCGAGTGGCTCATCGGGCGGACGCCGAACGATCTCTTCGCGCATGACCTCGCGCACGGACGCGCGGTGTGGCACCGCTTCTTCGATGCGGGCCGGCTGCACGTGGAGACCGACGAGCGGCGGCTCGACGGCACGCCAATCCGGATCGACGGGGACTACATCTGCCTCCACGAAACGCCGAGTGGGGGCGGGCGTATCGTGGGGCACTTCGGGGTGCAGCGCGACGTCACCGCCCGCCACAAGGCGGAGGAAGAGCTGCGCCTTTCCGAAGAGCAGCTGCGTGAGTTGACCAACCGCCTGCATTCGGTGCGCGAGGAGGAACGGCGTCGCATCGCGATCGAGATCCACGACCGGCTGGGGCAGGCCCTCACCGGGATCAAGCTGGACCTGTCATGGCTGGAGCGTCGGCTCCCCTCCGACGACGCCGCGCTGCACCAGCGGGCCCACGGGACGCTCGGCCACATCGATGCCGCGATCGAATCGGTCAAGCGCATCGGGGCCGAGCTACGGCCCGCCGTGCTCGATACGCTGGGGCTGATGGCGGCGATCGAATGGCAGGCGGATGAATTCACCCAGCGCACGGGGATCAGCTGTCACCTGGACCTGCCGGCGAAGCCGCCGGCGGTGGACGACGCGCGCTCGACGGCCCTGTTCCGCGTGTTTCAGGAAGCGCTCACCAACGTCGCGCGCCACGCCGCGGCCCATCGCGTGGACATCCGGTTGGCCAGCGAGGACGGTCAGCTCGTGCTCGAAATCGCCGACGACGGAAAGGGCCTGGGCGACCGGCAGGTCACCGGTCCGCGCTCCCTGGGCATTGCGGGGATGCGCGAGCGGCTCGGCGCCTACGGCGGTCGCATGCGCATTGCCAGCCGCCAGCCATGCGGCACGGTGCTCGAAGCTCGGCTGCCGTTCGAGGCGGAGGTGGTTTCGTGACCCGCCTGCTCATCGCGGATGATCACCCGATCGTCCGGGCAGGGCTGCGGCGCGTGGTGGAGGACGCCCCCGGGGGCGGGATTACGGTCGCCGGCGAGGCGAGCGATGGCGATGAGCTGTTGGCCCAGATGATCGCCGTGAACCCGGACGTCGTCCTGCTCGACATCACGATGCCCGGGCCGGGGTTCGTCGAAACGATTCAGCGGCTCAAGGCGCTCCACCCTCGCGTCCGCATTCTCGTTCTCAGCGTGCAGCCCGAGGACCAGTTCGCGGTGCGCGCCCTCAAAGCCGGGGCCTCGGGCTACGTCTCGAAGAACCTGTCTCCCGAACATCTGGTGACGGCGATTCATGAAGTCACCCGCGGCGGTCGCTACGTGAGCCCGGCCCTCGCCCAGCGGCTCGCCGCCGCCGTGGCCGACGGGGCCGACCGCCCGCCGCACGAAGGGCTGTCCGCCCGCGAGTATCAGGTGCTGTGTCTCATCGGGGCGGGGAAGAGCGTCAAGGAGATCGCGGCGGTAATGGAGCTTTCCGTGAAGACGGTGAGCACCTATCGGGCGCGT
>Ga0075434_100001931_pt1 | contig 17976 bp, 14 predicted proteins | sample RhiMethybrSRZTD3_FD_75298 | JGI IMG/M metagenome (GOLD analysis project Ga0075434, IMG submission 75298) | Populus rhizosphere microbial communities from Tennessee, USA - Rhizosphere MetaG P. TD hybrid SRZTD3 | ecosystem: Host-associated > Plants > Roots > Rhizosphere > Soil | place: USA... | reverse complement strand
GGCTGCTTCTGCGAGCGGTTGCCGGACGGAGGCGGCGTTCAGCACATGCGCGTCGTTTACGCATCGCCCGACAAGCTGCTTCGGTTGACTGGCGCGATCGGACCGCTGCAGGAAGCCGCACTCGTCGGAACGATGTCGTGGAACCTGCTGCAGACGGGCGGCGGAACGGCCGTCGACTTGAGTTATACGGTCGGCGGCTTCCGCGCCGGCGGTTTTCGCGACCTGGCCACGGTCGTCGACGGGGTGCTCCGCGGGCAACTGGCCCGGCTAAAAGCGTTCGTTGAAACGGATCATCCCAAGGGGCCCCTGCCGCCACGCGAATAGTTAACGAGATACGCCGATCAGTTTATCTAAAGTACGTGCTGGCCCACGGGCTGCACCAGAGACATAGAGCCGCAGGTAGTGACTCTCCGGTTATGAACCGGATGCTCACCTGTAACCACTCGCCGACTGCTCGGTCACGTCCGCTGTAGACTTCGCTCGATTCTCAATGAGCGCGCAGGTCTTGCCGCGATCCTGTTTCTGTCGCTCTCGAGCGCCGGGTGCGCCCGCGGACCATGGAAGGATCCGTCGCCGCACCGGACGCAGTTCGTCACGGTCGACCGGAACGTTCGCCTCGAGATCCTCGATTGGGCGGATCGGCCCGGCCGCTGGTACTGCTCGCCGGCTTTTTCAACACCGCGCACATCTACGATGATTTTGAGCCGAGGTTGACGCCGGAATACCACGTCTACGGGATCACACGGCGGGGTTACGGGGCGTCGACGATCGCGCCGGACGGATACGCGTCCGATAATCTCGGCGACGATGTCGTGGCGCGACTTGAAGTCGACCGGCGGACTCGCCGACCGCTTCGAGCGCGGTGTGCGCGGCTCCCGCGTCGTCAGGATCGCTCACGCCAACCATTACATATTCATGTCCAACGAGGCTGATGTCCTGCGTGAAATCCACGCCGTCGTTGCGACTCTGCCCTGAGACCATCGTCGAAGTCGCTGCGTGGTTATTTCTCCGGGCTCTTGTATGCCCGCGGCCCGTCCTTGTATGTCTTCCACTGCACGTCGATCAGGTAGGCGTGCAGCGCGTCTGCTTCTTCCTGCGTCATCCCGGTGTTGATCCACGGCCACCCCGGAGGGGTGCGGAATCCTGGCATACCCTTCGCCTTGTTGCTGCCGCCTAACACGATCGCGTCGAAGCGCCGATGAACGCTGAGCGGCATGTAGCGCAGATCGGGCACTTCGCCATCAAGCGCCCACGCGCCGCTCCCATCCGCGTCAGGCGAGTGACACTTGTGGCAGAAAAATTTGGTGTACACGCGCTCGCCCTCGTGAATCTTTTCTGGGCTGGCGGTTTGCTCCGGCGGCTTCGGCACCTCGGGAATGAAGGCTTGAATCGGCGGCATCGCCGCCTTGGCGCCCAGCTTGAACGCCAACACGGCCGCCGAGCCCCGTTTGGTTTCCATCGTCGCCATATTGCTCACGCGCCCGAACAACCGAAATCCGCCCCCGAGCCCGATGGGCATTAACACGTATTGCTCGCCGTTCACGACATAGCTCACCGGGACCGACTGGATCGCCGAGCCCGTTTTGACGGACCAGATTCTCTTGCCGGTGTCTGCGGCGTACGCCGAGAAGTCCCCGCTCGCGTCTCCGAAGAACACCAGATTCCCGGCCGTGGCGAGAACCCCGCCGTTGATCGAGAGCGGGACGGTCACTATCCATCGCGACTCCTGCTTGATCGGGTCGTACGCGACGAGCTTCCCGTGAGCTAACGATCCTTGAGCGGCGCCCGGCCCGGGCGTCTCGTACGCGGGGATGTACAAGAGTCCCGTCTGCGCGTTGTAGCCCATGGGGAACCACGCATGCCCCATGCTGGTGGTTGGGCCGTTTGCATTGTTCCGGCGGCTCGCTTCGCCCCACGACAACACCGCGTTGTCGTCTGGCGCTGCGCCGCTTTGCGTGGCGGCCGCGGCCTCGGTCGACGGGGCTGGAAGTGCGTTCAAGTCGATCTGCTTCAGAGCCGACACCACTGTGCCGTCGATGCCGCGCGGCGGAAGAATGGCCTTTCCGGTTCGCGCGTCGAGCATGAAAAACACACCGTTTCTCGGAATGGTCATGACCACCCGCTGCTCTTTGCCGGTCACCACCATATTCGCTATGAGGATGTGAAACTCCTCCGCGCCATTTAGTGGGGTGTCGGTCTGGTAGTGCCACACGTACTCGCCCGTTGAAGCGTTCACCGCCACGATCGAGTTGGCGAACAACCGGCTGCCGCCCGATTTGATGCCGGTGAAGTCACCCACGTCCTCGCCAGTGGTCGACGTCCCGAAGAGCAACAGGTTCGTGACCGCGTCGTAGGTCATCGCGGTCCACACGTTCGCACCACCGAGCTTCCACGATTCGCCAATCCAGGTTTTCGCGGCCGCCTCCATCGTTCTTGACTCGTACGGCTTCGACGGATCGCCGGGCGCCGTCCAGAATGTCCAGACTTTCTTGCCCGTCTCGGCGTCAACCGCCACCACGCCACCGCGCGAGTCGTATTCCATACCGGCCCAACCGGTGAACACCTTGCCGTCGCCGACGCGCGGCGCTTCGGTAATCCCGGTCTGATCGGCATCGCATACTTGCGTCGCCCACACCTGCTTCCCGGTCGCCGCATCAATCGCCACCATACGGCAGTCGCCAGTGCCGACGTACACCTTGCCGTTCCACACGGCGACGCCGCGATTCTTCCGCCCCTCATAGGAGTTGCGCCATGGGCCGTTGATGCGGATGTGCGGATCGAATCCCCACAAGATCTTTCCGGTCGCGCCATCAATTGCGTACACGATGTCGAACGGAGCGCCGAGATAGATCACGCCATCGACGACAATCGGCTCCGCCGAAAGACCCATCGGACTGTTCACCGGGAGCGCCCACGCCAGGCCCAGCCCGCCGATGTTCTGGTCCGTGATCGTCTTCAGCGGACTGAAGTGCTGCGACTCGAAATTTCCGCCGTTCACCAGCCAGTTGTCGCCGCGGCCCGCCTCGGCCAGCACGCGCGCTTGAGTCACGTCGCCCGGTGCGCGAGTCGTCTGCGCTGCCATCGCTTCGTACGCCAGCACACACGCCGCAAGAATTGCGATCGACCAAGCTCTCATCGGCTGCTCCCTTCGGCGCGACTGATTGCGAACTTGCTGCTGGCGAACAAGGATTCGGCCGAACCGCGTGAAAGCTTCAACACTCTAACCGCGCGGCGCGAGATAGCGTTTGCGCGCGCGGACGGTGTAGCCCGATTTGTTCGCCTTCACGGTCAGATCGTGCAGCTTACCGTCGAGCTTCTGCGGCACGAAGCCGAGCGCGTACTGGTGATGCAGTTCGTCGATGACGCGATCGAACGTGCCGAGCAGATCGCCCGGCGAGGTCAACTCGACGTAGCCGCCGCCGGTCGCCGCCGCGATCTTCGCCATTCCCTCGTCGGGCTTCTGCATCAGGGGATCGTTGCGCCGCTGCGGCATCATCCCGCGTCCGCCGAAGCCTTGCGTCGCGCGCTGCTGCGCGGCCGGCGCCAGGCCTTCCATGCCGACGGCGTAGATCATCACGTCGTTGTCCTCGGCGCGCTTCATCTCGTCCTTCATCGATTTGGCGTGGCCGCTGAAATCGAGCGGCTCGTCGACACCATCGCTCAACGCAAGGACGACGCGGCGGCTCTTCTCGAGCAGGAGCTTGTCGATCGCGCGGTCGATCGCGTTCCACAGCGGCGTCGGCCCATCCTTCTGCAAATCGCCGTGGAGCACCTTGAACAGCGCGTCGCGGTCCGACGTGAAGTCGTCCGGCTCGATGACGATGTCTTTACCGAAGTTGCCGATGCGGAGCCGATCCTCCGCGAGCATGCCGTGGATGAAGGTTTCGGCGGCGCGGACCTCCAGCTCGAGGTTCGGCTTCATGCTGCCGCTGCGGTCGAGCAGCATGATGCCGGTGATCGGCTGGACGTCGTTCGAGAAAACGGTCAGCTCCTGCTTGACGCCGTTGTCGTCAACTTCGAAGTTGTCGCGCGTGAGGTCGGGCGCGAGACGCCCCTGCGCGTCCGTGACCGTCGCGTAGACTGCGACCGTGCGCGTCGTGGTGCCGAACGTCGGAGGTTGCTGATGCGCGTGCGAAACGGCGAGCGCGACCGCGGCCATGCAGCCGGTCGTCAAGAGTCGACCTGGCATTGAGAGTCTCCACCAGGGCTGGCCCTCTCATCTTACCTTTTCGCCGCTTCTAGTAAGGATAACCCTTAAGCCTTGGCGTCCCGTGCTTCCACTCAGGTAAAGGCGCGTAATCATTCCCGATTGGCATTTTTACTTTCGGCAGGCTCTGGGCGTCGAGTACCTCCTCCGCCGGGATGACATCGTTTATATAGAGCAGAAACGCCGTCAGCGCGTACACTTCATCGGCCGTGAGCGTCCCCTCCCGATTGAGCGGCATGGCGCGATTGATGTAGTCCCAAACCGTCGTCGCGAACGGCGCGCGAAGCGGCAGGATTCGTCCCCGTTCCCAGAGCTCGACATCCGGGCCACGCTTGCTTTTCAAAATCGGCGCAGTGCCCTCGACTCCAGTCGCCCCGTGGCACCCCGCGCACCCCTTCGCGCGATAGAGCTGTGCGCCCTCCCTGGCGGTTCCGTGCCCCGGCGGAAGTTCCTCGCCGGTCGGACCGATGGAGATATCCCACGCGCGGATTTCCTCCGCGGTCGGCGTGCGTCCCACTCCATACGTGGGCGACTGCGCCAGCGCGCAGACGCCCATGAGCCATACGAACAGGAGAGCCCTAAGCGTTCCCATTGCGCACGCTCCCATCACTCGCGATTCTCCAGGGCTGAATCGTGTTGTCCAGTCCAGGCACGCTGAATGACTCGTCCAGCGGCTTGTTGAAGAACTTGGCGACCTGTGCGCGCGACGGTTGCACGGAACCGAGTTCGTCCGTACAACGCGAAAGGAGCTCGGTCTCGTTTCCGTCCCAGTTCCACTGATACGTGAATCGCGCATGCGCCATGCGCTGCGCCGTGCCCTTGATCTCGGCATCGTTCCAGCGCTTACCGCCGTCGGTGGACACTTCCACCTTGCGAACGGCTCCGCCGCCGGACCAGGCCAAACCTCTAATCTCGTAGAACCCGCGGCCGGGCAGTTGCTGTCCGCCGGAAGGAAACGTGATCACCGATTTGGGCCCGATCTGGAATCCCAACGCCGCCTCGTCCGACTCCCGATCGAGATGACCGTAGTCGTTGTAGTTCATGTAGTACCGGTCGGTCACCTTGATTCGCCGCAGATACTTGGTGTGAAAGATTCCCTCGAAGCCGGGAACCATCAGCCGCAGCGGAAATCCTTGCTGGGGCCGCAAGGCCTCGCCGTTCATGCCGTACGCGACCAGACAGTCGTCCATCCCCTTGCCGATCGGAATGCTCGACGCTCCCTTCACCTCCTCCGACCCTTCTGCGACGAACCAGGATGCGCTGCCTTTCAGGCCGCACTCCTTGAGCAGCAGAGAGAGGGGCACGCCGGTCCATTCGGCGCAACTGGTCATCCCGTGCGTTTCCTGAACCGTCTTCGCCTTAGGCGACGTCCGATTGCCCGCACACTCGATGAAATGAAGGCGGGTTACGGACGGGAGGCGCTTCAAGTCCTCCATGGTGAACGTCAGCGGACGGTCCACCATCCCGTGGATCATGAGACGATGCTCCTGCGGATCGATCTCCGGGATGTAGGAACCACGGGTCGTGCCCACGAAGTGGAGCGAGGACGGTGTGATCACGCCGACCGAATCCTGGAGCGGCGACGCCACGTGAAAGACGAGCCCGAAGCCATCGGGCGAAGGCCTGCCGCCGTGGGCGATGCGCACCGAGGTGACGAACCGCGAGCGCTCGCCGTAGGCGATTAGATCTTTGTCGCCCTTCAGCATTGGTGGGGATGATGGTGTCTGGCCGATCGCGGGTGCTGCGCCGCCCAAGGCGAAACCGCCGGCCAGCGCGGCGCCGCTTTTGAGAAATTCCCTTCGAGCAGGTCGTTTCGAACCCATCGGTCTCTCCTTCAGATGAGCCTACCTGGGACCGCGTGCTCGCGGGTCGGAAGTATACGCCCGATCAGCGCACGACTTTGCCTTTGCCGAACTGATCGCCCGCCGCCACCGGCTTTCCTCCCGCAAAATCGATCTCGAGCATCTTCTCGCTCTCGGCGTTCGCGCCGGTGTCGTCCTGCAGCGTCGCCACGATTTCCTTTGTGTTCGTGTTGACGACGTCGCCGGTTGACGGATACGCCAGCGTGCCGTCGATCCCGAATGTGATCCACCCCGGTTCGTCGCGCACTTTGACGCTCGTCTTCAGCACCGGCGGCATGACGGTCGCGTCGAAGATGCGCAGGTAATTGTTCGCATTGTCGGCAATCCAGATCTCGGTCTCGTCCTGCGTCATCGCGATGCCGTGGCTGGGAATGCCGTGGGTCGGCGACCGGCCGGCGGTGACGTCTGGCACCTCGACGTGACCGACGATGGCGCCGGTCTTCAGGTCGGCGATCTCGAATCCGAGGAAGTCGTTGATGTTGGCGAACAGCAGCGTCTGCCTCCCGTTGAACGTGAACGGCCGGACCATGTTGCTGAACGGACCGAGCTCTTTGACGATCGTTCGCGTCTTCGCATCGACCACCGACATCGTCCGCGTGTCGCCTTCGGCTTCGAAGTACACGCGCGTGCCGTCGTCTGAAAACTGCGTGTTGTGCGGACGTCCGGGCTTGTCGATCGTCGTCTGCATCGCGCCGGTCTTCGCGTCGGCGACGACCCACTTCGGCGCGCCGAGCTCCGGCGCATACAGCGTCGTGCCGTCGGGCGACAGCGCAATCCGATCGGTGCCGCGGTTGTCGTAGCGCTGCTCCCACACGAGTGCGTCGGTGAGGAGGTCGTACGCCGCAACCCTGCGGCTGGTGGACACGTACAACCGCGCAGTGCCCGCGTGCGCCGCGATCCCTTTGATGGCTTCCTGACGCCCATCGGCCGGCGGCGCGCCTTGCAGCGGGATGCGCTTCACGAACCTGTGCCCGTGGTCGATATCGAAGACCAGAATCCCGGCGCCGCCGTATTTCACATTGTTGCCGCCGCCGACGCCGGGCAGCGCGGCGTAGAGAAACTTCTGCCGCTGCTGCGCGCCCGCAGGCAGGATCAGCACGACGAGGACGATCCCGACGATCGAGCAAAGGCGTGTCATGCGCGTAACTACAGTCACTGCGCTTCGCGAACCACCAACGTCGTGCCGTAGAAATTTGCCGGGTTGACGTGCTTGATTGTTTGTTTCTTCGGACCGTGGCTCGTCATGAACGTCACCTCAACGGTCCCTGACTCCGGCGCGCGACCGAAGTGGACCGGGATCGCGCTCTGGCTGTTGTAGCCGCCGCCGGTTGACACCTGGCGCGTTCCCAGAATCCGGCCCGACGCGTCGTAGAGGCGTACTTCTGCACCGAACCGGGTCCGGTGCCCCTTCGAATCGAGCACGTCCACTTTCAGGCCGCGCCTCTTCACGGATTCGGGGAGCGTGTTGCGGAAGAGGAAGTGGCCGCCCTTCGTGGTGTAGCCGCGGGTGACGCTCAAATCCAGGCCGCCGTCGTGGTTGTAGTCCACCCATTGCACGCCGTGGTCGGCGACGTTGACCGCGCTGTCCTTCGTCAGCACGTTGACGAAGCGCTTGCCACCTTCGTTGTGAAAGAGCGCGTTCGCCGGCTGCTGCTGGTTGACCGGCCCTTCGTACGCGATCACCATCAGATCCAGGTAGCCGTCGTTGTCGTAATCGCCCCAGTCGGCGCTGACCGCGTGGTTCTCGACGTCGACGCCGAGTTGTCTGGCCTCGTCTGTGAATGTGCCGTCGCCGTTGTTGTGATAGAGCTGGTTGCGTCCGTAGTCCGCGACGAACAGGTCGAGGCGGCCGTCGTTGTCGTAGTCGCCAACGGCACATCCCACGCCGCCTTCGTCCTTCGTGCGCGGCGGACCGGTCATGCCAAGCTGCGGCGCGACGTCGACGAATGCGCTGCCGTCGTTGCGGAACATGGCATCGGCCGCGCCCGACTGATCCGCCAGGAATAGATCGAGGTCGCCATCGCCGTCCATGTCGAACCAGCAGGCGCCGACCGTCGAGCGAAAGACCGTCGGTCCGCCATCGGCGAACACCTGCGTGAACGTGCCGCCGTCCTTCCGGAACAGCCTGTTCTTACCCATGCGATCGGCCGCGTACACATCGAGGTCGCCGTCGTTGTCGTAATCGACCCAATTCGTCTGGCGCGCCGACCGGCCCGGAATCGTCAGCCCGAGATCGGCCGCGACGTCGACGAACCTCTTGCCGCCCAGATTGTGGAAGACCTTCGTCACGTGCTCGGTCTGCGTGGCGCCGCCGAGCAGATCGACGAAGCCGTCTCCGTCGTAGTCGCCCCAGCTCAGGCCGCGCAGCTCGTAGCTGTCGCCGCCGGCCTGGGGCAGGCCCATTTCCCTGCCAACGCTGACCAGTGTGCCGTTGTCGTTCCGGTACAGACGCACTTCGCCGCTGCCGAGCGACACGGCCAGATCGAGATCGCCGTCGTTGTCGAAATCGGCCCAGGCATTCGAGTACGAGTTGGGCACGCTGAACAGATCGGTCTGCACCGATTCGAACGGCAGCGCGAGCGCCTCGGCAGATGTCTTTGCGGGATGCGCCAGGGTGTACACGGCGGCTGCCACTAAGAAACCGACGGACGCGATTTCCACTCGACCAAGGCTGATCACGGTTTCGCCGAACTCTAAACGATCCTCAACCGTCCGCGCCATATAACGTCGACCTGACAGCGGGTCCATATGACCGCGCCGGGCTGCAACAACGGATCGACCGACCGTCGTGAGCTGCGGCGCGGGCACGCACGCGGTGGTGCGGCACGTCACGGTGAACGGCCAGCGCGTACGTCGTGTGACCTGCGCTCGGAACGTCGTTCATCGAAACGTGATCCGGACCACCGGCCGCACCGTTGCGCAGTGCGGAGCCGGAACGCACGCCGTCGTTCACCACCCGACGATCAACGGCCAGCGTGTGCGGCGAGTGTCCTGTGTCGCCAATCAGTAGCTGCGCGGGTCGCATCGGCTGACGTACGTACGAAAGGCCGCTTGCGCGACATGCTCGACGCAAGCGGCCTCTCTCGGGCGTGAACCGCCTTACTTACCGATTCGTGTCATCAGACTTGCCACGCGTCCGCTCTCGAGATTCGGTCGACGATGGTGAGCCCCGTTCTCTCGCCATGACGCGCTCACGTTCCCGCTGTTCTTCGGGTGTCAAGACGGGCGCCTCTCGGCGTGCCGCGGGTCGCGCTTCAGAGCGCCTTCGCGATCTTCGCGCCGCGAAGGATGGTCCTGAGCCAGTATCAAGGGCCTGTCGCTTCGGTGCCAGAGACGCCGAAGCCGGGCCAGTGAACGGCCGCCTCGGCAGGCATTGAAACCATAGACGTGCGTTGATTATTCGGGCAGAATGCCCGCGAGCATAGCCGCGATGCCGCTTGAAGGCGCCGTGACACTGCGATCCGTCCGGGTCCTGATAGGTGGCTGCGCTATCGGCGTGTCCCTCGCGCTCTCGGCCGGAGCTGCCGCGCGCGCGGAGGTCCCCTCGCCATCTGCGGCTTCGGGGGACAAGGCGCGCGCGCTGCTCGATCGATACTGCGTCACATGCCATAACGACCGCCTCAAGACCGCCAACCTGTCGCTGCAGGGTCTCGACCTCACGAACGTCGCCGATCGGGCGGCTGTGTGGGAGAAGGTGATCCGCAAACTGCGCGCCGGCGTCATGCCGCCGCCAGACATCCCGCGTCCTCCGCTGCCCGACTACGACGCGCTGCGCGACTGGCTGGAAAGCGAGATCGATACAGCCGCGGCGACGAAAACGGCGCCGGGGTCGGTCGTTCTGCACCGGCTGAATCGCACCGAGTACGCAAACGCGATCCGTGATCTCCTCGGTCTCGAGATCGATGTCACGACGCTGCTGCCGCCGGACGATTCGGCCAACGGCTTTGACAACATCGCAGGATCACTTACGATCTCGCCGACGCTGCTCGAGTCGTACACGACGGCAGCCGCGCGCATCGTTCGCATGGCCGTCGGCTCCTGGACGTCGCCGGTCGAAGCGACGTACCTCGCGTCGAGCGACGCCTCGCAGAACCACCACGTGGACGGAATGCCGTTCGGCACGCGCGGCGGAATCGCCGCCCGGCACGTCTTTCCCGCCGACGGCGAGTACAAGTTCTCGATCCAGAACTTCGGCGTCGGGAGCTTCATTCCCGGCGAACAGCTGGCGCTCATCATCGACGGCGAGCGCGCGCACGTCTGGCCGTACCGCGGCGTCGGTCTCGCGGTCGGCATGACGGCGGAGACGGACGGCACGCTGGAAGTCACCGTGCCGATTCGCGCCGGCTCCCGTCTGGTTGGCGCGACGTTCATCGCGACCAACTATCGGCCCAGCCTGGACATCATCCGCCAGTACGATCGCAAGTCGCTCGAGAACAACACGATCCCGCAGATGCAGAACTACCCGGCGATCGGCTACCTCCGTATCCAAGGCCCGTTCAACGCGGAGGGTGCAGCGGATTCCGCGAGCCGCCGAAGGGTGTTCACCTGTCGTCCGAAAGCAGCGTCGCCTGCCGCCGAGCGCGATTGCGCCAAACAGATCCTCACGATCCTCGCGCGGCGCGCGTACCGTCGTCCACCAGATGCGGAAGAGATTGCGACGCTGCTGTCGCTTTACGAGAACGGCCGCCGCGACGGCAGCTTCGACGATGGGATCGAGCTCGCGCTGCGTCTGCTGCTCGCGAGTCCTCAGTTTCTGGTGCGCGCCGAGCACGAACCCGCCGGCGTGCGAGCCGGACAGGCGTATGCCATCAGCGATCTCGAGCTGGCGTCGCGGCTCTCGTTCTTCCTGTGGAGCAGCATCCCCGACGACGAACTGATCAGACTCGCTGCCGAGCGAAAACTCGGCCAGCAGGCGGTACTGGAGCAGCAGGTGCGGCGAATGCTCGCGGATCCGCGCTCGGACGCGCTGGTGTCCAATTTCGCGCAACAGCTCCTGTATCTCCGCAACCTGCCCGCCACCGCGCCCGACGGCGTGTTCTATCCGAACTGGGACGACGAGCTGCGCCGGAGCCTGAAGCGCGAGTCCGAGCTGTTCTTCGACAGCATCATTCGCGAGGATCGCAACATCGTCGATCTTCTGACGGCCGACTACACCTTCGTGAACGAGCGGCTGGCGCGGCACTACGGAATTCCGGACGTCTATGGATCGCGGTTCCGGCGCGTGACGCTCCCGCCCGAGATGGACTACCGGCGCGGCCTGCTCGGAAAAGGCAGCTTCCTGGCTGTCACGTTTACGCAGAACTTCCGCTCGTCGCCGGTGAAGCGCGGCGCCTGGGTGCTGGAAAACATCCTGGGCACGCCGCCGCCCGAGCCGCCGGCGAACGTTCCGGCGCTCGAAGACACGAAGGGTGACGGCAAGCCGCTGACGCTGCGCGAGCAGATGACGTTGCACCGCACGCAGCAGCCGTGTGCCGGCTGCCACAAGATCATGGATCCGATCGGCTTCGCGCTCGAGAATCTGGATGCCGACGCGAGCTGGCGCGCGAAGCAGGGCGGCGAGGCCGGCCTGCCCATCGACGCGAGAGTGAAGCTGTTCGACGGACAGGAAGTCGACGGCCCGTCCGAGCTGAGGGCCGCGCTGCTTCGCTACTCGCCGCAGTTCGTGCGGATGTTCATCGAGAAAATGATGACGTACGCGCTCGGCCGCGGGCTCGAGTACACGGACATGCCGACCGTGCGCGCGATCGCGCGCGCCGCCGACAAGGACGGCAACCGATTCTCGGCAATCGTGCTCGGGGTGGTCAGGAGCGCGCAGTTCCGGATGCGGGTCAAGGAGCGTTGAGAGAGACGCATATGTTCATCACGAAGAAGCACATCCCCCGACGGACATTTCTTCGCGGCGCCGGCGTCACGTTGGCCCTGCCGCTGCTCGAGTCGATGGTGCCACCGCTGCGTCCGCTGCGACTGACGGCCGCGGCGCCGCCGAAACGGTTCGTCGGCATCTGGCACCCGCACGGCGCCGCGCCCGGCTACTGGAGTCCGCTCGAGGAGGGCAAGGACTTCGCGTTCTCGTTCATCACGAAGCCGCTCGAGCCGTTCCGAAACCGTGTCGTGCTCATCAGCGGCCTCGACATGCCGGAGGCGATGGCCACGACGGAGGAGCCGGGCGGCGATCACGCGCGCGGCGCGGTGCTCCTGTCGGGGGCACGGCCGCGGCGAAATACTGTCAGCCCGTATCTCGGCACGACCATCGACCAGATGATCGCGAACCGGCACGGGCAGGACACGATCCTGTCCTCGCTGCAGCTCGGGGTCGAAGACGCGGGCAATTACGGCAACTGCAACTGGGGCTACAGCTGCGCGTACACCAACTGCATCTCCTGGGCGGCGCCGACGCAGCCGCTGCCGCCCGAGGTGAACCCGCGCGTCGTGTTCGAGCGCCTGTTCGGTGACGGCACGAGCACCGACGAGCGGCGGCGCGAGCGCAAGCGCAGCGCGAGCATTCTGGATGCGGTCGTCGGTCAGCTCGCCTCGTTCAAGCGCGACCTCGGCGCCGGCGACCAGGCCCGCATCGACACGTACGTGGACAACATCCGCGAGCTCGAGCGCCGCATCGGGATCGCAATCGAGCACTCGATCGAGGAACCATCGGCGGAAGTGCCGTTCGGGCTGCCGGACAGCAAGCATGTGCACTTCCGGCTGATGTACGACCTGATGGCGCTCGCGCTCGAAGGCGACATCACGCGCTCGATCACGTTCATGCTCGGCCGCGATCTGAGCAGCGCCACGTTCCCCGAATCAGGATATGTGGGCGCCTGGCACGGCACGTCGCATCACGGCGACAAGCCGGAGAACGTCGCCAACTACGCGAAAGTGAACCGCTATCACGTCCAGAACCTCGCGTACTTCTGCGAGAAGCTCGCGACGATCCCGGACGGCGACGGGACGCTGCTGGATCACGTGCTGATCTACAAGGGCAGCAACATGGGCAACTCGCACCGCCACGCACACGAAAAGGTGCCCGTGATTCTCGTCGGCGGCATCGACGGCACGTTCACGGGGAATCGTCACCTCGTATTCCCCGACAATACACAGCGCACGTCGAACATGCTGTTGAGCATCCTGCACCTGTACGCGATCGGCGAGGAGAAGATCGGGACGAGCACAGGACCGCTCCAGCCGCTAGAAATTGTATGAGGTCATGATCGTGCGACCGAACGGTGTGGTCACCGCGGCGATCGTCGTGGCACTCGGCTCCGCGGCCATGTCTGCGCAGATCGGCGGCCGACCGACGCGGCCGCAGGTGGTGCCGCCGAAGGGTCCGCCGCGGCAGGTGATCTTCAAGTACTGCACAAGCTGTCACGGCATCGACGACTATGCGTACTACGCGCAGGATCGCTCGGCGTGGGACGGGCTGTTGACGACGAAGCACCGCGGCCTGGACGTGCCGCTCCCTGCGTCGGAGCGATCGATTCTCCTCGACTGGCTCGCCGAGCGATTCGGCCCGAACACCAAGCCGTTCCCGCGGACCTACGTGGCGCAGGAAGTCACGACGTTCTACTCGGACGCCGACGCCGAGGCGCTGCTGAAGCGGGCGTGCACGTCGTGCCACGAGCTGGAGAAGACCAACGCTGCTCGCTTCAGTCCCGACAAGTGGCGCGTGGTGATCGTCGACATGCGGGAGCGCGGCGCCACGCTGGAAGACGAAGAACTGGAGCGGCTGGTGGAGTGGCTGGGCCGCACCAAAGGCACGAACCAATGATTGTCGGCAGTCGCGTGATCCGTGTTGCGGCTGCCATGGCCCTCGTGCAGGCGCTCACGGCCGTGGGCGGCACCGCGTCCAGCGACACCGCTGCGCTGAGTCTGCACGCCACCATCACGAGCCTGCCCGCCGACCCGTCCGCCGTAGCTGCAGCAAAGGCGGAAGCCTCGGCGAAGGCGGGCGGTGCGACGGCCGGGGCGCTGACCATCACCCTGTTGCGATGGTCGACCGAGGCCGAGCGCGCGCCGATGGTCGCCGCACTCGCGGCGCCTCCTCCGGCGCCAGCGAGGCCGACCGCATCCACGCCGCCCGGCGCCGCAGGCAGAGGACGCGGACGCGGAGCGCCATCAGCGCCGCCGCCGCCGAGTCCCCTCGCCAGGCTGTCGGCGGCGATCAAGGCGGCGCCGACGCTCGGCTACATCTGGACCGCTGGCGTAACCGGTTATTCCATCAAGTATGCATGGCGTTCGCCCGCGATCGAGGACAAGGAGCGCATCGTGCTCGTGACCGACCGGCGGCTCGACTCGCACGCGGCGGACTGGCCGCCCGCCTCCGGCGCCGCTGCGGACGCGGATTTCACGGTGATCGAGATGCGAGTCGACCGTCAGGGTGTCGGCGAGGGGAAAACGTCGCTCACGACGAAGGTCGTGATCGACCCGGACGCACAAACGCTGGCCCTCGACGGTTATGCCGCGGCGCCAGCATGGCTCAAGGTCACTCGATGATGCGAACCATATGTTTGATCGCGGGTCTCCTTCTCATCGGCGCGACAGCTGCAGCCGCGCCCGTTGGACTCTTGGACGAGCTCCGGATCGCCCCCCCGGCCCTTCGACAGAGTCAGGGTCGCCCCGACCCTTCGACACGTTCAGAATCCCCCCGAGCAACATCGAGGGGCGAGCTCACTCGAGGGGCGGCAGCGTCGGAAGTCGCGGACGCCGCGATGCGCGGCGATCGCGAGGGCGTTCGCGCCGCTCTCGCCCGCAAGGCCGATGTCAACGCGGCCCAGGTCGATGGCACCACCGGCCTTCATTGGGCCGTCGAGCGCGACGACGTGGAAGTGGCGGAGCTCCTGCTCACAGCCGGCGCGCGGGTGAGCGCGCGGACGCGGGAAGGCGTCACGCCGCTCCAGCTCGCGGCGATCAACGGAAGCGCCCGCATGCTCGCGCGGCTGATCCGGTCCGGCGCGGATCCGAACGCGCCGCTGACGCCGACCGGAGACACGGCGCTGATGCTTGCGGCGCGAACCGGAAAAGCCGATGCGATACGTCTCCTGCTCGAAGCGCGCGCCGATGTCAACGCGAAGGAGAGCTGGGGCGGCACCACTGCGCTCATGTGGGCCGTGGCCCAAGGTCACGTCGAGGCCGCCCGGCTACTGATTACGGCAGGTGCCGACGTCAACGCGCGCTCGCATTTCGTCGCCGCCGCCAACGGCCGCGGCTTCGAGGGGCGCACACCGGTGGCGAGCCGGACGGACGAGAAAGTCGAGGAGTTCGCGAGCGGGTGGCTGACGCCGCTCATGTTCGCCGCGCGCGATGGCGGCCTGGAGCTGGTGCGGATCCTCGTCGCCGCCGAGGCCGACGTTGATGCCGTGGCCGGCGACGGCAAAACGGCGCTGGCGCTGGCGATCTTCAACGGAAATTACGACATCGCGTCGTTCCTCGTGGACAACAAGGCCGACGTGAACAAGGCCGACGCGCAGCGGTTCACGCCGCTCTTCTGGGCCGTCGATCGGCGCAACATGGAAACGGCGCCGAACTTTCCGTGGATGGTGACGGCTGATCCGATGCCGCTCATTCTCAGGCTGCTCGACGCCGGCGCCAATCCCAACGCAGTCGTCAACAACACGCCTCGCGCACGGATGCGCGAGGGATCGCCGCGCATCGTGTTTGCCACGGCGTTGATGCGCGCTGCGTTCGCGGCGGACCTCGAGCTGGTGCAGCTGCTGCTCGAGCGCGGCGCCGACCCTACGATCGTCTCGCGGGACGGCGAGACAATGGTGTCGGCGGCGGCTGGCCTCGCTTTCATCCATGGCTATCACCGCGACAAATCACCTGAAGAACGGCTGCAGGTCGTCAGGCGGTTCGTTCAGCTCGGCAACGACGTGAACCAAGCCGACGATTACGGCATCACGCCGCTCATGGCGGCGGGGAACTACGGCGATGTCGCGATCATTCAATATCTGATAGATGCTGGCGCCGATCTGGGCGCGCATGATCTTGGCAAGAAGAACGATGGCGCGTTCGGGTCCAGCGTCGAGCCGCTGATGCCGATCGACTACGCCATCGGCGTCGGGACGTTCGTGCCGAACAACGCGGTCATCATTCACGAAGATGCGGTCGCGCTCATGGCGAAGGCCATGAAGGATCGGGGCATTACGCACACGACTTCCGAGTGCACGCTTCGCGGCTTCACATGCTCGCAGGTGAAAGTGGATCCGAAAGTGGCGTCACCGGCAGAGATCGCCCGCATGCGCGCGATGGCCATCGGCCATCAGATGGACCGCCTGACGGGAGGCCTGGTGGCGAAATGACGCCGAAAGAGATCCATCCGAGAAGGAGACGCGCATGCCGCAGGCCTCTGGGTTGACGCGCCGACGCTTGATGACTGCGCTCACGGTATTGCCCGGCGCTTTGGCCTCGAAGGCGAGTGGCGCCGCGCTCGCGCAGGGCACGCCCACTTCGCGAGCCGATAGCGCAGCCTCTGATCCCCCGGATCCGCAGGTCATCTCCGATCTCGTCGCCGCTAATCACATCCTCGTTCGCAAGGGCATCATCTTCATACAGGGGCACATCAGCGTGCGGCACGACCGCAACCCGAGCCGATATTTCCTGGCCAGGGGCGTCGCTCCAGAAAACGTGACGACAGCGGACATCATGGAGTTCGACCTTGACAGTAACGCCGTCGACGCCAAGAAGGGCGACCCGTATCTGGAACGCTTCATCCATGGTGAGATCTACAAGGCACGCCCGGACGTGATGTCGGTGGTCCACGCGCACACGCCGTCGCTCCTGCCATTTGCCACGAGCGACATCCCGCTGCGTCCGGTCTACCAGCTCGCGACGTTCATCGTGGACGCCGTACCGGTCTTCAAGAACGGCAACAACGCCGAGATCATCAGCAATGCCACGCAGGGCCGTGCGCTCGCGCGTGCGCTTGGCCAGCGGGCGACGATTCTGCTGCACGGACACGGCGAAGTAGTGGTGGGCGTGTCGATTCCGCAGGTCGTAGACCGCTGCGTCGAGTTGGAACTGAACGCACGCGTCCAGCACGACATTCTGACGATGGGCGGCAAGCCCGTGTACCTTCAGCCGCCGGCGAACGCGGCTGCCGAGCGCGGCAGCAATCAGCGCGCGTGGAATGCGTGGATGCGCGAGGAGAACAACTCGAAACGGTGAGCGTCGCGGCTGTCGGTCGAAGGTCGCAACCGGTGGTCTTGAAAACCACTGTACGGGAAACCGTACCGGGGGTTCGAATACCTCTCCCTCCGCCAGTTCAAGCGCGTCTACACGATTCCGAATTTCAGTAGACTCTCCGCCGTTGCGACGATCGCGTCCTCGCGGGGGCGCGGCTTCCAGTCGAGCAGGCGCTGCGCCTTCGCGCTCGTGGCGTTTCGCACCTTGCCGAGCATCGGCAGCAGCTGGCGCATCGCAGGATCGAAGATCGCGCCGGCGCGGACAATCCAGTCCGGCAGCTCGCGCGTCGGCACCTTCTTCGCCGCGTCGCCGAGCCGCGCCCTCAGCACGGTCGCCATCTCAAGCATCGACATCGCGCTGCCGTTCTCGGCGACGGCCACGAACCGTTCGCCATTCGCTGCCGGACTGGTCATCGCCCGAACGTGCAGATCCGCGACATCGCGCACGTCGACGATGGCGAAATGGATGCGTGGACATCCCGGCATTCCCGTCAGGAGCCGCTTCACCATCTGCATAGACGAAAGAGCGTCCGGGCCGAGGACCGGGCCGAAGATGCCGGCGGGGTTGATGACGGCGAACTCGAGCGCGGCGCCCTCCGCCTAGGTCGTGCGGCCGCTGTGCCCTGCGTTCAGAAGCTGGTGGACGACGTGGCTCCCGACGAAGCCGCTGCCGCCCGTCACGAGGACAGTACTCACGAGGCGAGGTCTTCCCAGCAACGCGTCTCCACGGATC
>Ga0075434_100001923_pt1 | contig 18014 bp, 21 predicted proteins | sample RhiMethybrSRZTD3_FD_75298 | JGI IMG/M metagenome (GOLD analysis project Ga0075434, IMG submission 75298) | Populus rhizosphere microbial communities from Tennessee, USA - Rhizosphere MetaG P. TD hybrid SRZTD3 | ecosystem: Host-associated > Plants > Roots > Rhizosphere > Soil | place: USA... | reverse complement strand
TCGGCGTAGGCAACTGAATAGACGTCGGGATGTAGCGCAGCCTGGTAGCGCACTTGACTGGGGGTCAAGGGGTCGTGGGTTCGAATCCCGCCATCCCGACCAAACCCTTCCACACGCCTGGGGTTTGAGTCGATACCGTGAAGACGGGAACACAACGGTTAGGATCGTCGGACGAACGGCGCTCTCACAGTCGACCGGTCAATAGCAGAATAAGCAGGATAATCAGGACCAGTCCTCCCAGTCCGCCACCTACGTATGGGCCGCCAGCGTAGTAGCCTCCACCGCCCAGCAGCAATATCAGGAGAATCAGCACGATTAACAGCATCGAAACCTCCTCTTAGCAGGGCAGGGCGCGACTTGCACGCTTCGCTTACCCCGAACCCTGGTTCTGTGTCGTGCAATCCGCGGACCGAACGTGCGCCAACGTCCCGTCCTTCGCCGGCGTTCTGAGATCTATTAACTCGTCTGATCGGCGATCCTCTCGCTCCCGACGCTCCAGACGGCTATCGAATCGTGAGGAGCGGCATCTGGCCCTCCAGAAACCTCCCGCCGGACCGATAAATATTAGACACACCGGTGGATGGGGCGGCGGCTCCGTGACGCGACGTCACAGCTGGAATTCCGCAACACCTGACCGACTTGAAGCCCGTAGGAGCAACCATGAGACGTGCGCTTATGCCAGTAGTTCTCTCGATCTTCACGCTGTGGGGAACCTGCTTGAACGCGCAACAGGCGGAGGACCTGAAGATTCCTACGGCGGTGGTACATAGCGGCGGCGATCCCGTGGGGGTGTCCGTTGCGTCCAGTCTTCGCGCAGAGTTGAACCGATCCACTCAGTACCGCCTCGTCGAAAGCAATCAAGCGTTATTCGAGATCCGGATCGTCACCATCGATCCGAGCGCCGGTGACGAGGGAATCTCAACCGCGATCGCAGTCACCTATCTGGCGGCCAACGTCCTTCCAGTGGAACAGAAGAATCCACAAACGTGGCTGCCCATTTATCTGAGCGACGCGATCCACATCGCAGGGCGCGATCAAGCGGGCGCCGTTGCACAGAAAATGGTGTCCGAGCTGGATCGCCAGATTAACCGGTACATGGACCACATGCGCTGAACAAGAAGGCTCGGAATCTCTTCGCATCTCTAATCTGCAGATCGCAGCGGCCGATATCCACGGCATGTCCACTCCTGAACAGCGTCTGATGAAAGCCATCTGGGGCAAGCCGGAACTGATGTACGACCGACGGCAGGGTCCGCCACGCCGCACTTCCTGGCGCGGCGGCAGAAGGGCATCCGATTGGCCCAGCGACTTCTCGCGAGCTGAAAAGGCGGCAAAGCACGCCCGGGAGATACCGAAGCTGTTGATGTAAGACAGCAGCATGCCTTTCAAGAGTCAGGCGCGGCCGCTGCATTCCGACCTCCGTTCACTCCACATATCGGTCATCGCACGATCCACTGATTGACACAGCAGGGTGGCAGCTTGACTTGGGTGCGGAATATAGTCCATATAATATGAATAAATGGATCGCCAGTTCCTGACCGACTTCGAGCTCATCATCCTCCTTGCCGTCCTGCGCGTCGGCGACAGCGCGTACGGCGTCTCCATTGCGAATGAAATCGAAAAGACAGGAGGGAGAACCGTTCTCCTGGCTGCGATTTATACGGCTCTGGATCGTCTCGAGGAAAACGGTCTCGTGAGCTCGAGCTACGGAGACCCGACGCCCGAACGGGGCGGCCGCGCAAAACGCTTCTTCAAGGTCACGCCGAAGGGCCTCAAGGCCGTGAAGGACACGCAGCGCTCGTTCGTTTCTCTGTGGGCTGGAATCCCGCAACTGAAGGGCGGCATGGCTTGACGCCCCGGAACCGGAAAGGACGGACAGCCGCAGTGATCAAGCTGATCGGCCGCGGAAAGGACGCGCTCATTGGCGACCTGGAAGAGCAGTACCGTGCCGGTCGATCGGCGCGTTGGTACTGGCTCCAGGTGGCGGCAATCGTCGTGCGCAGTCGCCGCTTTCACGCGGCAGTCGCCGTCGCAGCGTCGATGGCAACGATTGCGACCGCCGGCTGGTGGGGTCCCACCCGGTTCGCCGTCCCGGTGCTCCTCGGCGTCACCCTCTCGAGCTGGAAGTTGTGGCGGCTTCACCGCACGTCGCTCGTTCTGCTGTACGCGACGTCAGTTGCCCTCGTGCTGCCGCACTGGATGATGGACGCTTCGGTCGTCATGAGTGGCGGCGATCGTGTCTTCTGGGCCATCGCCCGCGTCCTCGCCGGCTACGGCATCGTCGGCATACTCCTCGTGCCGTTTCTCATCCTCAGGCTCGGACGGTCCGGCCCTTTGTCTGAGCCGCCGGTAAGTCTTTCGTTGGGGCGTTCCTAGAGCGCTCGTGATTGAAGACGCGTTTCTCGCCCAGTCACGGCGATTGCTGACTGAGAGCTACCTGCCGCGGATCGAGCAAGCCGTCGCAGGGTTGTCCGACGAACAGATTTGGTGGCGCGCCAATCCCGATTCGAACAGCGTGGGAAACCTAATCCTTCACCTGACCGGTAACGTTCGGCAGTGGATTGTGAGTGGGATCGGCGGCGCGGCGGACGAGCGCAATCGGCAGAGCGAGTTCGACACACGTGGACCGTTTCCTACAGGAGAACTGTTAGCCCGCCTCAGAACGGCAGTCGAAGAGGCTGACCGCGTGCTCTCCACCGTTTCACCGGTGGCACTGCTCGAGCGCCGGCGGATTCAGGCCTACGACGTATCTGTTCTGCAAGCAATCTACGCCGTGGTCGAGCACTTCTCGATGCATACTGGGCAAATCATCGCATTTGCGAAAATGTGGAAGGGCGATCTCGGCTTTTACGAGCTGTCGCACGGCACGCCGCGCCCGGCGTGGCACGGTGGAAAGGACGGCGACTGAGCATGGCTGGCAAGTTCCCGGGTAAGGTGGTGCGCGCCGCGGTCGCGATCCTGTGCATCTGGTTGATCGGCGCGGCTGCACGTGCAGGCGCGGACGCGCAAACCGTCAGGCTGGCAATGGTCAACGTTCCCGACGACGTCGTGCGGCCCCTTCTTGGCGACTTCGCAGCGCAGTCAGGAAAGCGAGCGGAGATTGTTTACACCGGCAACGATCCCTTTGCGGTCGCACGCGAAGGAAAGGCCGATCTCGTTATCTCGCATTACGGCCATGAAGGCGTCGAGCCGTTCGTGACCGGCAGCTACGGCCTCTGGCCGCGTGCAGTGTTCGCGAACCAGATTGCGCTGCTGGGGCCGCCAAGCGACCCTGCACATGTGCGCGGTCTGACAGACGGAGCCGAGGCGTTCCGCCGCATTGCCGCGTCGCGGTCGCGCTTCCTCGTGAACGACAGCGACGGCAACAAGTATGTCGAGGAGATTCTGTGGGCGAGAGCGGGCGCACCCGTGAAAGGCGACTGGTATGTGAATCGTCATACCCAAGGACCGCAGGCAGCTCGTGATGCGGCCAGGGAAGGCGCCTACACGCTGTGGGGCGTGCCGCCATTCCTGCGGCTCAAGCGGCAGTCACCGATGGATCTCGAACCACTCGTCACTGCGGATTCCGTATTCCAGCGCATCATGGTCGCGATCGTGGTAAACCCGAAGAAGGTAAACGGGGTCAACGACAGCGGCGCAGAGGCGTTTCAGACGTTCCTGCTTGCCCCCTCGACGCAGGCCCGCATCGCCGCCTTCCGATATCCGGATCTGAATCAGCAGGTCTGGTGGCCGGCCGGCCGCCACAATAACGCGCGCGAATAGCCTGCTTCCGCCGGCGTATCCCGGCCGCCCGCGGCCCTCCGGCGTCTCAACGCGTGTTGGAGGCGCCGATGCTGAAAACTCTACTGCTTGGAATGACCCTGGTTCTGGCGGGCAACCCGCTGACGGCCCAGGCGCCGCTCTCCCGGAGTTGTCTGCACGGCGATCGGGAACCGGCTTCCGAACGCGCGCGGCGGCAGCAGGCGACTGATTACGTCACGAAGTTGAATCTCGCGGAGAGTGCTCGGGCACTGCTGGTGCCGCGCGGCTATCGTCCACTTGAAGAACTGGTCAACCTGCCGCCGGTGCCCGCAGGCTTCACCGTTCAGTTCCACAACGACGATCGCCGCTACACCGTGTCGTTAAAAGACCAGCGCGACCCATGCCACTACGCGGTTTTCTCGGATCAGGACAAGCTGATTTACGAAGCGGTTCCGAGGAGCGATACCGGCGGCATCATCCCGCTCGGAACGCGCTAGCCTGCCTCGCCGAAGCGCAGAGCGCGAGGGCGGACTATCCGGCGATCTTCGCCGCGATGAAAACGACGATGCCGATGACGAGAATCACCGCGAGCGCCCCGACCCATGCGCCGGCCTTGAAGATGCCGCCGGCAATGGCACACCCCGGCAGCGCGATCGCGACAAGCACGAGCAGGAGCAACTGAACCCAGACCATATGTTTCCTCCGGCCAGGTCAGGTGCAAAGACGGTGACCTGAGCCGGAGTCAATTCGTATTGTTGCTTTGCCCGATGGCGCGCCGGAACTCGGAGATCGGCACGATACGCCCGTGGATAGGCGCAATCTGCGCGACGTCGAGTTTCAGCCGCTGGATGTTCGCCCACAGGTTCAGCGGCTCGGCTGCGGCTGCGCCGGACGGGGGCGGTGCGTTCGGCTGCGCTGGTGGGTTCCACAGGTCAGCCTCGACGAGCAGCTTCTCCTTCGGCAGGTAGGCAATGAGCATCGTGTCCGCGTGATTGCTTCCCTGAATTTTGTAGAGCTCGAGCCGCTGCGTGCCATCGGTGAGCACGCGCCGTTCGCCGACTGCTTCGACAGAGGGCCTGGCTCCTTTCGACGCGAGCACCTTCTCGTAGTACGGCTTGTTGTCGCGATACGTGAGGATCGTTGTCCGCTCGGCCACTGCGTGGCGCAGGCCGCCTGCATGATCGAAATGATGATGCGTGTTGATCACGTAGCGGATCTTCTTGTTGGGGAACTGCTTCTTGACCGCCTCGAAGAGCGGCCCCGCGCGGTTCTCGCCAACGGGGCTTTCGATGAGCGCGATGTAGTCGTTGAATTCCACCGCGAGGCTGTTGTGGCTTGCGCCGGTGACGAACCAGACACCACTGCCGGCCTTCTGGATCTCCACCTTTGATTGCGGATCGGGCGCTGCATATGCCTGCTCGACGTTGTCCGGCGTCGGCACGACGACATACGGGTTGTACATGCGCGCGTTGGTGACTGTCAGGTCGAGAATTGGAGAGCCGCGAAACTTCTGAACGATGTGGAATGGGAACGGGATGTCGCTGAGATCCGGATCCTTGTAGTTGCCGTAGTCTGCTTCGAGCTCGGCCGGTCCAAGCACCGGATTGTCGACCATCACCGCGACATGTTCCACGAGCTTCCGCTCATCGAGGCGGATTGTTTCCGTGTAGTTGGAAACCGGATCCGGCAGCGGGAAGGTGAGCGTCCGTTTGCCGCCTTCCATGCCGACGACGAGCTTGTCGCCGGCCATGCGCGCCGCTTTGACCGCACCTTGCGGAAGCATCCAGATTTGCACGGCTCGATCTTTTTCCTGGCCGATCGCGGGTGTCGCTGGACCGCCAGGCATCATCGTTTCATTCCACGCGCGTGTGCCGCCGACCACCAGAATCTGGCGTTGAGGCGCAGCGAAGGGAAGCCCGCCGCCACCTTGCACCGGTCCATCGGGGTTGGTTCGCTCGAGATCGATTCGCATTCCCGGCACCGCGTAGTTGACCCACACGTTGTATTTGGTCAGCTTCGCCGCAGGCCACGGGCCACCCGGTTTGAACGCCTGGCCGACGATGTACTGCGTGCCGGTGGCCTGGAACTGCGCGGTCGTCGTGGCGTCGGCGTACTGAAGGCCGCGGAGCATACCGTGCGCGATGCCGACCTCGCGCAGCACCGTTGCGGCGTCGGCCGCATCAGGTCTGGCCACGTTCTGCGCCTGCGGTGCCGCCGCCGAAAGAAGCGCCGTCGCTGCGACGGTCAGCATGCATCTTCGCATCGTGTTCTCCGCGGGATCTGTCCGAGAAGCCGGTCGAGGCGCGCGATGCGCCGAGAGAAGTTGACCGGCCACGGAGGCATCAGGATATCAAGCGCCGTGGCTGGTTAGCATAGAATGTTCAGCCCGGAGGGGCAGCATGAACGCTCGTGTGATCGGCGCTGTCGCGGCGGCGGCATTTGTTGTGTCATTCGCGCCTGTCTTTGCGCAGCGCGGACAGAGCGCGGCGCAACAGCGGGACAACGCGCCCACGCCGCGCATGGCGGACGGTCATCCCGATCTGAATGGCTGGTGGGGCGGCGGCGGTGGCGGCTTTGGCGGAGGGCGATCGCTGGCCGACCTGACCGACGAAAAGGGAAATGTCACGCTGCAACTGAATGCGCGGAGCCAGGGTTCCGCCCTCGGGACGAGCTCGGGGCAGCTCGCCGAAAATTTCGAGCGCGACAGCGGCGTACGACAGCGCGCCGATCCGAACAAACCGATCTACAAGCCGCAGTACTGGGAAAAGGTGCAGACCCTCGACGTCAACGGCAACGCCGAGGACCCGACCTTTACGTGCGGTCCGGCGGGCGTGCCGCGCATGGGGTTTCCGAACAAGATCGTGATGAACCCGGGCGAGGTGGTGTTCCTCCACGACAATGAGAATACGTTCCGCTGGATTCCGATCAACAAGCCGCATCACACGGAGCGCGATCCCAGCTACAAAGGCGACTCGGTTGCGAAGTGGGAGGGCGACACGCTCGTCATCGACACCGATAACTTCAATGACGAGACATGGCTTGGCTGGCCCGGGTACTTTCACAGCGACGAGCTGCATGTCGTCGAGAAACTGACGCGCACCGGCAACACGATCAAGTACGAGGTGACCGTCGAGGATCCGCAGGTCCTGCAGAAGCCGTGGGTCTGGGCGCCGCGGACCATTCAGCTCAACACCGATCCGAAGGCGGCCTTCTGGGAAGACCCGCCGTGCAAGGACGAGGACCTGCAGCACATCGTGACGAAGGAGCGCGGCTAAGCACGGAGCGGCCTTCGTGACCTATGGAGGTTCCACTCAGTCCACTCGAGTTCGCGAGGCGGGCGCGCCGCCTGTACTCCACACGTGAAGCGGTCGTCGACGGTGACGGGCGATTCACATACGAGCATTTCTTCGAACGCTGCGATCGGTGGTCCGCCGCGCTACAGGCGCTCGGCGTCAAGCAGGGCGACCGCGTCGTCTACATCGCGCCGAACACGCACGCGCAGCTGGAGTCGTTCTACGCCGTGCCGCAGATTGGCGCGGTGCTCGTGCCGGTCAACTTCCGGCTGACGTCGGACGATTTCGCCTACATCATCAACCATAGCGGGGCGCGCGTCGTCTGCGCGCACGAGGACTACCTCGAGGCCGTTGATGGCATCCGCGCGGACCTGCCGCGGGTTCAGCATTTCGTCGCTCTCGAAGGTTCGCGTGCCAACTGGCTGGCGTACGAGCCGCTGGTCGATGCGGCTGTACCCCACTTCAGGCAGGTGCCGATCGGCGAGCGCGATCTGCTCACCGTCAACTACACGAGCGGCACGACATCGCGGCCGAAAGGCGTGATGATCACGCACCGGAACGCCTACATGAACGTGGTCGGCACGCTGATCCATCTGCCAATGACGCCCGCCGACCGGTATCTCTGGACGCTGCCGATGTTCCATGCGAATGGATGGACGTACGTATGGATCGTGACGGCGGTCGGGGCCGTTCACGTGTGCCTGCGCAAAGTCGATCCGGTGCAGGCGTTCCGTCTGATGAAAGCGGAGTCGATCACCTCGCTGTGCGCGGCTCCAACGGTGCTCATCTCGCTGGCCAACGCGCCGGACGAGGTTCGTCGCAACGCGCCGGGCGGTATCCGCGTCGTCACCGCCGGCGCACCTCCGGCGGCCGCCACCATTCAACGGATGGAAGGTGAGCTCGGATGGAACGTCACGCAGGTCTACGGCTTGACGGAGACCGCGCCGTTCATCACGGTCTGCGAGCCGCGGCCCGAGCACGCGTCGCTCCCGCTCGAGCAGCGGTGCATCATCAAGGCGCGGCAGGGCGTGGAGCTGGTGACGTCGGGCGATCTTCGCGTGCTCGACGAAGCGGGCAACGAGGTGCCGCACGACGGACAAACGCTCGGCGAAATCTGCGTCCGCGGCAACGTCGTCATGGAAGGCTACTACGACGATCCGCAGGCGACCGCCGACGCGATGCGTGGAGGGTGGTTCCACAGCGGCGACGCCGCCGTCGTCCATCCTGACGGTTACGTGGAGATTCGCGACCGGTTCAAGGATGTCATCATCAGCGGCGGCGAGAACATTTCGTCAGTAGAAGTTGAGGGTGCGCTGATGCGTCACCCGGCGGTGCAGGAGGTCGGCGTTGTCGGCGTGAAGCACGAGAAGTGGGGAGAGGCGCCCCACGCGTTCGTTGTACTGAAGCCTGGCGCATCTGCGACGGATCGCGAGCTGATCGAATTCGTGCGGGAACGCCTTGCGCACTTCAAGGCGCCTCATGCCGTCACGTTCGTCAAGGAACTGCCGAAGACGGCGACCGGCAAGATTCAGAAATACGTGCTGCGCGGCGGCAAGTCCGCTATCTCGGCGCAATAGCGCCTCTCAGATCTTCAATACGATCTTTCCGAATTGATCCCCAGCCTCCATCCGGATGTGCGCATCGCCTGCCTGCTCGAGGGGGAACACCTTGTCGATGACCGGCTTCAGGCCGCTTTCGTAGAGCTTCAGCATCGCCGCGAAGTCTGACGGCGAACCCATAGTGGACCCAATGACGTTCAGCTGCTTCCAGAAGACGCGCCTGATCTCGACGTGCTGCGCCGCGCCAAGCGTTGAGCCGTAGCTGACCAGGCGGCCACCGGGCTTCAGCGCATCGAGCGCCTTGTTGAACGTCTCACCGCCGGCGCCATCGACAATCACATCCGGACGCGAGCCGATGTCGGCTATCAACGACCTCACCCAGTCGTCCCGCCGATGGTTGACGCCACCCATCGCACCAAGGCGTTTGGCGGCCTCGATTTTGGCGTCGTGACCGGAAGTCACGTAGACCTTCGCCCCAAGGTGCCTCGCGATTTGGAGTGCCGTTGTGGCGACTCCACCGCCGATCCCGGTGATGAGCACCGTCTCGCCGGCCTGCACGCTGGCACGTGTCACGAGCGCTCGAAATGCGGTCACGGACGCCAGCGGCACCGCGGCCGCTTCCTCCCACGACAGATGCGCAGGCCTGGCATGCAGATTCGCGGCGGGAACGACGACCATCTCGGCGTAGGTTCCGTCCACAGGCAGACCGAGGATGTTGAATCCGCTGTCCTGCGCGCGTTCATCAGTGCCCCAGTTCAAGGAGGGATCGATGACCACCTGACGGCCTCTCCACGCGCGATCGACACGCTCGCCAGTGTCAACGACCTCACCCGCACCGTCGGAGCCAAGGATGATTGGGACCTTGATGCCGGCGTACTGCCCCTTGCGAATCCAGACATCTCGACGGTTCAGCGCCGCCGCGTGAAGACGGACAACGGCCTCCGCCGGCCCCGGCCGCGGATCGGGACGTTGCTCCATCCGCAGGTTATCGACGTCGCCGACAGCGGTGAGGACGATTGCGCGCATAACGGCGTATTGTACCGGTGATGATCGGCAAGTTGTTCGACCTGTCTGGCCGCGTGGCGGTTGTGACGGGCGGATCGCGCGGCCTCGGCGCCGAGTTCGCCGAGGGCCTCGCGGAGGCCGGCGCGTCGCTGATGCTCTGTGCGAGGCGCGACGAATGGCTCGTACCTGGCGCCGAGTCGCTGCGCGCGCGCGGCTTCACGGTTCACGCCATGCGCTGCGACGTGTCGAACGCGTCCGATGTGCACGCGGTCGTCAACGCCGCGATCGAACGATTCGGGAAGATAGACATCCTCGTCAACAACGCGGGCGTTTCGTGGGGCGAGCGGCCCGAGGCGATGACGCTGGCGCAGTGGCAGAAGGTGATCGACGTCAATCTGACGGGTGCATTCCTGTGCTCGCAGGCGGTGGGACGCGAGATGATCAAGCGTCAGCACGGCCGCATCATCAACATCGCGTCGATTGCCGGCCTCCAGGGGAACGTCAACGGCCCGTACTACGCCGGCTATGCGGCGAGCAAGGCGGGGCTGATGGGTCTGACGCGCGAGCTTGCCGCCTCGTGGGGGCGCCACGGGATCCGCGTCAATGCCATTGCGCCCGGCTTCTTCCGCTCGCGCATGTCGGACGCCTCCATCGATCAAATCGAGTCGAGCCTGAACGTGGTGACGCCGCTTGGACGCGTCGGCCGTCCAGGGGAGCTGAAAGGGGTCGCCGTCTTTCTCGCGTCGGACGCCTCCAACTACATTACCGGCCAGACCATCGTGGTCGACGGCGGAGGCACCATTGCCACCGGCTTTGCCTAAGCGAGTCGCGGTCGTCGGCGCCGGGACCATGGGACACGGCATCGCACAAGTCGCGGCGGTGGCAGGCTTTGAAACGCGGCTGACCGATGTGAATACAGACGCGCTGGCGTCCGCGTGGCAGCACATTCAGTCCAATCTGGCGGGTGCCGTCGGCCGCGGCAAGCTGACGCAGGCGCAGGCCGATGCCGCTATTGCGAACGTGACGCCGGTCGCCGAACTCGAGATCGCCACGCGTGACGCCGATCTCGCCATCGAAGCCGTCGTTGAAGACCTCGCGGTGAAGCAGGCGCTCTTCCAGCGCCTGGATGCGCTCGTGGCCGACACGGCGATTCTCGCCACCAACACCTCGTCGCTATCGGTGACAGCCATCTCGGCGGCGACCAAACGCCCGTCGCGCGTCATAGGGATGCATTTCTTCAACCCCGTCCACATCATGAAACTGGTGGAGATCGTCACGCACCACGCCAGTGATGACGCTGTTGTGGCCTCGGCACGTGCGGCGGCCGGGCAAATGGGCAAGACGACGATCGTTGTGCGCGATACGCCGGGCTTTGCCTCGTCCCGGCTGGGCGTCATTCTCGGACTGGAGGCGATGCGCATGCTCGAGGCGGGTGTCGCCTCGGCGGCAGATATCGATACGGCGATGGAGCTTGGCTATGGTCACCCGATGGGTCCGCTGCGTCTCACGGATCTGGTGGGGCTCGACGTGCGGTTGAAGATCGCCGAATACCTTCATCGCGAGCTCGGTGACGCGAAGTTCGCGCCGCCGCGCATCCTGCGAGAGAAAGTGGAGCGCGGCGAGCTTGGAAAGAAGACCGGCCGTGGATTTTATGAATGGTAGGATTCAGCGCTGATGGCGGTGCTGCAATGGATCCAGAACCTGCGGATCTCGACGTCGATCGCGGAGTCTGATTCTCTCTGGTGGGGCTACGCGTGGTGGCTCTTCATCCACGCCGTCGGTATGGGACTCACCGCCGGCCTCGGTTTCATCGTCTGCCTCCGCCTTCTGGGTGTCGGCCGTCAAATCCCCGTCTCGTCATTCCGCGTTCTGTTCCCGCTGTTCTGGATTGGCTTCTACGTCAACCTGCTCTCGGGCACGCTGCTGTTCATGACGGATGCGACCGGCATCGCACGCGTCTGGGAGCTCTACGCGAAACTGGTCTGCCTCGGTCTGGCGCTCGTGGTCATGTCGCGGCTGCGGAGGTTCATCGACAGCGATCAAAGCGAAGGCGCGATTCCGCCCCAGATCCGGAGCATGGCGTACGCCTGCATCGTCCTGTGGCTGGCGGTCATCACATCGGGCCGGCTGATCGCCTATGCCGTCGAGGCCAACGGTGCGACCATCTGATCTCGTTCACCTGCATCTGCTGCTGAACCACTTTCCGACGGTCGGCATGATCGTCGGCTTCGGGGTCTTCATCCTCGCGCTCCTGAAGAAAAGCGACGACCTGAAACGTGGTGGGCTTGCCGTGCTCTTCGCCATTGCGCTGGTGTCGCTGCCAACCTACATGACCGGTTATTCCGCGCAGAAGTCGGTGAAGGGTATGCCAGGCATCGCGCAGGGCGTCGTCGATCTGCATCAGCGGTCCGCGCTGATGGCGATGATCTTCATGGAAGCGACCGGCGTTGCGGCGTGGTACGGACTCTGGCACTCGCGGCGGCGCATGCGGTCCGGCGCGGCGAACACGGCCGCGGTCCTGCTGCTCGGCGCGATCACGATTGGCCTGATGTCGAGCGCCGCAAATGTCGGCGGCGAGATCCGCCATCCGGAAATCCTCGCCACTCCGGAGACCATCCCGGCCACTGAAGGATTGCTCGCGCCGCACTGGCTCGCCAGCGACTTCATCACGAAGTATCAGTACTCCCATCCGTGGGCGTGGAAGACGCTCGAAACCATCCACTTCATGGGGCTCTGCCTCCTCTTCGGCGTCGTGCTCGTGGGCAACATGCGCCTGCTTGGGTGGATGCGCAACGCGCCGCTCGAAGGTTTTCATCGCCTTCTGCCGTGGGGCGTGTGGGGTTTTGTCGCGAACGCCGTGACCGGCATGTTGTTCTTCATCGGCCAGGCCTTTCAGTACATCGAGAACCCGGCCTTCCACTGGAAGATGCTGTGTATCCTCCTCGCGGGCGCCGACGTGCTGTATCTGACGTGGCACGACGAGGTGTGGGAGCTCCGAGCGAACCAGACGGCGCCGCCGATGGTGAAGATCCTGGCCGCGTCCCAAATCGTCTTGTGGATCGGTGTGATCTACTTCGGCCGGATGCTGCCGTACCTGGGCGACGCGTTCTAGCGGGCGGTCTAGTGCGTCGGTGCCTGCGCGCCTGACGCGTTCAGCTGCGCGAGCTGCTGTTGAATCTTCTCCAGGTCCTTGCGTTCGTGTTTATCGCGCGCGGTGGCGGGATCGACGCTGCCATAGAAACGCAGGATGTCCGCCCGCACGGCCTGAGGTGGAGGAACGTCCTTCTGCGACGTCACGCGTGAGAGGAGCTCGGCATAGGTGTCGTCGGCGAGCTTGTACTCGCCGCGTCGCGTCGGTTCGCCCGTGTCGAAGTCCGTGTTGCGGAGGTCGAGGCGATTTCGGCGAACGGCATCGAGCGTGGTCCGGTAACGGTCACGCGACGCCTTGAAGCTGTCGATGAACAGTTGTTCGGCCTCCGGAGTCGGCGTCTTGAACGCCAACGCCTTGAATGGGCCGATCTTCGGCATGACGCGGACGACCCAGACGAAGAAGCGCGCGAAGATTCCGGGCCGCCGGTATGTGGTTCCAAAGTCCTTCTCGTATTCCTGGCGCGTCAGCATGTACACGAACGCGCTGCGCTGCATATGCGGCGACAGCTTTTCGATTTCGTCGCGCTTCTTCTCCCATGCGACCTGCGTCATCTGGGGAATCGTCTTGCCGACGGCGTACCGGAACGTGCCGACCGCGAGGTCCTCGCTGGCGAAGACGTCTTTCATCTCGAGACCGTACGTGTCGTGGAAGGCGCGCTCGATGAGATCGGTCGCCACCTCGAAGCCGATGAAGTCGTGATAGGCCCGCGGAAGATACGCGCCGTTGGCGACCTGCACCACATCGAATGCGAATTCCACCATGACGTGACGCTTCGGATCCTCGACGTACGTGACGCGATCTCCGTACCTCGCGCGCAGCTTCGGATATTCGATCGGCACCGCGCGGTTGATGCCGAGCGGATGCCCCGTGGAGTCTGCGACGTAATGGGCGAGCGCTCCAAGTGCAAACGCATACTCGTTGACGTCGCGCGCGTCGCGAATCAGGGCCTCGACGAAGTCGCCCGAGCGGGTGTAGTGGAGCAGATTGGTGAAGAAGTGGCTGCCGAAGGGGTAATAACCCATGTCGGGCATCACCGAGCCGCCATAAGCAAAGGCACGCGCGTCCTTGATGGAGTCCGCGTCGGCGCCGGCGAAGCGGGCCTTCAGCATCGGCGTGATGACCTCGTTCCAGACGGAGTCAATCATCGTCTCGTGCGCGAGGACTGAGTAGGCGGACGCGGGGCGCGCGAGGGCGAGCGCCGCGATCAGACAGAGAACGGCGGCTTGCCCCGAGCGAAGTCGAGGGGCGCTACAGCGCCGCGTGGTGGAAAGGTACCGCCGGGTCAGCCGTATGCACTCGCGCATTCTGGGCGAGATGCTGTGCAATCGCAGCGCCGCGGCAGGCTTCCGCCTCCGAATGACAGGAAAACCGGAGAAGCCGGCGGCTGCCCTGCAGCGAAATTACGATTTCGCGCGCGGCGCGATGGACCTGCGCGATCTCGCTCCAGGTGATGCTGAGATCCAGCGTGCCGCGGAACTTCAGCCATCCGCTCGTGAGGAGGAGATGGCCATACTGGTCCGCGCGCCGGCGTCCGAACCGGATCGGTGCGACGAAGTGGCATTCGTCGCCGGGCGGGAGCGGATAGGGAGCTTTGACCACCGGCAGATCGCCACCGTGCAGCTGGTTCGCGAGGTCCGATGCGTCGAATACGACGTGAGCCTGGTCGGGAGAATGGGAACCGTTCATGTAAACCCCAATGTCACGGGCACGACCCTACCGTATCGGTTTTGAGCAGTTTCGACGAAAAAACGCTCAGAATGGGCGGATGAGCAAGACCGCTGCCTCGTGGCCTATTTATACGGTCGAGGTCGCTACGCTCGCCGGCAGCGCCCTCCTTGGCTTCGCACCGCTGTCCGCGACCGGGATCGAATCGCAGTACTCAACTTCCATCTACCCACGCCTCGAGCGGGCACTGACACCGCTCTCGAACCGCCTGCCGTTCGCAGTGCTCGACGTCCTCCTCGTAGCGCTGCTTATTGCGGTCGTCGTCAATCTGGTGCGCGGGGTCAGCTATGCGTGGCGGACGCGGACGATGGGGCGGCTGGCGCGAAGTCTCTTCCACCTGGCCGCGGCAAGCGCCGCTATTTATGTCGTCTTTCTGATGCTCTGGGGGCTGAACTACCGGCGGGTGGCGATGCCCGATCGTCTCGTCATCGACCATGCCGCGCCGACACCGGCGCAAGTTGTCGAACTTGGTCTTACGGCGGTCGGCCAGATGAACACCCTTTATGGGGCAGCGCATCAGCAGGCCTCAGTCGTCCCCGAGTGGCAGGACAGTATGCTGCGGAGTGCGTTTGCCGATGTGCAGCGCGCGTTGAGCGACGCGCCAGAGGTGGAACCCGGACGACTCAAACACAGCCTCATCGGTCCCTATTTCCGCTGGGCAGGTGTGGACGGGATGGTGAATCCGTTTGGGCTCGAAGTCATCGCAAATCCTGATTTGCTGCCGTTCGAGAGGCCGTTCGTCGCCGCGCACGAATGGGGACACCTTGCCGGTTATGCGAACGAAGCCGAGGCCAACTTCATCGGCTGGTTGACGTGCATGCGGGCCTCCCCGCGGCATCAATACAGCGGCTGGTTTTACCTGTACTGGCAAATCAGCGGGGAAGTGAACGGCGAGGAACGCACGAAGTTGAACGCCGCACTCGCCGATGGACCGCGGCGCGATATCAACGCGGTGATCGCGCGATTGCGCCGCGGAGAGATCCCTGCGCTCCAGAAGGCAAGCTGGCAGGTGTACGACAAGTATTTGAAAGCCAACCGGGTCGAAGCCGGCGTCCGCAGCTACGGCGAGGTTGTGACTCTTCTTCTTCGCGCTCGTTTCGGACCGGATTGGACTCCGATTCGCCGCGTGGGGACGAGTCCGGCTTCCCGTCCCTAAATCCGGAATCGCAAAAGCGCGCCGACCCCGCCGACGTCCGCCAGCAAACTGTCATCCTCGATGAATCGGATCCGGGCGCTGTTTTGCTGCGCCTTGGCGACGAGCTCGTCCGTCGGGCCGGTAACGAGACCGGGGCGAGCGGCAATCAGCAGCTCTTCGACCTGCCTCATGTCGAGCGCGCGCAAAGTCGCCTCGACGCCAGCGACGGCGAGGCCGCCGGCACGCCACGCGTCGATCATTCGCTGCACATGTTCCGCGTCGGTCCGAGCATCCTCTCGCCGCAGCGCCTTCATCGTTTCCTCGAGCAGCTCGTGTTGCTCGAGGGATTTGACGTCCCCATGCACGAGATCGATCACCTTCTCTGCGAGGTGCTTCGGCAGCTGTTCCATCAGAACGGGTCTCGCGACTTCGTCGCAGGCGACGACGATGTGATTGAGGCGCTCCTGGGTGACCACCTTGTCCAGAAGATCGACAACCTCCTTCATGTGTTGCTTGTGGAAGTTGTCGGCGCGACGCTGATATCGTGCCTGCGACATTCCGCCCATCTGCGTACGGCGCGTCTTCTCGTTGCTCACTGTTTCGTGCCTTGTCGTCGCCCCGAGCGCGAAGACATACAGGTCCGCGCTATTGGTATCGACCAGGAGTGCGGCGTACCGCGGATACTGGTCGTTGAGCCGTGCCAACGGATAGAGGTGCGGAACCGAGCCAACGTGCATCGACGGCTGTTCGATCGGGGCATCCAGCGTGATGGTCTCGAACAGGTCGCCTGTCGTAGAGACAAAGATCGCCACGGCGTTCACAGATGCGGGAACCTCCTCGCTCAGGTATTGGCGCACCCGTTGAAACGACTTGTCGAAGGCGGCGCGCGTTTCACCGGTCAGTGAGCGCGTCTGTTCATCGAAACTGTTTTTCAGAAACGTTCCGGCGTGATGTCTCTGGCCGTTCTGATCCGCCCGAAGATCGAGATAAAGGCTGATGATCGAGCCCGGTTCGACGGCGGCTAAACGGTCCAGTTGATCTCGGAGAGGAGTTTCGAGCGCAGTTGTGCTTTTCTCGGCCATGCCATGCGTTTCGCAAGGCTGATGCCGTCAGCGAGTGGCGGCGCGGCGCAGACGATCGTGAATCGCCGCGCTGAGCGGATGCGGCGTTGTGAGGTTGCGCACGAGGATCACGCTCGAGTCCAGCTCGTCACTCTCGCGTAAGGCCGCGTAGAGGCGTGCCGCCACCGCGGCCGGATCTGCCTCGCTCCCGAGGTGCACCACCTGGACCGGGAGACTCCGTAGTTGCTGAACATCTTCCGTGTACGCCAGAACGATGACAGCCTCGCCGGCAGCAATCCGCTGCCGCGCATCATGCTCGATTGCGCGAAGCGCGGTGGCTCGATCTCCTGCATGCAGTACTACTGGCGTTCGCGGCGAATAGTGCTTTTGGAGCATACCTGGCGACGGCATCGCCTCATCGCCCTGTGAGCCCGCACGCTGTACCTTGACGTCGGGCAGAAGAAGTCGCAGCGTCTCGATATCGATAGCGCCCAGCCGCAAGACCATCGCACTCGCTGTAGAGAGATCCACGACGGTTGACTCCAGGCCCACCTGAGTCGAGCCGCTGTCCAGGATCATGTCGATGCGCCCGTCGAGATCGGCGAGGACATGTGAGGCGCGGGTCGGGCTGGGACGCGAAAACAGGTTCGCGCTCGGCGCCGCTACGGGGACTTGGGCGTCCTCGATGAGTGCTCGCGCGACTGGGTGAGAAGGTACCCGAACGGCGATCGTCCCGAGTCCTGCAGTCACTTCGTCCGGCACCTGGGCGGATCGCTGCAGCACGATCGTCAACGGGCCAGGCCAGAACCGCGCCGCGAGCCGGCGGGCCGCATCGGGGATGTCCGTCACCAGCGCAGTCGCCTCGTCAATCGAAGCGAGATGGACGATCAGCGGATCGTTCGCGGGCCGTTTTTTCGCTGCGAAGAGTCGCCGGATTGCCGAGCGATCGAGTGCATGTGCGCCGAGTCCGTAGACCGTCTCAGTTGGAAATGCCACGAGGCCGCCGGCGCGGAGGCACTGGGCGGCGCGCGCAATGGCCCTCCGATCGGGGTTGTCGGGATCGACCTGTATAACTTCCGTCACGAGTTGGTTTATTCTCGCATCGATGCAGTTGGGTCTTCCTTTTTCACGAGATGAACCGATTGCAGCTTCCGAACCCATCGAACCCCGTGAACCCATTGAACCCCGTGAAACCATTGAACCTCCTGAACCGACGTACTTCGTCCGCCATCGCCGCGCACGCCGTTACGTGTTGCGCGTGGACAGCGACGGCCGCGTCCGTATAACGATCCCGCGCGGCGGCTCACGCCGCGAGGCCGAAGCGTTCGCCGACCGCCATGCTCA
>Ga0075434_100001921_pt1 | contig 18017 bp, 20 predicted proteins | sample RhiMethybrSRZTD3_FD_75298 | JGI IMG/M metagenome (GOLD analysis project Ga0075434, IMG submission 75298) | Populus rhizosphere microbial communities from Tennessee, USA - Rhizosphere MetaG P. TD hybrid SRZTD3 | ecosystem: Host-associated > Plants > Roots > Rhizosphere > Soil | place: USA... | reverse complement strand
GACCTGAAGATCACCAACCCGTACGAGCTGGACGACACCCAGTTCCAGGCGACCGTCGACCTGCTCAAGCAGCAGCGGGCGCTGGTCGGCGAATACTGGTCGGACTACACCAAGGCCGTGCAGGCGCTGGAGAGCGGCGACACCGTGCTCGGCACCCAGTGGCAGGTCAACGTCAACCTGGTCAACGGCGGGTCGAAGGCAAAGGTCGACGCGGTCGTGCCGAAGGAAGGATCGACCGGCTGGTCGGACACCTGGATGATCTCGTCCAAGGCCAAGCACCCGAACTGCATGTACAAGTGGATGGACTGGATCATCTCTCCCAAGGTCAACGCGCAGGTGGCGGAGTGGTTCGGGGAGGCGCCGGCGCAGACCAAGGCCTGTGACCAGACCGCCGACAAGTCGCACTGCCAGACCTACCACGCGCTCGACCAGGCCTACGCCGACCGGATCTCCTACTGGACCACCCCGACCCGCAACTGTGGCGACGACCGCGGCAACACCTGCAAGGACTACACGGCGTGGACGCAGGCCTGGACGGAGATCAAGAGCTGACCGCCGTCCAGGAGGCACCCGGGTCCCGGCCGGTGCGCCGGGACCCGGCCGGGGTGCGGGCGGCCAGCTTCCTGCACCGCTCCCCCCGGGTCCGGCTGGCGGCCCTGCTGGCCGCGCCGATGGTCTGGCTGGTGGTCGCCTACCTCGGCTCGCTCGCGGTGATGTTCGCGGCCGCGTTCTGGTCGACCGACAGCTTCACGGGCGCGCTGATCAAGCAGGCCAGCTGGGACAACTTCCGGACCCTCGTCGAGGAGCCGGTCTACCGGCGGATCGCGCTGCGGACGCTCGGCGTCGCGGCGACCGTGACCGTGGTGGACGCGCTGATCGCGCTGCCGATCGCGGTCTACATGGCCAAGGTGGCGCGGCCGCGGGCCCGGCGGCTGCTCGTCGCCCTGATCCTCACCCCGCTGTGGGCCAGCTACCTGGTCAAGGCGTACGCGTGGCGGATCCTGCTCAGCTCGGACGGGCCGGTGGACTGGGCGCTGGGCCCGCTGCACCTGTCCGGCCCCGGGTACGGGCTGGCCGCGGTGACGCTGACGCTGGCGTACCTGTGGCTGCCGTTCATGATCCTGCCGGTGTACGCGGGACTGGACCGGGTGCCGGACTCGCTGCTGGAGGCCTCCGCCGACCTCGGCGCGCCGGCCGGGCGGACGTTCCGGTCGGTGGTGCTGCCGCTGATCTTCCCGGCGCTGGTGGCCGGGTCGATCTTCACGTTCTCGCTGAGTCTCGGCGACTACATCACGGTCAAGATCGTCGGCGGGCGGACGCAGCTGTTCGGCAACGTCATCTACGACAACATCGGCGTCGCGGCGAACCTCCCGTTCGCGGCCGCGGCCGCGGTGGTGCCGGTCGCGGTGATCCTGCTCTACCTCGCCCTGGTCCGCCGCACCGGCGCCCTGGAGAACCTGTGAGCGAGCGCGAGGGCTCGCAGCGCGAGCGGGGAGCGACGAGGGCCGGCCGGCGGGAGCTTGCGACCGGAGGCCGGTCGGAGGAGCGGGCACCGAGCGAGCGCGAGTGCCCGGAGCGGGCACAGTGATCCTGTCGAGGCGGGCGCGGATCGCCCTCGCCGGCGCGATGGTCGTGGGCCTCGCGATCATCTACGTGCCGCTGCTGCTGGTGCTGCTCAACTCGCTGAACTCGTCCCGGACCTTCGGCTTCCCGCCGAGCGGCCTGACGCTGGAGTGGTGGCGGCGGACGCTGGACAACGCCGGCGCCCGCTCGGCGCTGTGGACCAGCGTCAAGGTCGGGCTCGGCGCCACCGCGCTGGCCCTGCTGCTCGGCACCTGCCTGGCCTTCGCCGTGCAGCGCTACCGGTTCTTCGGCCGGGACGTGATCAGCCTGCTGGTGGTGCTGCCGATCGCGCTGCCCGGCATCGTCACCGGCATCGCGCTCAACTCCGCGTTCAACGCCGGCGGCGTGCCGTTCGGGTACTTCACCGTGATCGTCGCGCACGCCACGTTCTGCATCGTGATCGTCTACAACAACATCCTGGCCCGGCTCCGGCGGACCGGGACCTCGCTCGAGGAGGCCTCGGCCGACCTCGGCGCGACCACCTTCCAGACCTTCCGGTACGTCACGTTCCCGCAGCTGCGCTCGGCGCTGGTGGCCGCCGCGGTGCTGGCGTTCGCGCTGTCGTTCGACGAGATCGTGGTCACCACGTTCACGACCGCGCCGGGCCTGCAGACGTTGCCACTGTGGATCTTCGACAACCTGTTCCGGCCCAACCAGGCGCCGGTGGTCAACGTGGTCGCCGCCGTGCTGGTGCTGCTGTCGGTGCTGCCGATCTGGGCCGTGCTGCGGCTGTCCGGGGACGAGACCGGCGGCCGCTTGTAGGGCGTCGGCCTGCGGGGTACCCGCGGGCCTCCGGCGGTGCCAGGATCACAAGATCAGCGGAAGGGAGTCAGCGTGGCCACCCACGAGATCCGGATCGACCGGAGCAAGACGCTCCTGGAGGAACCGAACACCGGCCACAACCGGTGGCACCCCGACATCCCACCGCTGGTCCGGTGCGAGCCCGGCGACGAGGTGGTGCTGGAGACCCGGGACGCGTTCGACGGGCAGATGAGCCCGGACGCGACCCTGGAGACCGTCGCCGCGCCGAATCTCGACGTCGTGCACCCGCTCACCGGTCCGGTCCACGTCGAGGGCGCCGAGCCGGGCGACCTGCTCGAGGTCGAGATCGTCGACGTCGAACCGGACAGCTACGGCTTCACCGTGGAGGTGCCGGGCTTCGGCTTCCTGCGCGACGAGTTCCCCGACCCGTTCAAGGTCAACTGGGATATCGCGGACGGGTGGGCGACCTCTGCCGACCTGCCCGGGGTACGCATCCCGGGCTCGCCGTTCATGGGCACCATCGGCCTGTCGCCGGGGCACCGGCTGCTCGCCGAGACCACGGCGCGGGAGCAGGCGGCGATCGACCGCGGCGGGTTCGCGCTGCCGCCGTCGCCGGCGGACGCCGTGCCGTCCGACCCGCGGATCGCGGCGGAGGCGCTGCGCACGATCCCGCCCCGGGAGCAGGCCGGCAACGTCGACATCAAGCAGCTGGGGAAGGGCGCGCGGCTGCTGATCCCGGTCGACACGCCGGGCGGCCTGTTCTCCGCCGGCGATGCGCACTTCGCCCAGGGCGACTGCGAGACCTGCGGGACGGCGATCGAGATGCGCTCCACCCTGCGGGTCCGGTTCGCCCTGCACAAGGGCGAAGCGGCCGAGAAGGGGATCCGCGACCTGCGGTTCCGGCGGGACGACTACTACCTGCCGCCGGAGTTCGCCGCGCCACGCCGGTTCTACGCCACCACCGGCATCTCGGTGACCAAGGACGGCGACAACCGCCCCGAGGACATCACGCTGGCCGCCCGCAACGCGCTGCTCAACATGATCGAGCACCTGACCGAGCGGGGCTGGACCCGGCAGCAGGCGTACGTGATCTGCAGCGTGGCGGTCGACCTCAAGATCAGCGCGCTGGTCGACGTCCCGAACATGCTCGTGTCGGCCTTCCTCCCGGAGGACATCTTCGTCAGCTGACCGCGGTGCGCGGTCCCCGTCCGATCCCGGTCAGACCCGGGCCCAGCGGCCGGCGCCGGGGATCCAGGACAGCCCGTCGATCGCCTGCCGGACCGCGTCGATCTGGCGCTGCAGCTCGACCAGCCGGATGCCCTGCTGCTCGTACGCGGCCATCGCCTCCTCGACGACGTCCGGCGGCAGCGCGGCCGGGCCGCGGCCGGCGTCCCGACGCAGCGTCCGCCACCCCTCCCTGGTCGCCTCCAGGCTGGCGGTGGTCTCGCCGGCGGCCAGCCGGGCGAGCAGCACCGGGTAGCGGCGCAGCACGTCGTGCCCGCGCCAGTCCCCCGGCACCTGGTCCAGCAGCCAGGACACCGCGGAAAGCTCCCAGTCCGGGGTGCCCGGCCGGCGCACGTCCGCCGGCCACCAGGGCGGCACCTCGGTCATGCCGGTTCCAGCAGCGCCACGGTCTCGACGTGCTGGGTCATCGGGAAGCAGTCGAACGCGCGGAGCCGGGCCAGCCGCCAGCCGGCGTCGACCGCCGCGCGCAGGTCCCGGGCCAGCGACGCCGGGTCGCAGGACACGTACGCGACCGCCCGCGGGCGCAGCGCCAGCAGCGCGGTCAGCACGTCCGGACCGGCGCCGGCGCGCGGCGGGTCCAGCACCGCCACGTCCGGGACGATCCCCACCCCGCCGAGCAACCCGGCGCTCACCCGCCCGGTCCGCACCTCCACCGCGGCCCCACCGTCCGCGGCGGCGAGGTTGGCGCGGGCGTCGGCGGCGGCCTGCGGGTCGGCCTCGACGGCGAGCACGTGACCGGACGGGCCGACCGCGGCGGCGAGCACGCCGGCGAACAGCCCGGCACCGGCGTACAGGTCGAGCGCGGTCTCCCCCGGCGCGGGCGCGAGGTAGTCGAGCACGCAGGCCGAGAGGGCGTCCGCGGCGGCCGGGTGCACCTGCCAGAAGCCGGTCGCGGCCAGCTCCCAGTCCCGGCCGGCGGCGTGCTCGCGGACCCGCGGCGGTCCCGCCAGCACGCTCCCGCCGGCCGGCGCCCGCGGGTCGTCGCCGGACGGCGCGGCCAGCACGACCGTCGGCCCGGACCCCACCACCTCGATCTCCGCCCCCGGCGGCCAGTCCCGGTCGGCGGTGGCCGCGCTGACCGCGTCCGTCCCGAGTGGACAGTGCCCGACCGGCTCCAGCTCGTGCGAGCGGTGCCGGCGCAGCGCGGTCCGACCGGCGGGGTCGATCGCGTACCGGACGCGGGTACGCCAGCCGAGCAGCCCGCCGGGCAGCGCCTCCACGGTGACCGGGACGTCCGGCAGCCCGGCCAACCGGGCCAGCTGCTCGCGGACCACGGCCGCCTTGAGCGCCCGCTGCGCGCCGGCGCTCGCGTGCTGCCAGTCGCAGCCGCCACACCGGCCCGGTCCGGCGTGCGGGCAGGGTCGCTCGACCCGGTCGGCCGACGCGGCCAGCACCCGCACCGCGTCGGCCCGGCAGAACCCGCCGCCGCGGTCCTCGGTGACGAGCGCGACCACCCGCTCGCCGGGCAGCGCGTGCCGGACGAACACGACCCTGCCCTCGTGCCGGGCCACGCAGTGCCCGCCCGGCGCGACCGGACCCACGTCGAGCTCGATCTCCCGGCCGAGCCACGGTCCGGTGCGGGCCGGGCGGGCCGCGCCGCGCCGGCCCCGCCGCGCCGCGGCCGGCGCCCGGCTCACCGCCACTCCCGACGCCTGGTCACGGGTGCCGGGTCGGGTCGGCGCCGGCGCGCGCCTCCGGCCGGCCGCCGTCGGGCCCGTCGGGCCGGTCGGCCCGGTCGGCGACCGCATCCGGCGTGCCCGCGGTCGACCGCGCCACCCCGGGCGCCGGCGGCGGGGGCGGCTCGTCGGTCGAGGTGAACGCCCGGTCGTCCAGTCCGCGCCGGGCCGCCCCGGGCTGCGCCCGCTCGGGCCGCCGGGCCGCCCGGTCGGACGACTCCAGCTGCCACGGTACGGAGGTCACCATGACGCCCGGCGTGAACAGCAGCCGCCCCTTCAGCCGCAGCGCGCTCTGGTTGTGCAGCAGGTGCTCCCACCAGCGCCCGACCACGTATTCCGGCACGAACACGGCGACCACGTCCCGCGGTGACTCCCGCCGCGCGCGCTTGACGTAGTCGAGCACCGGCCGGGTGATCTCCCGGTACGGCGACTCGACGACCGTCAGCGGCAGCTTCACCGACCGCCGGTCCCACTCGGCCTGCAGCGCCCGGGTCTCCTCGTCGTCCACGTTGACGGTCAGCGCGGTGAGCGTGTCCGGCCGGGTCGCCTTCGCGTACGCCAGCGCCCGCAGCGTCGGCTTGTGCAGCTTGGAGACGAGCACGATCGCGTGCACCCGGCTCGGCAGCATGCCGCGCTCGTCGTCCGGCTCCAGCTCCTCGGCCACCCGGGTGTAGTGCCGGTTGATCGACTTCATCGTCCAGAAGATCAGCGGCATCGCGATGACCACGATCCAGGCACCGAGCAGGAACTTCTCCAGGAGCACGATGATCAGGACCAGGCCGGTCACCGTGCCGCCGGTCGCGTTGATCACCCGGGACCGGAAGATCCGCCGCCGCGCCTCCGGGTCCTGCTCGGTGCGCAGCGTCCGGTTCCAGTGCCGGACCATGCCGAGCTGTCCCAGCGTGAACGAGGTGAACACGCCGATGATGTAGAGCTGGATCAGCCGGGTGACCGACGCGTCGAACACCCAGATCAGCAGCATCGCGAAGCCGGCCAGCACGATGATGCCGTTGGAGAACGCCAGCCGGTCGCCGCGGGTGTGCAGCTGCCGCGGCAGGTAGCGGTCCTGGGCCAGCACCGCGCCGAGCAGCGGGAACCCGTTGAACGCCGTGTTGGCGGCCAGGACCAGGATCAGCGCCGACGCGGCCTGGATGTAGTAGAAGCCGACCGAGTGGTCGCCGCCGAAGATCGCCGCGCCGAGCTGGGCGATGACCGTGCGCTGCGGATCCGTCTCGCAGTTGCCCGGGAACCCGATCAGGTCGCAGGTGTTCTGGGCCACGTGCACCTTCGTGACCAGGGCGAGCGCCGTGATCCCGGCGAACATGGTGATCGCGAGGACGCCGAGCATCGCCAGCGTGGCAGCCGCGTTGCGGCTCTTCGGCGGCCGGAACGCGGGCACGCCGTTGGCGATCGCCTCGATGCCGGTCAGCGCCGTACAGCCGGAGGAGAACGCGCGCAGTGCGAAGAACAGCAACGCCAGGCCGGCGAGGTTGGTGTGGCCGGGCTCGGGCTCGATGGACCAGGAGGCGCTCTCCGCCTGTGGCGTGTCGCCGAACACCATGCGGATCAGCCCGGTGACGATCAGCAGCAACACGCCCACCGTGAAGGCGTACGTCGGGATGGCGAACGCGGTGCCCGACTCCCGCACACCGCGCAGGTTGGCCGCCGCGAGCAGCGCGACCAGGCCCAGCGCGAGCCAGACCCGGACCGGGTTGAGGTCCGGGAACGCCGAGATGATGTTGTCCACGCCGGCGGAGACCGAGACCGCGACCGTGAGCACGTAGTCGACCAGCAGTGCGCTGGCCACCGTGAGCCCGGCGACCCGGCCCAGGTTCGTCGTCGCGACCTCGTAGTCCCCGCCGCCGGACGGGTACGCCCGGACCACCTGCCGGTACGAGGCCACGACGATCGCGAACAGCAGCACGATGCCCGTCGCGACCCACGGTGCGACGAACAGGTATGCGGTGCCGGCGACGGTGAGCACGAGCAGGATCTCCTGCGTCGCGTACGTCACCGAGGACAGCGCGTCGCTGGCGAAAATGGGCAGCGCGATCCGCTTCGACAGCGCGGTCTCGGCCAGCCGCTCGCTGCTGACCGGTCGCCCGATCACCAGCCGCTTGGCGACCCTCGTCAGCAGCGACACGCACCCAGCGTACGGTCCGCTCGGTCGGGTGCCAGGGGGGTGGCCGGGGCGATTCGGGACGGTCGGATCGCGGTACCTTCCGGGCGTGCACATCGTCGTGATGGGCTGCGGCCGGGTCGGCTCCAGCCTCGCCCGCAACCTCGAGCGGGTCGGGCATTCGGTGTCGATCATCGACCAGAATCCGGCGGCGTTCCGCCGGCTCGGCCCCGAGTTCGCCGGCGACCAGGTGACCGGGGTCGGCTTCTCCCGGGACACGCTGCACCGGGCCGGCATCGACCGGGCCGGCGCGTTCGCGGCGGTGAGCAGCGGCGACAACTCGAACATCATCTCCGCCCGGGTGGCCCGCGAGACGTTCGGCGTCGCGCACGTCGTCGCCCGCATCTACGACCCGAAGCGGGCCGAGGTGTACGAGCGGCTCGGCATCCCCACCGTGGCCACGGTGCCGTGGACGGTGAACCGGTTCCTGTCCGTGCTGCTCGGCGACAAGCACGTCGAGGACTGGCGTGACCCGTCCGGGGCGGTGTCGCTGGTCCAGGTCCCGCTGCACGAGGGCTGGATCGGCCACAAGGTGCGGGCGCTGGAGGCGGCGTCCGATGCCAGGGTCGCGTTCCTGACCCGGTTCGGCCGGGGCATGCTGCCGACCGGCTCCACCATGCTGCAGGACGGCGACCAGGTGCACCTGCTGGTCACCGACGACATCGCGGACGCCGTCGAGGAGATCACCGGCACCGCGCCGCGGACGGAGGGGCACTGATGCGGGTCGCCATCGCCGGGGCCGGCGGCGTCGGCCGGTCCATCGCCCGCGAGCTGATCGAGCACGAGCACGACGTGATGCTCATCGAGCGCGACCCGGACAAGGTCGACCCCGCGCGGGTGCCGCAGGCGGAGTGGCTGCAGGCCGACGCGGCCGAGCTCGCCTCGCTGGAGGAGGCCCGGCTGCAGGACTGCGACGTGGTGATCTCGGCCACCGGCGACGACAAGGTCAACCTGGTCGTCTCGCTGCTGGCGAAGACCGAGTTCGCGGTGCGCCGGGTGGTGGCCCGGATCAACCACCCGGACAACGAGTGGCTGTTCACCGAGGCCTGGGGCGTCGACGTCGCGGTGTCGACCCCCCGGGTGATGGTGGCGCTGGTCGAGGAGGCCGTCTCGGTCGGCGACCTGGTGCGGCTGATGACGTTCCGGCAGGGCCAGGCCAACCTGGTCGAGATCACCCTGCCGACGGGCGCGCCGGTGATCGGGCAGCCGGTCGCGGACATGCGGCTGCCGCGGGACTCGGCGCTGACCGCGATCGTGCGCGGCGCCCGGGTGGTGATCCCGTCTCCGGACGAACCGCTGGAGGAGGGCGACGAGCTGCTGTTCGTGGCCGTCCAGGACGCCGAGACCGAGCTGCGCCGGCTGGTCTGCGGCGACGGCAGCTGCTGAGCCTCAGCCCTCCGGGCGCAGCCGCAGCCGCTCGGCCACCACGTCCTCGGGCGTGGTGTTCTGATACTCGGACTTGCGCACCCGCCGCACGGCGAGCACCGAGACCGCGAGCGCCCCGATCGTGACCGGGTAGCCCATCGCCAGCCGGGCGAACGCCAGCCAGCCGGTCAGGTCCTGGTCGTACAGGTAGCGCTGGACCAGGCCGCGGGCCAGGAAGACCAGCACCCACAGCAGCGTGCACAGCAGGTAGACCCGCATCAGCGGGCGGTCCTTGCGCCACGCCGTGCCGATGCCGCGGCCGTCGGCGTACTCCCAGATCAGCCCGACCAGCGGCCAGCGGGCCAGCAGCGAGACCAGGAAGACTCCCGCGTAGAGGAAGCTGGCCCAGATGCCGAACAGGAAGTAGCCCTTGGCTTCACCGGTGCGGTTCGCGATGAACGCGGCGATGAGGACGCCGAAGAAGCCGCTCATCGCCTGCTGCACGGTCTGCCTGCGGGCCAGCCGGATCGCGACCAGCACGACGCCGGCGCCGATCGCGGCCCAGATCGCGGCGCGCAGTCCCGCGACGGCGTTGGCGAGGACGAACACGATCACCGGCAGGGCACTGTCGACCAGGCCGCGCCAGCCGCCGATCGACTCGACCAGCATCGGCTTGGGAGTCGGTTGCGTGGGCTGGTCCGCCGGGCGCTGGTCGTCGGCGGCGTCGGTCACGCGCTCACCGACTTCAGCTCGTACCAGGGGTTGAAGATCACCTTGACGCCGGCGTGCTCGGAGATGCGCCCGCGGGCGAGCAGCTGCCGACCCGGCTCGATGCCGGGGATGCGGCTGCGGCCGAGCCAGACCAGGTGCACCGACCCGGTGCCGTCGAAGAGCTCTGCGTCCACGGTCGGCACGGTATCCCGCGGGGTGTAGACGACCGAGCGGAGCCTGCCGGTCACGGTCACCGGCTCGCCCTGGCAACAGGTCACGACCGGGCGCGAACCCGCCTTCTGCACGTCCTCGCGCAGGTCGGCGGCGTCGAGCTCCTGCTCGTCCTCGGTCAGGCGCGCGACGACCCGGGTCAACCAGCCACGGCGGGCCGGCGTGGGTGTCTCGCTCATAATCCCAATGTAGGTCATCCGGGCGACTCCGCAGCGGTGCTCTTTGCCGTAGTGAGACCGGCCAGCGGCAAGATTTCCGGTGTGGATCAGGTCGCGGTGGTGTTGCCGGGGGCCGGGTCGTCGGCCGAGTTCGTCCGGCGGGCGTTCGCGCGGCCACTGCGGGAGGCGGGGTACGCGCTGGTCGCGCCCGCTCCGGTGCCCGGCCCGGACCTGGTCGCGGCCTCGTTCCGGGCGCTCGACGCGGCGGCGGCGCAGTACGGCCCTCGCCTCCGCCTGGTCGGCGGCGTCTCGCTCGGCGCCCACACCGCCGCCCGCTGGACCGCCGCCCGCTGCACCGCCGCCCGCGCCGGCTCCGCCGCCGGTGCCGCTTCCCCCGCCAGCACCGCTGCGGACCGGGCCACGCCGGCGCCGGCCGCACCGCCCGCGTACCCCGAGCTGGACGGCCTGGTCCTGGTGCTGCCGGCCTGGACCGGCGCTCCGGGCGCCGTGGCGGCGGCGACAGCCGCGTCGGCCGACCTGGTTGATCAGCTGGGGACCGCCGCGGCGCTCGCCGCGGCCGGGACCGCGGTCGGCTGGGTGGCGGCGGAGCTGGCCACGGCCTGGCCGGCGTACGGGGACGGGCTGGCGGCGAGCCTGCGCGCGGCCGCGGCGGCACCGGGGCCGACCCTCGCCGAGCTGGCGGCGCTGCCGGTGCCGGCCGGCCTGGTCACGTTCGCCGGCGACCCGCTGCACCCGGCCGCGGTCGCGCACGAGTGGGCCGCCGCGATGCCCCGCGCCACGGTCCGCGAGCTCCCGCTCGTCGCCCCGGCCGCCGACCGCTCGGTCCTCGCCACCACCGCCCTCGCCGCCCTCGCCGCGGCCAGGGCCGGCTGACGACCCGGGTCAGCGGCGGCGGCGGCGGGGGTTGGGGCGGGCGGGGACGGCGTCCTCCTCGGTCGGGCCGAGGTCGTCCGGCTCCTCCTCGTCCGGGTCCTCGACCGCCGCGTGCGCCCCCTGCGCCTGCTCGGCCTGTTCCTGGACCTCCGGCGGCAGGGTCAGCGGGAGAGGCTCCCGCACCGGCATCGGCGACGCCCCGCGCACGACGACGATGTTGCGGACTGCGTCCTCCAGCACCGCGGCCTTCGCCGGGTCGGCCGCGGCCGGGCCGCTGAACAGCCCGCGCAGGAACCAGCGCGGCCCGTCGACCCCGATGAACCGCACGCTCTGGTATCCGCCCTGCACCGGGATCCGCCCGCTCAGCTCGGTGCCGAACCGGCCCGAGCTCTCCTGTGCCTTGCCGCCCTGCTGGACGATCGACGCGTTGATCTCCTTGCGCACCTCGTCCCAGATCCCCGCGGTCCGCGGCGCGGCGAACACGCCGATCTGCGCCTCGCTCCCCCCGTACGACAGGGTCGCCGCGATGACCTGCCCGTCCGGCCCGACATCGACGCGCACCTCGACCCCGCGCATCACCGGCACCAGCAGCGCGCCGAGGTCGAGCCGCTCCAGCCCGTCGTCCGGCGCGTCGTCCTGGTCGTACGGCCCGGTGGTGACCTCGGTGTCGCGCTCCCGGTCGGTCGACCACGGCGGGGTGGCGTCGATCTTCTGCCGCTCCGAGCGGTGCCGCCGCCGACCCAGGGCCATCACGCACCCCTCACGAGCTGTGCGTGGCCGCCGGTGGACCCGTGCCCGCCGGCCCCACGCTCTGACTCGGGCAGCGCCTCCACGGGGGTGAACACGGCCCGCTCCACCTTCTGCAGCACCAGTTGCGCGATCCGGTCACCGCGAGTCAGCTTCAGCGGCGCGACCGGATCGTGGTTGATGACGATGACCTTGACCTCGCCGCGGTAGCCGGAGTCGACCGTGCCGGGCGCGTTCACCAGCGACATGCCGCAGCGGGCGGCCAGCCCGGACCGTGGGTGCACGAACACCGCATACCCCTCCGGCAGGGCGAGCGCCAGCCCGGTCGGCAGCACCGCCCGCTCCCCGGGCGCGAGCTCGGCGTCCACGGTGGTCACGACGTCGGCACCGGCATCGCCGGGCAGCGCGTACGCCGGGAGCGGAACGCCCGGATCGAGGCGCTGGACGAGGACCTCCACCGGCGCGGCCGGCGCCGGCTCGACATGGGATGGCGGCACAGCGCGCAGGTTACCCCGGGCGGTGTCACGCCGATGATCAGCGTCGGCCGCGCAGCTGGGCGGTGACCTTCTCACCGAGCGACCGGGTCACCCGGCGGTTGACGACGCCGCCGGCGACCGCGCCGGCGAGGAACGGCGCCAGCTTCGTCATGCTCCGCCCGGCCCGGCGCATGAGCATGGTGCGCAGCTCGCTCTTGGCGGCGGCGCCGATGATCGCGGACAGCCCGGCAGCGCCGACCTTGGGGTCGAGCGCACGCTGGCGTACCCAGCTCATCAGGTAGGCCGAGCCGCGCTGGGCGCCGCTGCCGTACGCCGGCCGGCCCATCAGCTCGTGCAGCTCGGCGAGCATCTTGATCTCGACCGCCGCCACCGCCAGCGTCTCCGCCGCCAGCTGGACCGGCGCGGCGACCAGGGTGGGTGGCGCGGTGAACTCCACGGCCGCCAGCGCACCGACGGCGGCACCGAAGGCGGCCGTGGTGCGGGCGGCATTGCGGACCAGCACCGCCGCGATCTCGTCGTCGGACTGGCCCGGATGGTGGACCCGCAGCGTCGCCGCGTCCCGGATCCGCAGTCTCGTTGCGGCATCCGCGAGCACGTCGGCGAGCAGCGAGCCGGCGCCGCGCAGCCCGTGGCCGGTGGCGCCCCTGGCGGCACCGGCGAGCCCTCGGGTCAGCGCGGCCAGCTGGTCCTTGCGGTCGCCGGTCCGATCACGGTCGTGGTCGGCGACCCGGGCGACCAGCTCGCCCAGCTTGGCGGTCTCGGCGTCGGCGGACGGACCAGGCCCGGGAGCCATCGGCTCGGCGGGCACGGTCCGCTGCCACGGGAGACGCGCCATGTCTGTTTCCTCGCCGGTCAGGCCGCGCAGTCGCGGCAGACGGGCTGTCCGTTGCGCTCGCCGGCGAGCCGGGAGCGGTGGTGGACCAGGAAGCAGCTGGAGCAGGTGAACTCGTCCTCCTGCTTCGGGACGACCCGGACGGTGAGCTCCTCACCGGACAGGTCGGCGCCCGGCAGCTCGAGGTTCTCGTTGAGCTCGGCCTCGTCGACGTCGATCGAGCCGGACTGGGCCTCGGCCCTGCGGGCCTTCAGCTCCTCGAGCGAGTCCTCCCCGAGCTCGTCGACCTCGCTGCGGCGAGGCGCATCGTAGTCGGTTGCCATAACTGGATCACTCCTGTGGTCGTGCGGGTGGCTTGCGGGCAACGCCTCAGCGAGCGGATTTGTGCCCGCTCTCGCGGGTCAGTTCGGGGAGGCCGAAAACCCCCTCGGCGCGGCAGCCGCGGGAGGTTACCGTGCCGATCGAACGGCCCGCCGCAGCGGCGCGCGGGCACCGGTCCCTGTTTCCACTATGCGCCCGCAAGGGGCGTGGTGCCGCCCGTGGGAGGTGTGTCAGGTGCTCGACGAGCTGGGCTGGGATCCCGAATGGGCCGCCCTCGCCGCCGGCCGCGCCGGCACGCCGGGCCGGGTGGTCCGGGCCGACGGGGCCAGCGCGCTGCTGGTCACGGCGGCCGGCGAGGTCCGCGCGGCCGGGTCCGGGCTGGTGACCGGCGACTGGGCGCTGGTCGAGCCGGGCCGCGGCCCGGCCGCCCCCGGCGCGGCCCGGCGGCTGCCGCGGCGGACCGAGCTGGTCCGCGGCGCCGCCGGCAAGGCGGCGGCCCGGCAGGTTTTGGCCGCGAACGTGGACCTGGTCTTCGTGCTGGTCTCGCTGGCCGCGCCACCGAGCGTCGGCCGGCTCGACCGGCTGCTCGCGGTCGCCTGGGACTCCGGCGCCCGGCCGGTCGTCGTGCTGACCAAGGCCGACCTGGCCGAGGGCACCGCGGCGGCCGAGCGGGACGAGGTGGCCGAGACCGCCGGACCGGCGCCGGTGCTGCTGGCCAGCACGGTCGACGGCCGCGGGCTGGCCGAGCTGCGGGCGATGGTGGGCCCGGGCACGACCGCCGCGCTGCTCGGCGTCTCCGGGGCCGGCAAGTCGAGCCTGCGCAACGCACTCGGCGCCGCCCCCGGGCCGGTCGCGCCGATCGGCCCGACCGGCAAGGGCCGGCACACCACCACCGCCCGGGAGCTGGTCGCGCTGCCCGGCGGCGGCCTGCTGCTGGACACCCCTGGCCTGCGCGGCGTCCAGCTGTGGGCCGCCGACGAGGGCCTGGACATCGCCTTCGCCGACATCGTCGAGCTGGCCGGCCGGTGCCGGTTCCGGGACTGCCGGCACGCCGGCGAGCCGGGCTGCGCGATCGCGGACGCGGTCGCCGACGGCACGGTCTCGGCTCGCCGGGTGGCCAGCCACGCGGCCTTGCGGCAGGAGGTCGGCTGGCTGCGGGACCGGTACGACGCGCGCCAGCGGGCCGAGCAGCGGCGGCAGTGGAAGCAGCAGTCGAAGGCGGTCAGGGCCGGCCGGAAGGCGAGCCCGCGGCACGGGGATCGACCACGCTGAACGCGGCCACCGAGCCGTGTGAATATGCCACCGTGCCGTCGGGGGTCACCCGCAGCCGGACCGTGTCGTCGCCGGGGTGGTTGGGGTCGTAGACCGCGACCTCGGCGCTGCCGTCCGGCCGCTCGTCCAGCCCGTACCCGAGCACGACGTGGTTCTCCACCACCCGGCGCGGGTCCCAGGTGACGACCCGGATCAGCCCGAGCAGGGCCGGCTCCCCCGCCGCCAGCGACCGGCGCAGGCCGGGCAGCCCGTGCCGGAGCGTCAGCTCCCGCCGGGCGCGGTCGTTCGGCGGCAACTGGAACCACAGGTAGCGCAGCGGCCCGGCCGGCAGCCTCAGGCTGGACAGCTGCGCCTTGAACAGCCGGTCGGCCAGCACCCCGTCGGCCGGCGCGACGGTGTCGGGCGGCAGCGGCTCGCGCGCCAGCCAGGCCCGGCGCGCCTCGTACGCCATGCCGCCGCAGAGCCCGCCGTACACCCGGCCGAACCCGACGCCGGCGAGCCGCACCGGGGCCCCGCGCGGCCAGGCGTTGCCGAACCGGAACCCGTCCCGGCTGGGCCGGAAGTCGACGGCGGTCAACAGCTCGGGGACGGGGACGGGGCGGCGGTCCTGGTCGATGTGGACCCGCCGGCCGCCTTCTTCGCCGACACGACCGGTGTCCCGGCCGGCGCCGCGCCGGGCGCCGCCTCCGACGCGAGCAGGCCCTGCCGGCCGCGGGCCAGCTCGGCCGGCGTGGACAGGCGGCGGAACTGGTCGCCCAGCACCAGGTCGACGATCGGGCCCTGCCTGGCGTCCTTGTAGAGGGTCGCGCCGGGCACCTGCCGGCGCACCAGCGCCGCCGCGCGGGCGCCGGCCGGCCCGTACCGCACCTCGGCGGCTCCCTCGACCGGCCGGATGCCGGAGAGCGGGTCGTTGTCGGTCGCGACGATCGCGTAGCCGCGGCCGACCAGCTGGCCCGCGACCTTGCGGGCCAGCCCCTCCCGGGCGGTGGCGTTGTAGACGCGGACCTGCACCTTCGACGAGTCCACCGGCCGGCTGCCGCAGGCGGCGGCGGCCACGCGGTCGTCGACCTGGTCGATCACCTTGAGCCAGGTGAGCCCGGCCAGCGCGCAGAGCACGAGCAGGCAGACCACGGCGGGCAGGGCCCGACGCAGCCGCAGGGTGTAGTGCGCGCGCGGGGGTGCGTTGGGTCCCTGGAACACCGCCCCCATCGCGCCTCCCCGCCCCGGACCGCGCTCGACGATCTACCCGAACCGAGGGTAGCCGCCGGACCGCACCTTGTGGCGATCACGATGTTCCCTATCTTGATCGTCAGGAACCGTACGGTTCGTCGCCGGCGAGCGCCGACCGTCCCGCCTCCGCCAGCGGGCCGATCCGCGCACCGAGCCCGTCGTCGGTGTTGTCGACCATGGCGCCGGCGCGCTGCCGGGCCACGATGCCGGCGACCACGACGGCGAGCTTGAAGCAGCCGAGCGCCACGTACCAGGGCAGCGCGGCGAGGTCGACGTCGCGGCGGGCCGCGTACCGGGACACCAGGGCTGACCTGGGCGGGAACCCGGGCAGGCTGGTGACCGACGGGGTGACCACCGTGCCCGGGGCGGGCTGCCAGTAGACGAGCAGCAGCCCGAGGTCCGCCAGCGGGTCGCCCAGGGTGGACATCTCCCAGTCCAGGACGGCGGCGACCCGGGTGGGGTCGGTCGGGTGGAGCACGACGTTGTCCAGCCGGTAGTCGCCGTGCACGACCGGGCCGCTCGGCTCCCGCGGCACCTTGGCGACCAGCTCCGCGGCGAGCGCGTCCACCGCGGGCAGGTCGTCGCCGGCCCGCAGCGCCTGCCACTCCCCCGCCCAGCGGCGCAGCTGCCGGTCCAGGTAGCCGTCCGGTCGGCCGAACCCGGCCAGCCCGACCGCGTCCGGGTCGACGTCGTGCAGGTCGGCGAGCACGTCCACGAGCGCGTCGGTCAGCGCCGGCCGCCGCTCGGGCGGCGCGTACCCGGCCGGGAGGCGGTCGCGGGCGATCACCCCGTCCACCCGCTCCATCACGTAGAACGGCGCGCCGAGCACGTCCGGGTCGGTGCACAGCAGCAGCGGCCGCGGCACCGGGACCGCGGTCCCGTGCAGCGCGGAGATCACCCGGTGCTCGCGGGTCATGTCGTGCGCGGTCGGCCGGACCGCGCGCAACGGCGGCCGGCGCAGCACCACCGAGCCGGCCGGGCTGGAGACGTAGTAGGTGAGGTTGGACCGGCCGCCGGCGACGACCTCGACGGTCGGCGCCGCCCAGCGCGCGTCGTCCAGCTCCCGCGCCAGGTAGGGCCCCAGCACCCGCGGATCGGCCCCGGGCACGCTCATCGGCTAACCGTATAGGTCGGCTATGTCGTCGGCGCCGAGCTCCTCGAGCAGCGTGGTGAGCTCGGCCGCGACGGTCGGCGAGGCGGCGACGGTGAGCACGCCCGGCGGTCGCCCGCGCAGGCCGCCGACGACCACGCCGGCCTCGGTGGCGACGAGCAACCCGGCGGCCCGGTCCCAGTCCTTGAGCCCGTGCTCGTAGTAGCCGTCCAGCCGGCCCGCGGCGACGTAGCAGAGGTCCAGCGCGGCCGAACCGAGCCGGCGCAGGTTGCCGATCCGGGGCAGCAGGCCGGCCAGCACCTCACCCTGCCCGGCCCGTACGCCGGCGTCGTACCCGAAGCCGGTCGCGATCACCGCGGTGGCCAGCTCGGCGGCGACCCAGCGGCCGCCGATCGGCGCACCGTCCAGGTATGCCCCGGCGCCCAGCGCCGCGCTGAACGTCTCCCCCGAGGTCGGGTCGTGCACGGCGCCGGCGACCACCTGCCCGTCCCGCTCCGCCGCGACCGACACCGCGTACGGGCGCAGGCCGTAGAGGAAGTTCACGGTGCCGTCGATGGGATCGACCACCCAGCGCACCCCGCTGCCGCCGGGACGGTGCGCGCCCTCCTCGCCGAGCAGCCCGTCGTCCGGGCGCAGCCGGGCCAGCTCGTCGGCCAGCCACCGCTCGGAGGCGCGGTCGACGTCGGTCACCACGTCGGTCGGCGAGCTCTTCACGGCGACGCCCAGCGAGCCGCCGTCCGCGCCGCCATCCCCGCCGCCCTCCGCGCCGCAGTCCCCGCCGCCCTCCGCGCCGCCGTCCCCGCGGCCCGCAGCGCCGCCATTCGCGCCGCCATCCGCGCCGCCGTCCCCGCGGCCCTCCGCGCCGCCATCAGCGCCGCCGTCCTCGCGGCCGTCCGGGCGGCCGTTCCCGCGGCCGTCCGCGCGGCCGTCCCCGCCGCCGTCCCCGCGGCCGTCCGCACGGGCGTCCGCGCGCAGCCGTACGGTCAGGGAGCCGGCGCCGCGGGCGAGCCGCACGGCGAGCGCCATCAACTCGGTGTGGTCATCCGTGTGGTCGGAGTCGTCCGCGCGGGGCATGGTCTAGACAGTAGGTTGCAGGCGGCGAGGGGAGTGTCGGGTGCCCAGGAGAAGCTTGTCGACGGCGTTCGGGGTCGACATCGGCGGCA
>Ga0075434_100001918_pt1 | contig 18027 bp, 16 predicted proteins | sample RhiMethybrSRZTD3_FD_75298 | JGI IMG/M metagenome (GOLD analysis project Ga0075434, IMG submission 75298) | Populus rhizosphere microbial communities from Tennessee, USA - Rhizosphere MetaG P. TD hybrid SRZTD3 | ecosystem: Host-associated > Plants > Roots > Rhizosphere > Soil | place: USA... | reverse complement strand
CGTTTCGGGGCTTTCGCATCGTAACGCCCCGGTCGAGCTGCGCGAGCAGCTGGCCGTCGACGAGGACAAGCTGCGGGAGCTGCTCCGTGACATCGCCGCGACCGGCGTCGTGCGCGAGGCGATCATCCTCTCGACGTGCAACCGCGTCGAGATGTACGCCGTCGCCGACGTGCCCGGTGAAGCGCGCGCGACGATGTTCCGCCGCCTCTGCCGCCACCGCGGCGTGGAGTCGGCCTCGGTGGAGGAGAGCCTCTACACCTACGCGGACGGCGACGCCGTGCGCCACGCCTTCCGCGTGGCGTCGAGCCTCGATTCGATGGTGATCGGCGAGCCCCAGATCCTGGGCCAGGTGAAGGACGCGTTTGCGCTCGCCCAATCCTGCGAAGCGGTCGGGCCCTCGCTGCACTCGCTGTTCACGCAGGCGTTCGCCGTCGCGAAGAAGGTGCGGACCGAGACCGAGATCGCCCGCCACGCGGTGTCCGTGTCGTTCGCCGCGGTCGAGCTGGCCAAGAAGATCTTCGGGGGGCTCCAGGGCAAGGCCGTCCTGCTGGTCGGCGCGGGCAAGATGAGCGAGCTTGCCGCCCGCCATCTCGTCGAGCAGGGCGTGTTCCCGGTCTACGTCACGAACCGGACGTGGGCGCGCGCCCAGGAGATGGCCCGCGCGCTCGCCGGTACCGCGGTGCCGTTCGACGAGCTGTCGACCGCGCTGGCCGCGGTGGACATCGTCATCTCGTCGACCGGCGCGGCGGAGCCGGTCATCCGCCGCGAGACGGTCCAGCGCGTCATGCACGGGCGCCGCGGCCGGCCGCTGTTCTTCATCGACATCGCCGTCCCGCGCGACGTCGAGGGCTCCGTCGACACGCTCGACGACGTGTACTGCTACGACATCGACGACCTGAAGCAGGTCGTCGACGCGAACATCCGCGAGCGCGGTCGGGAGGCGCACCGGGCCGAGGCGCTCGTCGAGCGCGAGGTCGCGAAGTTCCTCGCCAGGCAGGGCGACGTCGAGGTGATCCCCACGATCGTGTCGCTCCGGGAGCGGCTCGAGGCGATTCGGACCGGCGAGGTCAAGCGCACGCTCGCACGGCTGCCCGCCGCGACTCCGGAAACGCGCGACGCGATCGAGGCCTTGTCGACGGCGATCGTGAACAAGATCCTGCATGCGCCGATCACCAAGCTCCGCGAGTCGTCCCGCGCCGGCTCACCCCGGTCATGGCTCGAGCTGGTCCACGAGCTCTTCGGGTTGGGGCGCCGATGACGCGCGCGACGATCATCAAGATCGGCACGCGCGGAAGCCCGCTCGCGCTGATCCAGGCGGAGAGCGTCGCCGCGTCGCTGCGCGCGCTCGGAGCCGAGGTCCACATCGTGCCGGTGCGGACCGAGGGCGATCGCCGTCTCGAGGTGCAGCTGGCGGCCATCGGCGGCAAGGGGCTCTTCGTGCGCGAGATCGAAGACATGTTGCTCGCGGGTACGCTCGACTGTGCCGTGCACAGCTTGAAGGATCTCCCGGCCGAGACACCCGCCGGCTTGACGCTCGCGGCGTTCCCGCAGCGCGAGGACGCGCGCGACGTCCTGGTCACCCGAGAATCGCGCCGGCTCGAGGATCTTCGCCCGGGGGCGCGGCTCGGGACCGGAAGCCCGCGGCGGCGCGCGCTGGCACTCGCCGCGCGGGCCGACCTCGTGGTCGAGCCGCTGCGCGGCAACGTCGAGACCCGGCTCCGCAAGCTCGAGAGCGCGGGCCTCGATGGCGTGCTCCTCGCGGCGGCCGGGCTGACGCGCCTCGGGATCACACCCGCGCACGTCCAGCCCCTCGACCCTGACGTGTTCGTGCCGGCGATCGGGCAGGGCGTGCTCGCCGTCGAGAGCCGGGCCGACGACAGTCGCCTCACGTCACTGCTCGGCCGGATCGACCACGCGCCGACGCGCGCGTGCGCGCTCGCCGAGCGCGCGTGCCTGGCGCGCCTGGGCGCCTCGTGCAGCTCGCCGGTCGCCGCCTATGCCCTCCAGGCGGGCGGCGACATCACGATGACCGCGCTCGTCGCGAGCGAGGACGGACGCAAGGTCCTGCGCGCCTCCGGAGCCGAAGCCACCGAAGGCGCCGAGCGTCTGGGCCGACGGCTCGCCGCGTCGCTGCTCGATCAGGGCGCCTCCTCGATCGCGCCGCTGCAGCCGGGGAAGTCATGGCGCGAGTAGGCCGCGCGACCTCGGAGCGGCCGCTCGAGGGCCGGACGATCGTCGTCACCCGGGCGCGCGCCCAGGCGCAGCGGTTCGCCGAGCTCCTGGAAGCGGCCGGCGCCCGCGTGCTGCAGGCGCCGACGATCGTGATCGAGCCGCCGGCGTCGTGGGAGCCGCTCGATACCGCCCTCGCCGCGCTGGAGTCATTCGCGTGGGTGATCTTCACGAGCGTGAACGGCGTCGCCATGGTGGACCGGCGCCTGGCCGCGCGCGGCACCGCGTGGGCGGCGATCGCGCGCAAGCGGGTGGCGGCGATCGGCCCGGCGACGGCCGACGCGCTCGCCGAGCACGGCGTCCGCCCCGAGGTGGTGCCGTCCGAGTACCGCGCCGAGGGGCTGGTCGACCGATTGCGCGGCCTCATCCGACCCGGCGACCGCGTGCTGCTGCCGAGGGCGAAGGAGACCCGCGACGTGCTCGTCGTCGAGCTCCGGCGCCTCGGCGCCGCCGTGACCGAGGTGCCCGCATACCAGACCCGGCGAGTCGACGACGGCGTCGTGCGGCTGCGCGAGGCGCTCGCGTCGGGTGCCGTCGATGCCGTCACGTTCACCAGCTCGTCCACCGCCCGGAACTTCGCCGAGCAGTTCAGCGAGGCGGAGCGGAGCGCCTGGCGCGGGCGGGTCGCGGTCGCCTCCATCGGCCCGATCACGGCGGCGACGGCCGCCGAATACGGCCTGCCGACCGATGTCATGCCCAGCGAGTACACGATCCCCGCGCTCGCGCGGGCGCTCACCGATTACTTCGCCCGTGCCGCGTGGAATGCCGGCCGCCGACCCAGAAGGAGCGTGTGATGGCGCATGCGATGTTCCGCCCCAGACGTCTTCGCGAGAAGCCCCTGATGCGCAAGCTGATCCGCGAGACCGCGCTCGCGGTCGACGATCTCATCTACCCGCTGTTCATCGTGCACGGCCGCGGCGTTCGCGAGCCGATCGGCTCGATGCCCGGCCAGTTCCGCCTCTCGATCGACGAGCTGGTGAAGGACATGAAGGACGTCGCGAGCATGGGCATCCCCGGCGTGCTGCTGTTCGGGCTGCCCGTCGAGAAGGACCCGCGCGGCTCGGAGGCGTACGCCGAGGACGGCATCGTGCAGCAGGCGGTGAGGGCGGTGAAGGACGTGGTGCCGGACCTCCTGGTGGCGACCGACGTGTGCCTCTGCCAGTACACGAGCCACGGCCACTGCGGCGTCGTCGAAGGCGGCACCGTGCGCAACGATCCGACGCTCGAGCTGCTGGCGCGCGTCGCGGTCTCGCACGCCGAGGCCGGCGCCGACTTGGTCGCGCCCTCCGACATGATGGACGGCCGGGTCGGGGCGATCCGCGAGGCGCTCGACGAGTCGAGCTTCACCGACACGCCGATCATGGCCTACTCGGCCAAGTACGCGTCGAGCTTCTACGGCCCCTTCCGGGATGCGGCGGACTCGGCGCCGCAATTCGGCGACCGGCGCTCGTACCAGATGGACCCGGCCAACTCGGCCGAGGCCATGCGCGAGATCGCGCTCGATCTGGACGAGGGCGCGGACATCGTCATGGTCAAGCCGGCGCTGCCGTATCTCGACATCATCTCGCGCGCGAAAACGGAGTTCGGGGTTCCGCTCGCCGCCTACTCGGTCTCGGGCGAATACGCGATGATTCGCGCCGCGGGCCGCCTCGGGTGGCTCGACGAGGAGCGCGCGATGATGGAAGCCCTCACGGCCATCCGTCGCGCCGGCGCCGACGTCGTGATCACCTACTTCGCCCGCGACGCTGCGCGCCTCCTCGAGCGCGGCGGTGTGAGCTGAGCCATGGCCCTGCGTGGCGAAGCGAACCTTTCAGTTCGGGACCGTGTGAGCTGAGCCATGGCGCCGAATCGTTTGGGCTGAGATGCGCATCTCAGCGAAGGGCGAGTACGCGATTCAGGCGGTGCTGGATCTCGCGCTCCATCGCGAGCGCGGCCTCACGGCCATTCAGGAAATCGCGCGGCGCCAGGCGATCCCCCAGCGCTATCTCGAGCAGGTGCTGCTCGCGCTGAAGCGCGCCGGCCTCTTGACGTCGAAGCGAGGATCAGCGGGCGGCTATCAGCTGACACGGCCGCCGGAGGACATCAGCGTGGGAGACGTCCTGCGAGCGGTGGAAGGAACCGGCGCCCCCTTCGAGGCTCAGCGCCGCGGCGGCCGGGGGACGGGCGAGCGCCACGACCTGACCGAGCTGTGGGACGAAATCTCGAACGCGGTCTCGAAGGTGGTGGACCAGCTCACGTTCGGCGACCTGGCCGTTCGCGCGGTCGCGCGCCGGAGCGCCGTGCGGCCGATGTACCACATATGACGACGCCGAAGATCGCGAAGTCGGTCCTCGAGCTGGTCGGCCGGACGCCGATGGTGCGGCTGAACCGGCTGCCGAAGCCCGGCGGCGCGATGGTGGCGGCCAAGGTCGAGTCGCTCAATCCCGGAGGGAGCGTCAAGGATCGCATCGCGGTCTCGATGGTCGAGGACGCGGAGCGCCGGGGCGTCCTGAAGCCGGGCGCGACGATCGTCGAGCCCACGAGCGGCAACACCGGCATCGGGCTGGCGATGGCGGCCGCGGTCCGCGGCTACCGGTTGATCCTGACGATGCCCGACGACATGAGCGTCGAGCGCCAGCGTCTGCTGGCGCGGTTCGGCGCCGAGCTCCACCTGACACCAGCCATCGAGGGCATGACGGGCGCGGTCCACGCCGCGCGCGAGCTCCTGCGCGAGCACCCGGACTACTTCATGCCGCAGCAGTTCGAGAACCCCGCAAATCCCGAGGCGCACCGGCGCACCACCGCGCTCGAAGTCCTGGACGCCGTCGGGGGCCGCCTCGATGCCTTCGTCGTCGGCGTCGGGACCGGTGGGACCCTCACGGGCGTCGGCGAGGTCCTCAAGGAGAAGATTCCCGCCGTCCGCATCGTGGCCGTCGAGCCCGCGGCGTCGCCCGTGCTCGCGGGCGGCAAGGCAAGGCCTCACGCGATCCAGGGTATCGGCGCCTCGTTCGTGCCCGGCGTCCTCAATCGCACGATCATCGATCGGATCATCCAGGTGCGCGACGAGGACGCGCTGGCGTGGTCCCGACGTCTCGCGCGCGAGGAAGGCCTCCTGGTCGGGGTCTCGGCCGGCGCCGCGGTGTTCGCGGCGTGCGCGGTCGCCGCGGAGATGACCCCGAGCCAGCTGGTCGTCACGGTCCTCCCGGACACCGGCGAGCGGTATCTGAGTCCCGGAGGCTAGGCATGTCCGTCACGGTCTACATTCCGACGTCGTTTCGTCGGGTCACCGACAATCGCGATCGGATTCAGGTCGCCGCGCACGATGTGAGCCGCCTGCTCGATCAGCTCGAGGCCTCGTTCGGCGGCCTGAAGGGTCTCGTGCGCGACGAGGGCGGCGAGGTGCACCACCACGTGAGCATCTACGTGAACAGTGAGGCGATCGAGTCCCTGCAGGGACTGCGCACGCCCCTGAAGGATGGTGACGAGGTCGCGATCATTCCGGCGCTCGCCGGCGGGGCGCGCGCGATCGTCACCGCGGAGGAGCTCGAGGCGATCCGCCGGCAGGCCGTCGAGGAGTACCCGCGCGAGTCGTGCGGAGTCATCCTCGAGCAAGGGCAGCTACGCCGGCTCGTGCGGTGTCGAAACATCCAGGACGAGCTCCACGCCAAGGACCCGCAGCGCCACCCGCGCGACGCGCGGACCGCCTACTTCATCGATCCCAAGGATCTCCTGCGCATTGGACGTATGGAGGGCGAGGGCTACGAGGTCGCGGTGATCTATCACTCCCACGTCGACGCCGGCGCGTATTTCTCGCCGACCGATCGACAGCAGGCGCAGATCAGCGGCGAGCCGACGTACCCGTCGGCGACCTATCTGGTCACGTCGGTGATGGCCGGACGCGCCGAGGCAGTCGCCGCGTTTCAGTGGAGCTCGGCGGAGCGCGACTTCGTCCCGGTCCAGCTCGCATCGGATCGCTGGCGCTGGCACGAGCGACTCTCGTTCGGGGCCGGCCGCGTGTGGGAGCGCCTCGGCATCGGTACGCGGCTGGGACGGAGCTCCTGATGCGCGACTCGAAGAGTCTGTTCGAGGCGGCCTCCCGTGTGATTCCCGGCGGCGTCAACAGCCCGGTCCGTGCCTTCCGCGGCGTCGGCGGCGAGCCGTTCTTCGTCGCGCGCGGCGAGGGGGCGCGACTCTGGGACGTCGACGGCCGGTCGTATCTCGACTTCCTCGGCTCGTGGGGACCGCTGATCCTCGGCCACGCGGCTCCGACGGTCGTCGCGGCAGTCACGGAAGCGGCAACGCGAGGCACGAGCTACGGCGCGCCGACCGGGCTCGAGGTCGAGATGGCCGAGGCGATCACGGCCGCGTACCCGTCGATCGAGCTCGTGCGGCTCGTCAGCTCGGGGACCGAGGCGGCGATGAGCGCGATCCGGCTGGCGCGGGGCGCGACCGGTCGTCCGCTGCTGCTCAAATTCGACGGCTGCTATCACGGTCACGCCGACAGCCTGCTCGTGAAGGCCGGCTCGGGCGGCGCGACGTTCTCCATTCCCGACAGCGCCGGCGTGCCCGGGCCGCTCGCGCAGCTGACCGTGACGGCTCCGTTCAACGATCTCGAGGCCGTCACGGCCATCTTCCGTGAGCGTGGCCGCGAGATCGCGGCGGTCATCGTCGAGCCGGTGGCCGGCAACATGGGTGTCGTGCCGCCGCGTCCGGGATTTCTCGAGGGGCTTCGCGAAGTCACACGGGCGCACGACGCCGTGCTGATCTTCGACGAGGTCATCACCGGCTTCCGCGTCGCGTACGGCGGTGCCCAGGCACTCTACGGCGTGCGGCCCGACCTCACGTGTCTGGGGAAGGTCATCGGCGGCGGGCTACCCGTCGGCGCCTACGGCGGATCACGGCACCTGATGAACCACGTGGCGCCGCTCGGCGCCGTCTATCAGGCCGGGACGTTGTCGGGGAATCCGCTCGCCGTCGCGGCGGGGCTGGCGACGCTCACGCGGCTTCGCGATCGCGACGTCTATAGTCGTCTCGAGGCGCTCGGCAGCGAGCTCGAGCGGGGACTCCGCGCCGGCGCCGAGCGCGCCCGCGTTCCGTTGACGGTCAACCGCGTGGGCTCGATGCTGACGGGCTTCTTCTGCGACGGGCCCGTCACCGACTACGCGTCGGCCAAGCACTCCGACACCAAGCGCTACGCGCGCTACTTCCACGGCATGCTCGAACGCGGAGTATTTCTCGCGCCGTCACAGTTCGAAGCCGCGTTCGTCTCGCTCGCGCATACCGACGCCGACATCGCGTTCGCGGCGCGCGCCGCCGGCGAGGCGCTGGCCGCGGGCTGAGCGCTCGCGCGAGCACGCTCGAACCGCGCGAATAGATTGACGGCCGCCGGGACCACGTGATAGCGTTCACGAGCAATCTAGAAAACCGCCGGAGGGCAATCGACCGTCGATGATGGCCAAGGCAGGAGTAGGCGCACTCGGCGCGGCGCTCCTAGCCGTTCTGGTCTTCCTGGCGATCTCATCGTGGAGCCGCCAGCCGGCCGCCGCCGCGAAGCCTTCGGCGCAGCCCATCAACTTTCCGCACAACGTCCACGCCGGTACCTACAAGATCGATTGCCAGTACTGTCACAGCGACGCGCGCCGATCGGAGTACGCCGGCCTGCCATCGGTCGAGCGCTGCATGGGATGCCACAAGATCACGGCCGCGGACAAGGCGGAGATCAAGAAGCTCGCCGAATTCCAGGCCAAGAAAGAATCGATCCCGTGGGTGCGCGTGAACAAGCTGCCGGAGTTCACGTACTTTCCGCACAAGGCGCACATCCGCGCGGGCCTCAAGTGTCAGGGATGTCATGGGCCCGTGGAGACGATGACGACCTACGCCGGCGAGACCGGCCCGAAGCTGACGGTCGACCTGCTGCATCTCGTGGGCTTCAAGCCCGCGCCGCCGCCCCTGACGATGGGCTGGTGTGTGGAGTGCCATCGCCAGCAGAACGAGACGGCCGGCAAACATGCGCCGCTCGACTGCGTGACTTGCCACCATTGAAAAACGGAGCCGGTGAGCTCGCGCCGCCCGCGATCCGGAGAACCCGGTAGATGAATCGACGCGACTTCTTCAAGATCGTCACGGTGTCCGGCGCCGCGGCCGCGTCCGGCGGCTGCCAGCAGGCGAGCGAGACGATTCTTCCGTTGGTCGTGCCGAACGAGCAGCTCGTGCCGGGTGTCGCGTCGTGGTTCGCCACGGTCTGCCGTGAGTGCCCGGCGGGGTGTGGAGTCATCGCGCGCAATCGCGAGGGGCGCATCGTCAAGCTCGAGGGAAACCCGGATCATCCCGTCAACGCGGGCGCGCTCTGCATGCGCGGCCAGGCGGCCCTGCAGGGGCTCTACCATCCCGACCGGATCGCCGGCCCGCTCGTTCGCGAGGGAAGCGCCGGCTTCAAGTCCGCGACGTGGGACGCCGCGAGCAAGATGGTCTCCGATCGCATCGCCGCGCTCAAGACGGGCGGCAAGGGACGGGCGATCGCGGTCATCACGCAGCTCGAGAACGGCAGCCTGGGCGGGATGCTCGACCGCTGGGTACAGGCGCTGGGCGCGCGCCCGCGGGTCACCCTGGAGCCGTTCGCGTACGAGTCGATTCGCGCGGCGAACCGGCTCACGTTCAATCGCGACGCGATCCCGTACTACGCCTTCGAAGACGCCGAGGTGGTGCTGTCGTTCGGCGCGGACTTCATCGAGACCTGGCTCTCGAACGTCAACTACGCACGGACGTTCGCGCGCATGCACTCGTTCAGGGACGGACGCGCCGGCACGTTCATCCACGTCGAGCCCCGCCAGTCGCTGACGGCGTCGAACGCCGACGAGTGGGTCCGGAACGCGCCCGGGACCGAGGGGCTGCTCGCCCTCGCGATCCTCCGCGTCATGGTGGACGAGGGGACCGCGGACAAGCGATTCAGCGACGCGGTCGCGTCGGTCGATCTCAAGCGCGCCTCGGACGAGAGCGGAGTCGGCATCGAGACGATCAAGCACATCGCGAAGGTGTTCGCCCACGGCAAGCCCGGGCTCGCGGTCGGCGGCGGCGTCTCCGTCACCGGCACCAACGCGACCCAGACGCAGGTCGCGATCAATCTCCTGAACGCGGCGGCGGGCAACGTCGGCAAGACCGTGCGGTTCGGCGCCGACTCGGCTTACGGGAAGGTCACCCCATATGCGGAGGTGGCCAGCCTCGCGCGCGCGATGGCGAACGGCGAGGTCGAGGTGCTCATCCTGGGCCCGGGCGTGAACCCGGCCTTCACCTTGCCCTCCGGGCTCAAGCTGGCCGACGCGATCCGCAAGGTCGCGCTGGTGGTCAGCTTCGCGAACGTTCCCGACCAGACCAGCGAGCTCGCCCACGTCGTCCTGCCCGACACGCACTGGCTCGAGTCGTGGGGCGACTACTCGCCGCGTGAGGGCGTGGTCGGATTCCTCCAGCCGACGATGTCCCCGATCCGTGATTCGCGGCCGATGGGCGACACGCTCCTTCGCATCGGGCGGGCGGCGCTCGGCGCCGAGGAGGGCAAGGGGCCGATTCCGTGGCCGACCTTTGAGCAATATGTGAAAGCGGCTTGGGCCCCGTTGGTTAAGGGAGAGCTCGAGGGGGCCCTTCGGCGCGGCGGTCTCTTCGGCGAGGTCGCGCCGGCGGCGGTAACCTTGAAGATCGCCGGCAGCGATCCGGCCCCTGCGAAGCTCGACGGCGATGGCGGCGGTCTGACGCTGCTCGCGTATCCGTCGCTCAGGTTCTACGACGGGCGAAGCGCGATCAGCTCGTGGCTCCAGGAAGCGCCGGATTCGATGACGCAGGCGGTCTGGGACGCCTGGGTCGAGATCTCCACCGAGACCGCCGCCAAGCTCGGCGTCACGCGCGGCGACATGGTCGCGGTGAAGTCGTCTCAGGGGACGATCGAGCTGCCCGCGTACATCTCGCCGACCCTCCATCCCTCGGCCGTCGCGATTCCGATGGGCCACCGCTACGCGCCCTATCAGCGCCCGCGATACGTCGCCGCCGACACGAAATCGGTGAACCCGATGGACATCTTGCCGGCGGCGTCCGACGCGACTTCCGGCGGGCTCGCGTTCATGAGCGTGAAGGTGACCCTGACGAAGCTCGGCACGCGCCGTCCGCTCGCCGTGCTGCAGGCGACGCACGATCAGGACGATCGCGAGCTGGCGCAGCACGTCGACCTCGGCTCGGCGCGCGAGCAGGCGCTGCGCGGCCGCGGCGCGGAGGCACCGCATCCCACCCTGTACGAGGAGCAGAAATATCCCGGCCCGCGCTGGGGCATGACGATCGACGTCGACGCGTGCGTGGGCTGCCAGGCCTGCGTGACCTCCTGCCAGGCCGAGAACAACGTACCGATCGTCGGCAAGGCGTCGGCGGCCTACGGCCGTCAGCTCAACTGGATCCGTATCGAGCGCTGGGCGGAAGGCAAGCCCGAGCATCCGACGAACATGTTCCTGCCGATGCTCTGCCAGCACTGCGAGGTCGCGCCGTGCGAGCCCGTATGTCCCGTGTACGCCGCGTATCGGACCGAGGAAGGGCTCAACGGACAGGTCTACAACCGCTGCGTGGGGACGCGCTACTGCGGCAACAACTGCCCGTACCACGTGCGTCGATTCAACTGGTTCCAGTACGAGTTCCCGACGCCGCTCGAGGTGCAGCTGAACCCGGACGTCACGGTCCGCCAGCTCGGCGTGATGGAGAAGTGCACGATGTGCATACAGCGCATCATCGCCGGCAAGGATCGGGCGAAAGACGAGAAGCGCGCGGTACGCGACGGAGACATCCAGACGGCATGCCAGCAGACGTGCCCGACGCAGGCGATCACCTTCGGCAACCTCAAGGACGAGGCAAGCTCGGCGGCGAAGCTGACGCATTCACCACGGGCCTATCACGTTCTGGAAGAGGTCGGCACGCGGCCCTCGATCACCTATCTCCGCAAGGTCGTGCGCGGGCACGCGTGAGCCGATGAGCGACAACCGGACGACCTCGCCCACGTTCGCCGACGTCAACCGTGACGTCCTCCGCACCCTGGAGCCGCCGGGCAACCTCTACTTCGCCTGGATGTGCTTCGTGGCGCTGCTGCTCGCCGGGTTCTTCGTCGCCTGGACCGGGCAGGTCTGGTGGGGGATGGGCATGGCCGGCAAGCGCGTGCCCCAGATGTGGGCGATGTACATCACCACATTCGTGTTCTGGATCGGTATCGGCCACGCCGGCACCTTGATCTCGGCCATCCTTTATCTGTTCCGGGCGCGCTGGCGCACGTCGATCTACCGCGGCGCCGAGGCGATGACGATCTTCGCGGTCATGACGGCCGGGCTGTTCCCGCTCATCCACGCCGGGCGCATGTGGTTCGCGTATTTCCTGCTGCCGTATCCGAACCAGCGCTTCCTGTGGCCGAACTTCCGGTCGCCCCTGGTCTGGGACGTGTTCGCGATCTCGACCTACCTCTCGGTCAGCACCGTCTTCTTCATCGTCGGGCTCGTGCCGGACATCGCCGCCTTGCGCGACGCCTCGACCGGCTGGCGCCGGCGGATCTTCTCGATGCTGGCGCTCGGGTGGGAGGGCTCGGACACGCAGTGGCGGCACTACCGCCGCGCGTACGGGCTGCTGGCCTCGCTGGCGACGCCGCTCGTTCTCTCCGTGCACAGCGTGGTGTCCTGGGACTTCGCGATGGCGCTCGTTCCCGGCTGGCACTCGACGCTCTTCGCGCCGTTCTTCGTCGACGGCGCGATCTTCTCCGGCTTCGCGATGGTGCTGATCCTCATGCTGCCCATGCGGCACTTCTTCCACCTGCACGCGTATATCCAGGAAAAGCACCTGGACGCGATGGGCAAGCTGATCCTGGTCACGGGCCTGGTCCTGACCTACTTCTACATCTGCGAGGTGTTCACCTCGCTCTACAGCGGTGAGCACATCGAGAAGGCTTCGCTCTTCTGGAAGGTGACGGCGACGTACGCGTGGGCCTTGTGGACCATGTACTTCTGCAACTGCGTGGCGCCGCTGATCCTCTTCTGGAAGCGCGCCCGCACGAGCCCGGTCATCCTCTATATCGTGTCGATCCTCGTGCTGATCGGGATGTGGTTCGAGCGGTTCAACATCATCGTGCCGTCGCTCGGCCACGACTTCTACCCGTACACGTGGGGCATCTACTATCCGAGCCCGACCGACACGATGATCGTGATCGGCAGCTTCTCGTTCTTCTTCCTCCTGTTCCTCGGCTTCATCAAGCTGATGCCGTCGCTCTCGATCGTGGAGGTGAAGGAGACGATCCCGCCGCCGATTCGGGACAGGGCGCATGGCCACTGAGACCGTCCTCGGCGTCTTCGCCCACGTGGACACGACGGTGCGCGCGCTCGAGGAGCTGCGCGCGCGCGGCTACCACGACCTCACGGTCTACACGCCGCTGCCCGTCCACGAGATCGAGGAGGTGCTCGAGCGGGACCGGCCGGTGAGCCGGGTGCGGCTCTTCACCTTGATCGGCGGTCTCACGGGGATCGCCTCGGCCTTCATCCTGACGATCTGGAGCTCGATGGTGTGGGGACTGGTCACCGGCGGCAAGTACATGCAGCCGGTGAGCGGAGGCGGCATCAGCGGCTCCTCGCTGCCACCGTTCTTCATCATCGCGTTCGAGATGATGGTGCTCTTCGCCGGATTCGGGACGGTCATCGGCATGGTCGTGCTCGGGCGGCTTCCGCGGCTCCGGCCGAGCGCCAGCTACGATGCGCGCTTCACCAACGACCGCTTCGGGGTGGCGGTCCACTGCGCACCCGAGCGCACCGCGTCAGTCCAGGAGCTCCTCCGAGGCTCGGGCGCAGAAGAAGTGAAATCGCGATGAGCCGACGGACACCCCACCGCGTGAGATCGGGCGAGCGGAGCCACGCCGCGCCCATCTCAGGCCACCCCCGGTCCAAGCCGGCCTCGAGGCCCCCGCTGCCATGAAATACGTCTTCATCCTGATGCTGCTGGTGGTCGGCGCCGCCGCCGGAGCGTGGGGCGGGGCGATCGTCGTCCGCTGGAACAACAACATGACGCACACCGCCCGGATCATGCCGGGCGAGCGCGTGTTCTCGATGCCGCCGGGCGTGGTCCCGCGCGGCGGCGATCTGATCATCCCGAAGGACCAGCGCGACGTTGCGGCCAAGCAGCCGAATCCGGTGAAGGCTTCCGAGGCCTCCGTGACGATCGGCAAGGAGCGCTACGCGACCTTCTGCGTGCCGTGCCACGGCCCCGAAGGGAAGGGTGGCACGAGCGGGCTCGTCGCGACGAAATTCATCCCGACGCCGGACCTGACGAACGCCGAGCTCCAGAAACAGCGCACCGACGGCTACTGGCACAGCTACATCGTCGTCGGCGGCGCCGTGATGCCCGCGTACGGCGAGGCGCTGTCGACCCAAGAGGCGTGGCACATCGTGAATTTCCTGCGGTCGATCGCGCAGAAATGACGGTCTTCTGGAGTCTCGTCGCCGCGCTCGGCGCGGTCGCGTTCCTGGTCGGCGCGAACTCATCCGACGCGCAGCAAGTCTGGTCGATCTATCTGGTGAACCTCGTGTTCTGGTCCGGGATCGCCGTGAGCGGGCCGGCGATCGCCGGCATGATGCAGGTCACCGAGGCGCGCTGGTCCCCGAGCGTCCGGCGCATCGCGCTGACGACGGCCGGGTTCTTGCCGATCTCGTTCGTGCTCTTTCTCGTGCTCTATGCCGGTCAGACCGTCCTCTATCCGTGGGTCACGAAACCGATCCCGGCGAAGGCCGCCTGGCTGAACGTGCCGTTCTTCTGGCTCAGGACGTACGTGCTCGCGGCGGTGCTCTTCGCCGTCTGCTTCGCGTTCGTGCGGGCGCTACTGCGTGACGCGATCCCGCCGGACGACGAGCGCGAGCGCGCTCATCGCAACCGCATCGCGGTGATCTTGTTAATGCTGTGGCTCGTGACGGTCTCCCTCTGGGGCTTCGATCTGCTGATGTCGCTCGACCCGAGATGGTATAGCGGCCTCTTCGGCGGCTATTTCGCGGTGAGCGCGCTCTACACGGCGTTCTGCGTGCTATCGATCCTCACGGTCCGCACCAACGCCCGCGGGCGCGCCTCGATCCCGCCCGCCGCGGTCCAGGACGTCGCCAAGCTGCAGTTCGCGCTCTCGATCGTCTGGATGTACTTCTTCTGGTCGCAGTACATCGTGATCTGGTATGGCAACGTGCCGGTCGAGACACGATTCTTCATCCAGCGCGTCTTCGTGCAGCCGTGGATGACCCTGGCGTGGGTGGTGCTCGTGGTGGGCTGGCTGATCCCATTCGCGTATCTGCTCAAACGACTCACCGGCCGTCCGCCGCAGCGACACGCCCCGCTGGTCGTGGTGGCGGTGTTCGGACTGGTGGGGATCTTCCTCGAGCGGGTATTCCTGGTCTTTCCGTCGGTCTCGTCGAGCCTGCACCTGCCGCTCACGCTCCGCGATCTCGCGATCACCGCCGGCTTCCTGGCGCTCTTCGTCCTGAGCCGCCGTTGGTTCTTCGGCTACTTCAAGCCCGTCCTCAATCTGCCTCACACCGGTCACTAGCTCCGCGTTACCGGGCACCGAGGGGCCGGGCCGGGGACGTCCCCCGCGACCTGTGTAGGTACGGTGACTTGAACGACAACCGAATGGTTTTGTCCCGTGCGATCTTCGCGCGCAGGTCGCGGGGGACGTCCCCGGCCCGGCCCCTCGGTGCCCTGAGCGTGTAGTAGAGTAACCATGTGCTCAGCGTCGAGGACGCGCGCGAAGGGATTCTTTCACGCATAGTCCCTCTCTCGGTGGAACGCGTCGAGATCATGGCGGCGCTCGGGCGTGTGCTGGCCGAGCCCATCGTCTCGCGGGCGACGATTCCGCCGTGGCCGAATTCGTCGATGGACGGCTACGCCGTCCGGTCCACGGACACGAACGGAACCGTCGAGCTCGCTGTGGTCGGCCGGATCATCGCCGGCGCGATGCCGTCCCGCGCGCTCGGGGCTGGCGAGTCGATGCGGATCTTCACCGGCGCGCCGCTTCCAGAGGGTGCCGACGCGGTCGTGCCTCAGGAGGACGTCGCCGCCGACGGCGACCGGGTCACGGTCCGCGGTCGCATCGCCCCCGGCGCCTTCGTGCGCCCTGCGGGGGAGGACGTTCGGACCGGTGACGTGGTGGTCCAGCCCGGTGGCGTCATCGGCGCGGCGGAAGTGGGCCTTCTCGCCACGCTCGGGTACTCGCAGGTTCGTGTCTACCGCCGTCCGCGTGTCGCGATCCTTTCAACCGGCAACGAGCTCGCCGACCTCGGGACGCAGCCGGGCCCGGCCCAGATTCCAAACACCAACACGTACTCGCTCATGGCGCAGGTGATCGAAGCGGGGGCCGAGCCCGTCAACCTGGGCGTGGCACCCGACCAGCTCGAGGCGATCATCGAGCGGGTGCGGTGGGGACTGAGGTCCGCCGACGTGCTCGTGACGTCGGCGGGCGTGTCGGTCGGAGAGCTCGACCTGGTCCGCGAGGCGCTCGAGCGGAGCGGCGCCGAGCTCCATCTGTGGCAGGTGTCGATGCGCCCGGGCAAGCCGATCACGTTCGGCACCCGCGGCACCCAGCCGGTCTTCGGGCTGCCCGGCAATCCCGTGTCCGCGATGGTGACGTTCGAGCTCTTCGTTCGCCCCGCCCTGCGACGGATGGCAGGCGCGCACGTGCTCGACCGTCCGCGGCTTCGGGCACGCGCGGTCAAACCGATCGCGAACCCGGGATCGCGGCGCGGCTATCTGCGCGTCACCCTCCAGGAGGACGCACAGGGCTACGGCGCGCAGCTCACCGGCGACCAGGGCTCGGCGATCCTGCGCTCCATGGTGCTCGCCGACGGGCTCGCCGTCGTCGCTCCCGATACCACGATCGGCGCCGGCGAGGCGGTCGACGTCATCGTGCTGCGCTCACTCGAGCCCAGAGCGCGCTGAGTCGTTGACAGCGTTTTCTTTCGCGTGCTACGGTCGAGACGGATGAGCCGAGGCCTCTGCGTGTTGGCCGCGCTGGCGATTCTCGCCGGCGGCTGCGCGAGTCGGCGTGCGGTGGACCGACTCGAATCCGAAGTTGGGCGGCTCCGCTCGGAGCTCGCCGAGATGCGCGTCGCTCAAGAAGCCACCAGCCGCGGCGTCGGCACGATCACCTCCCAGCTCCAGTCGCTCGACATCCCGGCGCTCGGAGACGAGGTCGGGAGGCTCAGCAAACGCGCCGATGCCAACGAGATGGCGATCGCGGCCACGCGGACGCAAGTCGAAGCCCTCACGCCCCAGACAGGCATATCGGGCGCGCCGACGCCGGCGCCCACTCCAGCACCGACCGGCACGACGCGGGTCCCCGCGCCACTGCCGCCAAGCTCCGCCGTGACGTCGCCGGTGCCACCGCCGTTGCCGCCCGCTCCGACGGTGACCGCTCCGGTCCCGGCGCCCGCGCCGTCCGGTCGAGCGTCGATCTCGCCACCGCCGGCACCGGCGCCGCCGCCGGCCGCGACGATGTTGCCGTCTCCGACGCTATCCCCGACGGTGGCGCCGCCACCGCCGGTCATACCGCCCAGCGCGGCCGTCGAGAAACCTCGCGTGACGCCGCCGCCGGCTCCGGTGGTGCCACCGGCGGCGACGACTGTCGCGCCGGCGAAACCCGCTCAGAAGGCCGGCGGCAATCCGGAGCAGGAATATGCCGCCGCGCTTGCCACGTATCGAGCGCGCGAGCACGGGCAAGCCGTGATCGACTTCCTCGACTTCATCGCGAAGTATCCGAAGCATCCGCTGGCCGGCAACGCCCAGTACTGGATCGGCGAAGCGTACTGGGCGCAGCGAGACTACCGGCAGGCGCTCGTCGAGTTCGAGAAGGTGTTCGAGCACGGCCCACAGAAGGCGCCCGACGCGCAGCTCAAGATCGGTCTCTGCTATCTCCGCCTGGGCGACATGCCGCGCGCGCAGCAGGCCTGGCAGCGCGTGGTCAACGAGTATCCGAAGTCCGAGTCGGCCGCGATGGCCCGGTCGTTGATCGCCACGCACTCCGCCGCGCGGCGGTAGCGCGTCGCGCCGTATCCGTTCGGGCTCTCTGGCGCGCTCGATCGCTTCGCTATACTGAAACTCCGCGACGCGTGACGACCATGATGGAGCTTCGTCCCGGAGACCCCAGCTACCCCGCGCTGCTGCGCGCGATTCCCTCGGCGCCCGCGCTCTATGTGCGCGGCGAGCTCCAGGCCGACGACGCGCTCGCGATCGCGATCGTCGGCTCGCGGCGCTGCACACCGTATGGAATCGCCGCGACCGAGCAGCTCGCCTCGGACTTGGCGGCACGCGGCGTGACGATCGTGAGCGGCCTGGCGCGCGGGATCGACACCGCTGCGCACCGGAGCGCCCTGGCGGCGGGCGGACGAACCTTGGCGGTGCTCGGCTGCGGCGTCGACGTCGTCTACCCGCGGGAGAACGTGCCGCTCGCCCGCGCCATCGAATCCCAGGGCGCGATCGTGTCGCAGTTTCCGCCCGGCATGCCCGCGCTGGCCGGGCACTTTCCCGCGCGCAACCGCACACTCGCCGGGCTGGCGCTCGGCGTCGTCGTGGTCGAAGCCGCGGAGCGCAGCGGAGCCCTGATCACGGCGGGATTCGCAGGCGATCTGGGCCGCGAAACCTTCGCCGTTCCTGGCCGAATCACGTCGGCGACGAGCGTCGGCGCCAATCGCCTCATACAGGACGGTGCTAAACTCGTTACATGCTGGCAGGACATCGTGTCAGAATTGCCAGAGCAATGGCGCCGCGCCGTACGCGGGTTGTCGGCGTCGA